>Ga0308392_1001009_pt1 | contig 11669 bp, 10 predicted proteins | sample Hotspr20Samplem2_FD_202361 | JGI IMG/M metagenome (GOLD analysis project Ga0308392, IMG submission 202361) | Hot spring phototrophic mat microbial communities from Octopus Spring, Yellowstone National Park, Wyoming, United States - 20050624_m2 ... | reverse complement strand
GGGGGCGAGGAGCGCATCGCAGATCGAGCGCACCCCGGGCGGGTTGGCGACGCGCTCGCCACGGGCGAGCGAGCGGGCGGTGTCGTCGTGGCCTTCGGGCTCGGCAGCGTAGACTCGGATGTCCGGGAGGAGCGCGCGCAAAGCGGTGGCGCAGCCGGCGATCAGCCCCCCGCCGCCGCAGCAGATCACCGCGAGATCGGGCACGAGGCCGAACTCCAGGGCCTGCTCGACGATCTCGAGCCCGACCGTGCCCTGGCCGGCGATCACGGCGGGATCGTCGTAGGGCCGGACGATCGCCGCCCCGCTCCGCTCGGCGATCGCCGCACCGATCGCTTCACGCGAATCCCGCGCCCGGTCGTAAAGCACGATCTCGGCACCGAGCGCCCGCGTCCGCTCTTGCTTGATGCGTGGGGCGTCGGCCGGCATGACGATCGTCGCACGCTTGCCGAGCAGGGCGGCAGCGAGTGCCACACCTTGAGCGTGGTTGCCCGACGACCAGGCGACCACCGCCGGAGCCGAGCTCCGAGCGATGGCATTGTAGGCGCCGCGGAACTTGAACGAGCCGGTGCGCTGCAGTGGCTCGACCTTGATCAAGAGCCGTGCGCCGACCAGGGCGTCGAGCGAGGTGTCGCGGAGGAGAGGGGTGCGCAGCGCGACACCGCGCAGCCGTGCCGCAGCCTCCCGCACCTCACCGAGCCCGATCGGGAGCGCTTCCTCGCTCACCGGAGCGCGGAGGGCGGCAGGTCGGCGAGCGCGCCGACCCGGTGCGCGGGACACCCGGGCAACGCCTCGTCGGGCAGACCCGAACGATCGACCCGGATCGAGCCGAGCTCGTTCGAAGCGGCGCCGTGCGCGCCCCGAGGATTGGCGGAGGGGAAAGCGATCCGCGCTGCCGGCGTGGCGAGCGCAGCCCTGACGTCGAGCAACGTGCCGAACAGGTCGAAGACCGCGACATCGGTCGAATCGGGCCCGTTGGCGTTCACGAGTCCTTCCCTCCCCGGCGCGGGCCATCCTCGAGGGCAGCAGCCGAATACGGCGTCGCGAGCGGCAGGAGCGGCGGCGCACGCTCGGTCAACAGGCGCCGATACACTTCAGCCCCCTCGAGCACCCGTTGAACGTAGTTGCGGGTCTCACGGAAGGGAATGCGCTCGATCCAGTCGACCAGGGCGTGGCGGCCGCGGCCGCGCGGGTCGCCGTACTGGGCGAGCCAAGCCTCGACCCGACCCGGCCCGGCGTTGTAGGCGGCGAGCGCCAGGGCCGGCTCGCCGAACCGCTCGAGCTGGCGCCTCAGATAAAAAGCGCCGAGCCGCAGATTGTAGGCCGGCTCGGCGAGCAGCGCCTCGGCGCGGTAGCCGATCGCCAGTTCGCGCGCGACCGCCTTGGCGGTGGCCGGCATGAGTTGCATGAGGCCGCGGGCGCCGGCCGGGCTCACCGCCCAAGGATCGAACTGGCTCTCCTGGCGGGCCACCGCGAGCAAAAGGGCCGGTTCGGGCTCGCCCTCCGTCCGCAGGAAGCCGTCGAGCCGCGGCACCGGGAAGGCCAGGAGCGGGTCGACGCGGCCTTCGCGGACCGGTGCGCGGCCGAGCGCCGTGGCGAGATCGAGGCGGCCACAGCGGATCGCGAGCTCGAGCGCGAGGGTGAGTCGGGTAGGATCGGCCTCGGCACGTTCGGCGAGCCGGCGGATCGGCGGCCCGGCCTCGGCCGTCACCCCCGCCCGGCAGAAAGCTTCCGCCAAGCGGACCAGCTCCTCGCTCTCGAACGCGCGGCGCGCGGCCGGGTCGACCGCAGGAGGCCCATCCGGGAGAGCCGCTCGCCGACCGAGCTCGGCGGCCGCCAACTGGCCGTACCAGGTGGTGGGCCAGCGGCTCGCGCGCTCGAACCAAACGCGCGCGAGCTCGCCGCGACCGGCGGCTGCCGCTGCCCGACCCGCCCAATAGGCGGCGCGACTGCGGCTCAAGGGCGTGCCGACCCGCTCGAACAGCCGATCGAAATGAGCGAGAGCGTCGACCGGCCGGTCGAGCCGCCGCAGGGCGAGCCAGCCGGCCAGCCACTCCGCTTCGGCCATCGCCGAGCCATCCGTCAAGCGATGACCGGCGGCCAACCGGTACGCGGTGGAGGCGTCGCCCGCGTCGAGCGCTGCGCGCGCATGATAGCTGCGTTCCGCCCACCAAGCGTCCGGCCGGTAGGGCTCCTCACGCACGGACAGGAGGAGGGCTCGAGCCGCGCCGTGCCGGCCGCGACGACGTTCGAGGCGGATGCGGTCGAAGACGACGCCCGGGTCGGCCGCCACTTCGGCCGGCATGTGCCGGAGGGCTCGATCGGCGGTCTTGCCGCCGGCCTGAAGGGCCAGGCGCGCCTCGGCGATCGCCCGCTTGCGTGCGTCGACGAGCGGCAGCATCCGCCGCGCTGCCTCGGCCGAGCCGTCCCACAAAAGCCGCTCGAGCCGTTCCTCGTGGTCCCGTCGGGTCAAGAAGCGGCCGTGACGTTCGAGGATGACCCGCTCGTCCACGAGCGGGTGATCGTCGCCGATCCAGCTCCGCCGGAGCGCCGCGCGGCCTTCGTCGAGGCGGCCCGTGGCGAGCAGGGCTTCGGCCAAGCGCAGCCGCCCGAGGCGGGTGCGCGGCGGCCGCACGGCGAAGAAGCGGAGCACCTCGGCAGCCGGGACCGCCACATCCAGCAACTCTTCCGCGCGGGCTTGGAGGCGAGCCGCCTCGGGCCAATCCGGTTTCGCATCGAGAAAGGCCCGGTAGGTCTCGAAATCGGCGGCGTCGCCCTCGCGCAGCCGTCGCCAAGTCACCCAGGTGGCGAGCGCCGGCTCGCCGGTCCGGCGCGCCGCGGCTTCGGCTGCCGGCCAATCGCGTCGTTCGGCGGCTGCCACCAGCTCGCGGACGAGGCCGGGTTCCACGCCGCCCAAGCTCGCATCGGCCCTGTCGAGAACGCGGTCCGCGGCGGCGACACCGGGAGGGCTACAGGCGCCGAGTGCCAGCGCCAAGGTCGCCGCGAGGACTCCGATCCGACACCCCATGCCCACCCCGCATCGCCGGTGCCGGCCGTGGCCGGCTTGTCGCTCCGGCCGCTGCAGTCTATGAACGCCGCCCGTCGGCTGACATCCGGTTAAAGTCGAGGGCCGAAACGATGTTCCGCGGCTCGATCGTGGCGCTGGTCACCCCGTTCCGCAACGGCCGAGTGGACGAGCGTGCCTTCCAAGACCTCGTCGAGTGGCAGCTCGGCCAAGGGACGCGGGGCTTCGTGCCGGCCGGGACGACGGGTGAAAGTCCGACCCTGAGCCACGAGGAACATCGTCGCGTCATCGAGCTCTGCGTCGAGGCCGTGGCTCGCCGAGCGCCGGTGATCGCCGGCACCGGGTCGAACTCGACCGAAGAAGCGATCGCTCTCACCCGGCATGCCAAAAAGGTCGGCGCCGATGCCGCGCTCGTCGTGACGCCTTATTACAACAAGCCGACACAAGAAGGTCTCTACCGGCACTTCGCCGCGATCCACGACGCGGTCGATCTGCCGATCATCATCTATAATATTCCGGGGCGCTGCGTGATCGACATGACGCCCGAGACGATGGGAAGGCTCGCCAAGCTGCCCAACATCGTCGGTGTCAAGGACGCGAGCAACGACATCCTGCGCCCGCTCGCCACCTTCGAAAGCTGCGGCCCGGCTTTCTGCCAGCTCTCGGGCGAAGACGCCAACACGGTGGCGTTCCTCGCCCACGGCGGCCACGGCTGCATTTCGGTCACCGCGAACGTCGCGCCGGCACTCTGCGCCGCGGTCCACGAGGCGTGGGCCGCGGGCAAGCCCGAGGAAGCGCTCGCCATCCACCGTAAGTTGATGCCGCTCCATCGCGCGCTTTTTTGCGAGACCAATCCCGGGCCGGTCAAGTACGCATTGAGCCGGCTCGGTCGCTGCGCGCCGACGGTTCGTCTGCCGCTCGTCGAGCCGAGCGAGCGGTCGCGGGCGCTGATCGACGAGGCGTTGGCGGCGGTCGGGCTCGTGAGCTGAGCTCGTGGCGTCGGCGGGCGGGGGCGGCCAGCGCCGGGTGGTCGCGGTCAACCGGCGGGCAACGCACGATTACGCGATCGAGGAGCGCATCGAGGCCGGGCTCGTGCTCACCGGCAGCGAAGTGAAATCGCTGCGCGAGGGGCGAGCGCAGATCGCCGAAGCGCATGCCGGCGAGATGGGCGGCGAGCTCTGGCTCTTCAACGCTTACATCCCCGAATATGGCGGTGCGAACCGATTCAACCACGAAGTGCGGCGGCCCCGGAAGCTCCTCTTGCGCCGGCGCGAGATCGAGCGGCTCAAAGGCGCGATCCAGCGCAAGGGCATGACGCTGATCCCGCTGCAGCTCTACTTCTCGCCGAGCGGTTGGGCGAAGGTCGAGCTCGGCCTGGCGCGCGGCAAGACCCTCTACGACAAGCGCGCCGCGACCCGCGATCGCGACTGGCAACGCGAGCGCGAACGGCTGCTCAAGGGCGATCGGCGCGTCGGCTGAGGCGCTGCGGGCGCGGTCCGCACACGATTCGTTAACCCTCGTGGTCTAAGGGATCGGCGGGACGCACGAGGGACTTTCCGATGCTCGCGATCGTCGGGATCGTGGTCGTCTTCGTCATGGTGTTCGGTGGTTATCTGCTCGCCGGCGGCAAGTTCAGCATCATCCTGAAGGCGCTGCCCTTCGAGCTCATGATGATCGGCGGCGCCGCGGCCGGCACTTTTCTCGTCGCCAACAACGGCAGCGTGGTCAAAGGTGCGCTCGCCGATCTGAAACGCGTCTTCGCCGGTCCGCAATGGACCAAAGAAGATTACCGTGACCTGCTTTCGCTAATGTTCATGATCGTCAAGATCTTGAAGACGAAAGGCGTGCTCGCACTCGAGCCGCATCTCGAGAAGCCCGAAGAGAGCACACTCTTCGGCAAGTTCCCCAAGATCCAGCACGATCATTTCGCCCTGCCGTTCATCGCCGACACGTTGCGGATGATGACCATGAGCATGGACGATCCGCACCAGGTCGAAGATTGCATGCAGCGCCAGCTCAAGAAACACCATGCCGAGCTGCACGCCCGCGCCGCAGCCCTGCAGACCGTGGCCGATGCGCTGCCGGCGCTCGGCATCGTCGCGGCCGTTCTCGGTGTCGTGAAGACCATGGCTTCGATCAACGAGCCGGTCGAGATCCTCGGCAAAATGATCGGCGGCGCCTTGGTCGGAACCTTCCTCGGCGTGTTCCTGGCGTACGGCTTCTTCGGACCGTTCGCGGCCAAGCTCAATCAGACCTACGAGCAGGACGCGCAATTCTACGCGATCATCCGCGACTGCCTGGTCGCCTACTTGCAGGGCCATTCGGCGCCGGTCGCCGTCGAGCTGGCACGCGGCAACGTGCCGAGCGAACTGCAACCGAGCTTCCACGAGCTCGACGAAATCCTGGCCGCCGTGCCGGCCGACCCGCTCGCGGCTTGAGCCGTGGCCGCCAAGAGCAAAGCCAACAGCCGCCCGCTCCTCGTCAAGAAGGTCGTGGAGGACGGCGGACACGGCCACCACGGCGGCGCCTGGAAGGTCGCCTATGCCGACTTCGTTACGGCGATGATGGCCTTTTTCCTGTTGCTGTGGCTCTTGAGTACGTCGAGCGAGGAAACGCTCAAGGGCCTCGCCGAATATTTCAGTGAATCGATAACGCAGGCGGGGCCGCCGGGCGGGGTGGGGGGCGCCCTCCAAGGGGTCAGCGTCGTACCGGACACGGTCCCGCGCCTCCCAGCCTCGCCGATCGATTTGCAACCGACGGTCGACATCCGAAAAGGTGAAGGCAGCGACGGTGAGGCGCTGGCACAGGCCGCGGCCGCTCACGAGGAAATCGACGAGGAGGCGGTCGAGCGGCTGGTCCGCGAGCGCGAGCGGGCGCAATTCGAATCGGCCAAAAGGGCGATCGAACAGGCGCTGTCGAGCGCCCCCGAAGAGTTGCGGCGGCTCAAGGAGAGTCTGATCTTCGACCAGACGCCGGAGGGGCTGCGGATCCAGATCGTCGACCGCGAGCAATATGCTATGTTCCCGCTCGGTAGCGACGAGATGTACCCGCACACCCGCCGCCTGCTCGAGGTCGTGGCCCGCGCGGTCCGTGGCCTGCCCAACCGAATCTCGATCCGCGGCCACACCGACGCCCGCCCCTTCGCCCCGCGCGCCGGCTACGACAATTGGCGCCTGTCGAGCGATCGCGCCAACGCGACCCGCCTCGCACTCGTCGAAGCGGGACTCGATCCGGCGCGGATCGCCGAGGTGGTCGGCCGCGCCGATTCCGAGCCGCTCTTTCCGGCCGATCCGAACGACCCGCGGAACCGGCGGATCTCGCTCGTCCTCCTGCACGATCGACCGCCGCCCGCACCCGGTCGCACGCGGCGGCGCTCGCCCGGGCGAGGCGCGAGGGTGAGGGCCCTCGCGCGGGCCGGGGGTCACGGGTCGCGGTCCTCCGGAACGGGCGAGTGGCCCGGCTGCCTCGGGTTTCGCGGCGTCCGGCCGGGACCGTCTCGCCTTTGCCACCGAGTTCGGCTACCGAGCGACATCGACACCACGTCTCGACGACGGATGCCCTGGCCCGATCTCGCCGCCGAGACCCTCACGCTGCCTTCGCCCGTGGGCCCGCTGCGCGCCGGTCTCGCCCGGCCGCGCCGGGGCGAACGGGGGACCGTGTTCTTGCTCGAGGGGAGGGGCGAGTTCCTCGAAAAATACGCGGCCACGGTCGCGCAGCTCGTGCGCGCGGGGTTCGTCGTCTTCGGCCTCGACTGGCGCGGTCAGGGTGGCTCGCCGCGGCTCGTGCCCCCGACACCGCGCGGCCACGTCGACGATTTCGACCACTATCTCGAGGACCTGGATTCGCTCGTGGCACGTGCGGGCACGCTGAACCTCCCGCGACCCTGGATCCTGCTCGGCCATTCGCTCGGCGGCCACCTGGCGCTGCGCTGGCTCGGGCGCGGGCCGGCGCCGATGTCCCGCGCGGCCCTCGTGACGCCGATGTTCGACATCGCACTCGTGCCGCCACCCCGGCGGCTCTTTCGAGTGGTCGCGGAAACCGCGGTCCGGGCGGGGCTCGGCCGGCACTACGCACCCGGGCAGCACGATCCGCTGCCGAGTTGTGCGTTCGAGGGCAATCCGTTGACCTCTTGCCCCGAGGGGTTCGCGGCGCTCTGGGAGCTGCGGCGGCGTCATCCCGAACGACAGGTGGGCGGGGCGACCTGGGGTTGGCTCGCTGCGGCTCTCCGCTCGATCGAGGCGGTCGACCGGGAGGGCGTGCCCGAAAAGATCGAGCTTCCCGTTCTGGTCGTGCGCGCCGGTGACGACCGGATCGTCTGCAACCGGGCGATCGAGAGGGTCGCGCGGCGCCTGTCTCGGGGGCGACTCGTCGACCTGCCGGGCGCTCGCCACGACCTGTTCTTCGAGCGATCGGCCGTGCGCGTGCGTCTGTTCGACGAGCTAGTGCGCTTCCTGGCCGGCGAACCCGAAGAGCTGTCGCCGGCTGCACGGCGGGAGGCTGCGAGCGGTGGTGAGCTCGGGCGGCGAGGAGGGCGTGCTCTCGTGGCCGAACCTTGAGCCGCCGCTCGCCGCGCCGACCTCTCGCGAGCGCCCTCGCCGGGACGGGTGTGCCGCGCGGCGCCCGGGCCGCGCGTTCCGACCCCGGCGGCTCGCGGTGGGGCACGTTCGGTGCCGGCTCCCGGGCTCGCGCGACCCGGGAGAGCTCCGGTCGCCCTCGCGCGGCCCCTTCCGCTCTCGGCCGGCGGGTTCGAAGCAGAGTTCGGGACGCCCGACGCGATCGCGCTGCCGCGCGCGAGGTGTATCGCCGCGTGGGTCCGATCCCGTCTCTCCTCGGACTTCCGCTCGTTCGAAACCGGGCCGGGACGAACGGATACGGCGGCGAGGGGAGCCCCTACCGCGGCTCGTCGGGTCGACGGCAAAGGCGTCGCCGGTCCGCGCGATCGACGAAACGCGGATCCCCTCGAGCGAATGGAGCCGGCGCTCGGACAGGTGGGCTCGATACCGCAACGGGTTTCGGGCACCACCCCGCCCCGGTGCCACCTTCGACGCGGCTGTTCCGCGCCGGAACCGACCCACGACGACGTTCGAGATGGGTCGCGAGCGGTGCAGCCGGTAGTGGTCGCACAGCTCCGGTCGGTGGCTCGGCTCTCGCCGACGCGACCGGACACCCTCTGCACGTCGGACCTGGAGCGTCGCCGATGCGCGGGATCGCCGAGCCGGGGCAGGATGCGAACCCACGGTTCCTCCGGCGTGGCAGGGTACGGTGTTCCCTCCGGCCCGCCTCGCGGCCGGAGAAGCGACCACGTCCGCCTCGACCCGCGGCGGGTCGGGTTTCCGCTCTTCCCGTCGGGCCACCCGCTTCGGCCGCGGTGCCGTATCCGATGGCGTCGCGATGCACTCCGCGCGTGCGGCGCACCCTCACCCGCGGGGTGCTGCACCGATCCGCTGCTCCGCCCGGAAGCCGGCGCCCCGGGTCGAGGGTGCGGGAGTTGCCGAACCGTACCGCGGCCCTCCGCTCGGCCTGGGCCCGCCGGTCGAGCCGGGTTCGGGCGCGTTCGCCGCGCTTTGCCCTGGCGCGCCCGAGGACGAGCCCATTGGCCCGGCAAGGGTCGACGCTCGCGGCGAGGAGCGGCCGGCTCGCGCTCGCCCCCGGTCTGCGCAGCTGCACCGGCCGGGCTCTGCACCGACACTCGGTCTGCGGAGATCGGCGCTTGCCGACCGCCTCGGCGGCGGGGCCCGCGGGGCGGCCGAACCCGCTCACGAGATCGCAACCGGTTTCGACACGTCGGGCGGAAGACCTGTCCCCGTCGACCGTTGCGGGAGCGCAGACCCGGGGAACCGCCCGGTGTCTCTCAGCCGAGATCTTCCTCGTCTTCTTCTTCGACGAGATCGCCGCGGTCGGCCGGCGGCTCGACCGGTCGCTGGCGGGCGATGTAGGCGTGCAGATCGGCCAGATCGATGAACTGGTCGGACTGACGCCGGAGCTCGTCGGCGATGAGCGGCGGGGTGGTGCGGATCGTGCTGATCGTCGTGACCCGCACGCCCTTGCGCTGGACCGCCTCGACGAGCCGCTTGAAGTCGCCGTCGCCCGTGACGAGCACGACGTGGTCGAGGTGCGGGGCGAGCTCCATCACGTCGACCGCGATGTCGACGTCCATGTTGCCCTTGTATTTGCGGCGCCCGGTCGGCTGGCTGAACTCCTTGAGCGGCTTGGTCACCATCGTGTAGCCGTTGTAGTCCAGCCAATCGACGAGCGGTCTGATCGGCGAATACTCCTGCTCGTCGAGCAATGCCGTGTAGTAATAAGCACGGACGAGTCGCCCGCGGCTCGCGAACACGTCGAGCAGCCGACGATAGTCGATGTCGAAGGCGAGGGCGCGTGCGGCCTGGTAGAGATTGGCGCCGTCGATGAACACGGCGATCCGCTCCTGCGGGTTGAACCAACGGGCCGGCCCGGCATTGGCCATGACGAATCATCCTCCACGATCGCCGGGATCCGAGCCCGGCTCGTTACCGGCGGCGAGGCCGGGTTCCCGTCGGAACGACCTCGCCGCCTCGTTTGGCGCGCGCGCGGTGCGCTAGCACGTCGCTGCCGCCATAGCCAGAGGAGGCTCCCGGCGACTGGCTTCCACTCGTCGGGTGCGCTACCTACCTCTACCATCGAACTTCGCGGGAGCAATCGAGAAGATGGCCAGGATCACGGTCGAGGACTGCATCCGGCGGGTGCCCTCGCGCTTCGAGCTCGTGATGCTCGCAGCCCAGCGGGCGCGCGACATCTCCGCCGGCGCGCCGCTCACCGTCGACCGCGACAACGACAAGAATCCGGTCGTGGCGCTGCGCGAGATTGCCGAAGGCACGATCGATCTCGACCATCTCCGCTACGAGCTCGTTCACGGGCTGCGCCGCCACCTCGAGGTCGAGAGCGAGGAACCGACCGATCTCGCCAAAGAGCTCGAGGCGCTCATGCCGCCGCCCGAGGTGGGCGCGGTGGCGCCGATGCCGTCGGGCATCTCCTATGCGGAGCACGACGTTCCCGACCAGGACTGAGCGCCCGACCGAGCGGGCGCCGGGGCAGCTGCGATGACGCCGGCTGCCGTGGCACCGGCTTTCGAGTCCGCGCCGGAGACCGGGCGGGTCCGCCGCGCGCCACTGCGGCAATACGAGCTCGTCGAGCGGGTCAAGGCTTACGATCCGAGCGCCGACGAGGACCTCCTCAACCGTGCCTACGTCTTCGCCATGAAGGCGCACGGCGCGCAATTGCGCGCCTCGGGCGACCCTTATTTCCACCATCCGGTCGAGGTCGCCGGGATCTTGACCGCGCTCCGTCTCGACAGCGCGTCGATCGCCACGGCGCTGCTCCACGACACGGTGGAGGACACCGGGGCCACGATCGACGAGATCCGAAGGCTCTTCGGCCCGACGATCGCTCGCCTGGTCGACGGGGTCACCAAGCTCAACAAGCTCGATCTGCAATCGCCGCGTACCGAGCAGGCGGAGAACTTCCGCAAGCTTCTCCTGGCGATGTCCGAGGACATCCGCGTGCTGCTGGTCAAGCTCGCCGACCGGCTGCACAACATGCGGACCTTGCACTTCATCAAAGATCCGGAGAAGCGGCGGCGGATCGCGCTCGAGACCATGGAGATCTACGCGCCCTTGGCCGAGCGGATCGGCATGGAGCGTATGAAGGCCGAGCTCGAGGATCTGGCCTTCGCCGAGCTCTGGCCCGACGCCCGCGCCTCGATCGTCCACCGCCTCGAGCAATTGCGCCCGGCCGGTTCGGCGCTCATCGAAAAAATCGTCGCGGAGCTTCGCGCCACCCTTCTCGAGGCCGGGATCGAGGCCGAAGTCACGGGCCGCGAGAAGGCGCCTTGGTCGATCTGGCGCAAGATGCAGCGCAAGAACGTCGCCTTCGAGCAGCTCTCCGACATCATGGCGTTCCGCGTACTCGTCGATTCGGTGAGCGCCTGCTACGCCGCGCTCGGTGCGGTGCACGCCCGCTACGCCATGCTGCCGGGCCGCTTCAAAGATTTCATCAGCACTCCGAAGCCGAACGGTTACCGGTCGTTGCACACGACGATCCTCGGCCCCGAGCGGCGCAAGATCGAGGTCCAGATCCGCACCCGCGAGATGCACGAGGTCTGCGAGTTCGGGGTCGCCGCACATTGGATCTACAAGCAAGAGACCGGAATCACCGAGGGCAAGCGTTACCGCTGGATCCGCGAGCTTCTCGAGATCCTCGAACACGCTCAAGGCCCCGAAGAGTTCCTCGAGCACACCAAGCTCGAGATGTATTCGGATCAGGTCTTCTGCTTCACACCCAAGGGCGACCTCATCGCGCTGCCGCGCGGCGCCACGCCGGTCGATTTCGCCTATGCCGTGCATTCCGAGGTCGGCGACCATTGCATCGGCGCCAAGGTCGACGGGCGGCTGGTCCAGCTCCGCCACCAGCTCCAGAACGGCGACCAGGTCGAGATCATCACCGCGCGCAACGCCCATCCCTCACCGGCCTGGGAGAGGTTCGTCGTCACCGGCAAGGCGAAAGCGCGGATCCGTCGCTATCTGCGGACCCGCGAGCGCGCCGCCCATATCGAGCAGGGGCGCGAGCTCTTGAGCAAGACGGCGCGTGCCGAGGGTGTCCAGCTCGGCGA
>Ga0308392_1000987_pt1 | contig 11749 bp, 13 predicted proteins | sample Hotspr20Samplem2_FD_202361 | JGI IMG/M metagenome (GOLD analysis project Ga0308392, IMG submission 202361) | Hot spring phototrophic mat microbial communities from Octopus Spring, Yellowstone National Park, Wyoming, United States - 20050624_m2 ... | reverse complement strand
AAGAGGCAGAAAAACAAAGAATGGAAGCTTATCAAGAACAAAAGAAACGTAAAGAAGAAGAAAGAAAAAGACAAGAGGCATTGGTTGAGGCACCAAAAGGAAAAATAAGAAGAAGTATTTTTTCACCCAAAAAAGTGGTTCAAAGACAGCAAGCGGAAGTAAAGCCAGCGGCAGGGAAACAGTAAGATAGAGATAAATAGAGATACGTAGAGATAAATGGAGATTGGGAGAGTGGAAATTAGTGTAAAAAGTAGTGTAAACATTGTGTAAAAGTTGTTAATATTTAACGTTTTACGTTACACGTTACACTTTGTTAAAGTGTTAGATGTTATATATTTGGTGTTAGATTTTAGGTGCTAGGTGTTAGAAGTTAGAAGTTAGGTGTTTGGTGGTGTTGTGAATATCCGTTGTCTTCTTTCGAACTCGAACTTGGATAAAATCGTTAGGTCTTTTGCTGATTTTGTTGATATCCTTTGGTTTTTTCAGAACTTTTAAATTGCTTAAGTTGAGAAACATAGGTAACACTTCTATATCACACTGTATCAAACGTTTTGGTATTGGAAAAATATTAAAGAATAAAAGAAAAAAGACTATCAATATAGCCTAAATTATAAAAACAAACCTTGTAAGTCAAAATAAAGGGATATCAAACCCTATTAAAAAAACGTCATTAACGTTTTAAATACATCAACCTATGGGAAAAGGTATATTTGGTGGTGGTGGAACGTATTCGATAACGTATAATCTCCCATATTACTTTTATAAGTTATCAAAAAATCTCTCTATGGGAGAAATGTCAGAAAAAGCAAAAACACGTCTTTTAGCAATAGAACTTTATTACAAACTAAGAAATGTTTCGTTAGTCTGTTCTCTTTTTAATCTCTCAAGAAAAACATTCTATAAATGGCAAAAAAGATTTGAGGCGGGTGGAAGAAAACTTTTTTTGTTAGAAGACTTACCAAAAACACCAAAAGAAAAAAGAAAAACCACACTTGACTTTAAAAAAGAAATGTTAATTAAGAAGTTAAGAGAAAAATATCCAACTTTTGGAAAAAAGAAACTACAAATTCTTTTTCAAAAAGAATACAATTGTTTTGTCTCCCAAAACCATATTGCCTATGTGATTAAAAAATACAACTTATACTTTAACCCCAAAAAAGCAAAAAGAATAAGAACAAAAAAGGCAAAAAACACAAAGATAAAGAAGATAAGAATAGATAAGATTGATAAGGAAAATCTAATTACCAAAGAAAAACCGTTCTTTTTTTGTTGTGACACCGTTGTTTTGTATTTATCTTATGGAGTAAAAAGATATATTCTAACCGCAATTGATTATCAAAGTAAAATTGCCTATGCCCGATGTTACTCTTCAAAATCATCACTTTCTTCTTTTGATTTTATCTTAAGACTTTCAATTTTGGTTAATGGAAAAATTTCGGCTATATTATCTGATAATGGTTCTGAATTTGCTAAATATTTTGATGAGGCGTGTAAAAAACTAAAGATTACCCATATTTTTACCCGGATTAAAACACCAAAGGATAATAGTGTCAATGAAAGATTTAATCGCACCTTGAAAGAAGAATTTTTGGCAGTTGATGAATATTTTGAACCACTTTTGACCCAATCTGATTTAAGTGAGGCTAACAACCGTTTAACTTCCTTTCTTATTTTTTACAATTTAAAACGTCCTTACTGCTCTTTAAATTACCAAACACCAATTGAATGGTATAATAACCATTGGGCGAATAAAGAAAAAGGAGTGTTACCTATGTACCCGACTTATACATAAATTTGATTTTCTGAAGAAAATATATTATAATTATTCATATGTCATCAATAACTTCTGAAAATCCCAATCAAAGAATAGTTGAATATTGGGAAACACAAAGATTGCCCCAAATGCACAAGACTTCACCCGAATTCAGAAAGAGACTATCCTTATCTTATAACGAAATCGTTTTATCACAATTATTTCAAGAGCCTTTCTTATCGCCCGAAGAAATAGAAAGAAGACAATTTGAAAGAATCAAACAACTTTTATTTTTAGCCTACAAAATACCAGTTTATAGAGAAAAATATGAAAAAGTCGGTTTCCACCCAGAAGACTTTAGAAGTTGGGATGATTACCATCAATTACCGGTAATTACTAAAGATGAATTAATCGCTTCATTTCCTGATTATTGTTTAAATCCAAAATATCAAGTAGCAGATTTATTTCCAACAAGATCTAGTGGTTCATCCGGAAAAACATTAAGAATATATGTCGATCCAGAAGCAATTATTACTGACACTTTACAAGGTGTCAGACAATTTTGGTTGCAGACGGGGGGGGCAATACAGTAAGGAACACGTAATAGCCCACGTATATACTGTACCTTGGTGGGTTGATTCGTTGGGTAATGGAGACTATCAAAATATTTTTATAAGTAGTTTAATTGATCCAAAAGAAATTGCTAAAATTTTAGAGGAAGTTAAACCAGATATTTTATCTTTGTATCCTACTAATCTTCAAGCTTTAATTCCATTTCTTTCAGAAGAAGTAAAAAATAAACTTATTTTAGCTGTAGTTCACTCAGAAATGTCATCTTTGGAAGAAAGAAAACAAATGACTCAAAGATTAAGAGCACCTGTTTTAGATGAATATAGTTCAGAAGAGTTAACAAGAATTGCATTAGAATTACCTTGTGGTCATTATCATCTTTGTGAAGATACAGTTAGAGTAGATGTGGTTGATCCACAAACCTTAAAACCTATTCAAGAGGGAACAGGATTAGTAATTGGTACAAATCTTCTTAATACAGCGATGCCTTTTATAAGATATGTTCAAGGTGATTATGTTTCTGTCGGGGAACAAAATAAGTGTTCAATAAATTGGCGCCAAATTCAAAAAGTCGAGGGTAGACAAAATGACGCTTTTATCAAAGAAGACGGAGCCGTTGTCCCTGCCGGTACGGTTTTAGATATTACCTATAGGTGGATGTTTGATGTAGGAATTAATATTCAGGAATTTGAAATAATTCAGACGGAGATTAATAAGTTTGAGGTAAGATTAAATGAACCTTCTTTATTCGATGATTCAGAAAAACAAAGAATTTCTTTTGGACATTTAAGAGAATTATTACAAATTGTATTTGGAGAAAATTTAGATATTGTTTTTAAGCCATTAGAATTAAAAGGTGATCCAAAGGTTCAAAGAAAAAGAAGACCTATTAGAAGAGAATTTTAATAATTATGAAAATTATTCCTTTTAAAAAACTATCAAAAGAATATCAAAATCTTATTAACGAAGCGGAAAAAATAATTCAAAACGCCTATGATCCTTATTCTCAATTTTATGTTTCTTGTACTATCTTAACCACTAAAGGAAATATTTATAAAGGAGTAAATATCAATACCTGTGCCTATGGTGGAATTTGTGCTGAAAGAGCGGCTTTGTCATCAATGGTAAGTTGCGGTGAATATGGTATTAAAAAGATAGTAATTATTTCCAAAAGCGACCATTTTAAAGTAAAAATTCACTCTGGTCCTTGTGGCATATGTCGACAGATACTTTGGGAGTTTGCTGAACTTTATAAAACTAATTTTGAAATTTTAGTCTCTGATTCCGATAAGAAAAAAGTAATGATCTCAACAATCGAAGAACTTCATCCAAAAGGTTTTGGTCCAAGGCTTTGTTTTGGAAAATACAGAAGATATTTAAAATAAAATAAAGTCTTCCTTTTAAACTTTTTGCTACCGCTTTTTTTAGATAATAAAAATAGTGAGTCCGGGGAGACTCGAACTCCCAACCGACGCCTTAAGAGGGCGCTGCTCTACCAGTTGAGCTACGGACCCTGCGCCCAGAGGGACTCGAACCCCCAACCTAATGGTCCGAAGCCATTCGCTCTGTCCAATTGAGCTATGGGCGCTTTGGTATTATAATTATATAATGATTTTTTACTTTTTATATCTTTCTTTAGTTTTTTTCATTTTAATCTTTTTATTTTTTTTGTCTTTTTATTTGATTTCTCTTCTTTACTCTTCTTTTATGGGTTCTCCCTATGTGCCAACCAAAGAGAAACAGGTAAATTTGATTTTAAAAGAACTTCAACCCAAAAAAGGAAAAGTCTTTTTTGAGCTTGGTTGTGGTGATGGAAGAATGGTAAGAAAAGCGGCTAAAGACTTTGGGGTTTTGGGTTTTGGCTTTGATGTCAATCCCCTTCTTTGTTTTTGGGCTAGGTTTTTGGCAAAAAAAGAAGGTTTAAAAAACGTTGTTATTGAAAGAAAAAATATTTTAGATCTTTCTTATAGAAATGTTGACTATGTTTATCTTTTTCTTTTGCCTAAGATTATCAAAAAATTGCAAAAAAAGTTAGAAGAAGAACTGCCCAAAAAAGCTGTCGTTGTCTCCCATGGATTTGCGATTTTAGGTTGGGAGAAAAAGCTTTTTAAAAAGATTGATGAGAAACCATTTCCTACCTATTTTTATCGAATGTAGATTTTTATTCCGCACTACCCAAAGTGACCATTAAAGTTTTTATCTCACCATTTCGCCAGATTTTTAAGGTAACCATTTCCCCTACTTTTTTTTCCAAAATTAAATTGGCCAAAGAATTTTCTTTTTCACCTTTAACTTTTTTTCCGGCAAACTCAATAATAATATCCTCAACTTCAATCCCGGCTTTTTCCGCCGGCGAGTTTTCCACCACCTCAACCACATACGCTCCCTCAACCACATCATTTAATAAAGCGGTTTGCCGATCAATCATTTGATAGCGAACACCCAAAAACGGTCTTTCAAAATTACCGCCTTGTTTTTGAAACTTTTCAATTAGTGATTTAACAACATTTGATGGAATAGCAAAGCCGATATTTTGACCTTCTTGAGCAATTGCAGTATTGACGCCTATTACTTCGCCTTTACTATTTAAAAGTGGTCCTCCAGAATTACCAGGATTAATCGCTGCATCAGTTTGAATGACGTTATCCAATTTTTCCACATATCCTTCAAATGGTGAACCAGCGGTAATTCCGCGTCCTAAACCAGAAATAATTCCCGAGGTTACGGTATTGGTAAATTCACCCAGTGGTGTCCCAATTGCAATCACTAATTGTCCTAATTTTAGATTATTAGAATCACCTAAAGTTAATGTTTTAAGATTAGAGGCGTTAATTTTTAAAATTGCTAGGTCATTTAATGGGTCGCGATAAATTTTTTCCACATTATACTTTTTTTTATCATAAGTTAATACCTGATAAGAAGCTTCGGTATCAGAAACAACGTGTTTGTTGGTAATAATTAATCCCCCCGAATCAACAATAAAGCCGCTTCCGATATTTTGTTCAATTTTTTTCTTTTGCCCGGGGATGCGCCTAAAAGGAGAAAAAGGATTAAATGGATCAATTTCAAAAAAACCCCCAGAAACGGTGGTTTTTTTAATACCAATGGTGACAACGGCCGGCAAACTTTTTTCAACCACTGAGGTGATAACCGACTCTTCAAAGACTATCACCTGCTTTTCATTAGTTTTTGGAAGGTTGGGAGAACTAATTTCTTTTTTTGGTAAAAATTGAGAAAAATTGGGAAGAGTTAACAGTTTAGTTTTTTGACCAATAGCCAAAAGGAAAATTAAGAAAGCCAAAAGAATAATTAAACGTTTCATAAGATTTATTTTAACAAAATTTCAATTGCTTTATCAAGTTGTTTATCATCACTTCGAGTAGGCGTGTTACCTTCTTTTACCTGATTTTCTACTTTGATTTCTGGGTCAATTCCTTTACTATTAATCCAATCGCCATTAGGCAAAATCCATTTGGCAACAGTTACATGAAGACCGGCGCCTTCTTTTAAATCCAAAGCCTCTTGGACTGAGCCTTTACCAAAGGTTTTTTCACCAATAAGTTTTGCTCTTTTATGATCGCGCAGAGCACCTGCTAAAATTTCTGAGGCAGAGGCCGATCCTTTATTGACTAAAACCACCAAAGGAATCTCCAAAAGCTCACCTTGACGAATCACTTTATACTCTTTATTGGTAATTGTTTTTGATTCCTGGCGAACCACGATCTTTCTCATTGGCAGAAATTCAGAAGCAAGATAGACGGCTCCTTCAAGGTAGCCACCTGGATTGTCACGAAGATCCAAAACCATTCCCTTAACTTCTTTTTTCATCCATTTTTCTTTGATCTCAAAAACGGCCTTGTCCCATTCATCGATGGTGTTTTCGCCAAATTGATTGACTTTTAAAATGGCAATGTTTTTTTCGTAAGAAATTTCAATTGAGGGAACGTTGATTTGAGCGCGGGTGATTTCCACTTCAATCTCTTTTCCTTCTCTTTCTAAGGTGAGTTTTACCTTGGTTCCCTTTGGGCCGCGGATTTTTGAGACGGCGTAAGTAAGACTCCAGCCTTTAGTTGGTTGGCCATCAACTTTGTTGATAAAATCACCGGCTTTAACTCCCGCTTTTTCGGCGGGTGAGTTTTTTAAAGGGGAAACGACAATCACCCGGTTATCTTTCATCCCAAGCTGGGAGCCAATTCCTTCAAATTTTCCTTGAAGATCATCTTTGCTTTGTTTGTTTTCTTCAGGGGTTAAAAAAAAGGTGTAAGGGTCATCAAGCGAGGAAACCATTCCCTTGATTGCCCCATAAAACATTTTTTTTGGATCAAGCTTTTTTTTGTCGATAAACTTTTGTTCCACTTTTTCCCAAGTGTCCCAAAACAAAGAAAAATCTAAGTTTTTTTCTGCGGCTTTGTTTTCGATGTTTATAATATTGTAGGTTGGTCGTTCTATCTTTTTTTGGTTGGCATGATATTCGCCTAGTTTATAGCCAGTGCCAAAAATAAGGATAAAAAAAGAAAGAATAAAAAGAAGATCGGTAATTTTTTTGGTTAAAGAAAATTTGTTTGGTAGTTGATTATTCATAAAAAATCATTTTATTAGAATTTTTGTCGATAAAGCAAGACCAATTTTTTTTAATTTTTTTAATATCATCTAAATTTTTCAATTGAAAAGTGGGCAAAGTGGTTTCTTTAGGAAGTTTTTTTATTGTTAAAAATCCTTTAACCCCCAAAGCCTCAAGTTTTGTTTGGAAAATAGAGTTTATTTCTTCAGCAATGATTAGTCTTTCTTCTACGTTCTGAGAATTGACTTCGTTTTCGTTTTCGAAAATAAAAATTTTTCCCCCAAAGATCTCTTTTTTTTCTTCTTTTACTTCAATTTCTTCCTTTTTTTCAATTTTTATCTTTATTCCCTCTTTTTCAATTTTCTCTACCTGCCCAAAAACAGGCGAAAAAAAGACGCTTTTTTTATCGTCATTTTCTTCGGTTTCAATGATTAAAAGTCCTTTTTGATGATCGATTTCTTTCAAAACTCCATCCCACTGACTTTTTATTTTTTTGGTTGAAAAAAATCCTTTTTTTGAGGCTAAAATATCACCTTTTTTTATCTTTTCCCCAATAAATTTTTTAAGATAAGAAAAGATATTTTGGGGAGAAATATTAAGCTCCTTTTGAAGATCAATTTTCACCGTTTTTTGATTTTTTACTTCAAAAAGCTTAGTCTCAAAATCCACCTTTTGGCCGGCTTTTACTAAGATTTTTCCATTTTGAGGAATGGTTAAAAAGATATTCATAAAGTTAAGTATAATTTAAAAAAGAAAACCATTCAATATAAACTTTACTTGCAAATTTTTTTATGTTATAATGAGATTCTTATGAAAACCAACATTCATCCTTCTTATTATGAGGAAGCAGTAGTTAATTGTAGTTGTGGAAATACGTTTACCACTGGTTCAACAAAAAAAGAGATTCATGTTGAGGTGTGCTATAAGTGTCATCCCTTTTATACCGGAAAGCATCGCTATTTAGATGTTAAAGGAAGAGTGGAGTCTTTCCAAAAAAAGCAAGAATTAGCAAAAGAATATCAAGCCAAACAGTCAAGTAAGAAAAACGAAGAAAAAAAAGAATATCAACCAAAAACTTTAAAAGAACTTTTGGAAGCTTTGTGATATAATTATAATTTTCCCAAGACCCGGGTTGCTGTTTTAATTTATAAAACAGCGTAAAAAATGTTAATATTCCCGGCGAGGAAAAAACTTATGGTTAGTCTCAAAAAAATCGAAAAAGCCAAAAATCTTGCCAAAATTCTTACTGATAAAAAAAATTTTTCCCTTATCAAATTTACCAATATCCCCCATCAAAAGCTTGAGACATTAAGAAAAAAATTAAAGGAAAAGCAAGCGGGGCTTAAAGTTATCAAAAACGCTTTTTTTGAAAAAGCAGTCGAAAGTTTAACTTCTTTGAATGAAAATTTTAGTCAAATAAAAGAAAAATTTTTTCCCTTAAAAGAAAACTCGGCTCTTCTTACCTTTGATGGTGATTGGAATGAGGCACTTTCTTCTTTTTATAAATTTGCTCAAGAAGAGAAAACCCTCTTTTTTAAATTTGGTTTTTTGGATGGGGTGTTGTACTCGGATAAAGAGTTGATAAAAATTTCTCAACTTCCCTCCAAAAGTCAACTTTTGGCAAAAATTGTTGGTGCTTTAAAATCTCCATCTTTTCGTCTTTATTATGCGTTTAAATTTCCTGCCTTTAGATTAGTAACAGTTATTAGTGAACTTTCAAAGAAGAAGGGAGGTGAAAAAAATGGCTGAAGAGGTAAAACTTTCAGAAAAATTACAAAAATTAGCCACAGAAATTGAAGGACTGACCGCTTTGGAGATGGCTGAGCTGGCAAAATACTTAGAAGAAAAGTTTGGTGTTTCGGCAATGGCGGCAATGCCAGTGGCGGCGGCTTCTCAAGCAGCCTCTTCTTCTTCTGAGACCAAAGCTGAAGAAAAGTCAGCCTTTACCGTGGTTTTAACTGATGCCGGTGCTAATAAATTAAATGTGATTAAAGCGGTAAGAGAGCTTCTTCCCAATCTTAGTTTGATGGATGCGAAAAAAGCAGTTGAGAGCTTGCCGTTTGAAGTTTTAAAAGAAGTGAAAAAAGAACAGGCTGAGGAAGCAAAAAAGAAACTGGAGACAGCGGGGGCTAAAGTGGAGTTAAAATAACCTAAGTAAATTCAGTCACCTAAGTCACTTAAGATATCTATGGACAATCAAAAAAAATCTTCTTATGGTGCCGAGTCAATTGTTGTTTTAGAAGGACTAGAGCCGGTAAGGAAACGGCCAGGGATGTATATTGGAACAACGTCGCAGATGGGAGTCAATCAATGTTTAAATGAGATTGTTGATAATGCTATTGATGAGGCCTTGGCTGGTTTTTGTCGCAATATTAAGGTAGTGATTGAAGAAAATAACTATCTAACCGTTTTTGATGATGGGCGAGGAATTCCGGTTGAGGTGATAACAAAGTATGGCGTTTCGGCGCTTGAAATTGTAATGACAAAACTTCATGCTGGTGGAAAATTTACATCAGGCGCCTATAAAGTCTCTGGTGGTCTTCATGGAGTGGGCGCTTCCGTGGTTAATGCTTTATCGTCTCATTTAATTGTTGAAGTGGCACGTGATGGTAGCCTTTATCGTCAAGAGTATCAACGGGGTGTTCCCCTTTATCCGGTAAAAAAAGTTGACCAATCAATTTTGGGCTTTACTAATCCTTCTGGTACCGCCGTTTCTTTTTTACCGGATTTGGAAATATTTAAAGAAACCATTGAGTTAAATTACTTTGCTTTTAAAAAACAAATTAAAGAACGGGCTTATTTAATCAGTAAAGTTTATTTTCGGATTGAAAACAAAAAGGAAAAAGAAAGACTTGCTTTTTATTTTGATGGTGGGATTGTTTCTTTAGTCCGCGATTTAAATCGAGGGAGAAAGGTTTTATTTGATGAACCAATTTTTATTAAAAAACAAATTGACGATAAAGAGATTCAAGTGGCGCTTCAATACACCGATTCTATTAATGAAAACATTCACTCGTTTGTTAATGTAATTAATACCGTTGAGGGTGGAACTCACTTAACTGGTTTTCGAACAGCGTTGACTAAGGCGATTAACAGTTATGCCAAAAAAGAACTGGGAGAGAAAAATGGTGAAGAGACATTTATTGGTGATGATGTGAAAGAGGGGTTAACGGCGGTTGTCTATGTAAAAATGCCTTCAGCCAATCTTCAGTTTGAAGGACAGACCAAAGCTAAACTTGGCAATTCTGAAGTGCAAACATTGGTTCAACAAACAGTCTTTGAAAATTTAACTACCTTTTTTGAAGAAAATCCAAAAGTTGCCAAAACCATTTTGGAAAAAGTCTTTTTGGCCCAAAAAGCGAGACTTGCGGCCAAAGCGGCCAAAGAGGCGGTCCTTCGCAAAGGGGCTTTGGAAGGGGTTTCTCTTCCTGGAAAGTTGGCTGATTGCCAGGAAAAAGATCCTTCTCTTTCTGAACTTTTTATCGTTGAGGGTGACTCTGCGGGTGGGAGTGCCAAACAAGGACGGGATCGCAAAACTCAGGCGATTTTACCACTTCGGGGAAAGATTTTAAATACCGAAAGAGCTTATTTAGATAAAGTTTTATCATTTAAAGAGTTGAAAGATTTGGTTGTGGCTTTGGGGATGGGGATTGGCGAGACGGTTGACTATAAAAAACTTCGCTATCATAAAATTGTTATTATGACCGATGCCGATGTCGATGGTGAGCATATTCGAACTTTGCTTTTAACCTTTTTTTATCGTCATTTACCTGATATTATAAAAAAAGGACATCTTTACATCGCCCAACCACCTTTGTATAAAATTCAAGCGGGAAAAAAAGTTTTTTATGTTTATTCTGATGAAGAAAAGGAAAAAAAAGTGGCCGAGATTTTACAAGAGGAGCCTTATAAAGCAAATCCAAGTTTAATTGTCATTCAACGCTATAAAGGTTTGGGAGAGATGAATCCTGATCAGCTTTGGGAGACAACGATGAACCCCAAGAATCGAGTTTTAAAACAGGTAACTATTGCCGACGCTGAGGAAGCCGATTATGTTTTTTCCATGCTTATGGGAGAAGAGGTTGGGCCAAGAAAAAAGTTTATCATAACTCATGCGAAACTGGCGAATTTAGATTTATAAGTTATATATAAGTTTTTTAAAAAACACCTATGGATATTAAAAAAATAACCGCTGGCAAAAACCCACCTGAGGAGTTTAATGTTTTTGTGGAGATTCCTCAAGGCTCATCAGTTAAGTACGAACTTGATAAAGAGAAAGGAGTGATTATGGTTGATCGCTTTGCCTATACAGCGATGTTTTATCCTTTTAACTATGGCTTTATTCCCAATACCAAAGCAGAAGATGGCGATCCAGTCGATGTTTTGGTGATTTCCTCTTATCCAGTCTATCCTGGAACCGTTATCCCGGCTCGTCCCATTGGCATGCTTGAGATGGAAGATGAGGCGGGTGTGGATACTAAAATTATTGCCTTGCCGACAAAAAAAGTTGATCCATTTTATGCCGAGGTTGAAACAATTGATGATTTACCAAAAAAGACTAAAGAGATGATTCAACACTTTTTTAATCATTATAAGGAGCTTGAGCCTGGTAAATGGGTAAAAACAAAAAGATTTTTCGGCAAAAAAGAGGCGCAAGAGGCGATAAAAAAAGGATTGAAGAAGTGAAACGGTAAACGTGATAAAGATACGAATGATGCGAATAATGAGAATATGAAAAGAGATAAATAGAGATTGATGGAGATAAATAGAGATAAATTGAGATAAGTAGAGATTTGTAGAGATAAATGGAGATTGGGAGAGTGGAAATTAGTGTAAAAAGTAGTGTAAACGTTGTATAAACGTTG
>Ga0308392_1000986_pt1 | contig 11752 bp, 9 predicted proteins | sample Hotspr20Samplem2_FD_202361 | JGI IMG/M metagenome (GOLD analysis project Ga0308392, IMG submission 202361) | Hot spring phototrophic mat microbial communities from Octopus Spring, Yellowstone National Park, Wyoming, United States - 20050624_m2 ... | reverse complement strand
TTAACCTTATTTTTTTCCACCACTTCTTTGGTAATTAAAAATCGTTTTTGAATTGGGGGAGAGTAGAGGGTGGATTCAAAAAAAACAAAAACCAATAATTTTTTTAAAATATCAGGGTGTTTCAATCCTTCCATTAAATGATGATTAAGCTCTGGAATTACGTAAAAATCAGAAATTGCTTTGGCCGTTTCATTGGTTTGATTGGCAATCGCATTGCCAACGCCAGTTAAAAACTCCGAAACAATATAAAAAGGATATTTTTCAAATAAAAAAGAGGCTAATTTTTTGGCCTCGTTTTTTTCAAAGGGAGTTTCAATAGAAAAATTTTTTATTGTTTTTTTAAGAAAAACAAGTGCCTGATCAAATTCTTTTTTAGAAAGAGTTAAAATTCCAAGCGCCTCAAAAAGTCCCATCAACCCACCAACCGCATAGCCAAAACCAATTCGTGGTTGATTAGAGGGGTTAAAGAAAGGATTAAATTGATAAAAAGGGACTTTTAACTCAGCAAGGGTTTTAGCTAATGCGCCGCCAGCAGTAATTCCAGAGATTAATGCTTTTTTATTTTTTGCTTCCTCTAACATTGTTAAAACCTCTTCTGTTGTTCCGGAATAAGATGAGGCAAGAAAAAGGGTTTTTTTATTCAAAAAAGTAGGCAGATTATAGTCATCGTTTACAATAATTGGTTTTTTTAATTGATCTTTAAAAAGATGGTAAACGATTAAAGCGGGAAAACGTGATCCACCCATCCCACCAACGACAATATTTTCTAACTTCAAGTATTTTTTTGGAAACTTTATTTTCTTTGCTTGATGGTAGCCTTGCTCAATTTGTTTATCTAAGGAATAAACTGATTGAATTACTTTTTCATCACCTTGAAGTTTAATAATTTGATTTTTATCGTCTAATATTTTCATAATAAAATAGCATCTTAGCAAAAAATGTTTTATAATTCAATAATAAATGGAAAAAAACAGGTTTTTTTTATATCTTAAACTTCTTCGAGTCAACCAATGGATAAAAAACGGAGTAATTTTTACCGCCATTATTTTCTCGGGAAAACTTTTTGATGGCGCTCTTTTTTTAAAAACGCTAGCTTCTTTTTTTATTTTTTGTCTTTTATCATCAACTTCTTATGTTTTAAATGATATTATTGATTATCCTTATGATAAAAAACATCCGCTTAAAAAAATGCGGCCAATTGCCTCAGGTAAAGTTTCTCTTCCTCAGGCCACTTTTTTGGTTTTTACTTTAACCTTAGTTTCTTTAATCGCTGCTCTTTTTTTTTCGCTTTCCTTTTTTTTCTTAAGTTTTTTATTTCTTCTTCTTCATTTTTTTTATTCGCTTACTTTAAAGAAAAAGCCGGTAATTGATATTTTTACCATTTCTTTTTCTTTTGTTATTCGAGCCTTTGCCGGGAAGGTGGCCACCGGTTATCATATTCCAGTTTGGCTTTTTTTAACAATCTTTTTTGGTTCTTTGTTTATGGCGTCAGTGAAAAGACATGCTGAGCTTTCTTCTTTTGGTAAGGAGGCAAGAGAAGCTTTATATCGCTATAATGAACATTTTTTAGATTTTTTAACCTATACTTTTGGGACCGCCACCATCATTGCCTACGCCACTTACACCTATGTGGAAAAACTACCACCGTTTGAGGGTTTTTTTCACCGATTGGTAATTAGTATTTATCCAGAATTTGAAGCAAGAAAATGGATGATGATTACTATTCCCCTTGTGGCTTATGGAGTGGCTCGTTATGCCCAACTTCTTTATGAAAAGTATGAGGGAGAAAGACCAGAAAAATTAATTACCACCGATCTTCCTCTTATTTTTACCATTGGTCTTTGGGGAGTAATGGTTATTGGTTTAATTTATTTTTTGTAGCCTAAAAACTATTGACAAAGACAAAAAAAATTTATAGAGTTTTAAAATTAGAAATTTATCAACAAAAACTTATGAAAACTATCGATCAAAACAAAAAACAGGCGATTAATTTTGCCATTGAGCAGATTCAAAAACAGTTTGGCAAAGGAGCGATTATGCGTTTGGGCGAGGCACCAAAGATGGCGGTTGAGGTTTTAAAAACTGGGATTTTGCCTTTGGATTTAGCTTTGGGGGTTGGTGGTTTACCAAAAGGAAGAATTATTGAAATTTTTGGCCCAGAGTCATCAGGAAAAACCACTCTTTGTCTTTCCACCATCGCCCAAGTACAAAAAGAAGGCGGAGTGGCGGCTTTTGTTGATGCCGAGCATGCTTTGGATCCATCTTGGGCCAAGACTTTGGGAGTCAATTTAGATGATCTTTTAGTCTCTCAGCCAGATACTGGCGAGCAAGCCCTTGAGATTGTTGAAACACTCGTTCGCTCAGGAGCGGTGGATTTGATTGTTGTTGATTCGGTTGCCGCTTTGGTGCCCAAGATGGAAATTGAGGGAGAGATGGGTGAGGCACAGATTGGTCTTCAAGCTCGACTTATGTCTCAAGCTTTGCGAAAGTTAACGGCGGTGGTTTCTAAATCAAAAGCAATCATTATCTTTACCAACCAAATTAGATTAAAGGTGGGGGTGATGTTTGGCAATCCAGAAACGACTCCTGGTGGTTTGGCGTTAAAGTTTTATGCTTCAGTGCGGATGGATGTTCGAAAGATTGAGACGTTAAAGAAAAACAACCAAGTTTATGGGGCAAGAATCAAGGTAAAAATTGTCAAAAACAAAGTGGCCCCACCTTTTCGGGAGGCAGAGATTGTTATCACCCAAGAAGGAGTGGATAAACAAGAGGCTATCGTTGATGTTGCTTTGGGAAAAGGGATTTTAGTAAGAAGTGGTTCATTTTTAAAGTTTGAAGAAAAAGTGGTTGGTCATGGAAAGGAAGAGGTAAAAGAGCTTTTGAAAAAAGACGCCGATTTTAGAGAAAAAATGATAAAAGCCATTGGTCAAAATTAGTTTTAAAAGATTATCGATAAAGAACAGGTTTTTTTGTTGGTGGTAAAACGAGGCTTAAGCGGCGGGTTTTTTTGTTAATTCTTTCAATGTAGACTTGGATTTTTTCTCCAATTTTTATCTTCTCATCACCTTTGAGTTTGCTTATATGAATTAGCCCCTCGATTCCCGCTTCTAATCTAACAAAATAACCGTACTTTTCTTTTCTTATCACCTTACCTTCAATTAATTTGTCTTTAGGGTATTTTTCTTCAATGTTTTGCCAAGGATCAGGGGTGAGTCGTTTTATGGAAAGATTGAGTTTTAAATCTTTTTCATTTTTTTCAACCACAATAACATCAATAGTTTGTCCAGAGGAAGCATAAGAAGAAGGATCGGTGACTTTTTCCCAAGAGATTTCTGAAATATGAACTAAGCCCTCAACCCCATTAATCTCACAAAAAATTCCAAACTCAGAGACACTTAAGACCTTGGCTTGGTATTTTTCGTCCACTTTTATTTTTTCAAATCGCTCTTTTAATTCTTTTTGAGAAATACCTTTGGCCGCTGCTTTTTGAGAAACAACCAGTCTGTTTTTTGCTTTATTGACCTCTAAAATTTTAACCTTAATTCGCTGGCCTTCTAATTTTTCTGGTTCGTTGATATAAGGTTCGGTAAGCTGAATGGTAGGAATAACACCGCGAATTCCCATAAAGTCAACAAAAACCCCTCCTTTTCCATACTCGCCGCAAATTACCTCAATCAACTCTTCTTTTTCTTTTTTCTCGGCCAAAATTTCCCATTTTCCTTTATTGAAAAACTTTTGTAAAGAAACAACGGGAAAACCATTTCTTGATTCTTCGGCGACAACAGTGACTTTTATTTCATCGCCTTCTTTAAGATAGGGAAAGTATAAGGAAAGTTGGGGAAGTTCCTTTTCTCCCAAAACGGCAAATGTTTTTCCCCCAATATCAAAAAGAGCCCGTTTTTTTGATAAAGAAACAATCTTTGCTTTTACCTCTTCGCCTTTTTTAATTCTTTTTGGGGGAGTTTTGGTTAAAAGTTTGGCCATTAGGTTACTCTCTTTTTTTTTCATCGTTTTTTTCCTCCTTTTTTGAGGGTAGAAATATATTTTAACAGAAAAATTTTAAAAAAACAATTTGTATTTTTTGACTTTTTTTGGTATATTATAGGGTAATATGGAGAATTATAGCCTTTCTTTTTGGGTAAAAAAGTTTATTGACTATCTTATTGTCCAAAAAAAATCCCAGTTTACCTGCGTTGCTTATAAAAAAGATTTGGAACAGTTTAGTGGGTATTTGATTACGAAGGAGGTGGTTGATGTTAGGGAGATTAAAAAAGAAGATATTGAAGGTTTTATTCAAAAGCTACTTTCGGAAAATTACACCAAAAAATCAACCTCAAGAAAGTTAAATTCTATTCGGACTTTTTTTAGATTTTTAAAAAACGAAAAAGTGATTAATTTTAATCCAGCGTTGGAAGTTGCTCATCCCAAATATAGTCAACCAACACCAAGAATCTTTTCTCCTCTTGAATACCGCGCCATTCGTGATGTTGCCAAAAAAGACCCAAGAACTTATGCCTTAGTGGAACTTCTTCTTCAAACGGGGATGAAAATTGGGGAGCTGGCCAATCTTAAGCTTGAGGACGTAAAAGACTCGGAGATTGTCGTTTGCAGTTATAGCAAATCACCAGAAAGAGTTATTCCTTTAAGTAAATCGGCAAAAAAAGCAATTGATGATTATTTAAAGGTAAGACCAAAATCAGAAAGTCATTATCTTTTTATTACCAGAAACCAAAAACCCCTTCTTATAAGAAACATTCGTCAAATTATTGATCGTTGTTTTGATGAGGTTGGGATAAAAGATGCAACCGTTAACGACTTTAGAAGCACTTTTATTGCTTATCAACTACAAAAAGGAGTTTCAATTGATTATGTGGCCAAAATTGTTGGTCATCGCCGCCTATCTTCCACCGAACGCTTTTTGCAGTTGGTTAATCCTTCATCAGAGAAAAAAGAAAAGCTTGAGGAACTTTAAATTTTTAAAAACTAGTGACAAAAAACTCGGCGGGGATTTGAGGGTATGATTGAAAAAGTTGGACTTTTTTTTCCACCCCAGCTTGTGTTTTGGCGGTTGAGATGATGGTTGAGCCTTGAATGGGGAAGGGATTGGTTGCTTTAAAACCAATCCTTGTTGCGCCATTGCCAATGACTCTTACAATCAAAAAACGGGTGTTAGTACCAATATCAGTTCCAACAATTTGGTATTGATTATTGAATGAGGAGTCAGGACAGCTACCAGGAGGAGGCGGACTGGTGGCTGGTATTCCATTTTGAATAATTGTATTACCGCGTGGATTAACCACATATCTTTTAACGGTATAATCGCTTTTTATTAATGTAATTTCCAAAGCCGGATTGGGGGTTGAGGAGCCAAAACAAACATTAATATTTTGTTGAGTAGAATTTCCGCTAAAGTTTTTTGTTTGAGGATCGTATGAGCTTAAATAAAACGTGTATTGTTCATCTTTTTGTAAAAGAGGAGTAACAAATTGATTAGATTCCGTGGTTTGAATTACAGCTTGGCCAGAAAAATTAGAAAGATTGGGAAGACTGCCGATATTAACAGTTGTTTTTTGATTTAAAGCTGCCTCAATCCCAGCTTCTGCTGCGGCCAAAGCTTTTTGATTTTCCTCTTCAAGTTTGGTTAGTTGGGTTTCGGTCACCGATTGATAGGTGGAAGTTAACGCCACCGTTAACGCCGTTGCCAAAAGCATCACCACAATCAGTAAAACCTGCCCTTTTTTCATATTACTATTGTAACTGTCGCCAGTCATATTTGGAAACTGATAAATAAGGTAATAAGTCTAAGTACATTTGGGATTGAAAGATAATAAATACCGCTGGTTTTGAGTTATCAGACCATCTTCTTTGGTTGTTAAAAGAACTAAACGCCACTAAATTGCCTTTGATTTTTAGACCTTGATTATTATTTGACCCAGTATCGATTGTTTGACCGATAAAGATACCAGCGGCACATTGAGTGTTGTTGGAAAAATTAATCGCGCCGGTTGATAAAAGAGCGATTTTTTTTGAGGTTGAAGTATTAAGACAGTCACTACCAATATTAAACTGATTTTCGTTGATACTCAGATTGCCGTTGACAATTAAAACCAGATTTGAAGCGGTAATCTGATTGAGATTGGTATTAGTTAAGGTTAAATCGCCTTGCCAAACATAAAGACCGTTGTTGGTGATTGAGGATAAATCAGCAATAGTCTGATATTCTTTTCTTGACCGGACATAGTCTAAAAATAATTGGGGAGAAGTCGATACTATTCGTGAATAACTCGCCACCCACCAGTTTTTAGATGAAACATTAGCTGTCCCAGTATTAATTGAGGCGGCACTTACCAAACCAGGATCCGTTTGAGGAGGACTACCATTGTTGATGATAAAATAGCGGTTAGCATTATCATCGGCGTCATAGGCAATGATATTTAAAGGAACAATATTAGTTAAACTACCAATTTTAGAGAATGAACTGTCTTTTATTTTTATCCAAGGTGTAGTAAGGGAAAAATAGATGTCTTTATTGTAAACCGTTGAACCACCTGAGGAAACATTAACTGTTATAACATTATTGTAATTTGTCGTACAAGTGTTATTGGGATTGCTCCAGTAACCAAAAGAATAACCATTAGCTGAGGCAGAAAGAGAAAGGTTTTGAACAGGAATTGGTCTAGCACGCTGATTATCAAAAACAACGGTACAGCGATAAGAATATTTTGTTTGCCCGGTTGGCGGGGTGATCCCGCAGGCCGAGGTGATACCAGCTGAATACTGGGGATTGATATTCAAAGAAAGATTGCTGGTAGAAATATTATTAAAACACAAAGCCCCCAAATATTCTCTTAGGTTGCCGGAGATAGCGACTGTTGGATAAAGAGTTGGGGTTGGAGTTGGGGTTGGAGTTGGGGTTGGAGTTGGGGTTGGAGTTGGGGTTCGAGTTGGGCTTGGAGGTGGGGTTCGAGTTGGGGTTGGAGTTGGGGTTGGAGTTCGGTTAAATACAGTTACTGTAATTTTAGCATTTGGGCCAAGACAAGAATATCTAGGTGGACCATCAACACACATGCCTCGACATTCAGCTATTGTAGCGTTCCAAGCACGACAAAAAATATCATAATTACCAGCACTTGTTGGCGTCCATTGGAATGAATATGTGCCAGCTCCAGCTGATTGGATTACATTTAAAGGGGAAAAAAAACAACTTCCTTGGGGACCTACCACCATTCCCACAGAGGTTACCGGTCCATTAAAATTTTCATAATCAGCGGTAATAGTAACTGTATCACCAACCAAAGGACTAACAGGATTAACTCTAATATTTTTACAATTTGGAATAAGAGGTTTGTAGTGCCACCAGAGATCAGCATAATTAGTGGTTCCGGGATTATTAGTACATATATAAACAAAACTTCTAGAAGTTGGAGGATTGGAGTGACAATTTATATCATTATAACAAAGAGTATATCCAACCGATGAACCGGGAGGTGAAGAGGCGGAAACTCGATGAATAGTATTGGCGGCTACGTTTCTAAAAAAATAGGGTTGCTCAGTTGTTGGACTTCCTCCATCTAAAGAAATAGTTTGGCCGGAAAAAGGAGACCAATTGGGTTGTTTAAAGCCTTGGATGGTAAAATTTGGACAACGACAATCAGTTCTAGTTGGACAATAAGGATTGCGACAGACATTACCAGCACCCGAATAACAAGCCAATCCTGAATTACAACTTCCTTGATTATAACTTAAAGTGCCAGTTGTTTCATTACACGTAATATTAGCAGCGCCACCACATCTTTCATTGCAAGCATGACCAGCAAAGACAGAAAAAGGAAAAAGAATAAAAATCAAAAACAGTAAAAAAAACCAAAGTTTTTTCATTAAAATTAGAATAACAGAGATTTTTTTTTAAGTCAATATGATAAGTTTTTATCTATTTTTATTGAGTTTTTTCCTTGAGGGAGTAACTATTTTAAATCGCGAGTTAGTTTTTTTTATTTACTCTTTAATTCCCGCTTTTTATTATCTTGAAAAAGAGTTTAAAAAAGAAACGATCTTTTTGCCAAAAAAAATCTTTATTTCTTACTTTTTATTTATTCTTTTTTCCTTTTTCTCTTTTTATTTTTCTTCTGATCGAATAAATACCATCAATCATCTATTTTTTTATATCGCCTCGTTTTTTGTTTTAATAATTGCCTTTAATGAAAAAGAAAAAATTTTAAAAAATTTAAAAAAAATCTTAATTTTTTTGGGAGGAGGTTTTTGTTTGCTTTCGCTTTTGCCAAAAGAAATATTTTCACCAACAGCTTATCAACTAGTTTTTCCTCTTTATTCCAATCATAATCATTTGGGTGATTTTTTGGGAATACCTTTGATTTGGCTTTTTTATGATTGGATTAATAGAAAAGACAAAATTGATTTACTGACTTTTTTTCTTTTTTTACCTTTTTTTATTTTTTCTTTCTCCCGTTCAGCTTATTTAGATTTTTTGATTATTGCTAGTTTTATTTTTTTAAAAAACAAAAATATTAATCATCAAAAGAGAAAATTTGGTTTAAGTTTGTTAATCGGAGTTTTTTTAGTCTTTGTTTTAACTCAAAGAGAGATTTATCAAATAAAACCTTTAGATCAATTACCGCTTTTATTCCAAAAAATAATTAATTTTGAGCCACGTAGTTTTTTTTCGGGAAGGCCCGAGTATTTTTCTCAAGGAATTAAAGGATTTTTAGAAAGACCTTTTTTTGGCTGGGGTTTGGGAAATTATATTTATCCCTCCCAAAAATACGTCAGCCAAAACTTAAGTCAGGTTTCTTCCGCTTTAAATTTACCGTTAACTTTACTTGCGGAGGTGGGTATTTTTGGGTTTTTTTTATTTTTATTTTTTGTTATTTTAATTATTAAAGAAATTAACTATCAAGAAAAGCCGATTTATTTTTTATTTTTTTATTTAAGCTTAAACTTTTTAACTGACTATACCTATTCTATTTATGGATTATTTTTGTTTTGGTTTCTAGTTTTGGGGTTATCGATTAAAGAGAAAAAGGCAAAATTGACCAATCTTTATTCAATCTTTTCTTTAATTACTTTAATTTTTCTTTTTTTAAAAATTAACGGCTTAATTTTTACTCAACTTGGATTACCAAAGTTGGGTTTTTATTTTTTCCCTTTTAATCATCAAGCATATCAAGAATTGATTAGTCAAAAAACAAATGAAGGAGAAATTATTGCGGCTAAAAAAATAGCAGAAAGTTATTATAAAAACTCATCTTTTTCTTTTTCGGCTTTAACTTTTTTAACTAATTTTTATGAAAATTTAGGTGAAAAAAAACAGGCGCTTTTTTTTACCCAAAAGTTAACCGATAATAATCGCTTTCCTCCTTTTGATTCCTTAAAAAAAACTTATGAGTTGAAAAAAGAAGTTGAGGGGAAGAAAAAAGCTGATTATTATTTTTCAAAGTTTTTTTATGATTTAAAAACTGTTTTTTGGATGAATAAAAGCTTTGAGGATGAGGTTTATAAATTTTGTTTTAATGAAAATATTTTTTATTGTCGCCATCATTATTATTCTGTCCCGGAGAAAAAAGGGATTGAAAAAACTAATAAAAACGACCCTTATCAAGCAACCTATACTTTAAACAATGACGGTTTTAATGAACGATTTGACTACCAAATAAAAAAACCAAAAGATGTTTTTCGAATAATTGTTATTGGTGACGGCAATGCCTTTGGGTTTTTGGTAAATACCAAAGATAATTGGGCTGAAAAATTAGAAGATTTGTTAAATGAAGAACAGGAAAAAAAATATAAAAAATTTGAGGTTATCAATTTAGCCTATCATAGTTTTGATTTAGCGTATCAGGTTGAGCGCTTTAGAAAACAGGGAGTAAATTATAAACCCGACTTAGTCATTTGGATGAACAACGATTTTTCAAGAATCAATGAAATTTTTTTGCCATTGACTGAAAAATACAGGTGGATTACTCAGTCAAAAGAAGAATTAAAAAAATATCAAAAACAAGGAAAATACTTTCCTTCTTGGGATTTGGCATGGGAAGAGTATCAAAAAAAAGTTAAAGAGGAAAAAATTAATGTTGATGGTTATCAAAAAGAGAAAATTAAAGAATTTTTTGAGTTATATCATGGCCCAGTTGTTTTTGTTAGTCTTTATGAGATTCCTGATTTTGCCAAAGAAGAACTTTTAAGCCATAAAAACGTTTATCTTTTAAATCCAAAAGACTTTCCCCAAAATCAAAGTTATTATTTTGAAAGAGTAAAAGCAATTAATCCTTTAGGTCATCAAAAATTAGCCGAGATAATTTTTGAATTTGTAAAGGAAATAATATAGCGAATCTCCTCAGAAACGGATAATTTTTTCTCTAATTCAAACTTATCAACTTCTTGTTGAGCCTTTTATTTTTAGATTTTACTTGATGTATCAAGTTAATTTTTATTTTGGGCAATTTTGTAAAGAAAATAAAAATATGTCCGGTTTTTTCATTGGTTATCCTTTTATTTTTTTATCCTTTTTTAACAATCTAAAACCTTTATTTTGTCGCCTATCGTCTATAGAAAAGCAAAAAGTGTTTTTGTATGGTATCTATTAAAATGAAGGGTAATTTTGTTTACCAACGCTTGGGAGAAAAACTGGTAAAGATAAGAAAACAAAAATCCCTTTCCCAAGATGATCTTTCCTCACTTTGCGATGTTGACCGAACTTACATTGCCAGAATTGAAAACGGAAAAGCCAACCCTTCGTTTAAAGTCTTAATGAAGATTGCAAGAGGATTAAGAATAAGAGTTTCTAAACTTTTGGAGGGGGTGTGAATAATTTAAAGATCATTCTATCCATCATTTTTTAACCGACGCGGTCGAGAGGAGGTTGGTGTAGCGATCTTTTTGTTATTCCTTGCCCTCCGATTCGAAGGGTGGGTTTAGTCAGGAATCTATAAAATTTCTACCTCTGTGAGTAATAATATGATTTTTTTTGACCGCTATCAAAAAAATTGACAATTTTTTTAAATATGGTATAAAAAAATCATATGATTAAACGCTATCTAACCGAACAAATTGTTCCGATCTTAAAGAAAAAATTGTTTTGGTCAGCGGCCCAAGACAAGTGGGGAAAACAACTCTTTATTCTAAAAACCCCAAAAGGAAAACCGGTAGAATATTTTCATTTCTTTCTTTGCCGATATTTTGGCTAAATAAATAAAATTCTTTAATATTTAAAATGTTGGCTAAAAAATAAAGCTTTCTATAATCAGATGGGGTGGCAAAAGTTTTTACTTCAATGGCGATTTTTTTATCAAGAATAAAATCAATTTCTACCCCCGACTTTTTTTGATAATAGTTGAGATGATAATGATTTGATAATTGAGAAAAAACACAGTTTTCTAACCGTTGACCATCGGAAAGATTAGAAAGAGTCGAACCTAAACCAACATCGATAAAATAGATCTTAGGGACAGAGCTTATTTCCCTATCTGGACTTTTGGAGAAGGGCGGTATTCTTTTTATAACAAAAGTATTTTCTAAAAAATTTAAATAATTATTAACGGTTTGTCTTGATAGACCGATTTCTGATGAGATTTTTGAGATATCCAACTTTTGACCAATCCGGCTTGGTATCAATCGAATAAGTTTTTCCAACTCGTTATTTTTTTTGATATCAGCTAGCGTTTTAACATCAATTGTGATGTAAGAATAAAGAATATCATAGAGAAGAGCGGTTCTTTCTTCCGGATAGGTGGTTAAA
>Ga0308392_1000977_pt1 | contig 11796 bp, 18 predicted proteins | sample Hotspr20Samplem2_FD_202361 | JGI IMG/M metagenome (GOLD analysis project Ga0308392, IMG submission 202361) | Hot spring phototrophic mat microbial communities from Octopus Spring, Yellowstone National Park, Wyoming, United States - 20050624_m2 ... | reverse complement strand
TACCCTCCGCACCAGCACCGAGTGCGGTAGCGGCATCCACGAACGCCTGAACCCGACTGGGGAGCTCCTCTGCTCCGAAACCGTATGCGGTCAGTCGGCGCATCGCCTGTACGACCTGTGCGGTCTCCACTGGGGTTACGCGTGCGAACTCGACCGCCCACCGCAGCATCTCCTCCGCACGGTCCCTACCAAGCAACGACTGCAACGCCACCCGCTCCATCTCGAGTTGAGCGGCGAACCGACCACCAGACAATCGCCACAACCCCATACCAAAGGCACCAGCGATACCGATGGTGCTACCAACGGCAGCATAGCTGGCGAGCAACCGACCAAACCCGAACCTCTCTAGCACGTTCTCCGTCACATCCGCGACCTCCCGCGAGGACGGTGGTGGAGGTGGTGTAGCTGCTGGTCTAGCTGGTGGTGGTGGTGCACTCGGTGGTGGTGGCGCTGGTCTCGCTCGTGTGGGTGGCACGAACAGACCACTCTCCGTCTGAACCCAACCGTGTGGTGCAGCCGGTCTCGTCACACCACCTGGACCTTGTGTCCAACCGGGTGGAGCCCACGGTACGAACAGACCACCAGGTCGTTGTGCCCATCCAGCTGGACGCCCAGGTATGAACAGACCACCTGCCGTCTGCTGACCACCAACCGTACGCCCCAGACTCTGAAGCGCGTTCTGTATGCGACCGATGGCAGAAGCAACTTGGTCCGCACCAGTTGCGTTGAACTCAAACCCAAACCGTTCCCACGCCATAGTCGGTCACTTAGTACTCCAGGTCCTCCACTGGTGGGAGTGCTTTCGCTTTCGTCTCCAACTCCCACTCGGCGTACGCAGCAAGGTTCACGAACTCCCGCAGCGTCATCGTCTGGCACTCACTCGGCAACCGGTGTAGGTACCGAACGCATACGAACAACATCATCTGCTCGATGGTCAGGTCCCCGGATTCCCACCGTCTTTTCCCTCAGCTACCGTCTGCTGGAATTGGAAAAGTTCGGGTACTCGAGTGGACCACTCCGCGAAGATGTGGGACAACACCCGAGTACCCTCAGGCGAGGTGGCCAGGGACAGGAACAAGTCTGCTGGTGCAACATCCAACGGTGGTACCGCATCCACAACACACCGAGACAACACGTTGAGTATACCCAGCAGGTTGTACGGGACACCTTCTACTGGAGCCTGTTGGGCATCCAGGTAGGCATCCCACACAATCGCAAGCGTCGGTGGAACGAACGCCAACTTGTACTCCTCCCCAACAACTGGCGTCAAGTCGACCCAGAACCGTTCCGCGTCTTTCGTAGACCCACCAAATCGTGTCCAACTCATACATTAGCCTCCTAGACGTACGCGTCGCACTCAATCGTACACCGCTCGATGGTGACCTGGTTCACACCAATCTCCACGTCAATACTGGACACAACCCCAGTGAAGTCGTACGTCTGTCCCGCACCAGTAAACCGAATGGAACCGTTCACCTTGGACCCAGTGAGAAAGACGTCACTATCACCAACTCGTGCTACGAAGTACAGGTCCTTGATGACGAGCTTCTCTATCACTAGGGTCGTACCAACGGTACCAGGTTCCACAATACGACGGGCGTCACCAATCGCGGTTGCATCAATCGGTGGACCCGAGTCGGTCAACCGGATGGACCTAGCGATACCAGAGATTACCTGTACGTTATTGTCCGTGAAGGCACCACGGTTCGTACCATCTGGGTGCTGTGCCCAGTTCGTACCAGACCGGTACCGCAGCGTCACCCGACAGTTCCTACCAATCTCACGCGGCCTCGTCAACGACATACTGTCACCTCCTACCGAATGGTTAGTACTCCACCAACCCTATTCGTCTCTGTTAGTGGTAGACCGAACGCGTCTACCAAATCAAACTTGAACTGTATACCCAACGTATTCGCCACCTCTCCTGGGAGCGCCTGTCGTGATATCCATCGCTGTACCCAGTCCTCCACAATCCGGCGCAACTCTTGTGCATCGGATGGACCCAACTCCAGGAACGGTCTCGGTGGTACGACCAACGCGGTCTTCCCACGCCGCAGACCCCAAGACGTGTCCCCAGTTGCCAAATGGTACGCCTTCTTCAACAACCCACGTTGTCGTTTGGTGAGTGGTATCGTTGCACCGAACTCGTGAATGGGAGCGTACGGTACCTTCGTTCCAACCCGTACCGAGACGTTCCCACCACCCAAGACCGCCAACTCACGAATACCTTCTGAGTGTGACGGTTGGGTCAAGGACGCCATCAACCGCCCGCGGTCTCTCAGTAGTGGACCAACGCGTGACAACACTCCGCCCCTATCGGATACACGTGGTACCCGCAACCGCAACCGTACGGTGCTATCGGTGGCGTGACTCACCACAATCCGTGACCCATACCGTCGACTGCTCCGTCTACGAACCAACCGCACCCGCCAGTCGGTGACCTCCAGTGGGAGCTCCGGAAGCTGTTGCCTCCGTCGTGCCGCATTCGTCCGTCGTATCCCACGGATGGCTGTGAGTCCCACCGCAATCGCACCAGAGATACCACTCCGTGGTGACCACGGACCTCTCGGACCAGCCTGACGAGTGAACCGGTCCCGAAACATTCGGAACGCGAACTCCATCACGGACCGACCGAGCTGGCTGAGCGCCCGAGCACGTACGTCTGGTGGCAACCGGTCTTGTCCCACAATACCACCTGCCGCACGAATCCGCACGTCCCACGCCAGTCGAGGCCCCTGACTACTCATTCCCACACCTCCGGTCGGTAGACGTGAAGCGTTACCACCAACCCCACCACTTGAGACTCCGTCCGAATGGAGAACGGCATCACACTCACAACCTCAGACCGAAGATTGTACGTCCCCTCATACTGCTGTGACATCCAAACCAACGTCCGGGCTTGGTCTCCTAGAAAGGCCAAGGTGGGCGTCTCCTTTGGTAGTGGCCAGAGGGCTTGGATGGTGACCTCATCCCGCCACATCTGCGCCTTCGTCCCGGACTGTTCTGTCGCCTGAGTGGAGACGATGGTTATCGCAACGAGTGGCAAATCGTCTGGACCCCACTCCGTCTCGACCACACCGAACAGAATGGTGGTCGGTTCCCACGCCGCCACAATCACCTCAACCAACCAATCCCAAACACGACGCCAGTCCCAACTCACTGTTGTAGCTCCTCCTCCTCCAACCAGATGGCGGTGTGGTCAAGGAACCACCCAACCTCCACCGGTGAGGGCTTGGCGACAACGCGAAAGACGCGACCAAGCCCACGAACCAACGCACCCACCTTGAACTTGTCTTTGTCCTGTGGGTCGACGTACATCTTCCACGTGTTCAACGGCACGGACACACCACCAGGAGACACCAACTCCACCGTAGCGGTCCCCATCATCGGCACCAACAGACACTGTACCTCCACCGGATTACCGTAGTCGAGCCGGTACTCCAAGTTCACTGTGGAGTCCCTCGGTTCGAACACCTGTACCCGGTGTGGTTTGAATGGTACCACTACATCAACCTCCACATTCGGTACTTCCGTACCAACTCGTCCCAATCGTGTTGTGCGTGAGTCACCCAACTCAACTGGTCACTCAACCCACGACCGAACGAGACCGACAACAGGTCCTCCCTCAGACTGGACGGGGTAGCCACCGCCAACGCCCACGACGGTTGTGCAACGACCAACGCCGCCCACATCGCCAACAGCGTCTCTCGGAGCTCCACCGGTATTGTTGCCGTGTCAAACAGACCGAACTCCGCGTTGACTGCATACCAACCCGGTGAACCACCGACAACTCGGACTCTCGTAAACGCGGGTATACCGTATGGATACCAAATCAGGTCTGTGTCGCCCATCAACCACACACCCTCCGTTGAGCCGAACTGACTAGACAACTTACGGACGGTTGCGGTGCTGTCGTTGGGTCGGACTCCTGGGACTGGAATCACAACGGGTGTAGTCTCAACCAGGTGCACAACGGAAGAAAGCGGACCTGTTGCGATGAGTGGCTTCCACCCAGTTTGCACCTCAAGCAAACCGACCAGTGCATCCCGCAACCGGAGAAGTTGTGTGTCGGTCCAACTACTCGTAGCACCACCGACACCCCTAGAGGTCAGATATTGACGTAGGTCCGTTGGTGTCGGCAGCATCTCTCATCACCCCACACGCATCGGTATACCGAACATCCCAGACAGCGTAGGTCCCACGTCCAACCCACTCGGGGTACCACTAGCGGCCCACTCGTTCACGACCTCCACAGGTAGGTCCAACTCAATCTCCGCCAGCGAATCGCCAACGAGTACACGCACCCGATGATGGGTCGGTGAGACGGGTACGTGTTTCACGACGACGATTGGGACCATAACCCGCATACCGACAAGACTCTCTGGCATAACCGGTTCACCTCCACCGGACGCGTTCTGCACTTGGGTGGGTACCTCAGTCTCGGTCGTCTGTTTGGACCTTGGCACGACTACCTCCTCCCCTAGGTCTCTCTAGTTCACGGACACGTTCACGTAGTTCGTAGACGTGCTCGGTCAGACGAGACACCTTGTCCGTCAACGCGGACAACTGTGCACTCATATGACCGACCTGCATAGCTAACCACAGCACGAGCACCAGCGTGCTACCGTGAGCGGTACCCTTGACGGCTTCCCACCACGGAGGAGGTGGACTGCCACCATTACCACCGTTCGGTCTGACTTGCGCCACAGTCCACCTCCACTAGCCACCAGGTGTATACAGCCAGCGACCACCACGAGCATTCCAACCTTGCTCGCGCTCGGTACCGAGGATTATCCCGGTCACGGTCACTGCAGCCGTCGTGTTACCACTCCGAGTGAGCACCGTCCGGTACCGTCTTGGTTGACCTGCAAGTGGTCCGGGACCGAACAGACCTGGTACGAACTCGACGGCCATCGTAGACACCAAACCGTTCCCGGTCTCTTCCAACTCACGAGCGCCAGTATCCAGGATGGTCTCCCAAGTGTTGTTCCCATCGTTACGCCGTTGGAGTTGCAACCGGTAGTTCGTACCCGTAGCAGCCGCACCATTCACGAAGTGGAAGAGGATGAGTACCGGCTGTTCTGCTTGGCTCCCACTGAACGTCAACTCCTCCGAGTTGAGAGTCCCATCCCCGTTCTGGGTCACCTGACGGTTGGTACCGTCTATCCGGAACGGCCGAAAGTTCAGTCGACCTCCAATCGTTGCAGTCATCGTTCATCAACCTCCTCATTACGGAGTAGTTGCAGTACCAATCACGAACTTCCACGGCTCAATCACATCACCGCCAACCCTAGCACGGAAGAGCACCACCTGTAGGTTCTGTTCGGCGTACAGCTCGCGTAGCACCTGCACGGAGAAACCTACTCGCTCCACCAACAGGTACCCGTGTGGGTCTCCGAACACTATGAAGTGGGTGGGTGACGTCGGAAGGAACCGAGTGAACGAGACATCGTACCCCAACAAGCTCTGTGCGTAGAGTGGTCCCTGCAGCCCCAAGTTTGCATCCCCGATTATGTATCGGCCGTCCGAATCTTTCAGCTGCCGTACCACCCTACCAGTGGTGACAAAGTTCATCCACCAAGCCGTACGCTCGTTGTGGTACTGTGCAGGCAAGTTGTACGCGTGCGCAATCAGGTTGTCTGCGTTCAACGCACCACCCGTGTAGCTGAACGAGGTGATACCTACTCCACCGCTAGCGATACCACGTGGTTGACCACTACCGTGACCAACAGCAATCACCCGTTCCAACTCCAACTGGTACACGGTAGCCAACTGGTCCTGGACCCAACCAACGACATCCACTACGGCGTCCTCAATCAAGTTGTTGGTAATTGGTACGGACACCAACATCGTGTGCGTAGGAATCCGGATGGCACCGAACGACCCAGCGAGCGACAGCGTAGCCTCACCCGGGCCTGGTGTCTCACTCTGCCACCGTACCCTTGCGCTACTTGGGAAGATGTCGTCACCAGTAGTAACCCTTGGGAACACCACCTCGTTCGCACCAATCGTCAGCCGACGAACCCTTCCCAGGTAAGACGTCGGCATCGGCTTCCGCTGGAGGACCTCCCTAGCGAACTCCGGCGGCACCAAGAAACCACCGTCTGGATCCGCACCAACAGACAGGTTCCTCTGCTCCAACTCGGACAGCCCCAAGAACCCGTTCCGCAAGTAGCGATGGAACGCTCGCTTGTACTCCTCCGTCCCAATCGCCTTCCACTGCTCGGGTGTGGGGTCCCACTCACCGTTCTCACCAACGAACCGACTGCCAACGACTCGGCTCAGCAACTGAAGTGTCGCCTCACGAGTCCGGTCAGCTCGTCGGTCACGCTCTACCGCACGCAACGCTTCCTCATACGCACGGGCGAGCTCCTCCATCTGGACGTCCTCTCCGGACTCCATCCGGGCCAAGAGCGTACCCAGCTCATCGAGCGTCTGAGACACGCTTCATCACCTCCAACAGAGTTTTGTGTGCCAACCGCCACCGCACCCGCCACACCTCCGATTCTGGTGACGGGTGAGACGCAACATCCGGGACGTGTACGTGCAACCCGTTCTTCACCCAAGCCTTTGGGTTGGCGGGTATGGTGACAAGAGACACCTCCAACACCTGAACCCGAGTGAATATCCTACTCCACGGGCGAATCCGTTTGCGGTCCCGCTCGGACAGTTGGATCCCCAGGTCAGTGAGGGTCCTATCGTTCAACTCGACGGTCTCAATCGGAACGAACCCCACACTCAACCCGGTAACCAACCCCTTCCGAAGGAGTGGCACCACCTCGACAGAGTACGGCGTATCCACCACACTACCCTCAACCCACAACCCAACATCGGTCGACCGAGCAACCTCAATCCGACCGAGCGGCTTGTCTGGGTCGTGTTGGTACAGTAAGACACCGTGCTCCTCCAGGTACCGTAGACCCTCCTGGTCAATCGCACCGGGAGTCAGGATACTGGAATACCAGTCCAACACCCCATAGACGGACGCATACCCACGAACACGCACGCCATCTGCGTCTACGGAGTGTGCCAACGTGAACCACTCCGGCGAAGACCCCGACACCACACGTACGGTCCCAGACATCGGTTCCATAGTTATATTATAATGGATGCGTTATGTGAAAATCAAGGGACCACCCGGAAATCCACGGGAATCCACCGGAAATCCACGGGAAATCCACCGGAAGTTCGTCATCCCGTCTTCTTCTTCACCGGGAACACCTGTCCGATACCCCGGACAATCGCCTGACAGTACTTGACGCGTTCCTCGCGGTCCAACCACTTCTCCACCCACTCAACCGCCTGTACGAACTCACACTCCACCAAGACACTCGGATGCCCAGTCCGCAAGATACCCAACGTCCTACCGTACGCTTGGTCACGCCGTGCACCACGCGTCGGATACCCCAACTTACCCATCTCGGTCACAATCGCCTTCGCCAACGCCTCATCCGCAAGCCGGTGGTACCACACCTCAAACCCGTTCGCCTTACTGAGTGCGGAGTTGAAGTGGACACTCACCACCAACCCAGGTGCGGTAGACGCCAAACCCCGCAACCACGAGCAGCGTTGTACGAGGGACATCGGCGTCTCGAACTTCGGTCGCACCAACTTCACTGTGTACCCAGCCTTGCGAGCGACACTTCCCAAGGTCGACACGACGGTCCACGCCAGCTTCGCCTCTTCCCACCCACGCTCCTTATTGACGGCACCAGGATCGTAGTGGGTGTCCTCGTTTATGATACGGAACCCGTGCCCCGCATCCAGATAGATAGTCATACTATCACCTCCAAACCGTCATTCCTCACCCAACAACTTCCGCACAATCGGGCGCACATCCTCCGCGGTCAACACGCCACTCTTCACCAAATCGGACAGCACGGACAACCGTCTGTCTACATCTCCCTGCAGCACACGCACCTTACTCAAATCAAACACCAACCGACCAGGTTCCAACTCCTCACGATAGACGTGGTTGAGCGTCCCCACAATCAACCGTTGCAACGGTACCACCGTCATCTCGTACGCGCTCTCCCTCGCCTCGGAGTAGTTGGAGAACGTCTTGTTCTCGCTCGGCAACCCAATCACGATGGGGTCCAAACCGAGTGCGGAACAGATACGTGCCGCTGGAACCGACCGCACCTTATCCAACACCAGCTGCTCCGGACTGAACCCCACCTGTTTCACGTCCACCGGAATCTCTGGAATCAGCGGTGACCCCCTACGCTCGCCAGAGAACCGCTGACGCACTCGCTCCTCCAACTGACTCGCCTCATCTGGGGTGATAGAATACTGGTCGTCTCTGGGCACAATCACAATCGTGGGGACACCAAAGTTCTTCAGCAACACGGCGGAGTAGGTTGCCGCCTCGTTCTCCGTGGCAATCTCCCGTAGGACACCCTGGAGTGGGCTGTACCCCAACCACGGGTTACGTGGATTCAACCCGTACCGGAAGTGCACCACCATCTCCGGTGGCAGCGTCATCGTCTGCCCGTTCCCCACACGGATGGCGTACTCCAACCTCCCTCGGTCCACACGCACCTCCAAACCGACGTGTGGCAAGTAGTACCACTCCGTACCCGTATCCAACCAGTACGCGTTACCGTCCACCAGCAACGACAACGCGGTACCTACCACCAGCGAATCCCACCCGTATAGCTCGTTCGGGCGCTCGAAACGCTGCAGTATCGGGTGGTCCTCCCACTCTTCCCCAACCTGGTACCGGATGGGTGCCTCGAGCATAGACCTAGCAACCCAATAGACCCCACTCCCGACAACACCACACGTCCACGGGTCACCAACCCACTGCGTCCAATCGGTACCACCCCTTGGGAACACGACCTGCCACCGACTGTGCTGGGGTGGTGGATACACCTGCGTAGCGACATTCCGGCGCAGCAACTGACTCAACCACCTACGTACGACGGCTACCATATCGTCCACCTCCGCTTCTTGCCACACCACAATACCATCTGGGTGAACGCATCCACGTGGTCATCACGTACCCCATTCGGCCACTGACCCAACTCCATCTGAACCTTGTTGACACCACTGGACGCCTGAGTATACCACAGACTACCGTCGGTCACGTACATACGTGCGGCAGCAACCCTAGCTGCCTTGCTACCTCTAGGCTTCACCCGGCGTATCACTCGCCCGCTCAACCGTTTCTCTAACTCGTGTACCAACGGCCGACCATCCGCCTCAAACTCCACCAACACCTCAGACACATCCCACATTCGCAGGACGTCCTGAACGACCTCCACCAACTCCCCAAACCCAACACCACCGCTCCACGCGGACCGCAACAACCAGCGTGGTGCACCATCCACCTCACCGACGCTCCACACCTGAACCGCACTATGCGACCTATCTCTCCCCCTACCACTCCCACCTGGGTCCACGGACAGCACCGTCTGCTTCCACACGTCACTATCCCACCACTCCATCTCTACCTCCTGCCACAACGACAGGGGCAACGCAACCACATCCCCACTCTCCATAGAACTGATGGGGCTCTGCTGATACAACGCCCACCACCAGTGTGGCTCCATCACCTGCCTCCGTGTCTCCAACCACTCCCGACTGAACCGCTCCGGCCACAACGCCTCTCCCACCTGCCGACCGAGAGCGTCACCCTCCATAGCCAGCGCGCTCAACCGCACCTCCACCCACCTACCTGGGTCTGTGGACAGTAACGTCCCCACCAGGTCCTCCACGTGCCACCTCGTCATAACGACCAGGCACCTACCACCTGGCTCCAACCGCGTCATCGCAACCGACTGAAACCAATCCCACACCCTCCTACGGTAGGTGGGAGACAGCGCCTCCTCCACGTTCTTGATAGGGTCGTCCACCACCAACAGGTCAAACCCACGCCCAGTCAACGCACCACCAACACCCACGGCGTAGAACCACCCACCACTACCCGTTCGCCACATCTCCGCACTCCGAGCGCGTGGGTCCACACTCATCCCCAGCGACTCCCACCGCTCCAACGCTCTCGCACCCAACTCCCTCGCGTAGTCCGCATTATAGGTCGCCACACACACCCTACCGCGTGGATTGGTAGCCAGATACCACAACGGCATCCACAGGGTGCAGAACTCCGTCTTACCGTGCCGTGGTGGCATACTCACGACGACACCCACCTTGTCCTCTCGGTGCAGCACGTCCCATATGACCTGACTGAGGTACACTAGATGCCGTACGGGTAGCCACTCACCACCGCTCCGCAAGTACGCCCACCCAGCGGGAATGCGCTCCAACACCTCCACCGGTACCTTGTCGGTGAGTGGTGCGTGCATCGTCTGGTCCGTCATCGGTCTACCACCTCCTCCACAGATACATCTATGAGTGTGGTGTCTACGTCGTTCGTCACCGCGTCAGCGGATGGCAACGCATCCGGTGGGGTTGACGCGTGTCGGGTGAGGAGGAAGTGGTGTAATGCGTCCACCAACTCTCGAGACAACTGGTGTGAGGGGTGGTCGATGCGGTCCACCGCTGAACCGACAGTACTGTGTTTACCCCACGCCTCCGGGACACGACGCTCCAGAAACCACCTAGCCGCATCTGGGTCGTCCTCGGCGATACGTTTGGTGACGACTCTGGCCGCACGAATGGCCCACACCGCCTCACACTCCCGGATGCGTGATTCCCAATAGGGGGTGAGGTGGCGTCTGAGGTCGTGGAGGTCCCAACCGACCGCCTTGCACGCAGTACGACGGTCCACTCCCTCGGAGAGGAGGGTGCATATGAGTGCCAACCGGTCGTCTACCGTCATCGTATACGAGCCTCCGAAGATATTATATTGGATGCCCTCTGGGGAAATCAAGGGGTTCTCCGGGGATTCCTGGGGATTCCGTGGGAATCTTGGTGGGATTCCAGGGGATTCCTAGCTGAACTGGTTGGGAGGGTGGGAGTCCCGGGTATTGACTGCGATTATGCGCCCGCATTCCAAACATTCTGCTACCCGGGGCAATTTTTTGGCCAATATATAATATTAGCAATAAAATTGCAATTGCAAAAATTGCAATTGCGAAATTGGAATTACGAAAATTGCAATTGCAAATATTGCAATTGCGAAATCGGATAGGAGGTTTTGGATATGCTGAATAAGCTTGCTGCAGATGCCAGAAACCTGGCAAGGATAGTAGCGGAATACGATTTGGATTCCGAAACTATCTACCAGATGCGGGATGTAATGGCGGATGCGTTGAAAGACGCGAAGCCAAGTATGCCGGAACTGGAGAAACTGGTAACCGAAATTGGTGGAGATGTAAACGGGTTCCGCCAATACCTAAACGATAGGTTGTCAGAAATTGACCCAGATTCCGCTGATGAAGATGATTACTGGTGGGTTGTAAGCTTGGCGATACTAATTGCCTAACCTACCAGATTAGGGAAGGGGATACCTTCCCTTCCCTACCAAAACCAGAAGGAGGTGCATTATGGCTAACCAGAACGAGATTCGGGAGAAAATCCTGCAGGAAACGCAGGAAGAGTTGGAGAGGTGCCGGGAATACCTAGCTGGTATCCTGGAAGACCTGAGAGATGAGGAACCTGTAAGTCTGGACCAGTTAGGCCGGTGGTTTCAGCTAATAGTTCAGTACCGGCTAATTATCCAGTACCATAAGGAGGTGCTGGAAGCTGAAGACCCAATCGAAGCCATCCGAAAGCAGATTGCCGAGCTGAAAGCCGGCAAGAACTACCTAACCGGTAGATATGGCGGGCCGTTAGCAGAAGCTGCAGCTGCAGAAAACAGGTTGTTTGATGCAGTATTTGCAGAAAGCAGGA
>Ga0308392_1000968_pt1 | contig 11854 bp, 9 predicted proteins | sample Hotspr20Samplem2_FD_202361 | JGI IMG/M metagenome (GOLD analysis project Ga0308392, IMG submission 202361) | Hot spring phototrophic mat microbial communities from Octopus Spring, Yellowstone National Park, Wyoming, United States - 20050624_m2 ... | reverse complement strand
CTCTATGCCTCGTCTGGTGTCGTTAATGTACATTCAACGTCAAGGTGTGACAACTGTCACTGCGCTGAGCGAACACCTCAATCTGGCGCTGGGTACCACTAGTCAGATGATTGATCAACTAGTGCAAGATGGACTGGTTGAACGACGTGAAGCAGCGCATGATCGCCGTCAAAAACAGATTACCCTGACACCTGCTGGCGAGACACTTGTCGCCGAGGCACGTCAGATCAGGTTGGCAGAGGCAAGTCGTCATTTGCGACAGTTACCACCAGCATTGATTGAACAACTCGGACAGGCGCTCAGTGCTGCCTGTCGGGAATGGAATCTGATAACCAAATCTTGAGGGGCATCTTTATGGCCACGACTACGACTCCCACAACGGTCACCACAACCCGCATTGATTATGCAGCTACGCTCGATCAACGGAGCAAAGTTCTCATCTTGGTTGGCGTATTACTCGGTCTGTTTCTCTCAGCGCTTGATCAAACCATTGTCTCTACGGCACTACCCCGCATCGTTGCCGATCTGAAAGGTATCGAGTTGATCGGCTGGGTCTCGACCAGTTATCTGCTGGCTTCCACGGCTATGGTGCCGATCTACGGCAAACTGTCAGACATCTACGGGCGTAAATATGTCTTACTGTTTGGGATCACGGTCTTTCTGCTCGGTTCGTTGTTGTGTGGTCTCGCCGGCGATATGACGCAGTTGGTGTTCTTTCGTGGTTTGCAAGGGTTTGGCGCCGCTGCGCTCACTTCGACGGCATTTGCCATTCCTGCCGATCTCTTCGCACCGGCAGAGCGTGCACGATACCTCGGCTTGTTTGGGGCCGTGTTTGGCTTGTCGAGCGTCATCGGGCCATTTATCGGTGGTCTGCTCACCGACAATCTGAGCTGGCACTGGGTCTTTTTCGTCAACTTACCGTTGGGGATAGTTGCCCTTGGCTTTATCGTCGCTAAATTGCCACGTCTGCACAGTGGTCTCAAGCCAGCAATTGACTATGCCGGTGCAGCAACGCTGCTGCTAACGGTCATTCCTTTCTTGCTGGCTCTCACGCTCGACAAGAATGACTATCCATGGACATCGCCGCTCATCTTGGGTCTGTTTGCAATCAGTGTGGTTGGTCTCATCCTCTTTCTGCTGATCGAGCGACGGGCCGAATCACCGATTTTGCCACTCCATCTGTTTCGGATTCGCACGTTTACTCTGACTGCCCTGATTGGGGTAACAGTTGGTGCCACTCTCTTTGCGGCAATCTTCTTCCTCTCGCTCTACCTGGTGAATGTGTTAGGTGTCAGTGCTACGTCTGCCGGTACCACACTGATCCCGCTCACCCTGAGTCTTGTGGTGGGAGCAATGGTCTCATCACAAATTGTGCAGCGCACCGGTCATTACAAGTGGGTCATCGTTGGTGGGATGGCCATTATCGTTGGTGCCCTCTGGTGGTTGACGACCCTTACCCCTGACACGTCGATCTGGATGGTGCGCTTACGGATGATTGTACTGGGTCTAGGGTTGGGGCCATCGATGCCGATCCTCAATCTGGCCATGCAGAATGCGGTTCCGCGTACCGATTTGGGTGCAGCAACCGCTAGTCGCCAGTTCTTCCAGCAAATTGGGCAGGTAGTCGGTTCGGCTGTCTTTGGGGCGATCTTGACCGGTGTTCTCACGACGACTCTGAGTGCGAATCTAGCGCCGATTCAGGCTCAATTACCACCTGAACTGGCAGCTCGCTTTGACAGCAGTGCGTTACGTAATGGTATGAGCGCCGAGAGCGCAGGTGGCGAGCCAGTTGATCCGGCGGTCAAGATTGAGCAGGCAATTGCCGATCAATTTGCTGCCCGCCGCGAGGTGATCTCACGAGCGTTGCGTGATACCGATCCGGCAGCAATCGCGGCTTTGCGGAACGATCCACAATTACCTGCGCAGCAAAAAGCGATGCTTGACATGATTGGCTCACTACCAGCAGCAGCTCGCGAGCAGGCGTTGAGTCAGGTTTTGGCCCGTCTCGACGAAGCCGAGCAGACGGCACGTGCAGAAGGGCGGGCATTAGGGCGACAGATCAGTGTGGCGTTGAAGGATGCCTTTACCACCAGCGTCACCACCATCTACTGGTACGCAATCTGGGTTGCGCTGATTGGCTTCATCCTTGCCTTGTTCATTCCTGAATTGCCTCTCCAGCGTAGTTATGGTCAGGATTTGCCACCGATGATGGAGTAAGGCCGCTCTGTTCGTATACAGGTTTGCGTTCCTCGCAACACAACCCTAATCGCCTCAACACTAGTTGAGGCGATTATCTTTTTCTTATAGTACCGATGCTTGCTATATCAGGTATAATACGAACAAGGAATCGTATCCCTATGTCTACGAGGTGTCATCGTGGCGACTCAGCGCACTCGTCGTGGTCGTGGCCGTAAACGGAGTTCGGCGTTGACAGTTCAACGTCGGCTATGGCTTGTCAGCCGCTTTATCCGTGGCCCAGCAACACCAACTGAGCTGATCGCTGATGCGCGGCGAGCGTTCAGCGAGTCGATTTACCCATCTAACGCTCTGATTGCACTTCGCCACGATTTCCATGCCCTGCGGAATGAGTTCCTCTGTACTATCGAACGTCAATCTGATGGAAGGTATGCCCTGACCGAGTTAGGACGCCTGACACTCTTGAATCTGCCCGATGAGGAGTTAGAGGCGCTGGCTTTCCTCGTATCATTTTTCAGTGAGGGGAGTTGGCCGGAGGCGTTTCACGTGCGTTCATTATTCGAGCGTATCATTGCCCTCTTGCCGCCTGAACAACGCTTGACGCTTCAGCAACGGCAGGTGTGGCAGATTGAGCTTCCTCAGAGTAGCACGACCATTGATCAAAAATTATTGACCCGCTTACGCCGGAATCTCCGACGCCATGCCATCCAGTTTCGCTACCGATCAAACTACAGCGACGAACTCGAATTACACCGGGTGGCGCCGGTGCGTCTGTTTGTGCGTGATGGTCATACTTACCTTGAAGCCTACTGCTACAGCGCACCTCATCAGTCGATCATTGGGCAGTACATCCCTTACCGTGTTGACCGGATCATTCCCGAATCGCTCCACGTTGAGCGGCGGGTATTACCCCCTGAGCTACCACCGCGCCGGACTTGGACGTTACGGTATCGTTTGTCGCCGCAGGTGGCCCGCAATCGTGACATCTCGCTCTGGTTTCCGCAAAGTACGGTGACGTACCACCCTGATGGTAGCGCCGAAATATGTGCTCAGACGAGTGATCTCTGGCAGGCCGAACAGATACTGCTACGTTACCGCGAGCATTGTCAGGTGCTTGAGCCGGCAGAGTTGATCGAGCAGATACGCAGGACGATTGCCCGGATGCGGGAACTCTATCTATAGCCGACTGAGGCGTACTGCCAGAGCATGATGGTATCTCTTCCGTTGTCCTTCCCAGCCACAATGTGCGAACAGATTGTGCGACTGCTCCTTGTCGTTGCGGCAGACATGTGAACTATCGGTAGAGAAAGGCCAGATAAAAGACCAGAATAATCACGATGCTTACCACGAGCAAGACTTTCAGGAAACGTGGTTGCAATTGCTGAAGTTCAATGCTACGTTGCAGCTCCGCAAGTTCAGCCTGAAGCGAAGCAAGATTTACCTGTCGGCGTGCCACCAATGGTTCGCGCATCAGGTTGATGAGACGCTGAAGATTTGACGGCAGCGTTTCCACCGCCAACAGGTCGTCGAGTACCTGAGCGAGGGCGAAGAAATCGCTCCGCTCATCAATGGCTCCACCTTCGAGTTGTTCGGGTGGGGTATATCCAGGTCGGCCAATATCGGCCAGCTCCGGAACAACCTGACCGCGACGACGGCTGAGGCCGAAGTCGATTAGAGAAACATTACCGTCGTTTTTAACGATAATGTTTCGCGGATGCAGATCACCGTGAATGATCCCATTCACGTGCAAGATGCGCAGGACGTGACACAGGTTACGCGCAATCTTCAGTGCATCGGCCGGTCGACCGGCAGCCAGAATTGAGTCAAGTGTCTCACCGTCAAGGTAACTCTCCACGAAGAAGTATCTCGGTGGTTTTCCGGCTATCTTGCCCATAGTGATAAACTGCGGAAAGTATCGCTTTTTGTCGCTGTCTGGTGATAGCGCAGCGATCACCTTCGTCATCATGATCTCATGCAAAAATGCCCGAGCTGCTTTGCGCAACGAGACACCACGCGACGTAGGCGCCAGCCACTTAATGACAACGAGTTGTTCTGTATCGTGGTCGAAGGCCAAATCGACGATACTGTGAGCGGTACGGGCCAACTGACGGATAACTTCGAACCGATCCCCGAACTGGTGGCTACTGGCGCGACAGTTCATCACGATCCCTCCAGGAGTATGGCCAATCTGTGTAATGAGGTCAACCCGGTAAAGGTGTATGTCTCATTGCCTACAGTGATGGTTAACGTTCCACTATCGGCGAGGGCTTCCAAGGGGTGACGATGAAGGTGATACTGACTAATATACACACGCTCAATAATTTTGCGCGAGCCAAACGGAAATCCTTCATCGACAATAATGAGATGCGGGGTAATAGTGAGCGCAAACTGATATTCTCGAAGCCCTATGATGATCACTGTGATGAGTGCCAATAGGCTAGCAACCGTGAAGCCGATAGCTGCGCCGGGGAACGCAAACGATGGCTTCGTTGCCTGAAATGCCAGTGCTAGCAGGCTTCCATGGAGGGCGGCGAGGCCCACGTAGTGCGGCAGACGCCGCAGCGGATGGCGACGGAACGTGGTCGGGGAGTACAGATGGGGGATCATTGCCATAGGTCCCTCCTTCGCCGATGGGCGTTGTATGAGTGTGTTTGCCATCCTGAGGCTAACGAATAATCCGCCTACTGTCGAGCCAGGATGATTTTAAGGTGCAAATCACCTCCTTTTTGACATCATCTTTTGGGTATATAAGGGTATCGGTATTCTTACGAGTAGTATACGTAGCGTGCAGTAGAAAGTCATCCATCGGAAGACTCATGATTCCCTACGTTGTGATCGTCGAATGGATCGTGCTTCGTTCCCACGATTCATGATGAAGAAATGCACGTAGATGCAGCAATTTGGCACTTGAAAACCGTATTTTCGGGCCAACGGAACAGGTATAAGCATACCCTGCTCTCGTCAGATGCCTTAGAGCTATGTTTCTCAGGTTCGCATCCCTGGGTGTGTGGATACCATCCAGGGCAGATCATGTGGGAGTGCGGTATCACCGTGTCGTTCTTCGTCATTCTATTGGCTCCCTCGCTGAAGTAGGTTGAGAACTCACTACTCCCAGTATGGTGACAGGCATAGTGGGCGGGAGTCATCTTCCCCTGACAGCAGCCCGATTAGCCGGGTCACTTGTACCAGCGCTAATGGGGCGCGAGGTCTGGTTGTGACGAAGCAGCACAAGACAAGATACCGCACAAAGATAGCTGCGGATCGGGCTGCCGTATCAAGAGCAGGATCACGCTTATTTCCCGATAACAACAAGTTCCGATGTGAAAATATACACAAAATATATCCGAATCACATAATAAAAATATATAATAATTTCTTGTTGTGATTTCTTAACTATATTAGCCTAGATGTCTGTTATATTTCAAGTACAATACCTTCCCGTAATACATTTCATAACCAACAAGAACCATCGTGCTCGAATGTATAGCTTGCCGGTATCTCTCCATACCACGCACGTTTCATACGGAGGTGCATCGGGTGAGGGTGGAGAGGAGGGAGGGTATAGCGTGCGCAGATTTGATCAAAATCAATCAGAAAGGAGTTACTGGCAATGGAAGCAGAGATGCAGGCGTTTGTCGATTCGTTGCGTCATAACCTCACCGCCGAAGATGTGGTTAATCTCGAAGCATGCATGGATTGTAAGATGTGCGGTGAGGCCTGTGCGTGGTATCTGGTTACCGGCGATGAAAAGCTCCATCCAACGTATAAGACCGGCTTCATTCGCCAGATTTACCGCCGGTATATGACGCTGGAAGGGCAGATTGGCGGTGCTCTTGGATTGGTGCCTACCCCTACGCTTGCCGATCTGAAAGAGCATATGCAGTACTTTTGGGCCTGTACTGCGTGTGGTCGCTGCACCCTGGCCTGTCCCTCCGGGATCAGTATTCGTCGAATAGTGCGTCTCGCCCGGGCTGCCTATGCTGATTCCGGGTTGAGTTATGCTAATCCAACGATCCGTTCAATCATCGAAAATACCGATCGCCATCGCCACAGTTTTGGCTTAACTGCTGCTCAGGTCCTGGGTCGGGTCGGTCTTTTTCTGCGTAATGAGGGACTGGAAGCGCCGGTAAATGTTCAAAACGCCGAGTTTCTCTTTGTGTGTCCGGCAGCGGGTAATACGAAAATTCCCGATTACGGTATTAAACTTATCAAAATCCTTAACGCTGCTGGTGTGAGTTATACGATTTCCCCCTACGTGATTGATACCGGCACTGAAATCGATCATATCGCTGTTCATCATAAACTTTCTAAGCAGATGTTAGAAGACTGGGAGCAAGAAGCGGATCGCCTGGGTGTTCAGAAGATTCTCCTTGTCGAATGTGGTTGTGATACTCGTACTCTCTATGCCGAGGCGTCTGAGACACTTGGTCGTCCATTCCGCTATCCGATTGTGAGTGTTGATGCACTCATGCTTGATCTGATTAAGCAGGGCCGTTTGCCGGTTGAGAAAACCCATCTGAAAGTAACGCTCCATGATCCTTGTTATGCGACTCGTCTTTCTGGTCTCGGTGACCTGTTCCGTGAATTGTTGAATTTAGTGACCGATAATTTCATTGAGATGACTCCCAACCGCGAATATAACTACTGTTGCAACGGCGGGGCCGGTGGTATGCGTTTGCCCGAAAATACCGCTACCCGGCGTAAAATCTCGGTGTTGAAGGCCAATCAGATTCGTGCTACCGGCGCCGATTTTGTTACCTCCCCCTGTGTGGTATGTACGTTGTCGCTGGAAGACACCTGCCAGACCTACCAGTTGTCACCATCAGGCGATCGTATGGCATTGGTGCTCTTTGAAGTGGTGTACGCCGCGATGGAACCGGCACTGGCTAAACTCGGTGCGCTGGATCGGATGCGGGTTCCGGCTGTACTGCGTAACCGTGATCACGAATTCTTCATCGCGCACAGTGTCGAGGGGCAGATGATGCGGCTCATGCAGCAGCCAGATTTTCCAGAGCTGCTCGATTGGTTGGAACAGGACGACATAGTCAAGCGCTTTAGCAAAGACCATCCGCAAGTCTACGACGATATTCGGGCACTGCGCAAGATGGTGATGAATTGTGAGAATTGCGACTGAAGTGGTACTTCCCTGGACATGTGAGTAATGACCGGCTGAGGAAGGAGAGAGCTATGATAGAGCTGCTGAATGTCGTTGCACCGTTGGCAATAGCGATTTTTGTCGTCGGTGTCGGACTGCGTTTAGGACGGTTTGCGTGGGCTTTGGTGACGAAACGCCACTTCCGCGGGGTATCGCCAACATTTGAATCACCACCACCGCGTATGGGGGTTATTCCCGCTCTCTACGCTGTGCTGTTTGGGCCGTTTAACCATTTCTACAAACGTGCCAATCCGGTGTGGGGTAGAGGCTATCTCCTCTACCACGTCGCGATCATCACTGAAGTGATCGGCTATACTATTTCGGCATTGATCGTTTTTGCTAATATCGTTGTTGGTCGCCCGGTGCCTGATGTTTCACTACATCTTGCTGAAAGCTTTAACTATTCACCGGCGAATCTGCTCGCGATCATCTTCGGTAATGGTGAGCACTTACAGGCTCACTTTCTCTTCGGTGAGTTTGGCTCTCTCTTCATCGGGATTACATGGATCGCAGTGGGTTTTGCTGTGGTCGGTAATCTGCACTTAATGGTAGCTCTGGTGCGGAAGTGGAGTGGCGCGGTAGTTAGTGATATTGATCGGGCGGCGCAGGGTATTCGTACTCCTGGTCGTTACGCCTGGGATCGGATCGTTGTGCGCACCATTATTTTCTGCATTATCTGGACAGAGCTGTTTGCCCGTTTACACCTCGTGCCCGGTATTGTCTATCTGCATGCCCTCCTTGGGCTGACGCTGTTTGTGCTTTTGCCGTTCACTTACCTGTTCCACATGGTCTATAACTTCCTGGCCGTTTTCTACGCCGTGCGTCGGCGTATGGCGCGGACGATTGCCTGATAATCGCGGTACAGGCGCAGACTTTTCCTGCGCATGGACTGCCTGTGGCAATAACGCAGCGTCGGAACGATGGCATGCCTGCGCGGGGTGTAGGTGATATGAACTCCTGAATCGCCATTTCGGTAGGCCAAGGGATGAATGTGACCTGCTCGCATCCTGGGTTTCGTACAACTCTCTCCGCCTTCTCTGTAGCTCAGTGCGTTATACGGTATTGTCTAGATTGGCAGAGTAGATTGGCAGGGTAAATGAAAAGCTGCTACCTCTCCCCACAACACTCTGCACCCAGATTCTTCCTCCGTGTAGTTCGACCAGCAGACGGGTAATGTACAGGCCCAGACCGACACCACTTTTCTGGCGGGTATTGCTGTTATCAACGCGCTGAAATCGCTCAAAAAGCTTTACCTGATCTTCAGGCGCAATGCCGATCCCTTCATCACGCACCACGATCAACATCCATTGCCCAGGAGGGTGATTCGTTGGTAAGTCATCAGCAGTAGCCTGCCGTACCGAAAGCTGAATTTCGCTTCCTTCTGGGCTATACTTGATTGCGTTACTCAACAAATTGAAAATAATCTGTTTCACCTTATCGTAATCGGCAAAGACTGGCGGCAATGGGGTACGAACATCGATCAAAAGTTTGTGATTCACCAGTTGCGTATGAAGTTGCATGGTCAGCTCTTCAATCACTTGCCAGAGGCCAACGGCATAGCGATTGAGTTTCACCACACCGGCTTCCAGTCGTGAAACGTCGAGCAAATCTTTCACCAGCTTGTACAGACGCTCGGCCTCAGTAGAGACTGTCATTAAGAATTCGCGTTGACTTTCGCTGTCGAGGTCTTGTCGATTCAAGAGAATTTCGGTGTAGCCTAGAATTGAGGTGAGTGGGGTACGTAGTTCATGCGATACGATCCCAATAAACTCATTTTTGATCCGATCGGATTCTCGTTCCCGAGTGCGGTCGCTAACTACCCACAAGCGTCCGGTCAGTTGTTGTTGACTATCACGAGTAGGAACCGATAGTACGTGCAATTCCTGATACGGTTGCCGAAGCTGAAGAGTTGTTTCCAAGACCTGATCGGGGTTATGCTGGCCGAGATCGCAAAATTCGCTGAGCCGGAACGGATCATTGAGCCGTGTCAGCAGGTGCTCTACCAGATCAATACCGACGTAAAACGAGGGACGTTGTAGATGCTCGATCATATTCCATACCTGATACCAGGCTGGGTTGGCGCGAATCACTCGTCCGTTGAGATCGAGCAGTGCCAGACCGATGGGTAAGCTACTGAACACCTGGCCGAGGTGGTATGACGTTTCGTAAGCCGTCTGATAAGACAGGGCACGCGCCAGCGGTCGTGCGGTGCGTTCGCGAAGAGCGTCAATAAAAGCCAGAACTTCTTCGTTGAAGGTATTGGCCCGGTGGCTGTGGAGAATAAGAACTGCCAACACCCGATCATCGGCAATGATCGGTGCTGCCAGCTCAGCGCGAAAGAGCATGGTGGGCGGTAGGCCCGGTTCACGCCCGGCGTCGCGCACGAGCAATGGACGCCGCATCTGCACCGCCTGTCCGGCCAACCCTGTTTCCCAGCTCCACCGCTGGCGCGGTAGCTTTGGCAGCGCAGTGCCGGAACGCTCTGCTACATAGCCCTCGCATAAATGGAGTACTAGCTCGCGCCGGTCGTGATCGACCAGGGCAATCGCTCCGGCTTCGGCGCCACTCCCCTCTAGCGCCCGGCGCAAGACGATCCCCGCCAATTCATGCAGGTTTATTGTGCGATCAAGCTGTTCGTTCAGAGCGATAATTTTCTGGCGCAGCGATGGATTGAGGGTCAGGCCAGGTGGCGTCTCACCGGCAAAGCGTGGCGTCGGCAATTGCGGTGAGCGCATTCCCTCCTGGGCAATGGCCGCTGCCAGTAGTGGTTTGAGTGACTCGATAAGCTCGCCGATCCGCCCTCCAAAGTGTCGTTGATCATTGCTTCGTAATTCGAGGATACCCCACAGCTTGCCTCCCCAGAAGATGGGTGCTCCTAGATAACCGGCGGAGATCACCGGCAGCCCTTCGAGAGATTGACCGGCACTGCCAAGGGCAATCGTTTTAACAACCGTTTTTCCGCCCAGGGCAACCGAACGGGTCAGACTATCGTCCCAGGGGTAGGCCCACGACTCCGGCGAGAAAATTTGCTGACGGGGTACTCCTGGTCGAGCCGCTTGTAACCAGCACGTCAACCGACCATCGCGGTAACGGGTAGCGATCCGCAATAATTCAAACAAACGATGAACACGCTGGGTTAGCGGCTGCTCCTCTTGCAAGAGACGAAAAGCCACACTGAGCAGATGTAACAGACCGGTTGTCGGGTCATCGAGTTCGCGTGTCATTGTTGTGTATTGTAGTCAACCTGGAGTAGCTGTCAATTATCTCGTTATGTCCTTATGCTATGATATGCTATATCCATCGGCATAACGGTGGATTACTAAGGAGTCAAGTCATGTTTACGGCAATTGATCATATTGGCTTTGTCGTAGCCGATCTAGAAGCGGCCATCGATTTTTATCGTACTGCTTACGATGTGACGGAATGGGAACGGATCGAATTGCCTGAGCGACATGCGGCAATTGGGGTTGCGCGATTTGGTGATGTTCTTATCGAGTTGATCGCTCCGACGAGTGATCAGGCGAGCTTTGCCCGTTTCTTGCGTGAAAAAGGCCCAGGGATGCACCATATCGCATATCGAGTTGATGATATACAAGCTGCATTGGCTACGCTCCAGGCGCGTGGTTTACCACTGATTGACCGTGAACCGCGTCCTGGCATCCACAACACGCTGGTAGCATTTGTTCATCCGAAAGCCGGTGGTCAGGGTGTCTTGGTGGAGCTGGTGCAGCACCGCAGGCCAGAATAATGCAAAGGTTCCTCTGGGGGGATGGGCGAAGATGATGCGCTCGCCCACCCCGCCAAGAATAGGACGTTCAGCACTGATATTGGGAGCAGAATGTATGACAGATAGCAGTAGCGAGGATCGCCGCCTGCTGGTGAGCATGAGCATCGGTCAGACAGCGTATGCAGCATGGGCCCGTCAGGCACGTCGCGAACGTTTCTTTAACATTGCACGGCTGCTAGAAGCTTCGGCAGCAGTGAAGCAGGTTCGAGCCGAGCACGCACTCCATCGTTTAGGAGAGGTATCCAGGACGATAGCCAACATTGATCGAGCGCTAGCCGGTCTAGAGCCGGAGGCTGTAGCGACCGGTCCGGTCACCGGTACCAGCCCATTTCAACGTGAGCTACTTGAACGAGCGGTGCGCGCACTTGCCGCCGGTCGTGATCTTACCTACACTGAATTAGGCGATCTCTTCGTGTGCAGCACATGCGGTCATCTCATGGAAGGTGAGCCGCCGCCATTCTGCCCCGAATGCGGTACAGTCCGTGAGGGTTTTCTCGGTTTCCGCATCGTTGATGGTATGGGAACATTAGGGCCATCTACGATTGTGCGTCGTCTGGAACAGGGGATGCGTACTGTTCAGGATTTGGTAGATGGTCTGACGGAAGAGCAACTGTCAACGCCGGTAAACGGCCTTCCCGCCTTTAAGGACCTGATCGGGCATCTGATCGATATGGATATCGTGTTTCGCGAACGGGCATGGATGATTCTCGAGACGA
>Ga0308392_1000967_pt1 | contig 11855 bp, 8 predicted proteins | sample Hotspr20Samplem2_FD_202361 | JGI IMG/M metagenome (GOLD analysis project Ga0308392, IMG submission 202361) | Hot spring phototrophic mat microbial communities from Octopus Spring, Yellowstone National Park, Wyoming, United States - 20050624_m2 ... | reverse complement strand
AAACCGGCTGCCAGCGCAGTCAGGGCAACAGGTGCAATTCGCCGTTGCATGGTTCCTTTTGCCTCCTTGGTCCGGCGCCTGTGCGGCGCTCAACGACTTTCTTCCCGAGGATAAGGGAAAGCCGGGGACCTCTACAGCGTCCGCAGGTGGAATCCGCCGTCGGCGTCGATCACCTGGCCGGCGCAGTAGTCGAGCAGTCCGTCGGCGATGGCGCGTACTGCGCGGGCCACATCCTCCGGCTCGCCCATGCGGCGTTGTGGAAGGAGCCCGGAGGCGATCCGCTCTTCATAGAGCTGTTGGACGCGGGCGATCATGTCGGTGCGAACGATGCCCGGACGGACTTCGAAGACCAGAATGCCGTGGGGGGCCAGCCGGGCGGCCCAGACGGCAGCGCTCATGCTCAGGCCCGCTTTTGAAATGCAGTACTCGGCGCGGTTCACCGAAGCGGTATAGGCCGAAATCGAGGTGACGAACACGATGCGGCCGCTCGCCTGCTCGAGCATCCAGCGCGCGGCGAGCTGGGTCAGGAAATGCGGCCCCTTGAGGTTCGTGGCGATCAACTCGTCAAAGCTGGCCTCGGTAGCCTCGACGACGTCGAGCCGCTCGCGCGGGGCGATGCCGGCGTTGTTGACGAGGAGATCGAGCCGCCCAAAACGTCGGCGGGTGAACTCGATGAGCGCCGCCCGATCTGCCGCCGAGGAGACGTCGCACTGGAAGATTTCAACACCGGTGGCCTCGCGCAAGGATTCGGCGGCATCGCGACGGCCCCGGTAGGTGGCTACGACGCGGTGCGTGCGCGCCAGCTCGACGGCGATGCCGCGGCCGATGCCGCGGCTGGCGCCGGTGACGATGGCAACCGGCAGCTCGCTCACGGCTTCGAGCCCTCGAGCGCCCGGCCGCGGCCGATGCGGATGGCCTCGGCCAGATGCCGCGCCAGCGCCCGACCGCGCTCGTACGCCTCGCGAAACAGCTCGCGCCGCTCCTGGCGCGTGTAGCCGAATCCCAAGCGGTAGTAGCGTTCGGCCGAGCTACCCACCACCCATGTGCCGGCGTAGGCGATAGCCGCCTTGGGAATCAGCCCGGCGCCGAAGGGGATTTTGCCGGCCAGTTGGCGCGCCAGCGCTCGCCAGCCAAAGGCGGCGGCAATCACCGAAGCGATCTCGGCGCGCTGGGCGCGGTAGCCGATCTCTCGGTCGCTTGCCGCCGCAAGCAGGAACAACATTCGAATCTGATTGGCTGTCAGCAACGTGGTGTCGGAGGCCATCTCCGTCAAAGCCGAGGGCGCCAGGTGCAGGCCGGGCGCCAGGTTAGGCAGCGCGGAGACGGCGGCGATCAGAGCGTTTTCCTTGCAGATGCACGTGATCACCTGCGCGGTCACTCGCCGGCGGAAGGCGGCAAAGAGGCGAGCCAGCGGCAGGCCGAGCTCTTGGCGCCGCGCCAAAACCTCTTCGACCAGCCGATCGGGCTGCTCCGGATCGAAGGCGAAGGCATGCTCGGGCCTCTCCAGACCGGCCTCGTAGATCTCGAGATCGAAGTCCGCGCGCGCCGCGCCCTCGCCGTTGCGGTCGAGCACCAAGGATCGTTCGAGGCGACGGGCTTCTGAGCTTGGGCCGGAATCGAGGAACCGCTCGATCGCGCCGAAGGCGGCTTCACGCGACGCCACGATTCGGATGGTCGGATAGCGCTCAGCGGCCGCTCGAACCTGGTTCGGACTGAGGTCCGCGAGGGCTTTGCGAAGTTCGGAGAAGACCCGCGCCGCCATCGGCGATCATCCTGCTGCGGCCGCCGTTGTTGAAGCCCTCCCGCTCACTCGCTCTGGGCCGCCTGGTCCTTGAGGAACTGCTCGACGTTGGAGCGATCCACCAGGCTCACGCCCGTGTCGACAAACTGCGGCACCGTGGCGAGCGACCGCGTGGCCTCAAGCTGAGCCGGCGGATAACGGTTCAGGTCGGCCAGCATTCGTAGTCCCACGTAAGCCATCGTGTACGGGCGCTGCGCAAAGGTGGCCTGGATCATGCCCTTCTGGATCCATTCGAGCGTCCGCTCGCTTACATCCATGGCGACCACCACCTTGTTGCGCACGTTGTTGCGGCTCAGGACCTCGGCCACCTCCGGGCAGGCGATCGCCTCTAGACACGCGAAAGCATCCACGCGCCCGAGTTCCTTGGCCACGATCAGCTTGGTGCGGTCGAAAGCGACCACCGCGTCGCCTTTGATGTCCACCGTCTCGATGATGCGAATCGCCGGATAGGCGGCGAACACATCCCGGTAGCCCCGCAGCCGCTCCTCAAGATTGACTTGTCCGGCGATGGTGAAGACGACGACGTTGCCGGCGCGATTGAGCCGCTGCGCCAGATATTCGGCCGAGCGGGCGCCGACGTCATAGTTGTCGGTGCCGACGAAGAACAGGCGCTTGCTGCCGGGCGCATCCGAGTCGATGGTGATGACCTTGATGCCTTTGGCCACCGCCTGGTCGATGGCGTCTCGCATCAGTTCCGCCGAGGCGGGCGAAACCAGGATGCCGGCTGGCTGCCGCTCCATGGCGACGAGCTTCAAGAACTCCTCCCGCTGCGCCTTCGGATCGTAAGTTTCCGGACCTCTCACATCGGCCGATACGCCGAGCTCAGCCGCGGCGCGAAACAGGCCGTTCTTGGCGCTCTGCCAGTAAGGCAGATTGATGTTGGCGGCGACCAGATAGTAGACCTCCTGTCTGCGATACTCCCCGCGACCGCATCCGAGCCCGACGACAAGCCCACTGAGTGCTAGCAGAAACCCGAGCGCGCGTGAATGGCTGGACATGTGTTCGTTTCTCCTAGACTTGCAGTATAAACCAGCACCGCGCGGCGGACCAGCGCGACGGAAGCGATTCCGTCAACGGCCCGCCAGCCCCGGCCGCGCAGCCCCGGCCACGCGGAACACCACGCGCAGTTGGCGGCGCCAGTCGGCGGCCAGGCCGATGCGCTCGACAGGAATCTCGAGCGAGAGGGCGCCGAGGAGAATCTCCGTCGTGGGATGGAATTCGAGCGCCGGCGCCACCAGCAGCAAGCGCGGCGTCGCCGGCGAGAGGCTGCGCCCCGGAAAATAGCCGCGCGTCCGAAACTCATCCCGCGCCGAGTGCCACCGGACCCGCATCCAGTAGTCGAGCGCCTGAAGCGGCAGATGTGGATCGGCCGAGGCTTTCAGTTCGATCACCGCCAGGCGTCCTTGCCGGTCGGCCGTCACCAGGTCGATGATGCCGCGATCTGCGCCCGCGATGGCGGGCACATGACTATAGATCGGTTCCGGCTCGAGGGCGGCGTCGATCGTCCTGAGAGAGCGTCGTACCTGGCTTTCCAGCCACGCCTCCGGTCGCTCGCGGAACAGCGGGTGGCTCGAATCGCGGGCCTCGGGCGAGCGGAGCTGATCGAGCTCGGCGACGAGTTCCTCGATGGTCTCCCAGTCGGCGGCTGTGGCCGCACGGGGTCGGGACAGTCCGAACAGAAGCGTCTCGCCCGCCAGGCGTGCAAACTCTAAGCCGCGAACGCGGAAGCTGAGTGTGCCGTCGGCGGCGGGGACGCTCTCGACCGGCGCTAGCGACGCCAGCCGCCGGGCGAGCGGGGGCAGAGCCGGAGGCGTGCGCGGACACGGCTCGAGTTGGGTGTTCAGATTGCCGAAATCGGACGGGTCGATCTGCTCCTCGAAGCCCTCCGGACCGAGAACGAAAACGGCAAAGCGAGCCAGTCGCGGGTCGAGGTGGCGCAGGCGCAGGCAGGTGGTCGCTGTCGCATGCTCGGGGACGAACAGCGCCAGACCTTCGACGATGATCCGCCGCTCACGGCGGCGGAGATAGTCGAGCCAGATCAGGCCGAAGGTAAGCACGCCGGCGGCATCGCGCGCTTCCGGCGGCGCGGCGATCGCTGCCCAGCCCGCCGCGCCCCGAACCAAGAACGCTCGCGGGAAGGCGCCTGAGAGCGAGTTCTCAAGATCAGCGTCGGCGCTCAAATCGGCGAGGCGCCAGCCGGGGAACGAGCGACGCAACGAGAGCCGGAAACGTTCGCGAAACACCAGCCGGCGGCCGCGGCGCAGCTCACTGGATCCGGCCCGCTGCTCGTCGTACAGCAGCAGGTTGCCTTGCCGCTTGCCGAAGCGCTCCACAATGAGCTCAAGCCGCCCCCGCGCGCCCGTGCGGAGGCCCACCAACCGCCGGACGATCAACCGATGCTGCTCCCAAGCCTCAAAAACCAAGCGCCCGTCACGGAGCTCGAGGCGGTGATTGTCTGGGCCGAGCGGCAGAGGCTCTTCTCCGGGCTCGACGAGCACGGGGCGATGCGAAGCGCGCAGGAAGGCTTGCGTGGCTTCAAGAATCGTTTCAAGCGTTGGTTGTTTGAGCCTGCGGTCGCCTGCCGGCATCCTCCCTTTCGATATGGTGAGGCCGGCCGCGTTCGGCTCTCAGCCCGCCGCGGGTCGATTCAAAGCAGCTCGGCGAGAGGTTTCCAGGCGCGTCCCTGCGACTCGGCCACACCCGGATGGGTGATGTGACCGTGGAAGACGTTGACGCCCTCGGCGATGGCCGGATCGTCCTGGCAGGCCTGTACGACGCCCTTGTCGGCGATCGCGCGCAGGTAAGGAAGCGTGGCGTTGGTGAGCGCAAACGTCGAGGTGTGAGGCACCGCCGCGGGCATGTTCGAGACGCAGTAGTGCAGCACCTCGTCGACGAAAAAGATCGGGTCGGTGTGGGTAGTCGGCCGGCTGGTCTCGAAACAGCCGCCCTGGTCGATAGAGACATCCACCATGACCGCCCCTTTCTTCATCGGGCCGAGCATGTCGCGGCGGACCAGTTTCGGGGCGGCGGCGCCGGGGATGAGCACGGCGCCGATGACGAGGTCGGCGTGACGGATCAGCTCGCGAATCGTCCAGATGCTCGAGGCGAGCGTGTTGACTTCGCCGTTGAAGATGTCATCGATCTGGCGCAACCGATTGAGGTTTTTGTCGACCACCGTGACCCGGGCGCCCATGCCCAAAGCCACCCGGGCCGCGTTGTGTCCGACCACGCCCCCGCCCAGGATCAGCACGTTGGCGGGCGGGACGCCGGGAACGCCGCCGAGCAGAATGCCGCGTCCGCCGTTCGGCGCCTCCAAGTATTTGGCTCCGATCTGCACCGCCATCCGTCCAGCCACTTCGCTCATGGGCGTCAGCAGGGGCAGGGAACCGTCGCGCTCCCGTATTGTCTCGTAGGCTATGGCGGTGACACCGGAAGCGACGAGCCGGTCCGTGAGTTCCGGCAAGGGCGCCAAGTGGAGATACGTGAAGAGCACCAGACCCGATCGCAGATAGTCGTACTCGGCCGGCTGAGGTTCCTTCACCTTGACGACCAGATCGGCGCGACTCCAGACCTCGGCGGCCGAGGCGACGACCTCCGCGCCGGCCGCTAAGTACTCCTGGTCGGAGATGGTCGAGCCCGCGCCGGCGCCGGTTTCCACCAAGACCACGTGCCCGTGTTCGACCAGTTCGGAAACGCCGCTCGGCATCAATCCGACGCGCGTCTCATGGTCTTTGATCTCGCGAGGAACTCCAATGATCACGGCGGTCGCTCAGCCCGCTCTCAAGTGTATCAGAGGCGGCGCGGTTGACCGCGTGACGGAGGTCAGTGCTGGCGAGCTCCATGGCGGTCGACACGGGGTCTGAGGGCGGCTGACTCAATCAGGGACATGACGATGCCCAAAAGGCCGTCCACCCCCGGAAGGACGACAGGCGTTCCCGAGGCTCCCCTTTTGGAGAGGGGTGGAACTCCTCCACCCGTGGCGGCCAATTCTGATAATCGGCAAGAAAAGGCCGGTTTCGAGAAGACTTCGTTGCTGCCGGGTTACCAGCGGCCGGCCTTCACGGCCAGTGTCGGCGTCCGCGAAGCCCAACGAGGTGCTGGACCGACTCCCCTGGCAACCGACCGGACTTCCATTGTCGGCCGAAAGCCCGCTTTCGAGATGATCCGCGGGCAAGAGGCGCCGCAGCCCGCAGCGTTGTTCCGATAATGGATATTATGTAAACTTTTGGGCCCCCAATAGCCAACACCGGTATTTAAACCTCAGCAGTTCGAAAAAAATGGCCCGTCCGGGCTGCCTCGCCCGGATCGGGCCTTTGAGGGAAGTAAGATGCAACTCGTCGAGTGCGATTAACGGCCCCGCCGGGAGCCGCCGAAACGCGGTGAGCCGAGCTCGCCTCCGGGCTCCCCGGACCTTTCCGGGCCGCCAACGTCGACAGGGCCGCCAAAAACTCCTTCTCCGCCTCCGGGCGGCGGGGCATCGCCTCCTGCCCCAGCGCGGGCTCCGGCCGCCTTCGCCGAACACACCGCCCGAGCGGGAGGATCCGCCCCAGCGCGGGCTCGGCCGCTCGCGAATCATCGGCGGACTGATGGGAACGGACTCGCGCTCGATGCCCCGGCCACCCCGCCAGACCGGCTCCGGGTAGCCTTCCCCCCGGCTGGGGCGTTCGCTTTCATGCCCACGCGAGGGCGCCCGTCGCCCGAAAATGTCCCACCGGCCCAGGGGTGCGGGCGGGTTCTCGCCGGCCGCTTCGCTTCGGGACCGCTCGCGCGATCCGTACCAGCGGTCGCTGCGGCGACTCTCCCAGATGCCGCCAGAAGCATCGCGTTCCGCCTCGGGGATACTTCGTGTCGGCTCGCCGAAGCGTCGCCAGCCCCGGCGCTCCTCACCACGACGAGTCTCGATCGCGCGGGGCGTCATCGGCTCGAAGTCTCGTCCTCGAGGCTCAACCGCCTCAGGCTCGCTCCGCGAGGGAAACTCACGCGCTTGGCGTCCGGGCCGTGAAGGCTCGCCGAAGCGTCGCCAGCCCTCGGCGATGCTTGCGCCGCCGAGCGGACTTTCGACCGGCTCAGAGGCAGAGCGCCAACTGCGGCCGGCCGCGCCCCGGGGTGTCTCGGCCGTCCCGGGTTCGAAAATCGCCCCGCGGGCGCTCGATCGGAGGCGCGGATTGGCCTGCTCCTCAGCCACCTGCCGGGCGACGCGTTCCAGGCGCTGCTGGTGTTCGACGAACGGGATCCGCTCGGGCTGCTGTTGCGCTTGCCAGCGCCCGGCGAACTGCTCCCGCCTCTGGGCCGGCAGATTGTCCAAGAGCACCGGCCGGTCGGCAAAGCGCAGACTGTCGCGCTGCGGCACAACCGGCACTTCACCTCGCACCAAGCTCACCCGCCGAAGCTCGATCTCCGAGGCCCGGTGGAGGTTGGCCACCCTGCCCCGGCCGAATTCGGTCGCATCGACGGCGGTAACGGCGTTGTCGAAGCGGGCGTTGCGATAGACATTGACGATATTGACGTTGTTGACGATGTGGACGCTGTTGTCGATATATCTCGGTCCGCCGCGCCAGTAGCGTGGCCCATACCAGGGGTAGTAGGGTTCAAAGGGCGCCAGAGGGACCCAGCCGATGCGGCCGAAACCGACTCCCACGCCCACCTGAAAACCGGAGTAGCTGCTCCAGCCGAAAAAGGCGACCAGAGCAGGGCGCCAGTAGTGGCGCACGTAGATCGGGCCGGGCCACCAGCACCAGCCGTAAGATCCATGATAGAACCAGCGGCCCCAATGGTAAGGGGCCCAACCCCAAGGATCGTAGCCGATCCAGGTCCAACCATAAAAATCAAGCCAGGCCCAGCGGCCGTAGCGGTAAGGCGCCCAACCTGGGGCGACATACGGAGCCCATACCCAGCCGTAAGGCGGGACATAGACCCACCGGCCGAAAGCGTCGAGATCCTCGACCCCGTAAATATCACGGCTGACGTAGCGATAGGCGGCCGAGCGGCGAAGATCGCGGTCGCGCTGCTCATTGAAGCGGTCCCATTCGTCCTCGGCTAAAGCAGCGGTCGTTTGAAACTCCGGCTCGGAGGCTGTGCCGCGTACGATCATCGTCTTGCCAGGCCGCAGCATTTCGCTGCCCCGCGGAGTGAAGATGTCGGCTTCGCCGGCGCGGACCGTGACTTCGGTGGTGCCGTCGTCACGCACGCTCACACGGTAGCTGCCCTTTCGCAGCGGCCTGACCGAGATGTTCGGCGTGCTCAAGTCGACATCCCGGTCGGAGTCGCGCAGCACGGTAAAGGTCACAGTACCGCGGGCTATCTGGAGCTGATAGCGCCGCTGGTCGAGCCGGGCGAAGCGCACCTCGGTGTTGGCGGCGAGCCGAATGAGGTTGGCGTAGTCCAGCTGAACCTCGGCGCGCGAGCCGCCGCCGACAAAGACGGTATCGGGAGCAATGATCGGGGAATTGATCGTCGCAGCGACCCAGTCGCCCGAATCGCCACGCCGCACGGAAACATCTCCGTTGATGAGACTCAGGCGAGCCACGCCCGGCCCGGGCGCTTCGTCCGGTTCGGCCCAAAGGGAGCCGGCCGGGTACGCGAGCAATGCGATTGCCAACAAGCCTCGCCGCATCTTGGCGACCTCCGCCGGACTCACAGGCACGTTGGGGCCCAAACGCCGCATTCGGCCTTTTCAGTCGGTTGCCGAGCGACCGGCGCGATCCTCCGGCCGATTTCACGCAGCGCTGGCTGAAATCGGCCAGCCGCGGCGCGCCGGGCCGGCTTGACACGACGCGCCCTTTCCTGCGACAATGCGGCTGAACCGTAGTTAAGTCCGCCGCAAAATCGAAGTTTACCCGCGGGCCCCCGATCATGACTGGGCTCCTCGTTCTGTTGCTGAGCATCGGCGGTATCCTCATTCTGCTGTTTGTTCCGCGGCTGGGTGTCGTTCCCCGCTGGCGGGCTCGTCAGGCCCGCCGTGACCGCGCGCTCGTCGAAGACGGACTCAAGCATCTGCTGCTTTACGCCTTGCGCGGCCAGTCCGCCACGCACGAGTCACTAGCCGGCAGGTTGCGCCTGCCGGCGAAGAAGCTGGTCAGGCTGTTGGCGCGAATGGAGGCCGGCGGCATGATTCATTCCACCAAGGGCCACATTGAGCTTCAGCCCGAAGGCGAACGCCGGGCACGAGAAGTCGTTCGCGCTCACCGGCTCTGGGAACGCTACATGGCGGACGAGCTTCGCACGCCTCTTGAGAAGATCCACAGCGAAGCCGAGCGAGCCGAGCACCAGCTCTCGCGCGAGCGCTTGGATGCGCTCGAGGCCCACCTCGGACACCCGCTCCGCGACCCGCACGGGGATCCGATCCCGATTGCAAACGGCTCCATTGCCGACGTGCCGGCTAGGCAGCTAACTGACTGTTTGCCAGGAGAAAAGGTGGAGATTGTTCATGTTGAAGATGAACCCGAATTTCTGCTCGACCAAATCCTGGAGCTCGGACTGAAGCCCGGCCTGCGCCTCCAGGTGCTCGAAACCTCCCCCGTGGCCATCCTGGCCTGGGACGGCGAGCGCCGCCTGCGGCTCACTCGGCCGCAGGCCGCCAATATCCACGTCTGCGCTGCGCCGGATCTGGCCGTCCGTCCTCCCGGGGCCATCCCGCTCGACCAGCTTCCGGAGCGCCAGCCAGCCGAGGTGGTGGAGATCGACCCGGAGTTTCGGGGGCTGGCTCGGCGGCGGCTGCTCGATCTCGGCTTGACGCCTTCGGCCACCGTCGTCGCCGAGCTCACCACACCCTTCGGCGATCCCAGGGCCTACCGAGTCCGGGGCACGCTGGTGGCTTTGCGTCGCCACCAGGCTCGCCATGTATGGGTTCGGCCAAAGGAGACCGTCGGAGAGCCGTGAAACAGAGCGAGTCTTCGCCGAAAGACTGCGCCGGGTGCCCCGCCGGAGGGCGTTTGCGGCCGCTTGGCGTGCGCCGATCCGGATTTGACTACCTGGTCGCTTTGGCGGGGAACCCAAACACAGGGAAGTCATCCCTTTTCAATGCATTGACCGGTTTGCGGCAACATGTGGGGAACTGGCCGGGCAAGACGGTGACGCGGGCGGAAGGGGGTTTTTCCTACGCCGGAAAGGCCTTCAAGCTGGTGGATCTGCCTGGGACCTACTCGCTGCTGTCGGCTTCCGAAGACGAGGAGGTTGCGAGGAACTTCATTTTGTTTGGGCAGCCGGACTGCACCGTGGTGGTGATGGACGCCACTGCCCTCGAAAGGAATTTAAATTTAGCCCTCCAAATTATTGAGATTACGGACAAAGTTGTTCTTTGCGTCAATTTGATGGATGAAGCGGCGCGAAAGGGGCTGGAGGTGGACGTGCGGGCGTTGACGCGCGAGTTGGGCGTGCCGGCCGTACCGACGGTAGCGCGAACGAAAGAGGGCTTGGGTCAATTGGTCGCCACGATTGCCGGCGTCTGCGGCGGGGAGATTCTCTGCCGGCCGAGGCGGCCGGCCGTAGACGGCAAGCTCGAGGAGGCGGTCTCCGAGCTAGTTCCGATGATCGAAGCGCTCGCCCCAGGGCTGCCGAACGCGCGCTGGGTGGCCTACAGGCTCCTGGACGGCGACCACCGGTTGCGACGGGCTCTCCTGTCGGGCGAGCTCGCTCGGCTGGCCAGCGAACAAGCGGCGCCCATCGAACGCGCCAGTCGCCTGCTCGCTATCGAGGGAGCGCAATGAGTCCGCTCGAAGTGCTCGACCGGGTCGACCAATTGCGCCGAGGCCTAGGCGTCGATTTTCGTGACCGAATGGTCACCAGCCTCTACGAGGAATCGCGACGTATAGCCAGCCGGGTGGTAAAGCGGCGCGGGGAATCGACTTGGGACCTTGACCAGCGCATCGACCGGCTGGTGACCTCACCTTTTTGGGGCCTGCCCCTGATGCTCGTACTGCTGGCCGTCGTGTTCTGGATCACGATCGTCGGGGCGAACTATCCGTCGCAGTGGATCGCGCGTCTGCTGTTCTCCATCGAGGCCGCCGGCGCCGGTCTCTTTGAAGCGATCGGCCTGCCGTCGTGGGTCACCGGCTTGATCTGGCACGGCGTTTGGCGAAGTCTAGCCTGGGTGGTGAGCGTCATGCTGCCGCCGATGGCGATCTTTTTTCCGCTGTTTACCATTCTGGAGGATTTGGGCTACCTGCCCCGCGTAGCCTTCAATCTCGACTGGCTGTTTCAGAAGGCAGGAGCCCACGGCAAGCAAGCCCTGAGCATGGCCATGGGCTTCGGTTGCAATGCCGCAGGCGTCATCTCGACGCGCATCATCGACTCGCCACGGGAGCGGCTGATCGCCATCCTGACCAACAATTTCGTGCCCTGCAACGGCCGCTTCCCTACCCTGATTATGCTCGGCACCTTGTTCGTCGGCGCGGCCTTCCCGCCGGCGCTCGCTTCCATTGCTGCCGCCGCGAGCGTTGTCGCCGTTGTGTTGATCGGCGCCGGGTTCACCTTTTTTGCCTCCTGGCTGCTGGCCCGGACCGTGCTCCGTGGCCAGGCCTCGGCCTTCACGCTTGAATTGCCGCCTTACCGGCGCCCGAGCGTCCTGCGGATCCTCTACACCTCGCTGATCGACCGCACCGGCTTCGTTCTTCTGCGCGCCGCGATGATTTCGGCGCCGGCCGGCGCCGTCATCTGGCTGCTCGGCAACATCCACGTCTCAGGCGCCAGCCTGGCGCAGCACACCGCGGCGTTTCTCGACCCGTTCGGCCGCGCCCTGGGGCTGGACGGCGTGATCTTGCTGGCCTACATCATCGCCATACCCGCCAATGAGATCGTGGTGCCGACGATGCTCATGGTCTACACTGGCGCGGCGATGATGACCGAGGTGAGTTCGTTTGAGCAACTGCGCGGCATCCTGGTCGACTCCCACGGCTGGAGTTTGCTGACCGCGGTTTGCCTCATGCTCTTCTCGCTGCTGCACAATCCCTGCGGCACGACGATTGTGACAATCTGGAAAGAGACGCGAAGTGCGAAATGGACGACGCTCGGCGCGCTGATGCCGTTGGCGTTTGCCTTCCTGGTTACGTTTATCGTG
>Ga0308392_1000965_pt1 | contig 11870 bp, 14 predicted proteins | sample Hotspr20Samplem2_FD_202361 | JGI IMG/M metagenome (GOLD analysis project Ga0308392, IMG submission 202361) | Hot spring phototrophic mat microbial communities from Octopus Spring, Yellowstone National Park, Wyoming, United States - 20050624_m2 ... | reverse complement strand
TTTGTAGGACCTCGGTCACCGTTTCCCGCACCGCTTCCCTCAGCAAGAACCGCAAGGTATCCTGGTCCATGGGGCACCTCCTCCTGCTAAAGTGTGCCCCCCTATTAAACACGGACGCCTACACATACATCTTGACACGACCAGCCTTTTAGAGCCTCCCAGGCGTTTTGTACATGGGCGCGCATGGCCGTCTCCGCCCCCGCGGGGTCGGCGGAGGCGATGCGCGTGAGGATCACTCGGTGCTCCTCCAAGGCCTGGGGCAGGCGGCCGGGAACGGCCGCAGAGGTGCTGATCAGGAGGCGGACCTGGCCGTCCAGGTTCTCCGCCATTCGGCGGAGCCGCTGGTTGCCTGAAGCCTCCCACAAAAGGCGGTGGAAGGCGAGATCCAGGTCGCCGTACGCTTCCAGATCCCCTGCTCGGGCCGCTTCCCGCTGTCTATTCAGGGTTTCTTCCAGGCTTTGCGCGAGCTCGGGGCCCCCCCTTTGGGCGGCCAGCCTGGCGGCGAGCCCTTCCAAGGCGTCGCGGAGCTCGTAAATTTCCTGGATCTCCCCTGCGCTAAGGGAGGGGACCTGGTATCCGCGGTGGGGCACGGACCGCACCAGCCCCTCCCGGGCCAGGGCGGCCAGCGCCTCCTTGATCGGGGTGGGGGAGAGGCCCAGGCTCTCGGCCAGCTCGCGCACCACCAACCTGGCACCGGGGGGGTAGCGGCGGCTCAGGATAGCCTGACGGAGGGCGCGGTAGGCTTGGGCGGAGAGGGTTTCCCGGTGGATTCGCTCCTCCATGCTGCCTTCACTTTAGGCCGAACCCACTTGACAGGTCAAGATTTTAGATTTAAGATCTTGCCTCAAGGAGGAAAACCGTGCGGAAGGCGGTGGCTCACAGGTTCGGGGATCACGTGGCCGTGGCCGTGGCGGACCTGCGTCCGGGGGAGGGGGTGGAGGTGGCCTTCCTGGACGGGAGTCCGCCCGTGCGACTCGAGGCGCGGGAGGCTGTGCCCCTGGGGCACAAGATCGCCCTGACGGACGTTGCGGAGGGGGAGGTGGTGCGGGAGTACGGGGAGCCCATCGGCCGCGCGACCCGGCCCATCCCAGCGGGGGCCCACGTGCACACCCACAACCTCCGCAGCCTGCGGTGGGACTTCGGGGGTAGACGATGAGGCTCACAGGTTACCGGCGCCCTGACGGGCGGGTGGGGGTGCGCAACCACGTGGTGGTCCTCCCCGTGGATGACCTGTCCAACCGGGCGGCGGAGGGCGTGGCGGCCCTGATTCCCGGGGTGGTGGCCCTGCCCCACCCTTATGGCCGCCTCCAGTTCGGGGAGGACCTGGAGCTCACTTTCCGCACCCTCTCGGGTCACGGGGCCAACCCCAACGTCTACGGGGCGGTGGTCATCGGCATTGAGCCCAAGTGGACGGAGCGGGTGGCGGGCGAGATCGCCCGCACGGGAAAGCCCGTGGAGGCTTTTTCCATAGAGGGGTACGGGGACCTAAGGACCATAGAGCGGGCCTCCCGGGCGGCTTACCGCCTGATGCAGGAGGCGAGCGAGCTGGAGCGGGAGCCTGTGGAGGTACGGGAGCTTGTCCTCTCCATCAAGTGCGGGGAGAGCGACCCCACCCTGGGCCTTGCGGGGAACCCAGCCCTGGGGCGGGTAGTAGACCGGCTGGTGGACGCGGGGGCCACGGTGATCTTCGGGGAAACCAGCGAGCTCACCGGGGCGGAGCACCTCATCGCCGAAAGGTGCGCCACTCCCGAGGTCCGGGAGGCCTTCCTCAGGACCTACCGGGACTACGTGGCCATGATCGAGGCCAAGGGGGTGGACCTTCTAGGCTCCCAGCCCACCGAGGGCAACATCCGCGGAGGCCTCACCACCATTGAGGAGAAGGCCCTCGGCAACATCCAGAAGACGGGTACTCGGCCTGTCCGGAAGGTACTGAGACCGGCGGAGCCCGTGGGGCCCGGGGAGGGGCTGGTGTTCATGGACTCCTCCAGCGCCGCCGCGGAGATGATCACCTTGGCGGTGGCGGGGGGAAGCGTGCTCCACTTCTTCACCACGGGGCAGGGAAACGTGGTGGGCCACCCTCTTGTGCCCGTGATCAAGATTTCCCCCAACCCCAAGACCTGCGAGACCATGGCGGAGCACGTGGATGTTCCCCTTCCGGACCTTCTCGTGGGGGAGATCGGGCTTGACGAGGCCGCTTCCAGGATCCTGGACATCTTTGAGCGCGCGGTGCGGGGCAGGCTGACCGCAGCGGAGCTTTTGGGCCACAAGGAGTTTGTCCTTACCCGGCTCTATCCCAGCGCCTAGGAGGGGGCGGTGATCCTAGTGGCAGAGGAGCTGGACCCGAGGGGCCTGGAGCTTTTGGAGGGGGGTGGCTACCCCTTCTGCTACGAGCCGAATCTCTGGCGCGACCCGGAGGCCTTGCGGCAGGCCCTTGCCGGGGCCACCGCCCTGATCGTCCGCAACCGGATCCGGGTGGACGGTGCCCTCCTGGAGGCGGCGCCGCGCCTCCGGGTGGTGGGCCGTTTGGGCACGGGCTTGGACAACGTGGACCAGGAGGCCCTCGGGGCGAGGGGCGTGGCCCTGGTCCACGCTCCCGGGGCGAACGCCCCTGGCGTCGCGGAGTACGTGTTGGCGGCCCTTTTCCACCTGGCCCGGGGCCTCCCTCGAGCGGCCCAAGGGGAAGACCGCCTGGCCCTGGGCGGTTTTGAACTCGCGGGCAAGACCCTGGGGCTTGTGGGCCTGGGGGAGGTGGGCCTGAGGGTGGCCCACCGGGCCAAGACCCTGGGGATGCGGGTGGTGGGGTACGATCCCCTGCGCAGGCCCTGGGAGGCGGCCTTGGAGGTGGCGGGGGTGGAGTTCCTTCCCCTGGAGGAGGTCCTCGCCGAGGCCCAGTTTCTTTCCCTCCACGCCCCCCTCACGCCGGAGACCCGCGGCCTCGTCGGCCGGGAGGTCCTCGCCCGCATGCGCCCCGGGGCCTATCTCATCAACACGGCCCGGGGGGAGCTGGTGGACCACCACGCCCTTTACGAGGCCTTACGGTCCGGTCACCTCGCTGGTGCCGTTTTGGACGTGACGGACCCCGAGCCCCTCCCCCCGGACCACCCCTTGCGGGAGATCGAGAACTGCCTGCTCACGCCCCACATCGCCGGGCTCACCCGGGAGTCCCAGGCCCGGGTGGGGGAGCGGGTGGTGCGGGGCATCTTGGAGGTGCTCCGTGCGGCTTAGTCCGGAGGAGCTCCACCGCACCCTCGAGGCCCACTTCCTACGCCTCGGCCTCCCCGAGGAGGGGGCAAAAGCCTGTGCGGAGGTCCTCGTGGAGGCGGAGCTGGAGGGCCTGCGGAGCCACGGCCTGGCCAGGCTTCCCCTCTACACCGCCCAGCTGGAGCGGGGAGGGCTGAACCCCAGGCCCGAGATGCACCTCTCCCAGGTCCGGCCGGGCCTACTGCTCCTGGAGGCCGACGGGGCGCCGGGGCCGTGGGCGGCCCTCAGAGCGGTGTCGGCCCTTGTCCCCGTGGCCAAGGAGCAGGGCATCGCCGCCTTGGCCGTGCGCCGGGCGGGGCACGTGGGTCCCCTTGGGCCCTATGTCCGGCGCCTGGCTCAGGCGGGCCTGGTGGGCCTCGCTTTTGCCAACACCCCGCCCGCCCTGGCCCCGGGGCCGGTCTTGGGAACCAACCCCATCGCCCTGGGAGCCCCGATGGCGCCTGAACCCCTGGTGGTGGACTTGGCCCTGAGCGTGGTCTCCCGCGGGAAGATCTTGGAGAAGGCCCAAAAGGGAGAGCCCATTCCCGAGGGGTGGGCCGTGGACCGGGAGGGGCGGCCTACCACGGACCCTGCGGCGGCCCTCGAGGGGGCCCTGCTTCCCCTAGGTGGAGGCAAGGGGCTTGCCCTGGCCGTCCTGGTGGAGGTGTTGGCGGGTGCCTTGGCGGGGGACGTTTTGAGCCGAGAGATCGCTTTGCCTTGGAAGGAGCCAGGATTGCCTTCGCATCCAGGCCTGTTGCTTATAGCGGTGGGGTATCAGGGGTTTGCGGACCGTTTACCTCTCAAGCTTCAGCGGCTTAAAAGGGAGCTGACAGAAGCTGGAGGAAGGTTTCCAGGAGATCGCCGAATGGGTTTCCGGTCCCGCTTGGCACAAGAGGGTATAGAACTTCCTGAGGGGATGGAAGCTTGGATAAAGGAGTTGGTGAAAGGAGGAAGGTCATGAGGATGCCGAGGTTGGTGGTTGGACTAGTTATAGGGCTTTTTGTTGGTGTGGTGGGCTTTGGGCAGGAGGCACCTCCAAAGGTAGTGATCGCCTATCAGCCTGGGATTGGTTACACCAACCTCATCGTGGTGAAGCAACAGCGCCTCTTGGAAAAGCGTTTTCCCGGTACCACATTCGAGTGGCGAATTCTCACTAGCGGAGCTGCCATTCGGGATGGCATGATCGCAGGGCAGATTCAGGTAGGTTCAGGAGGCATAGGCCCATTTTTGGTGGGTTGGGACAGAGGTGTTGGGTGGAGGCTCCTGAGCTCCCTCAACCGAATGGACCTTTGGCTCGTTACGCTGGACCCCAACGTGCGCTCTCTTCGTGACTTCAAACCTGGCATGAAGATCGGTCTACCCGCTCCAGACTCTATCCAGGCGGTGGTGCTGAGGAAAGGGGCAGAAGTCCAGCTAAGGAACGCTCGAGCTTTAGACGGCAACATGGTAGCGGTATCCCATCCGGACGGCCTCCGCCTTCTTCAAGCGGGCCAATTGGCGGCCCACCTATCCGCGCCACCTTTCCAGTTCCAAGCGGTGGAGATGGGAGGTAGGGTAATCCTTGCCAGCTTCGCTCTTTTTGGGGTACATACCTTCAACAGCGTTTTCATGTTGGAAACCTTCTACAGGCAATATCCTGGCTTTGCTCAGGCCCTCTACGAAGCCATCCAACAAGCTACAGAGTTGATCAACTCTAACCCTCGTGAGGTTGCACGGATCCTCTCGGAGGAGGATCAGGGGCGTGTTTCCCCAGAAGCTTACCTCAAATGGCTAACCTCCCCGGGAATTGAGTTTAACACGGTGCCCCGTGGCTTTCTTAGGTTTGCCACCTTCATGAAGGAAATCGGTTTGATCTCAAAGGCACCGCGATCGATAGATGAGTTGGTTTTCCCTACCTTAGCAGGCAAAGGAGGAAATTGATGCTAGAAAAGCGCTATCTGGTATTGGAGCAGGTGACCATTGTCTATCCGGGGTCGCCACCTTTCCTAGCCGTGAAGGACGTTAGCTTCACTGTCGAGAAGGGGGAAAGGTTCGTGATAATTGGTCCTTCTGGTTGCGGGAAGACAACGGTGCTCAAGGCCATCGGAGGTTTTCTGCGGCCTACGAGGGGCTCCATTACCTTGGAGGGGCGCTCTATTCAGGAACCCGCTCCAGAGCGTCCCATGGTTTTTCAGGATTTTGAGCAACACTTCCCTTGGTTTACAGTTCTGGGCAACTTGGTCTACACCTTGAAAGTGACCGGAAAGGCGAGTGGCAAGGAGGCAGTAGAACGCGCCAGGCATTTCCTCGCCCTGGTTGGAGTCGAGGATGCGGCCGACAAGTACCCTCACCAGCTCTCTGGAGGAATGAAGCAGCGGCTCGCCCTCGCCCGGGCTTTGGTCCTGGAGCCGAAGCTTCTTCTGATGGATGAGCCTTTCGGAGCGTTGGATGCCATTCTCCGCACCAAGCTTCAGAGGGAACTCATGAACCTTTGGTACGGTCTCCATTTCACCCTAGTGTTGATCACCCACTCCATACAGGAAGCGGTTTACCTGGGCCATCGAGTGCTTGTAATGTCCGCCAACCCAGGGGCTATTAAGGAGACGATAGACGTGAGCCAAATAGAGGATATGGATACGCGTGACTTTGCCGAAGTCACCGCATACCTTCGCCATCTCTTGGTCGAGCATCGAGAAGTGGCCAAGGAGGGCAAGCATGACCTCTAGCATCCCTTGGGTTTCAAGGCTAGGCCAAAGTGTCCTTGTAAGGCGCCTGCTTTTAGCGGTAGGGCTTTTGGTCCTTTGGCACTTTGCGGTAGTGCTCCTTCGTATCCCCCCTTTCCTAGTTCCTTCACCAATATCAGTAATCCAAGTCTTGTGGCAAGATTTGCAGAATGGGGCCCTGATCGCAGCTTTAACCAACACACTCCGCCTGCTGCTGATGGGAGTAGGTTTGGGGCTTTTAGGGGGTATTTTCCTGGCCACACTTTCGATACTGTCTACCTGGGGCAGGGACCTCCTTGCCATACTTGTTTCGGTCTTCAACCCACTGCCAGGCGTAGCCATCCTGCCCCTTGCCATGCTGTGGTTTGGCTTGACCCCTACAGCCATTGGCTTCGTGGTTACTTACGGAGCCCTTTGGCCTATGGCCATTAGTATCGATACGGGGTTCCGTACAGTAAACCCCACACTTCTCATGTTGGGGCGGAATCTAGGCCTACGGGGACCTAGGTTAGTTAAGGACGTGATGTTGCCTGCGGCCTTGCCCCACCTCCTTTCCGGTCTAAAGATCGCATGGGCTTTTGGCTGGCGGACCATCGTGGCGGCAGAGCTGGTATTCGGAGTGGCCGGGGCCCAGGCAGGCATAGGGTGGTACATCAACCAGGCTCGGTACTTCCTGGAGACGCCTAGGGTTTTCTCGGGGCTTGTGATGATTGCCTTAGTGGGCATCCTTGCGGAAACACTCTTCAATCTGATCGAGCGGTGGACCATAGAAAGGTGGGGGATGAAGCGATGAGGCAGTTTCGTGCCTACGATCACCTCCAGGACTGGGCCGGTAGGTTGTACCGACAAGCCTTGGTCCAAGCTCCCAAGGATGTGGTCTTGGCCTTAGCTAGGACCCGGGATAGGGAGAAGGGCTTGGCTCGGGAGATAATGGAACTTGTAGTGAACAACATAGAGATAGCGGAGGCCAACGATACCCTGATCTGCCAGGACACCGGCCTACCCATTTATTGGGTAAAGGTGGGTTCCGGGGTGGCCTTGAACCTGCATCGAGTGGTGGAAGCCATCCGGCGTGGGGTAGAAGAGGCTACGCGGCGTTTCGCCCTCCGCTCTAGTGTCTGCCACCCTCTGTCCCGCCAGAACCCCCAAACGAATACGGGTCTTGGGGTTCCGGTGGTGCACTTCGAAGCCCTGGAAGATGGCGACTACATTGAGATCCATGCCTTGCCTAAGGGCTCTGGATCCGAGAATCAAACCTTTTTTACTATGCTGGATCCGGCCCAAGGTCTGAACGGCGTCAAGCAGTTCGTGGTGGAAAGCGTCCTTCGTGCTGGGCCCAAAGGATGCCCGCCCTACGTGGTAGGGGTTGGTCTTGGGGGTTCGGCTGATCTATGCATGTGGTTGGCTAAGAAGGCCCTCTTCAGAAAGATAGGAGAGCCCCATCCCGATCCGGAAGTTGCCGCTCTGGAGAAAGAACTTTTAGAGTACATCAATCAATTAGGTATAGGTCCACAGGGTTTGGGGGGTCATACTACAGCGATGGCCGTCCATACAGAGTATGCCTACACGCATATTAGCCAAAATCCCGTGGCGGTCAACCTTCAGTGCTGGCGGGGGCTTCGGGCGGGCGTTCGGCTTTACTGGGATGGCCGCGAGGAGGTGGTGGCGTGAGAGCTTTCGAATTGGAACCCCCACTGTCCGAGGAACAAGTCCGTGAGCTCCGAGTAGGGGACAGGGTGTACATTTCGGGTCTGATCCTGGGTATGAGGGACGCCACCCTGATCCGCCTGTTGGACCATGGCCAACCCTCCCCGGTGAACCTGCAGGGCCAAGTGGTTCTCCATACCGCTCCCAATGTCCGTAAAAACGGGGAGGTATACGTCCCCTTGTCAGTTGGAACCACCACCAGCGCTCGGATGGACCGCTTTACCCGGGGTTTGCTGGACCTAGGGGTAAGGGCCATCATAGGAAAGGGGGGGCTTTATCGGGAAGACAGCCTCCGTGCCCTTCAAGAGAAGGGAGGCGTATACCTGGCCATTGTAGGGGGGGCTGCGGCTTGGGAAACCTCCAAGATCGAAGCCATTGAGAAAGTGTTCTGGGAAGACCTAATGCCGGAGTGCCTTTGGGTATTTCGTGTCCGAGGTTTAGGACCACTCTTCGTGGGCATCGACAGCCATGGAGGTAACCTTTACCGGGAGATACTGGTCCAGGCAGAGGCCAAGCTAGCCAAGCTAAAGGAACTATGGGAGAGATGAGCCTAGAAATTACTGAGGAGCTCACTGTTGACATCCTGATCTTGGGGGGCGGTGGGGCGGCTCTCATGTGCGCCTTACACGCCACGGACCAAGTCCCCACACCGAGGGTCCTCATGGTGGTTAAGGGCCTTCTGGGGAAGAGTGGATGTACCCGCATGGTCCAAGGGGGGATGAACGCGGTTTTAAATCCGAAGGACTCCCTTGAGGCTCATTTTCGGGATACGGTTGTAGGTGGGGCCTTCCTGAATGACCAAGAGCTGGTTTGGCTCCTTGTGACGCGTGCTCCCCGGGTCGTTTTTGAGCTGGAAAATCGTTACGGCGTTCTCTTTGACCGGGATGAGTATGGCCGGATCCACCAAAAGCCCTTTGCTGGTCAGTCTTTTAATCGCACGGTCCACAAGGGTGACCTCACGGGGATAGAGGTCATGGAGCGACTGCGCGAGGCGGTCTGGGCTTGTTCGTCTCTCGCTTTTCTCGAGGATGCCCAGGCTGTAGCCCTCCTACCTGGTAAAAAAGGGGGGATTGGAGGGGCTCTTGTTTTAGACCATCGTTCTGGACGCTTCTTGGTTGTGCGGGCGAAGGCTACTGTGTTGGCTACCGGGGGCGGACCCACCTTTTACCGCTTCTCCACGCCTTCCCGGGAAAAGAGCCTGGACGGTACAGCCCTGGCCTACAGAGCAGGCGCAGAGCTAATGGACTTGGAGATGATCCAGTTCCACCCCACAGGGTTGGTGTGCCCCGATTCGGAGCTCAACGGAGCGGTCTTAGAAGAGGGTCTGAGGGGGGCGGGAGCTGTTCTTCTGAATGCCCGGGGGGAACGTTTCATGGTTCGGTACGATCCGACGCGCATGGAGCGCTCGACAAGGGACATCGTGGCCCGGGCGGCGTATTTGGAAATAATGGAGGGCCGGGGCACGCCCCAGGGAGGAGTTTACATCGATATTAGCCACCTAGGTCGAGAGAAAGTGGAAGCTATGTTCCCCGGCATGGTCGAGCGGACCCGCATGGCTGGGTACGATCTAGCCACAGGACCGGTAGAGGTCTGCCCTACAGCCCATTTCATCATGGGGGGGGTTCGTATAGACGAAATGTGCCGCACCTCCCTTCCTGGGCTTTATGCTGCAGGTGAGGATGCCGCCGGGGTGCACGGGGCCAACCGGCTTGGGGGCAACGGTATCGCCGAGTCCCTGGTCTTTGGGGCACTTGCGGGGGAGGTGCTACGGGAAGAAGTGACCGAGAAAGCTTTGCCGGAGGTTGATATTCTTTACGCCCGCGAGGCGGTTCGTGAGCTTATGAATGGGTTGTCAGCAGAGCAGGGCGAGTCCCCAACGGACCTTTGGGTGGAGCTTAAAGACTTGATGTGGAGCCACGTGGGGGTGGTCCGGGAAGAAGCTTTGTTGCGCGAAGCCGTTCGAAGGCTAGAGGAGTTAAGGGAGCGGGCTAAGCAGCTTCGGGTAGGCCCAACCAACCAGTTCAACCTAACCTTAATGCAGGCCCTGAGCCTGCGAAACGCCATGGAGGTGGCTTGGCTCGTGGCCCAGTCTGCTCTGCATCGTAACGAAAGCAGGGGCGCTCACTTTCGCCGCGATCAGCCGAGATCGTGGGATGCTCCCAAGAATCTGGTTCTTCGTAGAAGCCCCGACGGGAAACCCTCCTTTGAGTGGCGTTCTCCACGGATGACCCGCTTGCAGCCTGAGGAGCTAGGAAAATGGAACGAAAGGTCGTGATTTGGAGAGGTGGCCCGGACTCCGGGAGCGGTTTTGCCGAATATAAGGTGCCTTTCACCCCTCGTTCTACGGTCCTCGATGCGCTTCTGTACGTTCAGCGGAAGTTAGACCCCACCCTTGCCTTTCGCTACGCTTGCCGCAAGGGCATGTGTGGGACCTGCGGGATTAGAGTAAACGGCGTGGAGCGCTTGGCCTGCAGCACGCATTTGAGTGTAGTACCTGGGAAGGAGGTGCGCCTAGAGCCTCTGCGCCACCTACCCATAATAAGGGACTTGGCGGTGGACTTCACCCCCTTCTTTCAGCGATGGGTCAGGCTCAACGGGGCCTTCGTTTCTTCTGACGCGGGGGACCACCTATACGGCTCATCCCTGCCCGAGCCTTTGGTGCGCTGGCGGGAGTGTATTTCTTGTGGTCTTTGTTACTCCGCCTGCGATACGGTAGGTCGCGCTACGAGCTTCGCAGGTCCGGCAGCCCTCAACAGGGCTTTGACCCTTGCTTTAGACCCCAGGGACGAGGGTAACCGATGGCATAGAGTGGACCGGATCGAAGGCGCCTTGGGCTGCCATGCTATGGGAGTTTGCACCCTCGTGTGCCCCAAAGGACTTGATCCGGCCACGGCCATCCAGCGTTTACGGTGGAGGAGGTTGGTATGAAAGGGCCATCGCTTCCATATGCTCTTCGCTGGGTAAGGGGGATGGACATCGCCCGATGGGCGCATAGGCTCCAGCGTTGGAGCGGCCTGTTCCTGACGGCCTTCGCCATGTGGCATAGCCTTCAATTGTACCGCTCAGCCCGGGATCCCAGTTTATTGGCGAACCACCTGGCCCTGCTCTACAATCCATGGTTTATGGCTGCCATCACGCTTGTCGTGGGGTTTCACGGCCTTAACGGCCTCCGGCAATTGGTTTACGAGGTGGGCATCCTGGGGATTACAAGCCAGCGCAGACTGATCCTGGTCGTGAAAGTGTTGGTCCTTCTTCTCGCCTTTGGGGTTTTGGCGTGGAGGGGAGGATAGGCTGGATGGAGCGGGTTTTGTGGATTGCGAACCGCGTCTCGGCTCTCCTCCTTATTCCCCTTCTAGTACTTCACTTGTTGGACAAGGGTGGGTTGTTGAGCATTTCCCACCTTTGGCTTCGCTACCTTTTAGCCGTCCTGTTCCTTTTTGCCCTGTTTATGCACGGTTTGTACGGACTAAGGTCTTTGATTCTAGAGGTTGTAGCTATTCCCAGGCCTATTCGTTGGACTCTGGACGCGCTCCTCGGCTTGGGGTTACTTTTTTTCTTTGGTCTTGGGCTGAGCAGCTTACTCCACCTATTCAGGGGGCGATAACCTGGATCGTAACCGGCGTTGGAGGGGGTTATGGCTCATGTAAGTAGGGGATGCGGCTCCCTCGAACGGTTAAGGTTGGGAGAAAAACGACAATGCAACTGAAAGAGTTGCTTGTTCGCCTCCCTCTTTTCGAAGTATTGACAGGAAATCCACATTTGATCGAGGTGAGCCGCGTAGAGGAGTTGCGCGCGGAGATGGATCCACTTCCTGGTACGCTGTACCTAGTTGAGCGTGAAGATACCCTTTTGGCATGGATCGAAACGTATCGGCATTCGTCGCTTTTCCGTCACCTCGGGTTCGTGCTGCCGGGCCCAGCCGAGTTCCGTTCCGTATCTGGCCTGTCGGATGTAGTTGTGTTGCGCTATGTGGAGTCTCGGCTGCCACTTGATCTTAGTGCGAGGATTTTGCGGATTTTTTATGAACAACATCGACCTTTACCCACATTCCGCACCCCCCTCACTCCAGGAGGTAATATCGCTGTGCCCCCAGTAGGCGCACCGCGGTCTCGTGATGGGGGGCCAGGTTGAGGACCAGGGGCCTGCCCTCCAGCTCCACCAGGCGCACCCAGATGAAGAGCTGGAACACCCAGCGCAGGGTGGGTCTTTGGGTAGGCTTGC
>Ga0308392_1000954_pt1 | contig 11898 bp, 9 predicted proteins | sample Hotspr20Samplem2_FD_202361 | JGI IMG/M metagenome (GOLD analysis project Ga0308392, IMG submission 202361) | Hot spring phototrophic mat microbial communities from Octopus Spring, Yellowstone National Park, Wyoming, United States - 20050624_m2 ... | reverse complement strand
GAGCAGGTGATTGTCTAAGCGCAGGTTGTGCAGTTCCGTTATCTCTTCCTCAAACGGCTCCAACATCTGCCCCAACCCTGTGCCGAAGATGGTGGCAGAAGGCATAATGGTATAGATGACATAGGGGAAGATGGGGAAGGGATAGACTTCCTTGCGCAGGTAGAGGTTGAAGCGGGGCAGGTAGTGGATGTGGTAGTATTTGCCCTCGCAGTAGTAGATGACCCTGTTGAGGTCTACTATGCCTGCCCCCGTAGCAGGGGTCTCTACCCGCAAGGGGTGTTGGTCAGGGATGTTAGACGGCGAGCCCCATAAACGGTCTAACACTTCTTCAGGCAGACCGTATTCGTCTATCAGGTACTTCAGGCTGACCGTCTCTTTGTGCCCTACGGCGATGACACCCTGCAGGGAAGGCAGTTCGGGGTAGACGATGAAGTTCTCCAACGGCACATAGCGCAGGTAGGGGTAGGGCGTGCTGACCTCAACATCGTTGGCAGGCTTCACCATCATCTTATACCCTATCCCCGTCCCTAAAAGCACCGCGTCGGTGATGACTTTGTACCACTCCTTCAACGGTTGCTTCTTCTGATAGTGGTGAAGGAGCAACTCTAAATCGTTCGTCGCCGTAGCAGTCCGCACAGGACGGACAAGGATGAAGGGCTCGGAAGCGAAATGAGTAAGGAGCAGACGCTCTACTACGGATTGGCAGATGTAGCGGGTGATAGGGATGACGATGTTGCTACCGCCTTCTATCGGCGGTTGCCGTTGCGCCTGCAGGTTGTAGCGCAGGCGAAGGCGGTGTATGCGGTCATAGCGGGGGGTCTTCGCCTCAAAGAACCACCGCAACCGCTGAAACTTCTCTATCACGGGGTCTTTGGGGTCTACCCCGACCGCTTTCTGCAAAGTGAAGATGTCTGCAGGCTTTGCAGAACCCAACTCATCCGCTGACGCGATGTGCCGATACCCTTCCATCCTTCGTCCGTCCCCCTGCTATCCTATACTCGCCCTGAGGCTTGCTCTAACTTGTAGATGAGCAATTGTGCAACCGCCTGAAGCACGGCGTCTACCTTCTCATCAGGGACGCCTAACTGCTCCGCTATGCGCCTGCTTTCCTTCCCCTCAATCACTTCGTTGAAAAACTCAGCGATGACAGGGATGAGCATACTGAGAAGCGTCTTCTTCAGCCAATTGAGTTTCATTTCAGCCAACGCACCTCCTTCAGTCGCGTAGTGTCTAAAGACGGACAGGCAGTAGGCTCAAGGTCTCTGTGCCCTGCTACCTTCGCAGAAGGAAACCGCTTCTGCAACACTTTGAGCAGGCGGTTCAGGGCTTCATACTGCGCGTCCGTCTTTCGTTTGTTGCCCCATACGACGATACCGAGACTAAGGGCATTATGCCCGTTAGCGTGCGCCCCGATGAGGCGGGCGGGACGCAACGCCCATATGCTCCCCGAAGGGTCTATGCCGTAATGATACCCTATCCCGCGCCATCCTTTCTTCCGATGGTAGCGGTCTATCTCATACCAACTGTCTATCCCTTTGAAGGGAGCGTCCGAGCCTGTGTGATGAAGGACGATAAGGTTGATAGCCCTAACAGGGGACAGCGCGTCAAAGTATTCCTGCAGGGTCTCTATCGGCATAGCAGGCGTCGCTATGCGATAGAACGCCCACTTCGTTTCTCGCGCCTTACCCTTTGGCAACACCATAATTTGCACCTCCATACTTTATGACGATAGCCCCCGCGCTAAAAGTTCCCTTACGACGCCCGCTGTGGCACAATAACAACCGCGAGGCAGAAGACGGCGTTGCTGTTAGCGGTCTCATATGCCCGCCTGCGGACGATGATGGGGGTGATAGGGAACGAACGGTGATGGGAAAGAGTGTTGGACGCGGGGAACGAAAGATGACCCAAGTCTACTACAACCGTCGTATTGGCAGGAATGCTGACGGTCGCGTCGGAAGTAAGCGCGTCCGATATGCCCGTAGAGGTTATGGTTCGGATTAGCACCGCAAAGATGGTTGAGATGGTAGAGGACTGCGGGTTGTGCAGGTACAACAGCACGCGCCCTGCTTGCGTTCCGATAGGGACGACAACCGTTGGGAGTATCGCAACCAAGTTCGTAGTCGCAGAAGTCGTAGTACGGAAGGCGACGACCCATATGCTGTTCCACAGTTCGTCTCTTACATAGTGCCCGCTTGGGTCGGTAGTCGTAATGAAGGTACGGCATACGGGAGCGATGATGTAGTGAGGCAACATCAGCGGGTGCTTGTTGCCGTTCGTCGTTGGCTTCACAAAATCTATGCGGTCAATATCGTGAACGAAGTAGCCGTAGCCGTCGGTCAGGTTTGTAGCGAAGTCGTCGTGAGAAGGAGTGGTAGACGAAGTGAAGGTGGCTATGCCCGCAAGCGGGGCACGGAAGGAGCCGTCTCCCTGCGCTCCTCGCAGGAACCACCGCCCGCCCGTAAGAGCAGTGCGCCCAAGCACGCCGACATCTGTGGGAAGGTAGTTTGTGGCGGTATCTACTAACTGAGTAGCAACAGGAGCCCATACGGAACTGCCCCCGCCCCTGCTCCATAGCACGCCTGACGCCCCGCTTGGGTCGCCTGACTGATACTTCAGCACTAATTCGTTCGTTTTGTTCACCCAATAGTTCGTCCCCGAAGGCGTAGACGCGGTGGCAACAACAAGGGGACGGGCAAAGACAAGGCGGTAAGAGTTCCAACTGCTGTCGTAGTAGAAGATGGTAGCGTGCCCTATGCCGTCCCAAGAAGCGCGATTGACCAACTGACGGTTCTGAGGACTGCTAACCTGACTGTCAGTAGGTAGCACAAGGGGGTCGGCAGGGACAGGAAGCGCACCTGCAAGGTTCACCCATTCACTGCCGTTCCATCGCACAATTCTGTTCGTCGCGGTGTACCGAATTTCATCGTCTTCAGGGCTCTGAGGATGGCTCTGAGGAAGCAGGGCAGTGGGGTGAGAGTGGTCAGCACGGGCAAACCGAAACTCGGTACTGCCCATATCTCTCAGCCCCGTCGGTCGCACATCAATAGTTCTCCCCTCTAACACCCTCTCAACCGACAATTCAACCCAACTGCTTCCGTTCCAACGGATAAGTTTGAGGTCGGCGTTGTAGCGGATTTCGTTCAGCACGGGGGGCTGTTCATCAGTTTCGTAAAGGATAGCAGTAGGATGGCTATGGTCGGCGCGTGCAAAGCGGGTCGCTGTGCCCGCGCTCCGCAATCGCGTCGGTTGCACATCATCATCTGTGCCCCACTCTATGTCCGAAAGCGTTTCTACGGACAGAGGAACCCAATCAGTGCCGTCCCATCGGACGATTTTGTTCTCCGTGTTGTAGCGAATTTCGTCTTCAACAGGGGTCTGAGTATTGCCTTGCGGAAGGATAGCAGTGGGATGGCTGTGGTCAGCCCTTGCAAAGCGCGTAGTCGTGCCCGTGCTTCGCAAGCGCGTCGCCTGCACATCATCCGTTGTGCCCCACTCTACATCAAAAGAGGCTTCAACGGACAGGGGAACCCACTCGCTCCCATCCCATCGGACTAACTTACCCTCTGCGTTGTAGCGGATTTCGTCCTCAACAGGGGTTTGCGTATTGTTCTGCGGAAGGATAGCAGTAGGATGAGAATGGTCAGCACGGGCAAACCGAGCGGACGCCCCCGCGCTTCGCAGGCGTGTCGCCTGCACATCGCTGTCCGTCCCCGCCTCTACCGTCTCAACCGACATTTCTACCCAAGCACTGCCGTTCCATCGGACGATTTTGTTGTCGGCGTTGAAGCGGATTTCATCGGCGACAGGCGTTTGAGTGTTGCTTTGCGGAAGGATGGCGGTAGGATGGGAATGGTCAGCGCGTGCGAAGCGCGTAGAGGAGCCCGCGCTTCGTAAGCGCGTTGGCTCTACATCAGTTCCCCACTCTACGGTGAAGGTCTCTACGGAAAGGGGAACCCACTGCCCTGCTGTTGCGTTCCAACGGACTAACTTATCATCGGCAGTGTAGCGGATTTCGTCCGCCTCAGGCGTCTGAGTGTCGCCCTGTGGTAAGATAGCAGTGGGGTGAGAATGGTCAGCGCGGGCAAAACGGGGGGCACTCCCCGCGCTCAGCCGTTTCGTCGGTCGGACATCTGCGTCCGTGCCTGCTTCTACCCTCTCAACAGACACCTCTACCCATTCAGTGCCGTTCCATCGGACTAACTTATTGTCCGCGCTGACGCGGATTTCCCCCTGAACGGGGGTTTGAGTGTCGCCTTGCGATAGCACGGCGGTAGGATGGGAGTGGTCGGCGTAGGCGTAGCGGGGCACTTCGCCCGTGCGCCATCTCCCTGTCGGTTGCACATCGCCATATGTGCCCCCTGCTACCACCCTTGTCGTCGGACTGCCGTCGGCATAGATGTTGATGGCAGAGGTGGATAGGTCAAAGTAAGCAGTCCCGTCGGGGGTAGACAGAGGGATGGTGGTGGGGAATTTGAACAGGTGCTGATGGTCAGCACGGGCAACCCTGTTGAGTATGCCCGCAAGGTTTGCGTTCCCTGTCGGTTGTATGTCTTCGTCCGTGCCCCATACGGTTTCTCCCCCTGCCCTTGCGCTTACTTTCGCTTCCAACTCCTTCAGTCGGCTAAGCAGGGCAGAGAGGTAGGGGTGCAGACGACGCATTTCCTGCGAATTGAAACCGCTCAGGTTGTTCATCCTCTCGCGCCTCCCATCCGCTCCAACAGGTCAAAGCCTACCCAAGCGTCGTAGGTATAAGACCTCACTCCGTTATCCTGCCCCATCAGCACGCGCACTCTTACGCTGTCCGCCCGCAACCGCTCCCTGAAGCGGACGGTGTTCATCCCCTGCTGTGCGACAAAGGTCGCGCACACCTGTCGGTTGGTGCGCTCATCTATCACCCTCACCGTCGCACTAACTCTCTGCGCCCCTGCTAAGACTAACAGGAAGCGGTCTATGTAGACTTCGTTAGGGAAACGGAAACGGCATTCGTACTCCGTCAGAACGCCGTCCTCAGACGCAGGAAGCAGGGTGCTGTGTGCCGTACCGCAAGGGAAAAACTCCATACCTCACCTCTTAGACAGGCGCGAAGGGGTCTATCTCATAGACAGCAGTGCCCCTTGCGTAGAAATAGCGTCCGTTGACCGAGACGACATCCTTCCCGCCCCCTGCTTCCACTTCGTAGAAACTTTCGTCTAAGATGAGGTACACCTTGCCGTCCGTACCTAAGGCGATAGACGGCTCGGAACCCTGTATCTTCAGCAGGGGCAGAAGGGTGAAGGGCAGGTTGACGATGTTGATGGCTTCGTTCACCCCCGACACTTCAAACCACATCCCCCCGTAATACACTACTCCGTTCGGCGTCGTCTCAGCAGGGGTGGGGAACAGGGGAGAGCCCGAAGTAAGGCGCGGGGGCGGGAACGGTAGCAGGGCAGACGCCCACTCCCCCTCGCTCGGCTCAAACAACCGATAGACCCCCTGCTTCGTAAGGAGCAGGAACTGAGAGCCGAAGGGTAGCACATCTACGGCGTTCGGCACTTCCACTATCCCCCCGCCCCCTGCTACGCCTATGGGAGCAAGGTCGTCGGGGATGTCCCACATCCGCCCCAACGCACTTATCCGCACTTCGTTCGGATAGAGGTAGAAAGTGCGGTTGCCGACGGTTTTGATGACGCGGGGGTTGTAGGGAAGGTTGGCAGTGTGGAAATTGAAGGTCGGCGCGTCAGCAAGGGTCTCTTGGTTGATGGCAATAGAAACCTCCGATGAAGCCGAAATGGAGATGAACCCTATTATCCTCGCTTGGTCGCCCCATACCGCTATCACCGCCACCCCTGCTACATTACCCCGCACCTCTGCAGGGATGTTGCTGTGCTGAATACGGACGAAGATTTCGCCCCGCGTGAAGCGGGCGTTGCTGAGGGTGGCAGGCAACAGTATCCGCTCCTTCAGCGTTTGCGCGTAGTAGCAGAAGATGAGCCGATACGGGGGGTCAAAAAGAGGGGACAGCGCGGTGTTCTCTCGCACAACGATTTCCGCCGAACTGCTACCGCTGTCCGTCGTCCTCAGCACCGTCGGTTTGTGCTGAAGCAGGGGGAAGATAGTGCCCTCAGTGCGCGTTCTGAACGACCCCGCGCCTACTACCTTCTTCGTCCCCGACCCCTCAGGCAGGGTGAAAGTGGCGATGACGGTCGGAGTAGTAGCAGGCGACGACACTACGAAGGCAGGTAGTACGGTGTGTTCAACAACATACCCCTGCTCAAACCCTGTTCGGTTCTCATAACTGTTTCGGGAAGGGTTGTAGTACCAAACATACTGCCCCGTCCTGTCATCGGTCAGAAAGTCCCCCGTCTCCGTGAACGCAGTGAACCGAATGCGGTCGTCTTCAGGGTCTATGTAAGCAGAGATAGCGCGGATAGACGCCCCGAAGTCCGTTATCAGAGCAGGCGTAGGCATAGAGCGATGGGGTAGCAGGCGGTACATCCGCTCGGCAAACTGATTGTAGACCGCTCCATCCAACCCCTTCGCCGTCTTTTTCGGTAAGGGGATGAGATTGCCCATCCCTATCGGCTCTATCTGCCCAAAAACTAACATAGCCTAACCTCACTCTCTCCGTCGTCGCCGATAAAAGGTGATAGCAGGGGGGTTTTGCACCGTCGCCGATTTGTTCATCAGTATCTGCAGTTCCTCCATCGCCCTGCTTTTCAACGCCTCCAACAGTGGCGGTGCTTCCTCGCCCGCAAACTGCAACATCAGGCGATAAGCAGTCTCATAGATGAGATAGGGAGCCGTGTAGGGGGGAAGCGCGATTTCGTCAGTAAGGTTATTGATGGGCGGATGGGAAGCATAGGCATAGACGGTAAGGTTTTCGTGCCCCGCCTTTTTGTCAGGCGACAGCCGTAGCCACTGCCCGAACAGCCCCACCGCATAAGGAGCAGTGTCCCCTGCTATCCCCTGCACACTTTCGTTCGGCGCGGTGATGGCTTGCAGGGGCAACTCAATTGCTTCAGTTTCCTCTTCAATAACACTGCCTAACCGATAAGCCGCCGCCAACTCAACCGCTATATTATAATTGGAAACGATACGATACCGTTGTCGGACGCCGTTGGCTTTGCCGAAGGCTATCCCACTCTCTGCCCAACCGCGCTCTCGGACATTCTCCAACAGTATCAATTCATTACGGATAGTGTCTTTCCCAACGATGGTCGCCGAAGCGGACGGCTTATAAACGACCCGCTCTATCAGGGTGAGGTTGTTCGGTAGCACATACTCCCCCGCCATCGTCGTAGAGATACTATGTCGGACAGGAAGCAGGGGGACAAGGGTTGAGAGGGTTTGAGCAACCCGCCCTACCATCCGCGCTATCTCGGCGTCCGTCAGGGGCAACCCCTCAGTCCTCAGCACCGCCTTCACTTCGTCTACGATACTTTGAGCCGTCATAGCCGTCCCCCTACTTCTTGCCCATCACGCGCCGATAGGCTTCCGACAGCGCGATAGCGAGAGCCTGCTTTCGGCTCTTCACCTTCTGCCCACTGCTACTGCGGAGTTTGCCCTGTTTGAATTCCCTCATCACCGTCGCTATCTTTTCCTTCGCCTTCTTGGTGCGAAGCACCCCCTTAGGCACGCGCTTCTTCATCGCACTGTCCCCCCTTAGCAAGTCAGGAAACTGCCCCGAAGTCATCGTCATCACCTATTACTATAGACGCAGTTCCCCGCCAAAAAAGTTCCATCGCCCGTAGCCGACCTGCGCCTGCTTCATCTCTCTCCGTCGCCGTATCCGTTCGGCAACGATAGCGGACGCCGATGGGAAGACATCCTCTTCCTCAGGCTCCGCTTCCGTAGCAGGCGCGGGGGTCTCATCGTTGAGGCGCAGTAGCCCCGTAGAGTAAAGGTGGTAGACTGCGTAGCGGAGCGCGTCTACCGCGTCGTCGCCCTTCTTCGGCAGTTCCTTGCCGTGCTTATACGCCATCCCCCGCATAGTACGGTGAAGGGTGCGGTCGTAAAAGAGCAGGCGGTGCGCCCGCATAAGGCTGTTGAGGACGCCTATGCTCTCTGCTACCTTTTTCGTAGAGGGCAGGGACGCTATCCCTTTCTCCCCAAACTTCCAAGCAGGGGGATAGCCCGTCGTATCCCTGCCGTTGAGGGCACTGTCGTAGATGAAGATGGGCAGGTCGCCTGCGTTAGTGAACCCCTGCTCCCTCAGCCATACTATCGCCTCATCCAAGACCTCGCTCAGCCCTGTGTTCCGCCATTCCTTGTGGTCTTCCACTATCACCCGCCCGTCGTCGGTAAGGCGGACGACGACGACGACAGCAGGGCAATTGACGCCGAAGTCAAAGCCGACATAGTATGTGCCCCCTGCTATCGGCTCATCTATGAGCAGGGCTTCCGTGCAGTAGGGGAAGACCCGTTGGTCAAAGAATTCGCCCCTGAAGCGAGCAGGGTCGTCTATCAGGGCTTCCACCTTCTGCACGCTTTCCTCACCGATGAAGCGGTTTTCTTCGGTAGTGAGATGAGCAACGAAGATGAGATTGCCGTCTGCCTTCTCCTTTATCTCCGTCCACATCCAAGTCAGCCCCTTCAAAGGGGTGGCGGTGATAACAACCTGCCCATCGGTGTCCATAGTACGCACTAAGAGGCTCTTATACGCTTCGTAGTCGCACTCTTCGTCTATGACGACTAAGTGCAGGCTGACGCCCTCTAAGCCAAGCAGGGGGGTCAGGTGGGTTTTGAAGTCCAACAGGGAGCCGTTCTGCAGGCGCAGTTGATGGAACCGCTTGTTGTACGCCTTCTCCCAACTGCCCCCGTAGAGGTGAGCAGGGGAGAGGTAGCGCAGTAGCTTTGGTTTGATGACCCCTTCTATCATAGAGTAGTCGGGGAGGAGATAGCGGACGCGCGTAGGGGCTTTGAGTTCGCGGAAGGGGTGGTCGGCGAGGAGATACCACGCCACCTCTATCGTCGCGCTCTCTGTCTTTCCCGCGCGGTTGCCCCCGAAGAGTGCCTTCACCTTCGCCCCGCTCCGCCAAAACTCCAACACCTTCGCGTTCGGCACGCCTATCACTCTGTGCCCCGCGCCTGCTTTAGAGAGCAGGCGTCGCTCTTCGTCGGAGACGGCGCGGTTGAGGAAGAAAAAGCCGTTCGGGGTGCGAAGCACGATGTCCTCGCTTTTGATGGTCATCGTTTACGCCCACCCCCATACGGGGTCGCCTGTTTGTCGTCGCCACCAAAGAGTTTGAGCAACCCCAAGCCGTAAGTCGCAGAGGAACGGCTCTGCCCCCTTTGCTTGGGCATAGTGTTGATAAGCTCCAACGGGGGCATAGCACCCTGCGCCCCTTGTGCCTGCGCCTGCTTCTCCATCTCTGTTTGCACCAACCGTATCCCATTTAGGAGCCATTCTACTCCCCGCTCAAACTCCTCTTCCGACAGCAGGGGGCTGTCGTCGTCGGGCAAAAATTTGTTGAAGGCAGAAGGGTCTGCCTGCCCCAACACCGTTTGTATGAACACTGACGGGTGATGGTTCGCCCGCAACGCCTGCGAATACGCCTCATACTTTTCAGGCAGGGAGAACAGGTAGTTCAGCAGTTTGCGGTACTGAAGGAACAGGGCAAGCGTGCGGACGCCTGCTTCATCTTCGCCCACCGCCCGCTTTTTCAGCCAATCTGCCCCCTGCAACAGTTCATAAGACCGCCGAAGCAGTCCTGTCCGCAGTTGCCATACCTGAGGCGAAGCGGGGTAGAGAATGTCGGTAGTGAGCAGGGGGTTGTCCTCCCGCACCCACATCACCCCATACTCGCTGTGCCCGTCGGTGAAGATAGCGTCCCGCACTTCGTTCTTCCGCACTATCCGCCTAAACATATCATTCCTCCTCTTCTGCCATCGCGCCTGCTACTTGCGACAGGTCTATCTCTTCGGCAAAGACGGGCAAAGCAGGCGGAGTGAAAGGCGGGTAGGCTTCGTTGAAAAACTGCTCCCGCGTGTCTATCCGTCGCTTTGCCTGCAGGTCGCTCACTAACGCCTGAAAGTCAACACCGCTGTTGATGTAGATGGGGGTCTTACCGTCCAAGCGGACGACTAAGGGAACCCATACCAAATACTGCTCATCTAACTGCTGTTGGAGTTCGTGGAGCTTCTCTTGGTACATCTGCGCTAACTCTGCCCTGCGCTGAGGCGACAGCGTGGGGTTGTTGGCGAGAGAGGTAAGGGTGCGGTTGATTTCGTTCATTTTCGCCTGCAGTTCCTTTATCCGCGCCTCTTGGAGCGCGTCTATGTGATAGGCGCGAATACCCATCAGAGCAACCCCGCGCTGAAGCAGGGTGTCGGCACTGCGCGTCTTACCGATAGGGTTGACCTCCCTTGCACCGAAGCCCATACCGAGCAACCATCGGACGAAAGGAACCTGCCCCACAAGAAAGCCCCCTATCGCCCGCGCTTTCTCTAACTCAGGCAGGTTCTCATCGTAGATGGGTTGCCCCGTAAGCAGGTTTTTGTTGAGGATGACTTCGGCAAACGGACGAAGCGCACCGCCGAAGTACCGCACTAAGTCTTTGTAGTCGGTCATCCATCCTATCGTCGCTAACTGCGGTAGCGGTATCGGCATTTCGCCGAAGAGAGGGTGGGGGTCGTACTGCGTCTCAAAGACGCCGATGGGCAACCAATAGGTCAAGTCCATCGCCCATACATCGCCCCTGTCATCGGGGACTGCTATAAGCAGGGGGTTGTGGCGCATATACTCAGGGAAGAGTTTGAACAGCGTCTTCTGCTCGCCCCGTATGTCGTGCTGTGTCGTAAGCGGGGCGTTCGCAAGGAAGTAGAAGATGTTGTGCAGACGCTCCATATAGACCCCGCCCCTGAGCAGGTCGGTGTAGAACCGCTCAGGATGGCGAGCGAAGTTGATGAGGGTGTTGAGTTGGAAGGTGATGAAGGGGAACAGCCCAAGATACTTCCGCATAAACTGCACAGCAGGGGGCACTACGCGGTAGTTGATGAGCCAAGCGTTCACTTCGGCAACCGCTTTGATGAGGTCTTCGGTTGTGTAGTTCTCTAACTTGCCCCATCGCCGTAGCAGTTCCTTCACTGAGGCGTACTTCGCAGCGGTTTCAGACATCGTTTGAAAGTAGTGCGCACTGCGCAAGAAAGCGCGGTTGCTGACCCATCGGAAGCCCCGCACCGCCCTGCTATCGGTACTGTTGATGACTTCCCACTCAGGCAGACGCTCATAGGTGCGGAGCAGGCTGATGGATGGGTCTATGGCTTCCAAGTCCCGCGCTAACTTCGCCCCGCCTTTGATTTCCTTGACCGCCTCTCTCTGCAATTGAAAGGCTTCCGCTAAGCCAACCTCTAACGGTCGCGGTATTTCGCCGAAGGGTTGTACCTGCCGTACCGCTTTCCTGAAGATGTTGTCCCCGCCGACATACCACATCAGCATAGTGTTGGTGAAGGCGTTGCGGACGAGAGCAGGGGGGTTGTAAACGATAACGGACGATTTGAAGATGTTGTTCAGGGTGTCCCATACCTGTCGCGTCCGCAGGAAGTCAGGCTGTGCGATAAGGTCGGCGACGAAGGACGGAATGAACAGGTCAAACTCCGCCTCACGCCCTGCTGTCTGCGCCGTGTAGTAGATGGAACGGACAGACGGCGGTAGACCGTCTACAAGGTAGCGGAAAGCGGTGTCGGCGTCCACCTGCCCATACTCTTCCTTCAACGCTTTGCGCAAACTGCGCCCGCTAAAGACAGTAGGCTCAGGGACGATGACTTCCCCGATAAGCCCTTCATCCTGAAAGGCGCGTAGCACGGGCAACAGTTCCTCGCCGATGTTCGCCACTACCGCCTTTTTGTAGAAGCCGTGCAGGGCAAACATCACATTCGCAAGGTTGTTCATCACCTGCTTCAGCGCGGGCAGTCCGTCTA
>Ga0308392_1000949_pt1 | contig 11927 bp, 10 predicted proteins | sample Hotspr20Samplem2_FD_202361 | JGI IMG/M metagenome (GOLD analysis project Ga0308392, IMG submission 202361) | Hot spring phototrophic mat microbial communities from Octopus Spring, Yellowstone National Park, Wyoming, United States - 20050624_m2 ... | reverse complement strand
TCGCGGGCTGCTAGGATCGCCTGGCGCAGTTCGTTAATGTCGGAGAAGGTCTCCAAGATGAGCAGATCCACGCCGGCGCGCACCAGCGCCTCGGCCTGCTCGCGGAAGATCTGGCGCGCTTCCTCGAACGAGGTGGGCCCTAGCGGTTCGATCAACACCCCCAGCGGCCCGATGGCGCCGGCGACGAAAGCTGCCCCTTGCGCGGCCTCGCGCGCCAGGCGGACGCCGGCCTCGTTGATGGCCTCGAGCGTGTCGGCCAGGCCGTAGCCGGCCAGCCGCATCCGGTTGGCGCCGAAGGTGTTCGTTTCCAGGATCTCGGCGCCGGCGCGAACATATTCCGCGTGGATCTCGCGAACCAGCGACGGCTGCGACAGATTCAGCTCGTCGTAGCAGCGGTTGATGAAAACACCGCGGCTGTAGAGCATGGTGCCCATCGCGCCGTCGGCCACAAGCGCGCGGCGTTCGAGCGACCGCCGGAATTCCGCCGCGCGGCTGGGCGGGAGCTGTTCCGCCATGTCGTCTTATCCGGTCAACGCTGGCAACCGGGACAGAAGTAGGTGGAACGCCCTGCTTGCCGGATTCGCCCGATTCGCCGCCTGCATCGGGGACAGGGCAGTCCCGCGCGTCGATATACGGCTAGCGGGAAGGTCTCGCTCGCGTCGAATCGCCCCGGTCCAGAATACGCGTTACAGGCCGATTGTATCGCAACCTGGAGAACGTCAACAATCGCCGTGTAGAGGCGCTCCAGACGGCGCCGGCTCAAACGGTTCGCCGGCCGTGCCGGGTGGATCCCGGCCCGAAAGAGCGCCTCGGCGGCATAGATGTTCCCCAGGCCGGAGATTCGCTTCTGGTCCGTCAGGAAGAGCTTGATGGGTGCGCGACAGCCGCGAGCCAGCTCGACGAGCCGATTCGCGGTGAACTCGGCCGTGGTCGGCTCAACGCCCAGCTCGCAGGCGAGCCGGCCCGCTTCCGCGGCGGAAAGCAGCTCCAGGCGGCCGAGCGCTCGCGGATCGTCGAGCACAAGCGTGCGGCCATCTTCGAGCTCGAGCCAGGCGCGGGCCGTGGCCGCCGGCGAACGCCCCTGCTTGAGGGCATACAGGTTTCCGGTCATCCCCAGGTGCACCCGAAGTACGGAGCCGCCGCTCAACTCGAGCAAGAGGTTCTTGCCCCGTCGCCCGACTCGCTCGATGCGCCGGCCGCGGAGTTGCGCCTCGAGCGCCCGGTCCGGGCGACGAACCAGACGGGCCGCGACGATGACCGCCTTGGCGACCTCCCGGTCGAGTTTGCGGCGCACCGCCTCCACTTCGGGCAGCTCGGGCATGCCGTCTTTTAGAGAATCATCAGCTCGATCGGGGATTCGGCGCCGCACTTGAGGATTTGGGCGGCCGAGCCCTGCCGCGTCGCCACCTCGAGATAGCCCGTGCTGCCCGGGATCAGCATCAGCTCGCCGGGCTCGCCTTCCTGGTAGTTCGAGGCCAGCCGGGTCACGGTCAGCATGCCCACGGTCATGCGGAAGGGACGCACGCGCAGCTCGGGGAACTCCTCCAGGCGGAAGTTCGTGATCAGGTTGCCGAAGCGGTCCACGTGCAGCACCGAACCGGTCCAGTAGCGTTTGCCCGTGCGCACCGGCCGGGCAAAGTCCGCCCTCAGGTGGTCCTGGATGAGCTTGCCGATCTGGGCCGGTCGCACGCCTCGGGCCAGATGCGCCGCCACGGGCGCGAAAACGTCGCGTCCGTGAAACGTGTGGCTGACCGGTTTGAGGAAATAACGCTCGGCGGTGATGTGCCGCGCCTTATGCTTGCGCCCGGAGTAGACCATCGAAAGGACGCCGTTGTCGGGCCCAAGAAAGTAATGGCCCTCCGCCTCGACCAGAATCGGCCGGCGCGAGGTGCCCACGCCGGGATCGACCACCACGATGTGAATGGTGCGCTTGGGGAAGAACGGAAACGCCTGGGCTATGGCGAAGGCGCCGTCGCGGACGGAAAACGGCGGAATTTCATGCGTGATATCGACGATCCGGGCGGCGGGCGCGATGGAGAGGATCACCCCTTTCATCGTGCCGACGAAATGGTCGCTCAAGCCAAAGTCCGTGGTGAGCGTGACGATAGGACGCTTCATGCGCTGCTAAGATCGAAGAAGAGCCTGCCGTGGAGCGCTATTACTTCGACCATAATGCCACGACTCCCGTCTCGGACGAGGTTCTGGCCGCCTACACGGAGGCTCTGCGCGACGTCTACGGCAACGCCTCGAGCATTCACAGCTTCGGCCAGCACGCCAGGCAGAGGCTTGAGGAGGCGCGCGAGCGCGTGGCCCGGCTAATCGGCGCCGAGCCGAGACAGGTGGTCTTCACGAGCGGCGGCACCGAAGCCAACAATCTGGCTGTTCTGGGCACTGTGCGCGCATGCCGGCGCGAGCGCCGCCACGTCATCACGACCCGCATCGAGCATCCGGCCGTGCTCGCCGCCTGCGGCGCCCTGGAGCGGGAAGGCGTGGCGGTGACGTATCTGCCGGTCGGCAGCGCCGGGCTCGTCGATCCGGACGACGTGCGCCGTGCGCTGCGGTCGGAGACGGTGCTCGTCTCGGTGATGCACGCCAACAACGAGATCGGCGTCATTCAGCCCATCGAAGAGATTGCGGCGATCGCACGCGAAGCGGAGGTGATTTTTCATTCCGACGGTGTGCAGGCGGCGGGAAGGCTCGCCGTGGACCAGGCGGCGCGTTGCGCCGATCTCTACGCGGCAAGCGGCCATAAGTTCTATGCGCCGAAAGGCATCGGCGTGCTCGCCGTCCGGTCGGGTGTGTCGCTCGAGCCGCTGCTTTATGGAGGCCATCAGGAACGGGACCGCCGGCCCGGGACGGTGAACGTGCCCGCCGCCGTCGCCATGGGTGTTGCCGCGGAGGCGGCCCGGCGCGACCTCGAGGCTGAGCAGGCGCGCCTGGCCGAGCTCCGTGACCGTTTGGAGAACGCCATCCTCGATCGCGTACCCGGGACTAGCGTCAACGGCGGCACCCCGCGGCTGCCCAACACGACGAACATCTGCTTTGACGGCATCAACGCCGAGGCGCTCTTGATCGCACTCGACCTCAAAGGATTCGCGGTCTCGACGGGCGCCGCCTGCTCAAGCGGCGCCGTCGAACCCTCGCATGTGCTCACGGCGCTCGGGCTTGCCCCGGACCGGGCGCGCGCGAGTCTCCGGTTCTCGCTTGGCCGCGCCAATACGGCCGGGCAGGTTGACGCGCTTGTCGAGGCAGTCGTTGAAGCCGTGGCGCATTTGCGCCGGCTGTCCCCGGTAGCGGCCCATGTCTGAGGAGCTGATCGCCGTCGCCATGTCGGGCGGCGTGGACAGCTCCACGGTGGCCGCTCTCCTCTGTCGCCAGGGCCGTCGCGTCGTCGGCCTGACGATGCAGCTTTGGAACCAGCGGAGGCTGCCGGAGCTTGCCGGGCAGGGCGCCGCCGGGCGCTGCTGCTCGCTTGACGACGTCTATGACGCGCGCGCGGTGGCGACCGCGCTCGGCATCCCCTACTACGTCGTCAACTTCGAGGACCGTTTCGAGCGCCAGGTGGTCAAGCCCTTCATTGAGGAGTACCTGGCGGGCCGGACGCCGATCCCGTGTACGCTTTGCAATAACTTCATCAAGTTCGATCAGTTTCTCGAGCTCGCCGCGGGCGTCGGCGCCACGCGCATCGCCACGGGCCACTATGCCCGTATCCGCCGGGATCCGGAAACCGGCCGCTACCAGTTACTGCAAGGGGTGGATACGGCCAAGGACCAAAGCTACTTCCTGTTCGGCCTGAGGCAGGAGCAACTGGCGCGAACGCTGTTTCCGCTCGGCGATCTCACGAAGGCCCAAGTGCGGGCCTTGGCCCGGGAGCTGGGCTTGCCGGTGGCCGACAAAGGAGAAAGCCAGGAGATCTGCTTCGTGCCGAACGGCGATTATCCGGCCTTCATCGAAGCCTATTTCCGCGAGCAGGGGCTGTCGCCTCCGAGGGCCAGAGGCGAAATCGTGACGCAGGAGGGCGCCGTTCTGGGAGAGCACGAGGGCGTGTATCGCTTCACTGTCGGGCAGCGCAAGGGCTTGGGTGTGGCTGTGGGCGAGCCGCTATATGTGATCGCGACGGAGCCGGCCCGGCAGAGGGTGGTGGTGGGCCCGGCCGGCGAGCTGTTACGGGAGCGCTTGGAGGCCAGCGGGGTCAACTGGGTTTCGATTGCCGGCTTGAGCCGGCCGCGCCGCGCCGCGGTGCGCATTCGCCACAAGCACGTTGCCGCGCCGGCGACGCTCTATCCGACCGGGGACCCGGAGCGCGTGGAGGTTGTCTTTGACGAGCCGCAGCGGGCGGTGACGCCGGGGCAGGCGGCGGTGTTTTACGAGGGCGAGCTGGTGCTCGGCGGCGGCTGGATCGTCTAAATCGGGGACAGTACACTCAATCCCCAATTTCTGCGCCGCCTCCCGCAGCCGCGCCCGCCTTCCGCGCAGCCTACAATGGACGCTTGGTCCGCCGCTTCGAACTGTTCGTCGCTCTGCGTTACCTCAAGGCAAAGCGCAAGCAAGCGGTGATCAGCCTGATCACGGCCATTTCGATTCTGGGCGTCGCGGCCGGCGTCATGGCGCTCATCATCGCGCTGGCGATCAACAACGGCTTTCGCAACACGCTCGAAAAGAACCTGATCGGCGCCACGGCGCATGTGACGGTGCTCGAAAAGGAGCCGGGCTACGGCATCGCCGGCTGGCGGGAGCTGGTGGGGAAGCTCGCGGCATTGCCCCATGTGGTAAGCGCCAACCCGTCGCTTTACGCACCGGTGTTCTTGAGCGGACCAATGCGCTCGGAGGGTGCGATTTTGAAGGGAATCGTGGCGGAGGCGGGCCTTCAACCCATCGAGGCGCTCAACCGGCTCAAGGAGGGTTCGCTCGAAGGCCTGCGGGAGGAGGGCGAGCCGCCCGGAATCATTCTCGGCTCGCGGCTGGCGCAATCGACCGGGATGCTCTACGGGGCCCGCATCACGGTGATCAGCCCGCAGGGAGAGCTGACACCCTTCGGCCCCCGGCCGAGTTACCACCGCTTCCGCGTCGTGGGCATCTTCGAGTCCGGCTTCTATGAGCTGGATGCTCACTGGGCTTTCACGTCGCTCGCCTCCGCGCAACGCGTGCTCGCGGTCCAGGATGTGGTGAACGCCATCGAGTTGCGCTTGGACGACATCCATGCCGCTTCCGAGGTCGCGGCACAGGCCGAGCAGATTCTGGGCAAGGAGCTGGCGGCCACCACGTGGATGGAACAGAACCGGCAGATCTTGAACGCGCTGCGCATGGAGCGGGTGGTCACCGTGATCACGATCGGCTTGATCCAGCTCGTGGCTGCCCTGAACATCCTGATCACGCTGGTCATGATGGTGATGGAGAAGCAGCGGGACATCGCCGTGCTGATGTCGATGGGCGCGCGCCGGGAGCAGATCCGCAACATCTTCATGCTCCAGGGCGTCACGATCGGCGTTATCGGCAGCGTCCTGGGTCTTGTCGCGGGTTACGTTCTCAGTCATCTGGCGGACAAGCACCGCTGGATCCGCCTCGACGAAGAGGTCTATTCGATGAGCTACGTTCCCTTCGATCCCCGCTGGATCGACGCGGCCTGGGTACCGGCGGCGGCCGTTTTGGTCAGTTTTCTGGCGACGCTCTATCCGTCTCGCGCTGCGGCGCGCATCGCGCCCGCCGAGGCGCTCCGTTACGAATAGGGTTGCGCTATGATGGCGGCTTCGGAGGCACGAGGTTTGTGAGAATGCACTGCACGTTGTTGCTGGCGGCCGTGATCTCTGTGGCAGCGGCCGCCGGGCCCGAAGACGAGATCCGCAATGCCGAAAAGCAGTGGGCCGCCGCGGTCATGAAGCAGGATTTCACCGTGCTCGCCAGCATCCTGGGCGAGCAACTGATCTACGCGCACTCGACCGGCGTGGTCGAAACCAAGGACGAATACCTCGGCAAGCTAAAGGCCGGCAGCACACGCTACGATCTGATCGAACACCGAAGCCTTACCGTGAAGATTTACGGCGAGGCGGCCGTAGCGCACGCGCGCGTGCGGATGAGGGGCGCCACCCGGGAAGGCCCTTTCGATAACGAACTGATCATGATGCACTTCTGGGTCAAGCAAGGCGGCCGCTGGCGCCTGGTTGCGCATCAGACGACGCGCCTGCCCACCTGAGAGCCGTGGACCTTACATGACCAGGGTCAGGCGGCCGAAAGCCTCCGGGGTGCAGTAGATCGGCGAATGCACCGGTAGCCGGGCGAAGCCACGCATTCGTGTATCATCCGTTCAGCGTCCAGCCGGGCCGGTAGCGGCGGGCGAGATAATCATTGGCCTCGGGTAGGTTCGTCACGCGTCCCGTAGCGGGGTCGTACTCGAGGCGCTTGCCGGCTTGATGCGCCACCAGCCCGAGCAGCATCTGTTCCATCATCGTGCCGGCGTAGTCGAAGTCGCAGTGCGTCTTGCTGCTGGTGCCGTGCCGGACGTTGTCGCTGCGGCCTTTGCAGGCTTCGATCCAGTCCGCCTGGAAGGCGTCCCGAGCCGGCGCCCGGCCGCTCCTCTCCGCTTCCAGGATCGCCTCGATGTCGGTGTTCGGAAGGCCGAGGGCTGCCGGGACGCCCGGCTCGACGAACTGGATTATGGCAAAACCGTTGGGTCCGGGTTCGGGGCTCGGCCAGGCGGCCAGTCCCGCAGGCGGAGGAGGGGGGCTGGAGGCTCGCCGTGCGCCGGTCGCAGTTTGCGTCGGCTGACCGGAGCCGCCCACCAGCGGCAGCAGCTCCGCGCGGCTGCGGCGGCGGTAATACGTGAAATCGCCGTCGTCGTTGTTCGGGATGATGACGCGGCTCGTGAAGTCGGCCAGGATGGCGCCTTTGGTGCCCTCAAACAGCGCGCCGTTGGCAATTCGTGTGATGTCGATGTAGGCCTTGGGCGGCTCGGGTTTGAGCCCGCCCTGATACCAGACGCAGGTGAGGGGCCCGCGCCAGGCGTTGGCCGGCAGTTCGAAGGCGACCTTGAGCTTCACGGGGCAAACGTCGGGATGATAGGGGTCGCTCACGTCCCAGTCCACCTCGACGGCCGTGGGAGCCGCGGCGTCGATGGCGTTCCAGACCAGGTCCATGGTGTGCGCACCCATGTCGCCGATCTGGCCGACGCCGAAATCGCGGTACATGTTCCAGAACAGGCAATTGAGGCCGGAGGTGCCGCCGAAGTACTGCGGGCTGTACGGGCGATATGTCGACGGCCCGATCCACTGCTCGTAATCGAAAAACGAGGGCGGCTCGCCCTCGGCCGGAGGATAGCCGGGACGCGGCAGACGCCGGCTGTCCCAGCTATGGACTCGCTTGAGCTCGCCGATGGCGCCGTCGAGGATCAGCTCGCGCAGGCGCTCGAAATTCGGGTAGGCATGGCGCTGCGTGCCGTGCTGGGTGGCCACCTTGGCTTTGCGGCGCAGGTAATTGGCGCGGACGGTGCGCACCTCCTCCACGGTGATCCCTAACGGCTTTTCGCAGAAGACGTGCATGTCGCGGTTGAGCGCCCAGTTGGCGATGAAGGCGTGGTGATGGTCGGCGGTGCAGATGATGACGGCCTCGACATCCTTCTGGTCGAGGCACCGGCGCCAGTCGCGGTACGTCTTTGCTTTAGGGAACAGTCGCAGTGCCTCGGCGGTGCGGCGGTCGTTGACGTCGCACAGGGCCACGACGTTTTCCTTGCGCAGGGTGTTGTAGAAGGCCGTTCCGCGCCCCCAGACTCCGATCAGGGCGACATTGAGCCGCTCGCTTGGGGGATTCTTGCCGCCGAGCACGCCCTCCGGGAGGATCGTCAGGCCGGCAGCCGATTTCAACACGTCGCGTCGTTGCATGGCAATCACCTTCTCCGGATATCGTAGTTCGACCGCGGGGGTGGCGAAAGCCGCAGAGTCGACTCAGTCGGGCCGGCTTTGCGTCACCAAGACCTCGAGGCGGCCGCGGTGGAGCCGTACGGCGAGCAGGTCGCCGGCCGAGACGGTCGCGGCGTTACGGACGATGCGGCCTGCGGAGTCGTGAACGATGGCGTAGCCGCGTTCGAGGATGCGAAGCGGGCTGAGCTGCTCAAGCATCGCCGCCAGCCGCTCCAGGCGCCCGCGCGAGGTCGCCAGCCGCAGCCTGGCGCGCTCGGCCATCGCCGCGCGAAGCGCTTCGAGACGCCGGCGCACCTCACCGAGGCGAAGGCGCAGGTCCTGCCGGCGCAGGCGCGCCTCGAGGGCGTCATGGTTGCGCCGGCACTGTTCAAGTTGCCGCCGCCAGGCCTGGCGGAGCCGTTCGTCGAGCTCGTCCAGGCGCTCGAAGTGCCGCCCGATGGCTCGCCGCAGCATAGCCGCCGGCCGCTCGATTCCCCGCCGGTGCCATTCGTTGCGGGCGCGAACGAGCCGATAGCGCAGCGCCTGCTCGAGCTTGCGCCGGGCCTCCTCGACGCGGGCGGCAAGCTGGCGCCGTTCCGGCGCCACCAGTTCGGCGGCGGCCGAGGGCGTCGGGGCGCGCAGATCGGCGACAAAGTCGGCGATGGTGAAGTCGGACTCGTGACCGACCGCGGAGATCACCGGCACGGGGCAGGCGGCGATGGCGCGGGCGACGAGCTCTTCGTTAAAAGCCCACAGGTCTTCGGGCGAGCCGCCCCCGCGGCCGACGATGAGCACATCGGGCCAGCCGGAGCGGCCGAAGTAGTCGATCGCCTCCGCGATGGCGGAGGCGGCGCCCTCACCTTGCACGGGGACCGGGTAGAGGCGCAGATGGATGCCGGGCAGCCTCCGACACAGGATCGACACCAAGTCGCGAATGGCGGCGCCGTCGGGCGAGGTGACAAGCCCGATCCGCCGGGGAAAAAGCGGCAGGGGGCGCTTGCGCGCCGGATCGAAAAGCCCCTCGGCGGCCAGGCGCTTCTTGAGTTGTTCGAAGGCCAACTGGAGAGCGCCATAGCCGAGCGGCTCGAGCGCTTCCACCTGAAGCTGGTAGGCGCCGCGCGGCGGATAGACGTCGAGGCGCCCCCGGGCCAGCACCGCGATGCCGTCCTGGGGCTTGAAGCGCAACAGGCGCGCCGCGGATCGGTAGCAGACGCAGGCCAGCACCGCCTCCTCGTCCTTGAGCGTGAAGTAGTAATGACCACTTGCGGCGCACTTGGTTCCCGAAATCTCCCCAGCCACCCAAATGTCCCAGAACTCGTCTTCGAGCAGGTTGCGGATGGCGTGCGTCAGCTCGCTGACCGAGTAGATGCGCCGCTTCGGCTCCAAATTTGGGCTGATCGGCCCCATAACTTATTTTTATTGGACGATCCGCGAGCGATTCGTTATTCTAACGGTTTTAAATTCGACAGGAGGTGGAATGACTCCCAAGGAAGTCCTCGATTTCGCCAAGGAGAAACAGGCCAAGCAGGTGGATCTGCGCTTCACGGATCTTCCGGGGCTCTCGCATCACGTCTCGTACCCGATCAGCGAGCTGAGCGAGGAGTCCTTCGAGGAGGGGTTCGGCTTTGACGGTTCGAGCATCCGCGCCTGGGCGGTGATTCACGAAAGCGACATGCTGCTGATTCCGGATCCGGGCACGGCCTTCATGGACCCCTTCGCGGAAGTTCCCACGCTGGTGATGGTTTGCGACATCGTCGATCCGATCACCCGCCAGCACTATGAGCGCGACCCGCGCTGGATCGCCAAGAAGACGGAAGCCTACCTGGCCTCGACCGGCGTGGCCGACACCGCCTATTTCGGTGCGGAGGCGGAGTTCTTCATTTTCGATAACATCCGCTTCGACCAGCGGGAGCACTGCGGCTACTACTTCATCGACGCCGACGAGGGCCGATGGAACACAGGCAGGGAACAAAACAACCTCGGCTATCGGCCGCGCTACAAAGAGGGTTACTTCCCCGTGCCGCCGACCGATCACTATCAGGACCTGCGCAGTCGGATGGTGCAGGTGATGATGGAGTGCGGCCTTCCGATCGAGTGCCACCACCACGAGGTGGCGACCGGCGGTCAGGGCGAGATCGACCAGCGGTTCAACACGCTGGTGAAGGCGGCCGACAACATGATGCTTTACAAGTACATCGTGCGCAACGTCGCCTACCGGGCCGGCAAGACCGTCACCTTCATGCCCAAGCCGATCTTCGGCGACAACGGCAGCGGCATGCACACTCATCAGAGTTTGTGGAAGGACGGTAAACCCTTGTTTGCCGGCGACGGCTATGCCGGCCTGAGCCAGCTGGCGATGTACTACATCGGCGGCCTGCTTCGCCATGCGCGGGCTTTAAGCGCCATCATTGCTCCGACGACCAACAGCTATAAGCGCTTGACGCCGGGCTTCGAGGCGCCGGTGAATCTGGCCTACTCGCGGCGGAACCGGTCGGCGGCGGTGCGCATCCCGATGTACTCGCCGAGCCCGAAGGCCAAGCGGATCGAGTTCCGGCCTCCGGATCCTTCCTGCAACCCGTACCTGGCGTTTGCGGCCATGACGATGGCGGGACTGGACGGCGTGCTCAACAAGATCGATCCGGGCGAGGCGCTCGACAAGGATATCTACGATTTGACGCCCGAGGAGTTGAAGAACGTGCCGTCGATGCCGGCTTCGCTTGAAGAGGCGCTCGATTGTCTGGAGCAGGACCATGCGTTCCTGCTCAAGGGTGACGTCTTTACCGAGGAGCTGCTCGAGACCTACATCAATTACAAGCGGACGGCGGAGGCGGCGGCGGTGCGCCTGCGGCCGCACCCGTACGAATTCGCGCTCTACTACGACATCTGAGATCGGGGACAGTATACGAAATCCCCAATTGGCGCCGGGCCGGCTCCGGTCGCCTCGAATGGCGGTGCCGCCGGGAGGATGACGGGGAGAATCATTCAGGTGAACATCTCGCCGGGCGGGATACCCAAGCGTCCGGTGGCGGAGGCGTTCTTGACGCCGCTCGGGCTAGAGGGCGACGCTTGCGCCCATCCGGTCATTCACGGTGGCCCGAGACAGGCGGTGCTCGTGCTATGCGCCGAGGTCGTCGACGAGCTGGCTGCTAAAGGCTATGCCGTTTTCTATGGCGCCTTGGGCGAGAACCTGACCGTCGCCGGCCTCGATCCGCGGCGGTTCCGCTCTGGGCAGCGCTACCAGGCGGGCGAAGCCATTGTGGAGGTGACCCGATTGCGGCGGCCCTGCCGGACTATCGCCGTCTACGGCGCCGGCATCGAGCAGGAGCTATTCGATCGAGCCGCCTCCGAAGGCGACCCGCGTTCACCTAAGTGGGGTTACGGCGGCGTCTATGCCTCAGTTGTCCGGGCCGGCTGGATCCGGCCCGGCGATCCGTTCGTGCTTTTGGAGGAGCTCGCCTGAGGGTCAGGCCTCCCAACGGATGCCGTCCACGGTGTCGCCGTCGTTGCGCGGGCTCACCAGCAAAGCGCTCAGCAGGGCCTCGTCGCCCGCCGGCCGAACTTCGACGACCAGCAGGTTTTCGCCTGAACGGAGCTCGACCGGCTGGCGGAACTGTCCGATGCGGTACCGGGTGAAGTTTTCGACTTCGAGGACAGGCTGGCCGTTCAGCGAGGCGCGGGCTTTTCCGCGCACGCCCAGCCACAGGTACGCTTTGTTGGTCTCCTCCGAGCGCACGCGAACCGCCGCCACGTAGGGAGCCTCGGCGGAGGGGGGACCAACGACCTTGACCAGGTTGAGCGTATCGGTGGGGATCGTGACGCGCTTCAAGCGATCGAGCGGCGCCGCCTGACCGACTCCGACACGCCAGTGGCGGTTCGCGCGCCCGTGCCAGGGACTGCGGCGGGTATTCGGTTTGCCCCAGATCCAGCGGGCGCGATCCGGTTCATCACCGACCACTTCGATCTGCTTCAGCTCCATCGTGCCCATGTCCCGCTGGACGGCCATGTGCAGGAACTCCATGTCCCAGACGTTGAAGCCGG
>Ga0308392_1000943_pt1 | contig 12002 bp, 7 predicted proteins | sample Hotspr20Samplem2_FD_202361 | JGI IMG/M metagenome (GOLD analysis project Ga0308392, IMG submission 202361) | Hot spring phototrophic mat microbial communities from Octopus Spring, Yellowstone National Park, Wyoming, United States - 20050624_m2 ... | reverse complement strand
TGATCATCGCCGGCAACTGGAAGATGAACAAAACCGTGGCCGAGGCGCTCGACCTCGTGCGCGGTTTGAAGCTCGAACTGGCCGGTGTGAAAGAGGTGGATCTGGTTGTCTGCCCGCCGTTCACAGCGTTGTGCGAGGTTTCCAAGGTGATCTTGGACTCCAATCTCCGCCTCGGGGCCCAGAATATGAACGAGCATCCTGTCGGTGCCTACACTGGGGAGATTGCGGCCTTCATGCTCAAGGAGTTTTCCGTACGATACGTGATCTTGGGGCATTCGGAGCGACGCACTTACTACGGTGAAACCGATGCGTTGGTGGCCCGCAAGGCGCAGGCGGCCCATGCCGCGGCCCTCAAACCCATCATCTGCGTGGGCGAAACCCTCGAGGAACGCGAACAGGGCCAGACCGAGGCCATCTTGGAACGCCAGATCCGTGGCAGCCTGGCCGGTCTGACCAAGGAGCAAATGCTCGAAACCATCATTGCCTACGAGCCGGTCTGGGCCATTGGCACCGGCCGGAACGCCACCCCGGAGCAGGCCCAGGAAGCCCACGCCTTCATCCGCCGCCTGCTGGGGCAAATCTACGACGAAACCGTGGCGCGACGCGTCCGCATCCAGTACGGCGGTAGTGTGAAACCCTCCAATGCCCGTGACCTCATGAGCCAGCCGGACGTGGACGGGGCGCTGGTCGGCGGCGCATCCCTGGAGGTTCGCACCTTTTCTGACATCGTGAAAAACTCCATCTGATTGTGCCTATGGGTTTCCTGATTGGCCTGTTGACGTTCGTTCTGGTCCTGGACTGTCTCTTTCTGATCCTGTTGGTGCTGATCCAATTGCCGAAGAAGGAGGCCGGCGCGGGCCTGGCCTTTGGCGGTGCGGCCACCGACGCCCTCTTCGGCGCAGGTTCCGGCACCGTGCTGACCCGCATCACCAAGTATGCGGCTGCGACCTTCTTTGTTTTGGCCATTCTTCTGGGTCTCCTGCAAAGCGCCCATCACCGTCGTTCCACCCGGGAATTTCAAGAGCAGCTCCAGTCTCAGGCCAGTCCCGAGTTGCCCCGGCCCACCGGCCTCTTGCCTGCGCCAACGCCGGCAACGACTCCGACCACGCCTACCGGGCCAGGCCAACCCGTGGTACCTGCACCCCCGGCCCCTGCCCCGGCCAGCACGTCCCCGGGTGGGCCCGGCCCCACAGAGCCGTGATTCCGGGGGAACCGAACCGAGGGGCCTTGCCGTAAATGTCATCCGCCAACCGGTAAGCGGTTCCCCAACAACGGCCCTTTCCAAGTTGGTTTGCTCAAGATTGGCGGTATTGCCGGGGCTCCCTCCACCCAGGGCAGTAACACCGCAGCGCCTCGGACGGGCTCCGGCCCGTTTCTCATCCCGCCGGCCGCCTGAGGCTGCCGGTCAACACAGGCCAGTCCCCGACGCGTCTCCGCAGATCCTGAAGGCCGAACGGTACAAGCCATGTCCCAAGTTCCGCTGCTGGGTACGTGTTCGCCGTGATTGCTGTCCCGTGCGGATCGGAGAAAACGCCAGCTCCGCTGCCGCTCAGCGCTCGGTCTACACCCGGGGATCTGCGTGTTGGCGGGGCCAGTACGGAGATCACTCGCCCATCGAACGGCCTGGGCGGAAACATTACAAGCAAATAACTTGGGGCGTGCGGGCCCCGCGCACCCAACGCCAAGTAGACGGTGTGCCGAACTTCCTAGTTGGCGTCCGGAGCGATCCGCTTCAGTCCAACCTCATGGGCGATATCCTCGAACTCCTCACGGCTGACGTTGTCCAACGTTTTGCCCTTGGCGGCCAGCTTCTCGTTGATCTTGATGACCTTCTCCGTCATCGCTTCGTGAGTGTCCTTGGATCCACCCGCCAGCACAAAGTTGGGACCGGTGGTGAGGCGGCGGTGGCCGTCGTCATCCAAGCCCACCCCCACCAACAGTGCTTTGTGCGACTTCTTCGCCATGCCTCAGCTTCCACCGGAACGACGGTTTCCGCAACTCCGAAAAGCGACCTCGCCAGAGTGCGAGCCGGGCTGGGGCCGCATCAAAAGCCCAGGGGAGGGCGCCTGTTCGCCCCATGAGACGTGGGGCCTGCCGCAAGCCCTTCGCTGCGCTCGAGTGGCTTGCGGTGGCTGTGCGGTCTGGCGCTAGCCGCACCTCAGGCCGGGTCTGCCCCCGTGAAAAAGAGGGCCGGGGAGGCGAACCAGAGAGCGACTGGGTTCGCCGCACCTCATGGGGGTGCCCAAGCAAGAGCAGTGCCCTGATTCGGAGGCCGGCTCAAGCAGGTCTCAGCTCTTCGCCAGGAGACGTTTGGGGCCTGCCTTTTCCCTTGGGAAAACAAGGACGGATCTGGAGCAAGCGGCATCACAGGTTATCCGAAAGGCCGCGGGCTGGTGTCGAGGCTCCTCTGCGCAGTGCGTCCGTGGCCGGGTTCATGCACGTGCCTCGGCTGGCTCTTGGGTAACCGGTCGTCGCCCCGTTGTTCTTTGGAATGAGGTTCTTGCCGTGACCAGTTCAGGCGTACTGGCGTGCTATTCATCGACTTTCAAAGGGGCTGCCGCGACGGCATCCCGCTTGCAGTGTCCTCAGGAAAGCTGCGGAAGCGCCGGAGATCCCACGTTTGCCCAGGGCCATTCCGGAAGCAAACCGGCCCCCCGAGAGATCCGTGTCCCATTGCCAGACCCAAGCCTCCCGCCGGGCGCACAAACGACAGGCCGGGGCTTCCTGGCGGAAACCCCGGCGCTGGCTGCAACTGTGGAATCTCGTTCGGGGGTTGCCGACCTTATTGGCGGGTCCGATAGAACCGACTGCTTTCGCTGGGCGTCACCAGCCAAGGCGAGCTCGGGTTCCCAAGGACATCAGTCCAAGGACCTGTCACAGCCGGAGCGTGCTGCAGAACCCCGCGGGTCCAGCGCAACTCGATTTGGTTACCCACCTTCTGCACGGACAGCACGGCTGGTTCGGCCGGCGCAAACTGGTAAGGCTTGGGCACAGTTGCGTTGTAGCCGTCCCGACTGAGGTAGAAATCGTCGAAGACGGCGCTGAATGTGGCGCTGTTGCCGAGGACGATGAGTTTGTCCATCACTGGGAGCATGCCGCCCAAGACAGGATCCACGTAGTAGGGGTCCCGGTCGCTCATGTAATCCTGGAACAGGAGGGTCCGTTCGGAGGTGCCCTCTTTTTGCCAGTAGACACTAAAGGTATCGAAGAAGCCGCTTTCCTCGGCTGCGTTGGTGATGTTGATCCAGATGTTGTAGACGACACCCGGTTCCAGGGGCTGCGGGGCAAACTCCGGCGGCGGGCTTGCATTGCCACCAAACCAACCATTCCTGGCACCGATATACCAGGCATTGGTCGGAATGCCCAGCGCGTCATTGGTGAAGGCAGTGAGATAAATCACGGGGCCAATGTTGAAGAAGGCATCGCCATAGCCGCGCATGCTCTTGTCGGTCAGGCCGACCACATTCGTGATGCCCGTGGCGTTCGGTTCACCCGCAATGACGCGGAAGAAGAGTGTGCGCGCCTGTCCTGGTTGGACGGAGAGGTTGCGGAGGTAGAGGAACCCCACGCTGTTGGCACTGGGAGTTCGCAGCGCCCCATGGCCGTTGGCGAGGATCACCTGACCGGAATTGCCCGTGGCATCTGCCCAGTATCCCTGGGGTGCCAACGGGCCGGGCGCATATTGGTCGAATGTGTCTAGCACGTCCCAGCCGGCCGCCACGTTTTCAATGACAGCCACGGAGGTGGTGGCTGAGAGGGTGTCATTGCCGCGGCGAATGGTTAGCACGAAGGTCGTAGGTTCCGTCAGCGTGACCGTGCGGCTGCCGGACCCCGCCGTGGTCTGCGCCGTCATATCTCCCAAAGGCGTGATGAGGACCTGAGCAGCATCCTTACTGACCTCCCAACGCAATGTGGTGCTACCGCCCCGAACCACCGCGGGCAGGTCCGTGCGGAAGCGCGTGATGACCAGCGGCAAAAGGCGGGACGGCGGGTTGGTGATATGGGTTTGCTGGAGGATCTGGATCTCGTCCGGTGTGAGGGCGCGGTTCCAAACGGCCACCTCGTCGATCAGGCCGGCAAACCAGGCCGACGCGGCGGCCCGACGGATCATGCCGATGGAGGTCGCCATAGGGGTCAGCGGCCGGACGGGGGTAATCACGACCGGATCTAGCACGCCGTCCACATAGAGTTGGGCCCGCATAACGCCCGGCCCCACCTGACGCTGCACGTAGGCGATGTGATGCCAAGTGCCGTCAAATGCCATGGCCGTAGAGTAGCGATGATCGCCCACGGTACCGCCGGTATCGTTTCGGATATAAATGTCCACGGCTCCGTTCGCCCCGGTGTTGTGGGTGCCGATATTGAACAGTGGGTTGTTGTTGGTCAGCGAACCTTCTGAAAACACCCGGCGATCGGTTTGGGGCAGGCCGTTGACCCACAAGGAGACGGTGAAGTTGGGATGATTGTAGATGGGCAGGTCATCGCCCGGATTGTGAATCCGTTCCAAGCCCGAGGAAGTCCCGTTGAACTGGAAGGCATTGCCCCAGCGGCCCGGGACGAGGTCAGCGGCGGTCAGATTAACCAGCGTCATGTCGTAACCACTGACCAGGTCGGGGGTTTTGTTGCCGATGACCGTGTCCAACGGCCAGTAGGCAATCAGCGAGTTGGTGAGGTTGGGTGGCGGCAGCACTGCCAGTTCCAACCGTGCCACAGCGCTGGTGGCGCTGCCCAGCGGATTGGAGGCCACCACGTAGTAGTTGCCGCCATCACTGGCCGTCAAGGGGGCGAACGTCAGAACGGCCTGAGTGGCTCCCGGCAATGGCTGCCCATCTTTGTACCACTGGAACGTGATGGGATCGCTGCCAATGGCTAGAGCACTGAAGGTCTAGGTGTCACCGGCGAAAAGGTTTGTCCCAAAGGCCGGGCTGATGGTCACCTGCGGAGGCGCACCGCCTAAGAGGTAGTCTACGGCATTAAGGAACAGGCGCTGGCCGTCTGGTAGTAGGTCGAAAATCCCGGCGCCACTGGTGGGTACCCCGCCTGCCTCACGGCTGCCTGTCAGGAAAACCAAGCGTTTGGCTCCCAGCACTTCGCTCCGCCCGTTCCCGGACGTCAGGCCTTGGCTGAATTCAGCGATGATGGCCCCGTTGTTGGCGGGGTCGCCGGGAGTTCCCACCACGGCCAGTTGAACGGCCCCCAGGATCAAGGAGTTGTTGTTTACCGAGATACCGTTTTGGAGGATGGTGGCGCCGGTGCTGGCGTTGGTGTGGGTGACCCGGAAGGCATAGGGACTGACCATGACCCCGTTGCCGTCCAGAGCAATGCCGTTGAAGATTGGATGCGTGGGCCATACGGCCCGCAGGAATACGTTCGAGCTTGTGGTATCGACCATGGTTTCGCCCGTAGTCAAGCCGAGCCGCGAACCGCCCCCGGTACCGCCCCGGATGATATAACCGCCCAGAATCATCACCGGCTTCGTCAGGCTGTTCCAAAAGGCTGTTTCGTTGGCCTGCTGATAGTGCCCGCTGGGCACGGAGCGACTGATAATAATCAGGTCGTTGGTTTCCAAGGCGGCAATAAAGTCCGGGTTGGCATCTGCGTTGTCGATGGTGACCAATCGGGTGACATTGTGACCCTGGGCCCGCAACAGGCGGGTGTAACCGGCGTCTGGGGCATTGGTGAAGCCGGCACCAGCCGCACTTGAGTCGGGTTGCTCGTCAGCCGGGTGGAAGCTTACGAAGGCAATGTTGGCCGCAGAAAGGGTCAGGGCAGGACAAGCCACAAGCCAAGCAAGGTGTCGGGCAAGACTTTTCATAAGAAACCAGCATTTGGGTTGTTGAACCGACTCGGGTAGAGTAAATGCCGCAGCCCTTGGATGTCCAGACGCAAGTCGTGAGGGATGAGCTAGGGCGCATTTCACTTTTTGAGCGCCTACGACAAGAAGCTCAACAAAAACCCATGATGCCTCAAGGTTCCCGCCGCTCTGAGTGGCTAAAATCCCGGGAACGTTGCGGATTGTTCGAAAAGTGGAAGGCACCCACCGGCTGGGGTACATCTTGATGGAACCGCCTTGGAATGGACTCTGGCAGTTGACCGTACCGCGGATTGGCTATCTGCGACTGCCCTAAGAGGCCCGCTGCCCGCCAACTGGCAGTCGGCGCCGCGGCCGGTTGCCAACCTGCGCCACCCGCGCACGGCACCCGCGCCGAGAAGTTCCAGCAAAATGCGACCGACCGGCTGCAGGGATCGCTATTGTCGCAGGAAGAAGGCACGGCCTCGGAAGGGCTCGCAGCCAGGGCCCAAGGACCTGCCCAACCTGCCCTGTCAGCTTCAAGTGGCGCGTCGGGTTTGACGAGCCTGCAGGAACTTTTCCACGTATTTGCCCAAGAGGTCAGCCTCTAGATTGACCGCGTCGCCCACACGCCGCTGTCTCAGGTTGGTCACTTCGAACGTGTGCGGGATGATCCAGATCCGGAATCCATCTTTTTGGACACCTGCGACCGTCAAACTGATGCCGTCGACCGCCACCGACCCCTTGAAGACGATGTAACGCATCACTTCTGGGGGGGCGGCAATATCCAGCACGTGATCCTGCCCGGCCCGTTCCCAGCGGGTGATGCGGCCCACCCCATCAATGTGACCGGTAACAAAATGGCCGCCGAACTCACCACCCGCCCGCAAGGGACGTTCCAGGTTCACCAAGGTGCCGGGGCTAGCAAACTGCAGGTTGGTCCGCTGCCAAGTCTCCTGCAACAAATCGAACCGGACCAGGACCCCGCCGCGGGTGCGGCGTACGGATACAGCCGTCAAACAACAGCCATTGACGGCCAGGCTGCCCCCCACCTTGAGGCCACGCCCGGTCTTCTGAGCGCGCACGGTGAGCTCGATGGCCTGAGGCGTGGGCCGCACCTCCATCACCTCACCCGCCTCCTCGACAATTCCCGTAAACATGCCTGCATCGTGTAATGGCCTCGGACGAGGCGCAAGTTCCGCTGAGGTTTCCGGGTGGATCCGGCGCAGGGCGAGCTGCTCCGTAACACACCCGAGGATTCGTCCAACCCACGCCGCCCTGCCTTTCACGCCGGCCGACAAAGCTTGGCCGAGAAGACCGGCCGAGCGGGGTGCATCTCGCGCGAATCCCCATGCGGCTGGCTCTGCTGCACGGGGCAGGCCGGTGACCCTGTCGCCCATTTGCACCGGACCGCCCCAAGAAGGCACAGGTGGAGCGGTGCAGAAATCGCCAGCGGGCAGCCTGAACCTCCCCGCCAAGGCGGTTCGGACAAAATGCGGCTGGGCTGCGCATCGCCACTTCGTTCCGTGAAGGACAAGGTTTTTTTGTTCGCCTCCCGCAGGCGACCAGAGTAGAGTGCGCAGCAAGCAAATGGTGCGCGGAGCCTCCATGCCGAGCCCCTCCGGGACCTTGGAGACCCGACCACTGCTGCCGGCGGAGTGGGCAGCCGCACGGGAAGTGGTGGAACGGATCTCGGCCAACATTGCCCGGGTGATGCAGGGCCAGGCGGCTGCTACGCGGAAATTGCTGGCCGCGTTTGCCAGCGGGGGGCACGTATTGCTGGAGGACTTTCCAGGCACGGGCAAGACCACCCTGGCCAAGGCGTTGGCGCGCTCGATCGACGCCACCTTCAAGCGCATTCAGTTTACACCCGATTTGTTGCCGTCGGACATCCTGGGCGTGTCGGTGTTCAGTCAACTGGACCAGCAGTTTCACTTCCATGAGGGGCCAATTTTCACGCACATTTTGCTGGCGGACGAAATCAACCGGGCGTCACCGCGAACGCAATCTGCGCTGTTGGAAGCCATGGGCGAAGGCCAGGTCAGCGTGGAGGGGGAGCGGCGGCATTTACCGGATGTTTTTTTTGTGATTGCGACGCAGAACCCGGTGGAGTTTCGGGGTACCTATCCGCTGCCGGAAGCCCAGATGGACCGGTTTGCCATGCAGTTCACCCTCGGTTACGTGCAGCCGGAGGAAGAAGTGGCCATTCTGACGGCCCAACAGCACAACCATCCATTGGACGAGCTGCGCCCTTGCGCCAGCTTGGAGGAGGTCCGGGCCTTACGGGCTGCGGTGGAGCAGGTCCGGATCAGCGACGAAATCAAGCGCTACATTGTGGATCTGGTCCGTGCTACGCGCAGTGCCGAGGGGGTCCAATTGGGAGCCAGCCCGCGCGCGTCCATTGCGCTGATGAAAGCGGCGCAGGCGCTGGCTTTGTTCGATGGCCTGGATTTTGTCACGCCGGATCAGGTGCAGGAGCTGGCCGTGCCGGTGATGGCACATCGGTTAGTTATGCATCCGCAGGCCCGGTTTTCGGGCCGAACGGCTGTGGCGGTGGTTCAGGAGGTCTTGAAGCGGGTGCCGGTACCTGCCTGAAGCCGAAGGAGTCGCGGCCCGGGACTCACCCGCTCCGCGCTTCCAACTGTACACCCCCATGCCCCCCAGACCACGCTCATTGCTCGGTTTGCGGCAAAACCCGCGCCGTTTCCGGCGTTGGTTGCAGCTCCGGTTCACTCCCGCCGGCATGGTTCTGCTGGTGGCCATGCTGCTGAGTGGCACCCTTGGGTTCGACCCGGAACACTCGGTGGCTTATCAGGCTTTCACCCTGTTGTTTGGGCTGTTGCTGGCCTCGGCCGCCACAGCCGGGTGGATGCGCGGACATTTCGAGGTGGAAAGGGAACTGCCGCGATTCGTCACAGCGGGTCTGCCGTTTCGTTACACGGTGCGTGTGCGGAACCGAACCCGACGTTTCCAGCGCGGGTTGAGTGTCATCGAGGAAATCGTGGGGCCCCGCTGGACTGCCCGCGAGCGGAGGGCCTGGCGTCGACTCCGGTGGCGCCGAATCCTGTCCTTGCGCCGGACCGATCCCCACAGACCACCGGTCCTGCCGCCCCAAATTTACGAGGCTGCGCTGCCGCCGCTGGCCCCTGGGGAAACGGGTGCCACCACGGTGGAAGCGGTCGTGTGGCGGCGCGGTCTCTTGGAGCTGGACGAACTGGCGGTGGCGCGCACCGATCCGTTGGGGCTAGTGCGGGTGCTCCGCCGGGTGCGGGTGCCGCAAAAGCTGGTGGTTCTACCCCGGCGTTATTTTGTGCCGCCGCTGGCCCTGCCCGGGGAGCCGCGCTACCAACTGGGCGGGGTGGCCCTGGCGAGTCAAGTGGGCCAAAGTGACGAGTTCATCAGCCTGCGAGACTACCGCCGAGGCGACCCGGTCCGGCACATTCACTGGCGTAGTTGGGCCAAGGTGGGCCGCCCCATCGTCCGCGAGTTTGAAGACGAATTCTTCGTGCGTCATGCCCTGGTGCTGGACACCTTCATGGCTTGGCCTCACCACGAAGCGTTCGAGGCCGCTGTCTCCGTGGCTGCTTCGTTGGCCTGTTCGCTGCCGTTACAGGAGTCACTACTGGATCTTTTGTTCGTGGGGCCGGAGGCCTATTGCGTGACCGCCGGACGTGGCGTCGGCCATGTGGAACAGATCTTGGAAATCCTGGCCGCAGTTCAGCCCTGCGGCGACCGGCCGTTCCAGACCCTGGAACAACTGGTGTTGGAGCACACCCCCCGCGTCAGCGGATGCGTGTGTGTCTTGCTGGGCTGGGACAGGACCCGACAGCGATTCATCGAGAAGCTGGTCCAGCTGGAGGTGCCGGTGCGGGTGATGGTTGTCCCGTTGGCCCCCCTGCCGGCGCCCGTGGATCCGGGACCGCTGCGATTTTCTCCCGAGCGGCTCCAGGTGCTGGATCCGCAACAGTTGGAATCTCAATTGGCCCGGTTGACGTAAGGCCCGATCCAGCCTGAAATTGGCTGGCGACAAAACGCAGAGCGCGGCGCCGTGGGCGTACACACCACCCGGCCCGGGGAAGAAAGCCACGGGTTGCGCCGAGCCGCCGGGGAGTGGGACCCTCGCGCACGAAGGCTGAGGAATGCCATGAACGAGGTTCGCAAGCCGCCGCCCTTCCTGCTGGGAGCAGCCCTGCTGTTCTGGGGCTGGCAGGTGGGGTTGCCTTGGCTGGCGGCCTTGCTGGCGGTCCTGCTGGAATCCGCCCGTTGGCTCCCGGTGCGTTGGGAGTTGTCCGACGAAGATTTCCGGCGAATTTGGGCCCTCTGCTCGGTACTGTTGCTGGGCGCGTTGGCTTATGCCTTCACATCCAACGAAGGTCCCTCCGCCTTCGGTGAGCTGCTGGAATCACCCACCCTGACCCAGCAACGTCGTGCCAGTCAGGTAACCACGGAAACCGCCGCTGCGACTTTCCGATGGTTGCCGCTGCTGATGTTTCCCCTGGCGGCCGCCCAGGCCTACAGTTCGCGGCCCTGCCTGACGCTCAGCACCATCTCGCTGCTGGTCCGACGTCGACGACAACGGTTGCAGCGGGCAGGCCTGCCGCTGCCGCCCGATATCCGCTTTCACCCCGGCTATGTCTACTTCGGGGGATGTCTGGCAGGCGCTTGCATGCGCCCCGCAGGGGATTTGACGTTCTACTGGGGAATGGCGGCTCTGTTGGCCTGGGCCCTCTGGCCGTTACGGTCCAGACGCTACCCGGGCTGGGTCTGGGGTCTGGCCCTGTTGGGCGCTGCCGGGGCAGGATTCGCCGGCCAGCTGGCGGTTGCACGGCTGCAGCAATATGTGAGTAGTTCGACGGCCCTCGGTGCTTGGTTGAGCAACCTGCGTCAGCACGCCCGGGGGTCGGCCCCCAGCGCCACACGCATCTCCTGGCAGGGACTGGCCCCGCAGAAACTTTCCACCCGCATCGTGCTACGATTGGAAGTGTTAGAGGGACCGCGCCCGGCCTACCTGCGGGAGGCCACGTACCGCCTTCTCCATGGGGACGAATGGCAGGCTGGCACTTCTGCCTCGGACTTCGTGCCCGTACCGGAAACGCCCCCGGACAGCGGGTACTGGCCCCTGGTGCAAAATCCGACCGGCCGGAACCGGGTCCGCATTGGCGTGCGCCTGCGCGGCCGCAAAGACGAGGCCCGCGCAGGGTTGTTGCCCTTGCCGCCTCGAACGGATCACCTCAGCCGATTGACCGCATTCAGCGTGGAACGCAACAGCGCCGGCGCAGTGTTCGTCACGGGACCGGGCCTGGTGGTGTTCGAGGCTGGACACGGCGCCGAAACTACTTGGGAAGCTCCTCCCGACCCCAAACAAGACCTCATCATTCCCGAGTGGGCGAAACCGGCCCTGAAACAGGTGGTCCAGGAGATGGGGTTGGTCGACCGGTCCTGGCCGGAGGTCCGTGGGGTCGTGAGCCGGTTCTTCGGGGAAAAATTCACTTACCGTTTATGGCAGCCCGAGCCCCACTGGGCGCGACGCTCTCCAGAGCCCCTGGCCCGTTTCCTCCTGGAGACTCGGGCCGGGCATTGCGAATACTTTGCCACCGCCACCGTGCTCCTATTGCGCTATCTGGGCATCCCGGCCCGCTATGCCGTGGGTTATGCGGTCCATGAGGGAGCCGGAAAACGTTACGTGGTCCGCCAGCGAGACGCCCATGCTTGGTGCCAGGTCTGGAACCAAGCCACCCAACAATGGGAAGATTTCGACACCACACCGGCTAGTTGGGTGGCCCTGGAACGCTCGCGGGACCCCCGATGGCTCTGGCTCAAGGACGCTTGGAGCTGGATCCGCTACCAACTGGCATTGATTTGGTGGGGATACACCCCCTTGCGTCCCATTCTCTTCTGGCTCCTAACGCCCGCGCTGGCCATTCTGCTGTTCCAGATCTTCCTGCGCAGTGGCCGGCTCCGCAACCGCGCTCAAGCCGCAAGTCGAAAAAACACCGAATGGCCAGGCAAAGATTCCGAGTTTTACCAACTGGAACGCTGGCTGGCCACCCGTGGCCTGGCTCGCCAGCCTCAGGAACCGTCCGCCGCCTGGATCCAACGGGTCTGCAGCCAGGCCGCCTGGGCCGTGCAAGCGCCGCAGTTGCGCGAAATCTTGCACCTCCATTACCGGTACCGATTCGATCCCGACGGGCTGTCTCCCATCGAGCGCGAA
>Ga0308392_1000918_pt1 | contig 12236 bp, 7 predicted proteins | sample Hotspr20Samplem2_FD_202361 | JGI IMG/M metagenome (GOLD analysis project Ga0308392, IMG submission 202361) | Hot spring phototrophic mat microbial communities from Octopus Spring, Yellowstone National Park, Wyoming, United States - 20050624_m2 ... | reverse complement strand
TGGCCCAACCCCAGGCCTGGACCCAATGGTGGAAATCCAAACCCCAGTTCCACATCCAACCCAACCCGCCTTAATCCCCACCAACTGACAATTGACAAACACTACCCGGGCACGCCCACCGAGTTGGTTTTCCCGAGTGGTGAGCGGGCAGTTCTCAGCCGTTTTGTGGAGGGCCAGCCGTTGTGGAGCATGAGCGATTCGCTCACCCAGGCCGTGTCCATCGCCACGGCGGCAGTGTGGCCGGGCGGCGGTGCCGGGTTTAACCTCACCGGCACGAACACGCCCATCGGCCTGTGGGAAGCCGGTGGCATCCCGCGGTTGACGCACCAAGAGTTCCAAGGCCGCGTGTCGGTAGGGGATGGAACGACCAATCACGAGTCGCACGCCACGGCAGTTGCTTCGGTTCTGAACGCGGCGGGTTTGTACACCATCATCTACCCGGTTGGCGTCACCAACCCGCAAGCCGCCAAGGGCATGTCTTACGCTGGGCCGGTGATCTCAAACAATTCAAGCAACGACGTGAGCGAAATGGCCAGCCAAGTGGCGACCAATAATCTCAGGATTTCCAACCACTCTTACAGCGCCAGATGCGGCTGGCAGTGGCTCAAAGCATGGGTCTGGTTTGGAGACACCAACGTCAACCAAACCGTCGACTGGAAGTTTGGAGCGTACACGACGGAGGCTTACAGTATTGACGCGAGTGCTTATGCGGCGCGGACGTACCTGCCTGTGGACACCTGGGAACAGTGGCGGTGAAGGCCCGCCGCTGCAACCGACCAACCACTCCATGTTCGTTCCGCCCAATAACTTTATTCCTGTCAGCGGCGTTACCCCGTTCGATTGACGGCGACGCGGGCGTATATGATTCGCTCCACCCGCAAGGCTGTGCGAAGAACGTTCTGACGGCTGGAAACGTCAGCAATGTAGTGGGAGGGTACACGGGGCCGGCGAGCGTGCGGCTTGGTCCTTTCACTCCTTTCGGCCCAACCGACGACGGACGCCTCAAGCCGGACATCGTCGCGCCTGGCACCGACATCTTCATGGCAGGAAACGCATCGGACATAGACTTCGTCGTTGGTTCAGGCACCAGTTTTGCCGCGCCCGCCATCTCCGGCGCAATCAACCTGCTGAACCAACTGCGCAATACGCTTCACCCCAACGCCCGCCCGTGGCTGGCTTCCACCATGAAGGGGCTGGTTATCCACACGGCAGACGAAGCAGGCGACCACCCCGGCCCGGACGACCGTTTTGGCTGCGGATTGATGAACACGCGGCGAGCGGCGGAGTTGGTGCGGAACAATGCCACCAATGGCTGGAAGAGTTTCATCAAGGAAATCTTCCTACCTGACGGGGAGAGCATTGAGATTCCCGTCCCATTTGCCGCTGGGCAGACCGGACGCTTCACCATCGTCTGGACGGACCCCGCAGGCACGCCACAGACAAACGCGGCGATTGATGCCGCGGCATCCCGTTTGCTCAACGATGTGGACTTGCGGGTTATTTCGCCCAGCGGGACGACGAACTTCCCCTACGTCTTGAACCCGGACTTGACCAACCAGAGCGCCGTGACCCGCGCCGCCGGCGCGACAACGGGCGACGACAGCCGGAACAACATCGAGCAGGTAGTCATCACTAACACTGCGGCAGGCACGTATCTGGTACGGATTACGCACAAGGGCACTCTGTCTGGCGGTGGCCAGTGGGTAACGTCGACGATGAGCGGCGGGCAAGCACAGGACAGGCCGCCTTTAGTCATTTCGCAGCCAGTCGTGACGGCAAGTAACAAGCTGGCGTTTTCTTGGCCGTCGGTCGTGGGCCAGCTTTATCAGGTGCAGTATCGCAACGACGTTGAAGGGCCGGGCTGGAGCAATTGGGACGGCGAAATCAGCGCCATCAGAACGAACACGGCGGTCGAAGTGGACATGGACGGCCCCCACGGGCGGCGATTCTACCGCGTCATTGAGGTCGAATGAAGCAGTTGCACAAAAGCTTTTGCTTTCTGCACGGGTGGCTGGTGCTGGCGTGTGGGCTGGCACCAGCCGGTTTCTCGCTGGGCCAAGGAACGATTGCCTATTTTCAGCCGAGCGAACCATTATTGGGCTACCTCGGCAGTGAATGGGATTTGAACGGCGATGGGCGGGGGGATTTTCGATTCTTCGATGCCTCGTACATCGCAGGTAGTTACTGGGCAACGCACGTTTCTGGCATGGGTTCTACTCGACTCTTAGTAATCCCACATACATGGATGGCGGATGGAGGTAGCAGTCTAGCCCCTTTGCCAGCAGGCTATTTGGTTGGCGGCACTTTGATTCCAGAACTTCTCTGGGCTGCTCACGACGCACCAAGTGGATACGGCAGTGCCCTCCTAGTCGGTTCATACATTACTGATGCCATTAACGGGGGGCCGTTTCCTGTCGGATATTTCTACGGGACGGCGGCATGCATGGGGATTCAGTTTCAAATCGGGACAGACTGGCATTACGGCTGGGTGCGGATTCATGGCGGCACTGCTGGGCTGTCAGAGGACGGCCAGCAGTTCTACCTCAACCCTCCCGCGTGGGTTCTGGACTGGGCGTACGAGACGCGCCCCGGCGTGCCCATTTTGGCAGGTGCGGTGCCGGAGCCGTCCACATGGGCCTTGTTGGTTGGAGGAGGAGTGTTGATGGGGTGCTTCATACGAAGGAGAAATGAAAGGAGGGGCTAACCAGATCACTGGAGCGAACCGCCGCCCCGCTTCTCCGCTCGACGGCGGGCGGCAATCCGGGAGTGCCTCGTGCGCTCCACCGTTCCTATCGCAGGCTATCGTTCCGTTCTGACGTTAACAGGCTGTTGAAAAACTCCGATGGAACTTCGCACAATCGGGGGCGGCGTAGCTTCTCAACGGCATGCATGGAACCCCGCAAGTCCAACCGGGGTCTCGGACCGGATTGAACCACAGCGCTTCCGGGGCGGCCCAGCATCCGCTGCGCGCCATTGACAGGCTGTTGAAAAATGCCTGTCTAGGAAGCCGACCTTCGAAAACATCGGGATGTTTGTGTGTTTTCCCTTCGCAAATGACTTTTTGAACCGCTTGCTAGCAGAGGTGTGGTGACGTGCGGCTAGCGGATTCGTCCGTGCTTTGAAAGTCGATGGTCTGTGCCTTGATGCCGCTCAGCAAGGCGAGGGAAACTTGGTGGATGCGAAGGCCCGGGTTCGGCACGGTTCGGCCCCGATGCCGAGGATGATGCGGCGATCGGGGCGGCAAACCTGAAACGCGAGAATGCAAGCCGGCCGGCATACCTCGGTGCGGGTCACGGGGTCCAACGACAGCGGAATCGGTAGGTACCGGATTCTGCCGACAAGACGGCGCGGCCGTCCTGCAGACCGATCAGTTTGAGGCCGGGGGCATCGCGCAGGGGTCGGCCGCTTTCGGTGGGCGAGGTGCGATCCCAAACCGGCAGATAGAGGGTGGCGGTGACATTGGCCGGGATGGTCACGTCCCATTCGAACCAGCCGTCCTGGATTCGCCAGTGGCTGGTGATGCGGCCTCGGATGGAGTCGTAATGGGCCCGCACCCAGGACAGTGTGGGCTGGGCTGCGGCGGGGTCGGGCTCAGGCGGGCCGGGTCGGAGTGCCAGGTGGGCAAAGCCCGGGGCTTGGGTGTCGATGCCGGCCAGGACGCGGAACATCCATTCGGCGACGGCGCCGAAGGCGTAGTGGGCGAAGGAATTCATGGCGGGGTTTTGGAAGCCGCGTTCGTGGGTGTAACTGTCCCAGCGCTCCCAGATGGTGGTGGCACCCTGTTCGACCTCATAACCCCAGGAGGGGAACTTGCGGCTTTGGAACAGTCGCAGTGCGAGGTCGTGGTGACCGAACCGGGTAAGCACCGGCAGCAGGTGGCGGGTGCCGAGGAATCCGGTGGTCATGCCGGAGTGGGTGTCGGACTCGGCCTGGCGGATTTTGTCGGCCAATCGCTGTGCGGCGGCGGGGCGTTGGGCGGGGGGGATTAGGTCTGTGAACAGCGCCAGAGCATAGGCGGTCTGAGTGTCGACGGTCAGGGTGCCGTCGGGCTGAACGTATTTTCGGGTGAAGGCATCTGCGATCCGGCGGAACAGAGCGCGGTATTCGTCGGCTTGGCGGCGGTTTCCGAGGGCCTGGGCTACTTCGGCCATCAGGCGTGTGCTGTAGGCGTAGTAGACGGTGTCGATGAAGTCGAGCGGGGTGGGTTCGTTTTGGTTGAGCCAGTCGCCCCAGTCGTTGCCGTGGGCCACTCCCAGGTCGTTGCGGCTGGTGGACTTGCGCCATTGGAGGAAACGAGTCATGGCCGGCCAGCAACGTTGGAGGATGCGCTGGTCGTTGTAGACCCACCAGACGGTCCAGGGGCAAATGACGCCGGCGTCGCACCAGGCGGTGCCGAAGTCCCAACCGTGTTGGAAGGGGAAGGGTGCGTAACCGGGGAAGGTGCCGCTGGGCCGTTGACTTTCCATTAGTTCGCGGAGCCATTTGGTGTAGAAGGCGGCGGTGTCGGCGTTGTAGGTGGCGGTGCGGATGTAGATTTGGGCATCGCCGGTCCAGCCGAGCCGCTCGTCCCGCTGGGGGCAGTCGGTGGGCAGATCCACAAAATTGGCGCGCTGGGTCCAGACGATGTTGGTGAAGAGGCGGTTGAGGACGGGGTCGGAGCATTCGAAGCCACTGGTTAGGGGAGTGTCGCTGTGCAGGACCAGGCCGGTGATGGCCTCGAGGGGTGGCTGACCCGGGTAGCCGGTTACCTCAACGTATTGGAACCCGTGGTAGGTGAAGCGGGGTGACCAGACTTCGCCCTGGGGATCGCCGCGGAGGATGTACGTGTCCGTGGCGCGGGCACGGCGGAGGTTTTCGGTCATCAGGGTGCCATCCGGATGCAGCATCTCGCCGTGGCGGAGCCTGACCGTGGTGCCGGCCGGCCCGCGCACTTGGAGACGGACCACTCCGGCGAAATTTTGGCCCAGGTTGAAGATGTAGACGCCGGGTTTGGGCTCGGTGCGAGCGACGGGTTTAAGCTCCTGAACCACGCGGACGGGCACGCCGGGGAACGATTCCAAGCGGGGCGGGGGGCGGAAGCCGAGGTCGATGGGACGGCCCTGGATTTCTGGGCCGCGACCGGGTTCGGTGGGATTTTGGAACTCGTAGAAGGTGGCGGGGACGGGACCGTTTTGTTCGGCTAGGATGGCGGGTTCCCACGCACGGTCGTTAAAGCCGGGCGAACTCCAGCCGGATTGTTCCCGGCGTGCGTCGTAAGTTTCGCCCATAAGGAAGTCGGCCTCCCGGATGGGGCCTTCCCCGGTAACTTTCCAGGATTTGGCGTCGGTGACGATGAGTTCACGGCTGCCGTCGGTGTATTCGACTTCCAGTTGTCCCATCCAGGCCGGGGTTTTGCCGTAGGTGTATCGGCCGATTCGCTCGGTGCCGATACCTTCGAGCAGGCCGAAGCCAACATAGCCTGCGTACCAACCGTCGGCGACCCAGGCGCCCCAGGCGTTTCGACCGCGGCGGAGCAGCGGCGTGACGTCCCAGGTCCAGTAGTAGGCCCGCTGTCGGTAATCGGTCCAACCCGGCGCGAAGTAGGCATCGCCCACACGGCGGCCGTTCAGGTAAAGTTCGAAGATGCCCAGCGCGGTGGCGTACAGCGTGGCACGGCGGACGGGTTTGGAGAGGACGAACTCGCGCCGGTATTGCCGGGCCGGGGGCAGGAACAACGTGGCTCGATCCCGATGCAGCGGGGTGGTGTCGCGAAAACTGATGAACTGTGCCTGCCAGTCTTGTGGGGAAAGAAGGCCCATGGTCCAACGGGCCGGTTCACTCCAGGTGGATCGGCCGTTGCGGTCCCAGACGCAGACGCGCCAGTGGCATTGTTGGCGGGAATGCAGTGGGCGGCCGGCGTAGGCTATGTGGACGGTCTCGGGGCTTTCCACCCGTCCGCTGTCCCAAAGATCGCCCACTTCTCGTTGGAGCAGCTCCGGTTGGCTGGCGACGAGGATGCGGTAGGCCGTCTGCCGCTGACCGCGCTCGGTGGATTCGACGCGCCAGGAGAGCCGCGGCTGAGGTTCGTCGATGCCGAGCGGGTTGACCCGGTATTCACAACGGAGGTCTACCGGCTGCAGCGCTGCTGGAAGCGAACCGGAACCTGCCAGCCATATTGCGGCCAAAGTCAGCTTGAAGAGGGTCGAGGTCGGCGAGCGTTTCATGCGTTCATGCTGGACAAACTGCTGGCCAAATCAATCCCGGGCAAGGCTGTTGGGATTGGCGTGGCCCCGTTCTGCGACTGAAAGGCGGACGGAGTTGCGCAGGCGGTCCGGTGTGGGGCGGGCAGAGCTGGATCCGGGGGAGCGGCCAGAGGGATTGAGCCGGTTTGGTCCCGGCACGTGAAGGGCCCGGGCTGCCGGGTGGGCTGGGAGGATCGTGCCGGGGTGCGTGAGGGGGTGTGCGGGCCTTCTTCTCGGGGTCGAGCGCCACCGCAGACCCGGTGGGGGTCGAATAGGGAGTGTGTGCGGGCCGTCTAAGTTTTGGTTACGGAGGTGGATTCGGCTTCCCTTGGACCCCGGGATCGGGTATCCGGGGGGCTGAACAACCGTGGTTGGAGAGCGATGCCAATGAGAAGTAATCGGAAGACGTGGAGAAGATGGGTGGGGCTGGCTGCCCTGGGGTGCCTGGCTTGGACGTTGGGCGTGGTGCAGGCGCCGGCGCAGGAGAAGGTGCCACTGGAGTTGAAGCTGCCGGCTCCGACGCTGAAGGGGACTCCGGAGGACCTGCCTAGCGGGCCGAATGTAGAGCCGTTGTCGGACAAGCCGCGGCCGCCCTTTTACGTGCCCAAGGGCGTGAAAAACGTCGCCTTGGGCAAACCGGTTACCTCCAGCGTCCCGCCATTCACCGGTGAATTGAGTCAGATCACCGACGGCAAAAAAGAGGCGTTCGATTACGACGTCGTGGAGTTTCGTCGGGGCACGCAGTGGATTCAGGTGGACCTGGGGGCTCCGCACGAGATTTATGCCATTGTGATGTGGCACGATCATCGCTACATCCAGGTGTTCCACGATGTGATTGTGCAGGTGTCGAATGACCCCGAGTTCCGGGAAGGGGTGGTGACCTTGTTCAACAACGATTCGGACAACTCCTCCGGACTGGGCGTGGGCACGGATCGTGAGTATTTCGAGACCCACGAGGGCAAGATCGTGGATGGCAAGGGGGTCAAGGCGCGGTACGTCCGCTGCTACACGCGCGGCAGCAGCCAGAGCGCGTTGAACTGCTGGCAGGAGCTGGAGGTGTACGCCCTTTCGGCCTCATGAACCGTGGCTGGGCCTGGGCGTTTGGCCTGATCGCCCTGGGGGCGCTGGGGGTTCGTTGTATCCAACTGGACCTCCGGCCCATGCACAATGACGAGGCGGTCAACGCCATTCGTCAGGGCGCGGTCTGGAGTTCGGAACCTTACCGGTACGACCCGGGCGAACATCACGGGCCCACGCTGTATTACTTCTCCCTCATCCCCATCCGGCTGCGAGGGATTGGCACTTTTGCGGAGCTGGACGAGGCGACGCTGCGGCTAACACCGGCGTTGGCCGGGGTGGGGATGGTGTTGTTGCTCTGGGCCCTGCGGCACGGGCTGGGTATGGGGGCCACCGTGGTGGCAGCCGGGCTGACGGCGCTCTCGCCGGCGCTGGTCTTTTACAGCCGCAACTTCATCCACGAAATGTTGTTGGGGCTGTTTACTCTTTTGTTCGGGGTGGCTTTGTGGCGCTACCTGCGGGAACCACGCCTTGTCTGGGCCATGGTTGCCGGGATGGCGTTGGGGCTGATGCACGCCACGAAGGAGACCTTTGTGCTGCCGTTGGCCGCGATGATGGTTGCGGTCGGACTGGTGGCGCGGTGGGAGTTGGGGCCGGAGGTTCTGGTCCGGGCGCGGCAGCTGTGGAACGCTCGGCACGTGTTCGTGGCATTGTTTGTGGCCGGCGCGGTTTCCGTCACGTTTTACACGTCCTTTTTCACGAACTGGCGCGGTCCGCTGGACTCAATTCTGGCCTATCTACCCTGGCTGCAACGGGCCGCGGGGAATTCGCCCCACATTCACCCTTGGTACTTTTACTTGGAACGGTTGCTGTGGTTTCAGCGAGCGCGGGGACCGGTTTGGACGGAGGGCTGGATCTTGGCACTGGCGTGTGTGGGAGGGGTGGTGGCTGTGCGCGGGCGCGGGTTGGGAGAGACGGATCGGGCGCTGGCGCGCGGGTTACTGGTGTTCAGCCTGACGCTAACGCTGTTTTACAGTCTGATTCCGTACAAAACGCCGTGGTGTCTGGTGGGGTTTTGGCATGGGTTTGTGCTGCTGGCCGGTGTGGGCGCGGTGCAGGCGTGGCGCTGGCTGCGGCCGCTGTGGGGCCGGATGGTCTACGGGGGGATTTTGCTGGCGGGAGTTTTGCATTTGGGGTGGCAATGCTGGCAGGCCAGTTTTGTGCGTCACTCGGATTGGCGGAATCCGTACGTGTATGCACAGACGGTGCCGGACGTGTTGCGCATGGTGGAGCGGGTGTTGGATCTGGCGCGGGTCCATCCGGACGGCCTGCGCATGCCGGTGCAGGTGGCGGTACCGAATCACGGGTACTGGCCGTTGCCGTGGTATTGGCGGAGTCTGGAGCGGGTGGGGTGGTACGATCGTTTTCCCGATGCCCCGTGGGCGCCGGTGGTGGTGGCGGCAGCGGAGTGGAACGTGAGGTGGGACGAACGCTCGGACCGGCGCTGGTTAATGACCGGTTTGTACGAGTTACGGCCCCGGGTGTTTCTGGAGTTGTACGTGGAGCTGGAGCTGTGGAAGCGCTGGTTGGCGGAGCGGCCGCGACCGGCGAAGGAGGACGGGGAGTAAACCGGACCGGAGCCGGCAGTCGTGCCGCGGTTTTGCGGATGAGACGGCAACTCAGTGCCGGGGAAAGGTGCAGGCGGCGACTTCGGCGGTTGGTCGGAGCCGGCGGGCAGAGGGTTGCATCAGGCGGGCATGGGACTCAGGGAACAGCCGGGCTTTGAACATCGCTCCCAATGCCCAGTTCGCGGAGGAAAGGCTCCTTGCGAACGGGTCGGCCAAGGAATTTCTCCACGGACAAGTTCACGTCGCGGGAATCACCCGGCTCGTAAATTTCACGGCGCAGGCGTCGGCCGGTAGGAATATCCAGGTATCCCTCGGGGGCCTGTTCGAAGACGGTGGCCATATCGGCCGCGATGACATCCGCCCAAGCGTAGCCGTAGTAGCCGGCGTCGTAGCCGGTGAGATGGCCAAAGTAAGTGACGAAGCTGGTGTCTTCGGGCACGGGATAGAAGACCTCACTGAGGATCCGGTTGGCCAGCGGGATAGTTTCAGAGGCGTTGCCTTCGTGGATCTGGGTATGGAGGGTCAGGTCAAGGATGCCGAAGGAGAACTGGCGCCGGTAGAAGTGGGCGATGCTGGAGCGTTTGGCTTCTTTGAGTTGACGCAAGATTTCCTCGGGGATTTTGCGGGACGGGTCGCGATAGTCTGCGGCGAAGCTGTCGAGGACGGTTTTGTCCCAGACCCAGTTTTCGAGCATTTGGGAGGGGGCCTCGACGAAATCGCGCGGGACGCTGGTCCCGGCAAACCGGCTGTATTTGGCGCGGGTGAGAATGGAGTGCATGGCGTGGCCGAACTCATGGAAGAGGGTCTCCACTTCCGAGTGGGACAGCAGGGAGGGCCGGTCCTTTTGCGGGGGCGGGAAGTTGCAGACCAGGGCGACCGTGGGGCGTTGGTAACGGCCGTCGGGGAGCAGTTTGCCTTCGATGAGTCCGAACTGGGCGAAGTGGTTGAACTTGCCCTCGCGGGGGAACATGTCGAGATAGAACAGGCCCAGCGGTTCACCGGTGACGGCATCGCTGACGACGTAAAGCTGGATGCCGTCGACCCAGCGCCAGGGCGGCTCGATGGGATCGAAGCGCAGCTCGAAAATCCGCTGGTAGATGCGGAACATTCCGTCCAGGACCTGCGGGTAGGGGAAGTACACGCGCAACTGCTCGGCGTCCACGTTGTAGCGTTCTTTCTTGAGCTGGTTGGCGTAGTATCGCCAGTCCCAGATATGGACGACGGCGTTGGGATCGCCGGTGTCCCGAGCCTTGAGGGCTTGGAAGGTGGCTTTTTCCTGGTCGAATTTGGGTTGGAGTGCGGCGGAGGTTTCCTGGAGGAACTGGAGGGCGCGGGCGGCGGTTTTGGCCATTTTGGTTTCGATTTGGTAATCGGCCCAGTGGGCGTAGCCGAGGGCTTTGGCGATGCGGTCGCGGAGGGCCAGGATGCGGCCGAGCAGTTCGGCATTGGTTTCGCGGGCCAGCCGATAGCGCTCGGTCTCCACAAGGCGCCGGACCTCTTCCCTGCGCGCATTTTCCATGACCATGAGGTATTGCCAGGTCACGTTGACGCGGATGGTGTATTCGTCCGGCCCGGTTTTGATGCCCGGCTGGTCCAGGAAGCTGTCGGGCAGGCCTTCCAGATCGGCCCGTCGGAATTGGAGGGCCTTGGTGGCCTGGGTAATGTGGGTGTCAAAGTCGGTGCAAAGCCGGGCCAGTTCTTTGCGCCACTGCTCGACTTGGTCGCGCTGGTCCTTGGGGAGGGCCAGGCCGGCGCGGCGGTAATCGCGCAGGGTTTCCTCCAGCAGTTTGGCGTCCTCGCCGAACAGTTGCGGCCGACTGTCCGCGTAGGCGCGGATGACCTGGTAGACGTCCTCGCGATACTCGATGCCCACAGCCCATTCCTGAAGGGTCTTGAGGCCGTCCGTGGCGGCCTGGCGCAGTGCGGCATTGGGACTGGTTTCCTTGATGAAAGCCAGGCGATTGGCGGCCGTACCCACCAGATGGTTCAGATCGTCCAAGGCCCGGACGGTGTCGTCGAAACTCAAGCGGGATCGATCCAGCCCTGCGATCTCGTCCAAGGCGGCGTTGCCGGTTTGGATGGTGCGCTCCACCAGGCGGCGAATAGCCTCGGGTGTGGTTTCGAACGTGGGCACGGCGATGATGGAGCCGAAGTGCGCGGCGCGACTCTGGGCCTCCTTGAGGGAACGGATGGGTGTGTGGAATGCCTTTTTCTTGGAGGCAGCAGTGCAACCGTTCATAACCAACGCCAAGCCGAGCAAGCAGAACAGCCTTGCATACATGAGGGCGGATGTTAGGCGGGCCGGCAGGTGTGGGCAAGTGCAAGGCCAGAGAGCTGCGCGTGCCCGGCGCATTTCACTTTTTGAGCGTTCGCGACAGGAACCCAACAAAAAGCCATTCCCCTTCAACGTTCCAGTAGCTTTGACCGGCACAAATCGCGGGAATGAATAGGGTTGTTCAACAAGGGAATCCCGCCCTTTTGAGGGAAGCTACCGACTCAGGGGAGGGTTTCGGTTCTCTGCCCGTCACCGGCTCCCTCGGCGCCTGCGGGGGAAGGAGCTCTGCTGGTGGAGCTTTGCTGTCTTCAGGCCGAGGCCGCCTGTTCGGGTGCACCCGGCCCGGGCCTGCCTGGAAGCCGGCCCTCTGAGGGTAGATGTCGTCGGCTGACCAACGAATAGGGTCGGGCGTGGAACGGGCCTGGAAGATAGGTGCGGGGCGGTAGGTTTCCGGGCGCGGTGTCGCTCTTCGAAAGCGCCAGCAAGCTGGCGCACTCCAAACGCTTCGCGAAGTCGAAGGCGCCGTGGGGAGTCGCGGCAGCGCATGGAGTTCGGTGCGTCGCTGCTGCTCCGGGACACGGGCCGGGGTGGAATCCGGCCCTCCACAGCATCGCGCGGCCGACGACTCTGCTTGAAACTGCCAATCCTCCAAATGAAGGGATGACTCCCACGCCGTCCGGCCTTGGAGGGACACGTTCCACCGCGTCCGATGGAAGGACGCCTTCCGTGGCATCCGTTGGGCCGGGTGGAACCGGGCCCTCCATGGAATCGTAACCATCGGGCCGGGGTGGAGCCGGGCCCTCGAATGGGCAATGTCGTCGGGTGAGCAACCCATCCGGTCGTTTGTGGAAGGCAGGAGCGGGGTGGGAGGTCTCGGGGCGCAGTGGGGCTCTTCCACAGCGCCAGCAAGCTGGCCTACTCCAAACGCTGCGCGAGCTGGAAGGCGCCGTGCGGGGTCGCGGCAGAGCATGATAGGGGGAGGGATGGCGGGATGAGCGCCACCCCTCCCTCCGAACCGGACGGGCGGTTCTCCCGCATCCGGCTCTCCAGTCAGTGGGGTCTCCGCCAGACTCACCATAAGCACAGGAGCCGTCT
>Ga0308392_1000917_pt1 | contig 12238 bp, 9 predicted proteins | sample Hotspr20Samplem2_FD_202361 | JGI IMG/M metagenome (GOLD analysis project Ga0308392, IMG submission 202361) | Hot spring phototrophic mat microbial communities from Octopus Spring, Yellowstone National Park, Wyoming, United States - 20050624_m2 ... | reverse complement strand
ACGGTCCCGCGACAGACTTCGTGGAGCCAGATCTCCAATCCCGCTCCGCTCCACCGCAGGAACAAGGCCGCGCCCCGGTCCCCCCGGGCACCGCCAGCCCGGAACGAGTGATCCCAGGGCAGTATCCCCCCACAAGCGGGGGGAGATTTTCCTTGCTGAGCCGCAGCTCCACTCCGGTTACCCTCTGTTGCTATGAACGAGGGCATGCCCTTGGAGCGGGTCGATTCCACCCGCTTGCGATGGAAGGGACGACTCTGGCTGGACTTCGGTGGCTGTGACTATCTGCGCTTGGCCCATTCTGCCGCCCTCCGACAGGCGCTTGTTCACGCCGTGAAAAAATACGGTTGGAACGTGGCAGCTTCCCGGCTGACCACGGGCAACCACCCGCTCTACCTCCGAATGGAGCGCAAGCTGGCGCGATTCTTCGGAGCCGAGGCAGCCTTGCTGGTGCCCAACGGCTACCTCGCGCCCTTGGTGGTGGCCCAGGCACTGGCCGGTCGGTTCACCCACGCCCTGGTGGATGAGGAGGCCCACGTCTGCCTCCAGGACGCAGCCCTCTTTTTGGGCTGCCCGGTGTGGACTTTCCCCCACCGCAACCCCCAGGGACTAACCCGTCAGGTGAAACGGGCTGGGCCACACGCACGACTGATCGTCCTCACCGACGGCCTGTTCGGGTGGAACGGCGCCGTGGCCCCTTTGGCAGAATATCGCCGTGTCCTACCCCGGACTGCGTGGATGCTGGTGGACGACGCGCATGCGGTGGGCCTGCTGGGCCGGCGAGGCCGTGGCAGCGTAGAATGGGCAGGTTTGTCCCGCGCCCGGTTGGTCCAGACGTTCACGCTGAGCAAGGCCTTTGGACTGTACGGTGGGGTAGTGCTCTGCTCCCGGCCCGTTCGCCGTTGGATCGTGGAACGCTCCACCTGTTTGGGCGGGGGCACGCCTCTCCCGTTGCCCTTTGTTGCTGCGCTGGAAACGGCCCTGGAAGAGCTGAAGCGTTCTGTTTTGACCCGGCGGCGCGTGCAGCAGGAAGTAGCGCGCTTGCGGCACTCGCTGCGACAAGCCGGCTGGGAGGTGCCCGAGTCGCCCGCACCCATCGTAGCCCTCTTCCCCACCCGCGCGCAGCAAGCCCAGCAACTGCGACGGGCACTTCAGCGTGCTGGCATCTACCCCACGTGGACGCACTACCCAGGTCGTCCCCAGGAAGGTTACCTGCGGCTGGTGCTGAGCCCTTCCCATACCGCCGCGGACGTAGACCGCCTGCTTGAAGCCCTGCAACAGGTCCCTCCCCCCGAACCTCGGCACCAGGCAAGTACGCGCTAGGTGAGGTCCGCCGGTCGACCGGGCCCTCTGACTCACCCAACAGCGGTGACTTTCCCGGGCCCAAGCCACTCAGTTGGTGGCCTGGCTCCCCCGTCCATCCAAGCACTCCCGCACGGCCAGCGCCAACGTGACCGGGCCGACCGGCTTGGCCAAGATGCGGTCCCCCGGCTGCAACCGTTTCTCGTAGGTCGCCACTTCCCCGGGATAGCCGCTCATCAGCAACGCTTTTAACTCAGGCCGTCGTCGCCGCAGTTGTGCCACCAGTTCCGCCCCGGTGCAGCCGCCCGGCATGATCATGTCGGTCAGCACCAGATCTACCTTTTGCCCCAGGCGCTCCCACAGTTCCAGGGCCGCGGGACCGTCGGCCGCCTCCAGAACCGTAGAGCCGCGGGCCTCCAGAATCTGCCGAGCCATGGCACGCAGCGGCGGTTTGTCTTCAACCAACAGGATCGTTTCCCTCCCTCCGGGCAGGGACCGAACCGTGGTGCGGGACGCAGCTTTGACATCCCCAAGGGGCTGCCACCGCGGCAGGTACACGTGAAAGGCCGTGCCCGCCCCCTCCTGAGATTCCACTTCGATCCAGCCGTCGTGCTGTTGCACGATGCCATGGACCGTTGCCAGGCCCAGGCCGGTGCCCTTGCCCACCTCCTTGGTGGTGAAGAAGGGCTCAAAAATCTTGGGCAACAGATGCGAAGGAATGCCGCAGCCCGTGTCCCGCACGGTCAGGCGCACGAAGTCGCCCTCGCGCCGACCCGGCGGTCCGTTCTCCTGCCGATCGTCGCCCTGCAAGCAGACGGTTTCCACGACAATCTCCAAGAGACCGCCCCGGAGCACGGCGTCGCGGGCGTTGACCGCCAGATTCATCAATACTTGCTCCAACATCCCCGGATCGGCCCGCAACGGAGCCCCACCCGGCTGCAGTCGCATCTGCAGGGTGATATCCTCGCCGATGATGCGCTGCAGCATCTTGCCCAATCCACTCACCACCTCGTTCAGGTCCAAAGGCTGCAGTTGGGGCTTTTGTCGGCGGCTGAAGGCCAGCAGTTGGCGGGTCAGATTGGCCGCCCGCTCGGCGGCCTGGGCGATTTGATGGGCGCACTCCTGCAGCTCCGGCGTAAGCGCACCTTCCTCCTGCAGCAGCGCCGCGTTCATCAGGATGACACTGAGGATATTGTTGAAGTCGTGGGCCACACCGCCGGCCAAGCGGCCCAGTGCCTCCAGTTTCTGGGACTGCTGCAGTTGTTCCTCCAACTCGATCTGCTGGGTAACCTCGCCCGCGTAACAGTGCACCACCCCGTGGACGGCAATCGGGTAAAATGACCAGGAAAGGGTCCGGCGTCCGTGGGTGGTGAGCAGCCGCAGGCGCGGCGTGTTGTGGGCCAGGCAGTCGGTCACAATTTGCGCCAATTCGGGCGGGAAGAGGGCTTCGACGCCAGGGACCTCGAAGCTCCGAGCCAGCACCGCGGCAGCCGGATTTGCATAGGTCAGCCGTGCCGCAGCATCGAAGGCCAAAACCGGGTTCGGATTCAATTCCGGAAAGCTGGCCAAGTATTCGGCCCGTGCTTCGGCCTGCTTCATGGCAGTGATGTCCAGCGCCGATCCATCGTAATACAAGGTCCGGCCCTCGCTGTCGTGGACCGCCACCGCGCTTTCCAGCACGTGCACGACCGAGCCGTCCCGGCGCACCCAGGCGCTCTCCAAACCATACACCATCCCGTCCCGCTCGATCCGTTCCAGAAAATCCCGGCGGGAATAACCCGGGCCAAACCCCTCTTCGTTCAGGTTCCGCCGGGCCAGTTCTTCCAGACTTTGGTAACCCAAGAGGCGCAGCAGAGCAGGGTTGGCCATGAGAATGCGGCCGTCCGGCGTGGTCCGATAGAGCGCGATGGCAGCGTGGTCGAAAATGCCCCGGAAGCGCGCCTCGCTCTCCTCCAACGCGCGAGCCAGCAACTCATGTTCGGCCTGTTGTTCCAGAAAAGTGATACCTCGTGCCAGATCCGACGCCAGTTCCAAAAACAAGGCCTCCAGTTCGGCATCCGCCCTCCATTCTGCCGGCAGCGCCACCGTCACACACCCAGCACCTGTTGCCTCCATTCCAGCCGCACGTGCCATGTGTCAAAGCCGGGACAAACCTCGCGCAGGAGGCAACTGTCGCAAACCTCCCCCGCCCGATTAGCGTACAGGCCGCGGGATTCCTGAGCCCGCTGGAAACAGTTGGGCCACGGACCAGTCTGCAGGCGTTGAAGGTGAAGCTTCATCCCTTCCAGCCCCGCGCTATGGACCCGCCCATCTGGCTGTCCAGAAGACCGCGTCCGCACCACCACGGCCCAAGGAAAATCGCCGGCTTGACGCAAGCCCGCCACAGCCTGATCCAACCACACACCCACGTCGTCTGCCTCCGTCAGGGTCTGGTTGATGTCCCCGGCAAACCGGAGCAACTGAATCAGCCGGTCACTGCGAAGCCGGCGCCGCCGCTCCACGGTCAGATCACGCACCTCCACCCAGGCCGACGGTCGCCCCTGAAAGCTGACCAGTTGCGAGCGGATTTCCACCTCGTGGACCTCCCCGTTCTTGAGGCGATGCCGCCACCCCGAACAGAACTAGTACCGGGGCCGGGGCTGACGCATATGAGTGAGCAGACGAGGTCGATCCTCTGCCGGTCGAATCGTCAGCAAGGTCATTCGCAGGAATTCCTCGCGACTGTAGCCGTAATGTTCGACCGCAGCCGGGTTGACCTCCAGAAAGCGCAAGGACTCCAGATCATATACCCACATGGGCGCCGGATGTTGGGCCATGAACTCGATCAGCGCCCGGTCATCTGTTGACAACGATACATTCCGGTGATTCATGTCGGTTCCTCGTCGAGCCCTACCGGCTTGGGTTCCGAATAAATGGCATCCCAATGGTCGCGAGCCTCACGCACTGCGCCATTGCGGTCAAGTGCCATCGGTCCGGACACGGATCTCCCGCATCTCGATTGAATCTCGGTCGAAAAGCCTCCCAAGTGGCAGGAGGATTGAAGCAGGGCCGGCCCACAAGCTGAGGGGTTGATGGACAGGTTACCGGCCGAAAGACCGCTGCCCCCACCCCACCAGGCCGCACCGGGACCCGGCCCACCTCGGACAATTGCCTCCGGCACGTCTCAACCCAGAGCCGCTGGTTCTCCCAACCGGAGGAATGGCTCCCCCGGCGTCCCGCCCAGGTGGCCCGAGGCAGGCGGGCAAGGTCCGTGTGTCCGTGCGTAGGGTGGAGTTTTCTGGACTGCCAAAAGGAGTGTCTCAGCGCCCGCAGAGCCTTTACAGCGCCAGAACGCTGGCGCACTCCAAACGCTTCACGAGTTCGAAGGCGCCGTTGGGTAGTCACCGCAGTGTATGAACTACGGCAGCTTGCTGGTGCTCTGTGGGAGGGTGGCGCGGAACCCGGCCCTCCAAGGGCAGCAGCTTCGGGTGCAGGTCGAACCCGTTGTTTTTAAGCAGCAGGGTTCAACCCATGCACGCATTCTCTCGGGTGCTAAGCCAACGGGCCGCCTACAGATCAGCGCTTCCGCCGGAAGCAAGGCGGTGTGCCACCCAGAACCCCCAGTATCGAGTGCTGCGGCCACGTCGAAGGGCCGTGGAGTCCGCGATTGGAGGCCATTGCCCCTCATGGCCGCGTCTTGTCAATCCCCGAGCCGCGCCGCTACCGTCGCCGCCGGGTGAGACAGCATCCTCCAAACACCGAACCGGTCGAGGACAGGGCCGTTCCGCTGTGTGTGGACCTGGACGGCACGGTGATCCGCTCCGATCTGTTGTGGGAGGGGTTGGTGCGGTTCTGTCGTCGCAATCCTCTGAATCTGATTCGCATTCTGCTGTGGTGGCGTGACGGCCGGGCCCGTCTGAAGGCGGAACTGGCGCGTCGTGTGTCCGTCCCAGTGGAGACCCTGCCGGTGGTGACCGAGTTTCTGGATTTTTTGCAGCGCGGGGTCGCTGCCGGTCGTGCCCTTTACCTGGTCACCGCTTCCGATGCTGAGGCAGCACGGCGCGTGGCCGCGCATTGGGGACTTTTTCGCGAGACTCTGGCCAGCGATGGTCGCACCAATCTGCGCAGCCATGCCAAGGCGGCACGGCTGGTGGAACGATTCGGTGCTGGCGGTTTCGATTACGCCGGGAATTCGATGGCCGACCTGCCCGTATGGCGGCAGGCACGCCGTGCACTGGTGGTGAATGCTCCGCGCTGGCTGGTCCGCCGTGCCCATGCGGTGGCCGAACCGGGCGGTACGTTCGCCTGTCCGCCTCGGCGGGGCCGCGCCCTGTGGAGGGCCCTGCGGCCACGGGCCTGGACCAAAAACCTGCTGGTGTTCGCTCCCCTGCTGGTGGGTGGGATTTCCTTCGAAGCATCCGCGTGGATCCAAGTCATCTGGGCGGCCGTCGGTCTGAGCCTTTGTGCCTCCGCCGTCTATTTGTGGGACGATCTCATGGACCTGGACGCGGATCGCGCAGATCCCTGCCGGCGAGGTGGCCCGGTAGCCTCTGGGCATCTGCCCTTAGCTTGGGCTGCTGCCATGGTGCCGGTGCTGGGAGGAGCTGGTGTGGCGCTGGCCAGTTTGAGTGGGCCCAGCGCAGCAGGCTCGGTCGGTTTGTATCTGCTGCTGGCCGGGACATGGTCTTGGCGACAGCCCCAAAAAGTCAGGCTGCGGCCTTGGGTCCGGGCCGGGTTTTTGCTTATGCGGCTGGGGACGGGCCACGCAGCGGCTGGCGTTCCGCTCACGACGCCTCTGTTGGGTGGGGAGCTACTGGCCGTCGTGGCTTTGGCATGGTGGAACCAGCTCAGGGGCCAATGCAGGACCAAGACGTTCGGCCCGTCCCAGATCGGCCGACGTTGGTGAGCTCTGTACGAGCGTCCTTGCCCGGGGTCAATGCCTTACGTGCCCAGCATGAAGGCTGGCTGCGGGCAACATGGGCGACCCGGACACCGTGTCGGCCCCGCCCGTCCGAACGACGCGCAGTTGCCGTCAGAGTGATCCCCATCAGATCCAGTAGCCGGGCTCCAGATGCGGAAACAGGTTGTCCCGCTGTTCGACCTGCGCCAGCCAGAGTTCGTCCACCCGCAGGTGGGTCAATTGATCGTAAAGGGCATGGAATCGCAGCAGGTGATCCCGGATCCGTTGCCGCGCGTAGCCGGGGCTGGTGCCGGTCCGCAGGATGAAGGGCCAATCGCTGGCTTGGGCCAGCAACAATTCCCGGGCTGCCTGTTGCAGCGCCCGACGGGGCACGCCTTGCGCCCGGGCATGACGACGCGCCAATTGGGACATGCGTTCCTGGGCCACGCGCAGGTGCGGCAGGATCCATGCATTGGTTTCGTTGACCCATACCTGCCAGTAGCCCGCCTCCCCCCAACTGGAGGGCATGGGCGTGGCTACCTGATGCGAGGTGTGCCGGTTCAAGTACTCCCACGGGGTGATCAGACTCACCACGCGCTGCTGCGCCACTTGGCGAATCAAGGCGTCCAGAAATTCCGGCCCCTCGTACCACCAATGTCCGAACAGCTCTGCATCGTAGGGCGCCACAAGAATGGGCGGATACTGGGTCAGACCCTGCAACCGGCGCACCTGTTCGATGCGGGCCTGCAGGAAATGCGCCGCGTGCTCACCGGCACGTCGCACCGCCAAGGCGCGCTCGTAACGGCGTTTGTCCGAACCCGGCCCCGTGATGCGGTAATATTTGAAGCCGGTGAACCCACGCTGGTCCGGCGAGGGTAAATACGGCCGTACGTAATCCAGGTCCAGGTCAAACCCGATGTCGCGATAGAAGTCCCGGTACACCGGATCGCCGGGATAGCCTTCCTCCTTGCTCCAGACCTGTCGGGACGCCTCCGGGTCTCGCCCGAATACGGCGATGCCTTCCGGCGTGTAGACCGGGGCAAAGACACCGTACCGCGGTGAAGGTTGTGCGCCCAACAGTCCGTGGGTGTCCACGATGAACCAGCGGAAGTCTCCTTCTTGCAGGGCCGGAGTCACTCCCTCGCCATAGGCGCACTCCGGCAACCAAAACCCGCGGGCGTTCCGACCGAACAGACGGAGGTAATGGTCGCGGGCAATCAGCACCTGCGCCCGAACAGAGGGTGGATGTTGCAACAGGGGCAACACCGCATGCGTGGCTGCGCAGGTGATGATCTCCAGTTGGCCGGTTTCCTGATACTGCGCGAAGGCGCGGACCAGGTCACGTTGCACCCCTTGGTACAAATCCCGCAGCCCCAGAAAGCGCTGGTGATAAAACCGGGCTAGCTCATGCAGCTCCCGGTCCCACCAGGTGCGTTGCAGCTCCTTCTCGGCCAGTTCAATCAGACCCTCCAGGTGCCGATGGTAGCGGGTCTGCAACAGCGAATCCTGCAGCATACTCGCCAGTGTGGGCGACAGCGAAAGAGTCAGGCGCACCGGCAGATTGTCCCGGCGCCAACCCTCCAGCAGTTGGAGCAGCGGCAAGTAGCATTCGGTGATGGCTTCGAACAGCCAGTTTTCCTCCAGGAACTTCTCATGTTCCGGATGTCGCACAAACGGCAAATGCGCGTGCAATACGATGGCCAGATACCCTTGCATGCAGTTTCAAAAGGAACCCTTGCCGGTCCCGGACCGGACTTCGGCCGCGGCCCGCGAGGGCATGCGGCGCTTGTCAACCAGATCACTCATCCCAATGCTTCATCCACCGACGGGCCCAACGGCCGCTCCGCCACAACAGGAGCAGGCCCAGCACCAACACCAAACCGGAAGCCAGCCAGTGGTACGGATCGCCGTCCCCCCGGCCCAGTCGGCGGCTGACATATTCCAAAAAAAGGCGCAACCCGGCCAGCGCGATCATCCCCAGCGCGACCAAACGCAGCAGCAGGGCCAGGGCTCTTGCGTAGGGGCTCACAAACCCGGCAACCGGCAAGCCACTCCTCCGAACGCCCGGATCACGATTCGATGCCAGGCGGCGGGGACAGATTCGGATCTGCCGCGGCCTGGCCCACAGCGCCCTCGTAAGTCGTGTGACGACTGAAGCGGAGGATGGCGGTGCGCCGTTCGGTCCCGTCGGCACTGACCGCCACGGCGTCCAATTCGAACTGCCCGTCCGGCAACACAAACCGGCAACTGAAGGAGCCGTCCGGCCGCAAAGCGATCGGCTGGCCGTGCAACGTAACCTTGGCATCCGGCTCCGTGGCACCGTAGACGATCAGTTCCGCATGAATGTTGAACCAAAAACCGCGCGGGACTGCTTCCGGTCGACCCATGGGGCTGGACACCAGCTCGGGCCGTTGCTCCGCACCGAAGGCGCCCGGGCCCGGAGAGGTGGGCCAGGCCTGCATGGCCCGTCGCACCAGCTCCGTCACCTCCAGCGAACCCACCCACACCCGGCGCAGCTCGTCCAGACGCACCGAGGCCTGCATCGCTTCCTCCTGCTCCGGCGACCAGGCCGGAGCCGGCGCCGCCAGAGCCGTCGGCAACTCCGCACGCCCTCCCCGCCGAGCCTCGGCAAGCGCAGAAGCAACCGCAGGCTCCCGAGCGGCCAGCTCTTCCACCACCCTCTGCAGTCGCCACAACGGCACGTCCGGAGGCACGGACATAAACTGGACTGGTCCCGAGGTCTCGAAAACCTCCGGCGGAGTCAGCGTGGCCTGGCTCCGCACCAGGGAGATCCATGCCCCATCCCGTTTGCGATAGTACCCCAGCTCCGCAACGTACCGCGCCCCGCCCCGGCCTACCTGCACGAACCAATGCCGCGATTCCGGATGCACCGCCACCTCCACGTGCGGAACCGTGCCCACGCTCTCCAAGTGCACCCGCAAGGTCAGGTGCCCGTCTCGCGCCCGCTGGTTGTGGTATTGCAGCTGCGCCCGCGTAAAATCCCAGTACGCATACAACCAGTGCGGATCGCAGGCCGTCAAAAACAGCTGCTTGGTCCCGTAGGCCTCCGGCAAATCCGCCTCCCCCGGCGCCCCAACTTCCACGGGAGGCTGAGGACCCAGCACATACCGTTGGCCAGGGCCACTGGGCACCGGCACCGAGGGGCGGTCGCCCTCCAAGAGGATCGGCGGAATCGCCGCGACCTGCAGTTCGGACGCGCCCTCCGCAGTGCCGATAGTGCGGGTGCCGCGCTCGGCAGAAGTCCTGGGCACGGCCCGTAAACGCTTGGGCTCGCCCAGTTCCGACGCAGGTTGCGCCGCAACTTTGCGGGGCGTTGCAGCCTTTTTGCCCGCGGGTGTCCCCTGCTTGCCCCGGGCGGCCGAACCCGACTGAGTGGCAGCAGCCCGTTTGATCGCTTTCTTTTTCGGTTTCATGCCCAATGTCGAACGCGCAATCCGCCTCCGGTGCCGACAACGGCACTCTACGCCAGCAAAGCGGAACTTCGCAATCGCATTCCCATCGCGGCCTGAAGCGCTGGCCTGGGGTTCAAGCTCCCAAAAGCGCCCGAGCCAGGCGTGGCCCCTGCCAAACCGGGAGGGTTCAACCGGCCGATCAGGGCTCTTGGGCACTTGCAAACCCGGAGCCCGGTGCCTCTGTCTCCCAGCCCCGCCTCCAGTTCAGGCAAGCTCCAGACTTCCACCGAAAGTCCCGGTGGAGTTGCTGCACTTCTCTCGCAACAGCTTCCATGCAGTCCCAGTTCCGGGTGGGTGCCTGTGGCCTACCGCCTCCATCTGACTCCGGCCTTCCGGCTGACGGCCATGTCCGCTGTCTGCAGACAGGCCGCCACCTAAACAGTGGATGCCAGCCGGAGACGGACCTCCCGGGGCTGCGGTGGTACCGGGCCGCGAAAATCGGGCGGACCAATGGAGTCTGGTCCGCCCGACCAAGGGCTTGAAACCGGGCGCCACGGGCGCGTCGGCTCAGCGACCGGATTCGCTTTCCTCCTGTTCGCGCTCTTCTTCGGCGGCCTCGAAAGCATGTTGAAGGGCCACGAGGTCTTCGCCGGGCTTGAGCTGGTCGAGCAGTTTCTGTTCTTCGCGGAGTTGCTCTTCGGTGTAGTGAGCGGCCTTGATGGAGAGGCCGATGCGTCGTTCGGCCCGGTCAATTTTGATGACGCGGGCGGTGACCTCCTGGCCCACTTTGAGCACGTTCTTGATCTTGTCCACACGCTCCTCGCTGATCTGCGAGATGTGCACCAGGCCATCGATGTCGTGCTGCAGGCCCACGAAGGCACCGAAGCTGGCCAGCTTGGTGACCTTGCCGGTGACCAGGTCACCCACCTTGTAGAGCTCGTCGATGCGCTCCCACGGGTCGGGGGTCAGTTGCTTGATGCCCAGGGCAATGCGTTGACCGGGCTTGTCAACTTCCAAGACCACGGCCTCGACCTCGTCGCCCTTCTTGAGCACCTCGGAGGGATGGTTGATCTTGCGCGTCCAAGACAGGTCGGACACGTGCACCATGCCGTCGATGCCCTCTTCCAACTCGATGAAGGCACCGTAGCTGGTGAGATTGCGGACCCGACCCTTGACGCGGCTGCCCGGGGGATACTTTTGGTCGATGGTGTCCCATGGGTTGGGCTCCAGCTGGCGCATACCCAGGGAAATCTTCTGTTCCTCCCGGTTGATGCTGAGGACCACGGCTTCGATTTCCTGACCCTGCTGCAGAACGTCCGAAGGCTTGGCAATGCGCTTGGTCCAGGACAGTTCGGTGACGTGGACGAGGCCCTCGACCCCGGGCTCCAGTTCCACGAAAGCCCCGTAGGGAACCAGGTTGACCACCTTGCCCTTGACGCGCGAGCCCACAGGATACTTGGCTTCGATCTGATCCCAAGGGTTGGGCGTCTTTTGCTTGAGCCCCAGGCTGACGCGTTCCTTCTCGCGATTGACGTCCAAGACCACCACGTCGATTTCCTGGCCCACCTTCAGCAGCTCGGAAGGATGCCCGATGCGGCCCCAGCTCATGTCGGTGATGTGCAACAGGCCGTCGATACCATCCAAATCAATGAACGCGCCAAAGTCGGTGAGGTTCTTGACGCGGCCCTTGCGAATGTCGCCAGGCATCATCTCCTGCAACAGCCGCGCGCGCCGCTGCGCCCGTTCCTCCTCGATAATCTCGCGCCGGGACAGCACGATGTTTTGCCGCTCGGGATTGATGCGGACCACCTTGAACTCGTACGTGTTGCCGACGTACTGGGAAAGGTTCTTCGGCGGGGTAATGTCCACCTGGGACGCCGGCAGGAAAGCCTCCGCGCCCACATTGACCAACAGACCGCCCTTGACCACGGCCTTGACCTTGCCCTGGATGCGTCCGCCCTCGTTGCAAATGGACAGGATGCGTTCCCAGTTCTTCTTGAACACCGCTTTCTCGTGGGACAGGACAACCATGCCGTCCTTGTCCTCGAGCTTTTCGATCAGGACATCGACCTGCATGCCCGGCTGGAGGGACTCGGGTTCTTCGAACTCGCTCAGGGGGATCACCCCTTCGCTCTTGTAGCCGATGTCCACCAAAACCTCTTTGGGACGGACCTCGATGATGGTGCCGGGGACAATCTCGCCAACCGCAAAGCGCATGGGGCTTTGCTTCATGGCGTCTTCCATGGTGAGCATAGAATTCTCTGCCTTCTCAGGAACCTGTGGAGCCTTTGGGAACGCACCCCCTGGGGGCGCTGCCGAATGCTCCATTGCCTAACGAACCAGTCGTTGCAACGGCAACGGAGGTTGCTCCCCGGGCTTTTCCCGGGGCCGGCCCCGGTTCTGAACGAGACCGGTAGTTAGGTTGCGCGTTAACTTTTCGTTTCTCAGCCTCGATCGGAACATCCGCACCCGCGGAGTCCAGGCGGTCGGCAAGAATACGGTCCCCCCAGCCACGCGCAAGGCCAAAAAGCCGACAAGCTGCGGACACCTGAATCCTTACCGACTTTGGTGGGAGCCTGTTCCGGGCCGGGAAATGGTCGCTGCTGCTCATCGGTTGGAGGTTTTGACCCCTTGGGAAGGCTCGGCA
>Ga0308392_1000910_pt1 | contig 12257 bp, 8 predicted proteins | sample Hotspr20Samplem2_FD_202361 | JGI IMG/M metagenome (GOLD analysis project Ga0308392, IMG submission 202361) | Hot spring phototrophic mat microbial communities from Octopus Spring, Yellowstone National Park, Wyoming, United States - 20050624_m2 ... | reverse complement strand
GCCACGGAAATCCGCCGCCGGATCCTCGCCGCCTTCGAGGCCGCCGAACGGGAACCGAACCCGGAGGTGCGGCGCGCCTGGCTGACCTTTGTGGTTGTCGGGGGCGGGCCGACGGGAGTCGAGCTGGCAGGGGCGCTCGGCGAGATCGCCAATGACACGCTCAAGGACGACTTTCGCAACATCCAACCCAAGGAATCGAGCATCTTGCTCGTCGAAAGCGCACCCCGGGTGCTGCCCGCCTACCCTCCCGAGCTCTCCCTCGCCGCCGAGCGCGCGCTGATCCGACTTTCGGTGCGCTGCCGGACGGGGGTGCGCGTGACGAGAATCGACGGCGACGGCATCGAACTCGAGACCCCCTCCGGCCGGGAGCGCCTGCGGGCCCGCACGGTGATCTGGGCGGCCGGCGTCGCCGCCTCCGGCTTCGGCGAGGTCCTGGCGCGGCGCACCGGCTGCCGGCTCGACGCCAAAGGCCGGGTCCAGGTCGGGCCGAATCTCACCGTGCCCGGCCATCCGGAGATCTTCGTGATCGGCGATCTGGCCTGCGTCCTCGACCAAACCGGCAAGCCGCTTCCGGGCGTGGCTCCGGTGGCCATCCAGCAGGGACGATATGTCGCGCGCCTCATCGAGCGGCGGCTGGCAGCTCTTCCCACTCCGCCGTTCCAATACAAAGACAAGGGGAACCTGGCCACCATCGGCCGGGCCGCCGCCGTCGCCGACCTCGGCCGATGGCGTTTTAGCGGACTCGCGGCTTGGCTGGCCTGGCTGTTCGTTCACCTGATGTATCTGGTCGGGTTCCAGAACCGGCTGCTGGTGCTGATCCAGTGGGCTTTCCACTATATCACGTTCAACCGGCGCGCGCGGCTGATCGCCCCGGACTGGCGCTTCCTGGCCCGCTCCCGCGAAGGCCGCCTCAATGGATCGCCCCTTCAGGAGCCAGAGGTTCGAGCCTGATGGCGCCGAAGGTGGCCTCGTACTGCGCCAGGTTCTGGTTGAGGACATTGGCCAGAGCCTTGGCCTGCTGCGGGCTCAAGTAGATACCCTGGAAGACCTCGATGCTGACGTGGCCGGCCTCGGTTTGATTCAGCCGGCCGAAGGCCAGGAGAAAATCCCACAGGTTCACGCGCACCTGAATGCTGTTGGCATACCCCTCGCGATAGTCGGGCGTCCGGACGATCTCGACCTGGGCCGGATGGGGCTCAAACGGAGACTGGCTCATAGGCTGGCCATTATTGTCTCACACTGGCGGACCGCCGGCTGTTGATCTGCCGGGATCCCCGCCTTATAACAGACTTCGCCGCCCCCGTGAGGGAGGTTGGCAAGGGGGGTCAGCATGCGGAAATATCTATGTTTGGCTGTAACCTGCTGGATCTTCGTCATCGCTCGGCAACCCGTCGCCGGCCAGGAGGTACGCGCCAGCATCACAGGAATCGTGACGGATCCGAGTGGCGCTCCAGTCGCCGGAGCCTCCGTGACCGTCACCAACCTGGCGCAGAACGTTTCGCTGGCTACGGAAACGAACGAAACGGGAGCTTATCTTACTCCGTTTCTCGCCCCGGGAACCTACCGCCTGACCGTGGAAAAGCCCGGATTCAAGCGCTTTGTCCGCGAGAACATCGTTTTGCAGGCGCAGGACCGCGCTCGCGTCGATGTCGCGCTCGAGCTGGGCGAGGTGACCCAGAGCGTCACGGTGACCGCGGAGGTCTCGCTGCTGCAAACGGAGACCGCCACCCGGTCACAGGTCATCTCCAACGAGCTGATCGCCAACGTGCCCACGCAGGGTCGCAATCCGTTCCAGATCGCCTGGGCCGCCCCGGGCGTCATCAAGACCGGAAGCTGGCGCTACCTGCGCTCCTTCGACATCGCGGGCACCTCCAACATCTCCATCAACGGCAGCCGCAACCGCGACAACGAGGTGCTGCTTGACGGCATCAGCAACGTCCGCTCCAATCGCACCGTCATCCACGTGCCGACCATGGAATCGGTGCAGGAGTTCAAGGTCCTGGCCAACACCTACGATGCCCAGTACGGGCGCACCGGCGGCGGCATCGTGGCCATCGTCACCAAGTCCGGAGGCAACCGCCTGCACGGGAATCTGTTCGAGTATTTCCAATCGGAAGAGCTCAACGCCAATCCGAGCGAGCTGAACCGCGCCGGGATTCCCAAGCCTCCGAACAACATCAATACGTTCGGCTTCCAGCTTGACGGCCCGGTCTGGATCCCGAAGCTCTTCGACGGGCGGAACCGGCTGTTCTGGTTGCTTTCTTACGAGGGCATGCGGCAGCGCTCGGCCGACCCGGGCGTCAGGACTTTCCCGTTGATGGAGTGGCGCGCGGGCGACTTCTCGACGCTGTTCAACGCGCAGGGCCAGCCGGTCCTCATTTACGATCCGCTGACGACCAACCCACAAGGCATCCGGCAGCCCTTCCCCGGCAACCGCATTCCCGCCGGCCGCATCGACCCGATCGCCACGGAAGTCTTCAAGTTCTACCCCGCCCCGAATGCGCCCGGCGACGGTCCGGCTCGGGTGAACAATTACATCTATCCTTCGCGCTGGATCGGCGACATGAATCAGTGGATCGGGCGCCTGGATCTGGTGATCAACTCCAAGAACGCAGTCTTCTTCCGCTACGGCCAGAACCCCTTCTCCGAGTACCGCGGCCTGGTGTTCGTCACCGATCCCAAGCAGTCCAACCCCGCCGAGCCCACCGGCAACGCACCTCTGATCCGCAACGGGCGGAACTGGACCTTCGACTGGACCTCGACCATCTCGCCGCGGATGACCTTCAATCTCCGCGCCGGCCTGGCGCGCTGGGAGGAGACCACCGGCAACAGCTTCGGCGCGGGCTTCGATCCCCGCCGGCTCGGCTTCGACCCGGCGCTGGTGGCGCAATACACCAAGCTCCAGTTCCCGCGCTTCGATCTCGGCGCCTACCAGGCCGTCGGCACCGACCGTTTGCTCAACTTCACCGCCAACGACGCTTACACGCTCCAGCCCAACTTCAGCCTCGTCGTCGGGCGGCACTTCATGAAGTTCGGCTTCGAAGGCCGGCGCTACAACGACAACGCGCAAAACCCGGGCCTGGCGAGCGGCGTCTTCAGCTTCGGGCGAGGCTGGACTCAGCGGGATGCTCTGCGCGCCGACCCGGCCTCCGGCAACGAGATTGCGACCTTTTTGCTCGGGTATCCGAACGGCGCGTTTGTGGACCGGAACATCGACCCGGCCTACCGCGGCCACTACTGGGCGTTGTTCTTCAACGACGACTGGAAGGTGACGCCGCGGCTGACCATCAACCTCGGCCTGCGCTGGGACTACGAGACGCCGAAGTACGAGCGCTACAACCGGATGCTCCGCGGCCTGGACTTCAATGCTCCCAGCCCGATCGCCCCCCCAGGTTCAGGGGTTGAATCTCAAGGGCGCGGTCCTGTTTGCCGGCGTCGGCGGACAGAGCAAGTATTCCTTCGAGCCCGACCGCAACAACTTCCAGCCGCGCCTGGGCGTCTCTTACCGCATCACCGACAATTGGGTGGTTCGCGGTGGATACGGCCTCTACTATGCGGGAGAGTCTGAAGTGGGCGCGCCGCAGGGCTTCAGCCGGCGCACCACCGCCGTGGTGAGCCTCGACGGCGGGCTGACGCCGGCAGTGCGGACGGCCAATCCCTTCCTCAACCTGCCGGGCGGCAGGCTGCTCGAGCCGATCGGCGCTTCGCTCGGCGCGGCCAGCTTCCTGGGCGAAGGCTTGACGGTGAACTTCCTCAACCGGCCGCTGCCGCAGTCGCACCAGTACTCCATCGACATTCAACGCTCGCTGCCGGGCAACGTTCTCCTTGAGGTCGGCTACACGGGAAACCAGCTTCGCAAGCTCCCGATCAGCGTCGCTCTCAACGTGATCCCGGCCGCCGAGCTCGGCCGACGCCTGCCCACCGGCGCCATCGACACGGCCTACTATACGACGCGCATCCCCAACCCGATGGCAGGCCTGATCCCGGCCAACGCCGCGCTAAACGGCGCGACGATTCCGCGGCAAAATCTGCTGGTGCCCTTCCCGCAGTTCTCCAGCCTGACGCTGGCGAACGTGCCCATCGGGCGGCAGCGCTACGACGCCCTGCACGTGAAAGCCACCAAGCGCATGTCGCACGGGCTGACCTTCCTGGCCAGCTACACGCTGGGCAAGACGCTCGAGCAGGTCAACCTGCTCAACGCGCAAGACTTCGTCCTCAACGACCCGAAACGGACGCCGCTGGCGAAGCTGCATGCCAACGAGCTCGACACGCCGCACAAGATCGCCGTGACCGGCGTCTTCGACCTCCCCTTTGGTCGCAACAAGCCTTGGGGGGCGTCCTGGAGCGGTCCGCTGAATGCGCTTCTCGGCGGCTGGCAGCTCAACTGGCACTTTCACTACATGATCGGCTGGGTGCTGGACTATCCCAACGCCAAACAGGTCCGGCCGGGAAGCGCCGAGCTCTCTAAGTCCGAACGGACCATGGCGCGGTGGTTCAACACTTCGCTGTGGGACGACCCGGCCACGGGCCGACGGGTACCGGTGCAGGAGGCCTTTACGCTGCGCGATTTCCCGCTGCGCTTCGGCGACGTGCGCGTTCCCAACTACCACAACTGGGACGCCTCGATGTCGAAGTACTTCTACCTGCACGAGGACCTTCGGCTCCAGTTCCGTTTCGAGATGGTCAACGCGATGAACCGTCCGTGGTTCCGCAGTCCGGCCGGCGGCTACAACAACGTCGCCAGCGCCGCCTTCGGCCAGCTCAGCCCGGTGCAGAGCAACCTGCCGCGCTTCATCAAGCTCGCGCTTCACTTGATGTGGTAAGCGCCTGGTGAAGGGAGGGGACCTGCCGGTCCCCTCCCGCCTGTCGGTAGTAAGTCAATCTGTCCGCTTTTATTCACACACGATCTGTCCGCATCAGTAAATACCACCTGAAGATCCTCTTCGGCTTGCCGAAGGCGGTTTGCGTGTCTTCAGGCCATTTGTACTCGTCGTCGCCGGGGCGGTGGGAAAGTGGGAATCCTGCCTCGGCAGGATTTCCAAGGGGCGGTGGGAGGGGTGGGAAACCGCTTTGCGGTTTTCCACGGCTTCCACGGGCCCGCCTTTTCCACGGCGCTCCTTGCGCCTGCTTCTGCTCCCCGCCATAGGATTGCCGTCCGCCGTGAAGCGGCCCACCACGTGTGGCCCGTACCGGATCGACACGGTCCCGTCCAGGTGCTCGTGAATCGTCACCGTCGTTCCGGCCAGCGAGTGCCGGAAGCGAGTCCTCTCCACCTGCCAGCGCCGCTCGCCAATCGCAACCGTGTTGTCCTTCTCCACGACCCGCTCGGTTTGCAGAGTGAACACCCAGTTCAGGTCGCTACGCGAGCTCTTCCGAAACGCCGTCCCCTTCTCTCTGGCCGGCACGGCGAACTTCCGGTTGAGCTCCGCAATATAGTGCTCTCGCAGGAACCGGTTCGCTTCGTCCACCGTCGTGATGCCCGCCACCCGCAGCTCATTCGGCAGCCGACCTTGCCACGTCCCGAAGTTCCGCTCTCCTCGCCCCCGCGCCTGCGGCGAATAGGCTGGGATCATCTGCACCCCCAGTTCCTTCATCGCCCGTCCAATCTGCGTCAGCCGGTGCTTGTCCACCTTCTCGCCCGCCTTCGGCGTCACGAAGAAATGACTCCCCCGGTCGCTGTAGAGCGCACAGAAGACCCCCTTGCTCTCGATCACCTCCCGCAGCGCCGCCATCACCGTCCGCGTCGATTCCTCCTCCACCAACTGCGCATAGTAGATCTCCTTGGTCGCATCGTCCAGGGTCACGATCAGGTCGTACCACCGCTGGTCGCAGAACCACCGGTGCTTGCTCCCGTCCACGTGCAGCAGCATCCCCGTCATCGGCCTCGGCTCACGCCTCCTCCGGTGCTTGCCCCGCCTGCCCCGGCTGGCTACCAGTCCCGCTCCCTGCAGCGCTTTCTGCACCCAGGTGCAACTCAGCTGGATGCCGTGCTTCTCGCTCAACTTCTCGTGGAAGTGCCGAATATTGAAACCCGCGTAGGTCTCCTGGTACAGCTTCAGCACTTGCTCGACCACCTCCAGCGGCACTTGCTTGCCGCTCGGCTTGCCCTTCCGCCGGTCGGCCAACCCCGAGTAGCCGTGCTCTTCCAGCCGCTCCCGCCACCGCCGCATCGTCCGGTCAGTGACTCCGATGATCTCGGCCGCCTCCCACCAGGTGATCTTCTTGGCCATCGCTTTCAACAGCACATCCTGTAGCTTCATCATCCGCTCCACTTCCGCGGCCGGGTATCGCTGCGTGGTCTTCACCCCTCCAGCGTCACCCGCCGCTCGGCTCGAACGGACAGATCATGTGTGAATTGGACCGGACAGATCACATACTAGCGACAGCCGGTCCCCTCCCACTTGCCAAAACGGGTCCCACCGTCATAGAATCCAGGCGTGTCACATCGCTTCCTGGTAGCTTTGCTCACCCTTCTCCTTACCGCTGCGGCCTGGGCGGCCGATGAGCGTCCGGTCGTTCCCACTTGGCTTTACCGTAACTTAGCCCATGCGCCCGAGGTCAAGACCGACATCTCGACGCCGACCTGCCGTTACAAGGCCGTTTTCGGCGAGGGAGACTCGTGGGCGAGCCTGCCCCGGAGCCTCTGGCGATACGGCGAAGTCACGGTGGCGCCGGGCGGCGCCTGCGCAGAAGTGAACTATCCGCGCATCGAGGAGATTTACGTTGTTCTGGAAGGCTCCGGCGCCGTGCGCTACGGCGCCGAGACGCACCCGGTCAAGCGCTACGACTTCATGTATCTGCCGCCGACCGTCGCCCATGCCATCTCCAACCTCTCGGAGGCCCCGCTGCGGCTGATCGTCATGTCCTACCGGATCCCCGAAGGGATGCGGATCCAGGTGCCGGCCAAGTTCCAGATCGCCAACATCGACGATGTTCCGCTTCAGCAGGTGGGCGGCCATCCCCCCAGTTCGCTGTTCCGGCTGCTCGTCGGCACCACCGAGAGCACGCGCGACCGCATCGCCGCCGCGCACGTCGTCACCAGCTTGTTCGTCATGGAGTTCGCCCCCGGCGGCACGAACTTTCCCCACCACCACGACACGGAGGAAGAGGCCTACCTGGTGCTTGCCGGCAGCGGCGACATCGTCGCCGGCGGAGGAATGGACGGCGTCATGGGCAAGCATCCGGCCAAGGCCGGCGACGCCTATTTCTACCGTCTGAACTGCACGGTGGGCTTCTATGCCTCGCCGGATCCCGGCGCCGAAAAGGCGAAGATTCTCGCCGTTAGATCCCTCTATCCGTTCGGCAAGCGCCGGCCGTAGCCGTGACCCTGACCGAGCGCGACCGGGAGTTGCTCCGGCGCACCTTTCTCGACTATCGTCCGACGGCGGAGTTCCTGGCCTGCCCTCTGATCATCGAGCGCGCCGAGGGCCTCTATCTGTGGGACCGTGACGGGCGACGCTATCTGGACGCCATCGGCGGCATCTTCGTCGCCGTGCTCGGCCATCGCCATCCGCGCGTCATGGAGGCGATGCGGCGGCAGATGGAGCGCGCCACCTTCGTGGCGCCGCTTCACGCCATATCCGACGTCACTCTCGACTTCATCGAGAAGCTCGGCAGCGTCACACCGGGCTCGCTTCAGTTTGTGAAACCGTTCAGCGGCGGCAGCGAGGCGGTCGAGGCGGCGCTCAAATTCGCCCGGCAGTATTTCAAACAGACCGGACGGCCGGGCAAGTACAAAGTGATCAGCCGCTACCACTCCTACCACGGCGGTACGTTCGGCGCCATGGCCGCCAGCGGCACCGGCCCGCGGAAAGCCAAGTTCGAGCCCGAGGCGCCGGGCTTCCTCAAGGTCTTTCCGCCCACCCACTATCGCGACCAGTTCGGAAGCTGGGAGGAGGCCAACCGCTTTGCCGCCCGCGCCGTCGAGGACGTCATCGTGCACGAGGGCCCGGAGACGGTCGCCGCCGTCATCCTCGAGCCGATCGGCAACACCGGCGGAATCATCACGCCCACCGAGGAATATTTCGCGCTGCTGCGCGCCCTCTGCGACCGCTATAAGGTGTTGCTCATCTTCGACGAGATCATCACCGGGTTTGCCAAGACGGGGAGGATGTTCGCCGCCGAGACCTTCGGCGTCACTCCGGACATCCTCTGCGTCGGCAAGGGCATCTCAAGCGGCGCCGCGCCGCTTGGCGCGATGATCGCCCGCCTGGAGCTGGCCGATGCGTTCTCGGCCGCGCCGGACAACTACTTTGCCCACGGCCACACCTATGCCGGCAATCCGCTGGCCTGCGCCGCGGGAATCGCCGTCATCGACGCCATCGTCGAACTCGACCTCTGCCGGCGCGCCGAAGAGCTCGGCGGCATGCTCCGACGGCGGCTGGAGGGCCTGAAGCGCCTCGGCGTCGTGCGTGAGGTGCGGGGCAAGGGCGCCCTCCTCGGCGTCGAGCTGGTGCGCGACACCCGAACCATGGAGCCGTTTCCCGAGCTCGGGCGCGCGCTCAAACGGACGGCTCTCGAACGCGGGATCATCCTGCGCATCGATCCGAGCTGGTTTGCGGTCTCGCCGCCGCTCATAGCCACCGAGGCCGACATCGAGGAGATCGCCGAGCTGATCGAGCTGAGCCTGCGCGACGCCTTGAACCAAGCCGGCTGAAGCGCCGCCGCCTCAGCGCCGCTCGAGTTCCGCGAGCACCTCGACGAGAACAGCTCCGACGACGGCGAAACTCGCCGGGCTCAGCTTGTCCAGCGTGTCGGCGGGCGTGTGCCAGTAGGCGTTGTTCGGGCCGTAATCAAAGTCGATCAGATTCGCCGCCGGCACGCCGAGCTCGACAAACGGATAGTGGTCGTCGAGCACGGCGCCGCCCTGCCGGAGGAAGTGTCGCCCAAGGCCGAGCCGGGCGGCCGTCTTCCAGATCAGATCGATGAGCCGGGGATCGGAGTACTCCTCCCGGAGGATGCCCAGATCCCGGTCGCCGATCATGTCCACGTTGATGAGCGCGACGATGCGCCGGAGCGTGCCGTCTCGATGCCAGCGCCCCGCCAGATGGCGGCTTCCGTAGAGGCCGTCTTTGTCGGTGTAGTCGACGTAGGCCTCTTCGCCGTCGAACCACACCAGCCAGACGTCATGGACCCGTTTGCGTTGCGAGACCACGCGCGCCATCTCGAGCAGGAAACCCGCCGAGGAGCCCCCATCGTTGGCCCCGACAAAACCGCTTCCCGTCATGACCTTGGTGTCGTAGTGACCCGAAAAGACCACCGCTTTGCCCGAAGAACCGCGGAAGCGCGCAATGAGGTTCCGCATCCGCACGGGACCCTGAGGCGTGACCGCCCGGAAGGCATCCTCGTCGAGCTCCGCGCCGAACCGCTTGAGCCAGGCACGGATGTAGGTGACGGCCCTCGCGTGCGCGCCCGAGCCAGGGGTGCGCGGGCCGAGCCGGACCAGCTCGGCGGTGTGGCGAAAGGCCTGCTCGCCGGAGAAGTCGGCCCCGGCCAGCAGCAGGGCTAGGAGGGCTTGCGCGCCGTGCATATGTATCCCAAGGTGAAGATCCGCTCCCGGTCCAGCCGGTCCAACAGCGGCACGAGCAGCGCCGGCGGCGCCAGTAGCAGGGCCGCTGCGGCAAACCAGACGCCGCGGAAAAACTGAAGTCCGTTGAGCAGTTGCCGGGAGAGGAATCGGAAATAGCCGCCGATCGCCTCGATGCTCAGCAACTCGAGCCCCGCCGAACCAAGCAGGTACGCGACGCCGTAGCGGGTGTAACGGTAATAGTCATGGGGCGCTTGGTGAATCTCCCAAGCGTGCGGCACCACGAGCAGAAGCCGCCCGCCCGGCTTCAGCGTCCGGGCCAGCTCGCGCAACACGACGCCAGGTTCGCGGACGTGTTCTAGCGTCACTACGTTCAGGCAAGCATCGAAGGCGCCGTCGGAAAACGGAAGTGCGGCTAGATCGGCCACACAATCCAGACGGCTGTAGTCCCAACTGGGATCGCCGGCGGCGAAGTCTACCCCGCAGTAGCGCTGGCGGGCGAAGAGGCCCGCGTGCCGGCATTCTCCCGCACCGGCGTCAAGCACCCGCGCCTCAGGCGCCAGCGAGCCGGCAAACGCCGCTACACTCTCCTCGACCCGCCATTCGAAGTAGAGGATGTGCCGCCGCACGGGGCCGGGCAGAAGGCGCCGCAGGGCGGCATATCTCATCGCTTCTTGCGCGCCTCCATCATCACCGTCCCGCCGGCGCGGCAAGCCGCCTCCAGCAGCGCAAACGGCAGGCAGGCGGCCACCAAGGCGACGTAGGCGGCGGTCTTGACGATGGCGGCGCGCGGACTCTCTTCGATCCGTCGGATGCGGCGCACCATCGGATCGAGTCCGGGCGCCAGGCTCGTGGCCAGGCAGGCGGGGTTGTCGCGGAGCGAGAAATACTTGATGCGCACGACTTCGAAGCCGCAACGATCAAGCAGAATCTCCAGATCGCGCGGGCGGAAGTTCCACAGGTGCCGGGGCACCTCCAAGCCCCGCCAGTGCTCTCCGAACAGCAACAGTTGCCAGCTCGCTGCGTTCGGAACCTGGACGATCAAGCGCCCGTCGGGCTCAAGCAGCGTGTGAGCGGCGCGGAGATACTCCGCCGGATCATACAGGTGCTCGAGGACGTGGAACATCGTGACGGCCGCGCAGCTTGCCGGCGGCAGAGGCGCCTGCGACAGCGACCCGCAAAAAGCCGGCACGCCGTTGTGCTCCCAGGCGACCCCGGCGGCGGCCAGCGAGAAGTCGATCCCCACCACCCGGTATCCCCGCTCCTTAAGCAGCAGAAGGAACAGTCCGCCGCCGCAGCCCACATCGAGGACGATTCCCTTGGCGCCGGAAGAAGCCAAGGCCCGTTCGACGAACCGAACATGGTCCCGCAGAACGAGTCGCCGGTAATACTCCATCAGACGCGAGGCCGGATCCTCGCCCGGAACGAACCAGTACTCGGGGGGATAGTAGCGCCAGACCTGATCGGGTCGGGGCCGCGGCGCCAGACGGATGAGCCGGCAGGAGCGGCACTCTACGACTTGGAACAGTTCGTCCGTGGTGCGAAACAGGCGGTCGGTGGCGGTGAACAGCAGGCGGGTTTCCGTGGCGCCGCAGGCCCCGCAGCTCTCCGCCTCGGCGGCGGGGGCCTCGACCGGAGTCGCCCCCTGCCCGAGATCGCCCGGGGCCGGCACGGGCACGAACCTCAAACCGCTTGCTCCATCAGCTCTCTCAAACTGATCCGATGGCGGAGCAACAGCTCCAAGACCTGGCGATCGGAAAGCCGCCGGATCTTGCTTAGCTCCCTCCGTTTGCGCAACATCCGCGGCAGCAGGCGCAGCGCCATCAAGTCCCCCCGAATGAGCGCCGCCGCCAAGCGCAGTTTGCCCGTCAGACCGGGAAATCTCCCCGATTCCCCCCGACCCTGCGCGGCCGCCCAAAGCCCTGCGCCGATTCTCGCCAGGTAAAACGCTCCGTTCAGCCATAACAGGCTCCATGGAAAGAGCTTTGCCGCCAGCAAAACCCTGTTGCGTTCGATCAGTTCCACTCGTCGGGACGATTCAAGCCCGAGCGTGGCCGCGCGGTGATGGCGCACGACGGCCCCGGGAGCAAACAAGCAGCGCCATCCGGCGATCCTCGCCCGCAATCCAAGCTCGGCGTCATCGCCGTAAGCGAAAAAGTCCTCGTCAAAACCGCCGATCTCCTCAAGCATCGCCCGGCGGTACATCGCCGCGCAACCGTCGGGCCATAGCGTCTCCTCGATCCGGTCGTACTGACCTCGATCGAGAGCCCCGCTGCCGCGCCCCCGGTTCTGGCCATCGAGGTAGATGAGGTGGCCGGCCTTATCGATACGGCGCGGATCGCCGAAGGCCATGATCTTCGATGCCGCCATGCCGACATCCGCACCCAACTCAAAAACCTCTTGCAAGGCCTCGAGCCATCCCGGTTCGGCCTCTGCGTCGTTGTTGAGGAGTGCGATGAACTCTCCCTCCGAAATCGCAATTCCTTGGTTGTTAGCGGCACAGAAGCCCAGGTTCGCCCGATTCCGGACGAGCTTCAGCCGAAGACGCCCGTTGGCGAACTCCCGCTCGACCATTTCAGCCGAGCCGTCGTCCGACCCATTGTCGACCACCACCACCTCGAAATCCTTGAGAGTCTGCCGGGTGAGCGATTCCAGGCAAGCGCGCAACAGCTCGCGCCGGTTCCAGTTCGCCACCACCACGGAGATGTGGTTCCGAGGCTGGATTTTCACC
>Ga0308392_1000908_pt1 | contig 12277 bp, 9 predicted proteins | sample Hotspr20Samplem2_FD_202361 | JGI IMG/M metagenome (GOLD analysis project Ga0308392, IMG submission 202361) | Hot spring phototrophic mat microbial communities from Octopus Spring, Yellowstone National Park, Wyoming, United States - 20050624_m2 ... | reverse complement strand
CGGGTCTCAGAGGAGGACGTATGAAGAAAGTAATTTGGTTGGTGGCCCTGGTAGTGCTAGCGAGCTTTAGTTTGGCGCAGCAGCGGGTGCTGCGGCTAGATAATGCAGCTCCAGGCGAACTTGATCCACACAAAGCCAACGACTACTCCGGCTCGGTGCTGGCCCTATAACCTCTATGACACGTTGGTAATGCCAGATCCGAAAAAGGGGGTGAAGCCTCACTTGGCTACGGCGTGGACGATATCCAATGGAGGGAAGACCTACACCTTCACCCTGCGTCGGGGGGTCAAGTTCCACGATGGCAGCGAACTCCAGGCTGATGATGTAGTTTTTAGTTACGAGCGGGTTAAAGCTTTGAACCAGGGCTTTGCTTTTTTGTTTTCGCAATGGGTGTCCTCGGTAAAGGCAATTAACCCCTATACTGTACAGTTCAACCTATCAGGGGTTTATGCGCCTTTTCTGGCCACATTAGTGCGCCTTCCGGTGGTCAACAAGGACCTGGTGCTGAAAAACAAGAAGGAGGGCAAGTTTGGGAAGAATGGTGACTATGGACAAGCCTTTCTCTCTAGCAACGACGCCGGTTCGGGGGCCTACAAGGTAGTCTCCCATAATCCCCAAGAGCTTACCGTGATGGAGAAGTTCAAGGATTATTTCCTAGGCTTTTCTCCTAAGGCTCCGGATATTGTGCGGCAGCGGTACTCTCTTGAATCTTCCACTGTGCGTACCCTCATGGTCCGCAAAGAGCATGATATCTCCAGCCAATGGCATCCCCAGGAGGTTTTCAAGGCGCTGGCTGCCCAACCCGGGATCAAGCTAATCACTGAGGGTGGATCGGGCTCGTTGCTCTTTAAGCTCAACACTCAGCGGGCCCCCACCGACGATGTTAACTTCCGCAAGGCCATGGCCCTGGCTTTTGACTACGAAGCTTTGTGGAGCACGCTAAAGATCACCGATACAGTCTCAAGCGGTAAACCTGCCCGTGGCCCTCTACCGGCGGGAGTTCCCGGTTATGACGCCTCCCTTCCTTTTCCTAAGCGTGACTTGGCTGCGGCTAAGGCGGCATTGGCCAAGTCCAAGTACGCGAACCAACTCGGCAGTGTAGTGATCGATATGGCCTGGGTAGCTGAGGTTCCGGCTGAGGAGAAGATGGCGTTATTGTTCCAGCAGAACATGGCTGAACTGGGCGTGAAGGTCAACATCACCAAGGTGCCCTGGGCCGCTCTTACCGAGCGCTTTGCTAAACCTGAAACCACGCCTAACATTTATCCGCTTTTCACTGGCCTCAGCTACCCCGATCCCGATGGCCTGCTGTACGTGATGTACAGCTCTAAAGCCGCCGGTACTTTCTGGTCGTCGAGTTGGCTCAGGGACGCCCAGGTTGACAGACTACTTGATGAGGCCCGGGCCACCTCGGATAACAGCAAGCGCATGGAGATTTACAAGCAAGTGCAAAAGCGCTTGGTGGATCTGCAAACCGATATCTTCGGCTACGACAACCTGGCCGTGTTCGCCAAACAAGCCAACATTAAGGTGCCTACCCTGGAGGATGAGTCTAAGTCTGTCTCTACTACCGGTGCCAACTGGCTCTTCCGACTGATCGAGGTGAACTAGAACCTTTTCCGGGTGACCTGTAGTGGTTTGTCTCAGGTCACCCAAAGTTCTGTGAGCTTCTCCCGCTCGGGAACGCCCGAACACACCTGGTTAATGCTGTTCGAAAATCCCTCAATGGAGAAGTGGTGACGAACTTTTTTGCCTATCTCGGCCATCGCCTGCTTACCTCAATAGGGGTGCTCCTCGGGGTATCGATTCTGATCTTCGTGATCGCCCGGGTGATCCCTGGAGATCCTGCCCGGATCGCTTTGGGGCCAATGGCCACGCAAGAGCAGGTTCAAAATCTGCGAAAAGAGCTTTATCTGGATCGACCTTTGCCACTGCAGTACTTAGAGTTCGTCAAACGTTTGGTTCAGGGTGACTTGGGCATGTCGCTCTACACCAAGCGGGCGGTCACTACTGACCTCGCTGAGTTCTTCCCAGCCACGTTAGAACTAGTGCTGGTTGGCGGGTTAATGATGGTACTGGTGGGATTGCCGCTGGGTATCCTGGCTGCCTATTACCGCAACCGTTGGCCTGACAATTTGGCTCGGGTTTTCGCCTTGCTAGGGGTAGTTACACCGAACTTTGTGTGGGCTATTTTCCTGGTGTTGTTTTTTGCTTATTGGGTTTCGGTATTGCCAGTCGCGGGTCGGTTGGGTGACGCTTTTCTACCGCCGACACGGATCAGTGGGATGATTACGCTGGACGCTTTGCTGGCGGGGCAGTGGGCTACATTCTGGGATGCACTCAAACACATGATTTTGCCCGCGACTGCCCTGGCTATGGCTGGGTTGGGCCAAGCTGCGCGGCTTACCCGGGCTAACATGCTCGACACCTATGGAAAGCCCTACATTGAAATGGCTCGGGCTTTTGGTCTTAGTGAGTCTACAATTGCCTTTAAGTATGCTTTACGTCCAGCGATGATCCCCACCCTTACCATCCTTGGACTAGATCTGGCAGCCATGTTGGGAGGGGCCTTCTTAGTGGAGGCGGTATTTAACTGGCCGGGCATGGCCCGCTATGCGGTACAAGCTATCATTCGCAAGGATCTGAATGCCATCGTTGGCACTACCCTGGTGATTGCGGCTTTCTTTTTGCTCATCAATATAGTGGTGGATCTGGTGGTGGGCTATGTGAACCCCCGCATTCGCTATCGTCAGGGGGATCGCTGATGGTCGGCGTGTTCAGATCCAGGGCCTGGTACCGCTTCTCTCGGAACCCACTTTCGGTGGCGGGACTGATGCTGATCTTGTTGATCATGCTGCTAGCCATTCTGGCCCCATTTGTCACTCCCTATCCGGCCCATGCTGGCAGTTTCACTAACTTTACTGAGGCCTCGCTGCCCCCTTCGGCCAAGTACTGGTTCGGCACCGATACCATTGGGCGGGACATACTAACCCGGGTCATCTTTGGCTTTCGAGTTTCGCTCATGTTGGGGATAGTGGTTCTCTTGCTGGCGGTACCGGTAGGGGTGTTGCTAGGGCTGCTGGCAGGTTACTTCGGAGGGCGCACCGAAGCCATCATAATGCGCATTACTGACGTGTTTTTGTCTGTGCCTCCATTGGTGCTAGCCCTGGCTGTGCTAGGCTTTTTGCCGCCTAGTCTGTTCAACGCGATGATAGCGGTTACGGTGATGTGGTGGCCTTGGTACACCCGCCTTGTCTACAACCTGACCCGCTCGGTGCGCACGGAAGGTTTTGTTATCGCTGCAGAGGTGATTGGAGCGCCCAAGTGGCACATCCTTTTCCGTGAAATACTTCCCAACTGCACCCCTTCGATCCTCACCAAGATGACCTTGGACATGGGTTTTGTAATCCTGATCGGCTCGAGCCTTTCCTTCCTTGGGTTGGGGGTACAGCCCCCAACCCCCGACCTTGGCTCGATGGTAGCTGAGGGAGCCAAGTACCTTCCTGACCTGTGGTGGATTTCAGTGTTTCCAGGGCTGGCTGTGCTGATTTGCGTATTGGGCTTTAACCTGCTAGGTGATGGGTTGCGTGATCTGCTGGATGTGGAGGTGTAGATGGCAGCCTTGCTGCGAATTTCTGATCTCCATCTACACTTCAAACTTTTTGAAGGGATCTCCTACGTGCTCAAGGGGGTGAACCTCGAGGTTGGCCGGGGCGAGCGGGTAGCTTTGGTGGGAGAGTCTGGATGTGGCAAGTCGGTCACTTTGCGGCTCATCTTGGGGTTGGTACGGCAAAACAACGCACAAATTAAAGGTCACATTGAATTTGACGGACTGGATCTGCTTCATAGCCCAGCGGCCAAGCTGCGGGAACTGCGGGGACGACGTATTAGCCCTATTTTCCAGGACCCCATGGCTTCCTTGAACCCCACGTTTACCATCTTCGACCAGATGAGTGCGGTGATCCGCCGCGGAGGCAAAGCCCGCCGCCGGGCCGAGGTTTTCGAACTGGCCCGCTCGGCTTTGCGGCAGGTTGCCATCACCGACCCAGAGCGAGTGTTGGGGGCCTATCCCTTTCAGCTCTCGGGGGGTCTTAACCAGCGTGTGTTGATTGCCATGGCTTTGGTAAACCAGCCAGACCTGATCCTGGCTGACGAGCCTGGCACTGCGCTCGATGTGACGGTACAGGAGCAGACGCTACGGCTCATGCGACGGCTTACCGAGGAGACCCACTCGGCGGTACTGCTGATTACCCATAACTTAGGGGTGGTGCGCGAGTTTGCCGAAAGAGTGTATGTGATGTATGCCGGAAGCGTGGTAGAGGAAGGGCTAACCAAGCAAATCTTCGCTAGCCCCAAACATCCTTATACCCGGGCTCTCCTAGCCTCAGTTCCCAGGCTGAGTGGGGGAGAACTTCCTCAGGGTATCGAGGGATTTGTGCCTGATTACACCAAACCGCCCTCCGGATGCCGCTTTCATCCGCGCTGCCCCCACGTCCACGCCGCCTGTCAGCGAGATCAGCCCCTGCGTGACCTGGGCAACGGTCATCGCGTGGCCTGTGTCCTTTATGAAGAGGTGAGCCGTGCCTGAGGCTTTACTCGAGATCCGTGGGCTGAGCAAGCACTACGTGACCCGCACGGGCGTGGTCAAAGCCCTTGATGGGGTGACCCTGGATGTGTTTCCTGGTGAGACCCTGGCGGTGGTAGGTGAGTCCGGCTCGGGCAAGACGACCCTGGCCAATCTGGTGCTGGGTGCTGAAGGGCCGACGAGTGGTAGTCTCAGGTTTCAAGGCCAAGAACTCGGTACAAACCGGGCCCTGGGTCTGCGCCGTCAGATTCAGTACGTCCAGCAAAATCCCATGACCACCCTGAATCCTCGTCGCACCATCTTTCAGAGCATTCAGGTCCCCTTACAGACTCACCGGGTGGGTTTGACGAACGATCATCGTAAGCGGGCGGCTGAGCTATTACAGGTAGTAGGGATGAGCTCGGAATACCTCGACCGCTTCCCCTCTGCTCTCTCTGGCGGCCAGAGGCAGCGGGTGGCTATTGCCCGAGCCCTGGCGGTCGAGCCAAAGCTGCTGGTGCTGGACGAGCCTACCAGTGCCCTGGACGTGAGCGTGCAGGCCAAGGTGCTGGCCCTGCTGATCGAGCTTCAGGCCCGATTCAGGCTCACTTATGTCTTTATCACTCACGACCTCTCGGTAGTGCGCAACATCGCGGATCGGGTGATGGTGATGTATCGAGGCAAGGTGGCCGAGATCGGCCCCACGGCTGAGCTCTTTCGTGACCCCGAGCACCCCTATACCCGCATGCTCATTTCCTCGATTCCGGTTGTCTCTGAGGAAGAAGAAGCACTCAAGCCGCAGTGGCCCTGGGAGCGAAACCTGGCTCTCGATAGCGCTGCGGTCTCACAGGGCTGTCCTTTTGCCCCCCGCTGTCCATTTGCCGAGCAAGCCTGCTGGGCGCAGCTCCCGCCGCTCACTATGGTTCGCGAGGATCACTACTCGGCTTGCCACATGGTGAGCGGAGAGATCCCCAACAAGCTGGTCAAGACATGAAAGGATTGCCATGATCGGACAGAAACTCCCTGAGGTTCAGGAATTCCTGCGTGAGGCCGAGATTGATGGCTGGCTGGTATACGACTTCCGCGGCACCAACCCCTTCGCCGCCAGGGTGTTTGGCCATAGAGGAACCCTGCTTACCCGGCGCTGGTTCTTGTGGATACCGGCTCGAGGTGAACCACAGGTTCTGGTACACGACATTGAGTTCGGTTCCTTCCCGCGGGCAGGCTACGCGCTGCACAAGTACAACAGCCGGCAGACCCTGCTCCAGCAACTGCGCAACCTGCTCAGCGCAGCCAGGAGGGTGGCCATGGAGTATTCTCCCAACGGCAATATCCCCTATGTCTCCAGGGTGGATGGGGGAACCCTCGAGCTCATTCGCTCCCTGGGTGTGGAGGTGGTGAGTTCAGGCGATGTGTTGCAGCTTTTCCTAATCTGGACACCCGAGCAACTGGCCAACCACCTCAAGGCTGCCGAAGTGCTCACCCGCACCAAGGACGCAGCGCTAGAGCTGTTGGTCCAGCACATTGCCCGCCGGGAGCCCATCGACGAGTACCGGCTTCAGCAATACATGAACCGCTTCATCGCAGAACAGGGCATGGACCCCGACCACCCGCCTATCGTGGGCTTCGGGCCGGGAGCAGGGGACCCGCACTACGTGCCCTCGGCCAGCCGCTCCAAGACCCTCGAACCCGGCGATGCCATCCTGATGGACCTGTGGTGCAAGGTGCCGGGCGACAATCCCTTCGCCGACATCACCTGGATGGCCTTCTACGGCTCACCTAGCCCAGAGTTCCTGCAGGCTTTCAAGACGGTGCTGGCCGCGCGCGATACCGGAGTAGAGTTGCTGCAAAACCGCCTTTCGGCCGGGCAGGCCGTGCGGGGAAACGAGGTGGATCGAGTCGTGCGCGAGGTGCTCATTAATGGGGGCTTCGCAGCCAATCTCAAGCACCGCACTGGGCACAGCCTAGGCATACAGACCGTCCACGGAGAGGCCGTCCACTTCGACGACTTCGAGACGCTGGATGAGCGAGCGGTGCTGCCTGGTCTGGGCTTCACTATCGAACCGGGAGTCTACTTCCCCGAGTACGGCGTGCGCAGCGAGATCAATGTCTACAGCACTGCCACAGGCATCGAGATCACCACCGCCAGGCAGACTGGGCTGGACGTGCTGGGCTGAGGCCCGGCCCAGCAGGCGATAGGAGGAAGCATGAAACCATCAATCATTCGCGCGGCTATCGATGTTGGAGGCACTTTCACCGATCTGGTGTATTTCTACACCGACCCTGCCACGGGCCGCCAGGAGATCGTCACCGCTAAGTCCGACACCACCCCGCCCAATTTTGAGCAGGGGGTGATGAACGTGATTCACAAGGTGGGCCTTACGCTGAGCGACATCGACTTCTTAGCCCACGGTACCACCGTGGTGATCAATGCCCTGACCGAGCGTAAGGGCGTCAAGACCGCCCTCATCACCACTCAGGGGTTTCGCGACGTGCTCGAGATTGCCCGGGGCAACCGCCCGGATTTCTTCAACCTCTTCTACAAGAAACCCGAACCCTTTGTACCGCGTTACCTGCGCCGGGAAGTGCCGGGCCGCCTCTCTCCTCAAGGGGAAGAGCGCCAGCCGCTCGACTTGAGCGGATTGCCGGGGATTCTCGAGGACTTCAAGAAGGAGGGAGTGCAGGCGATTGCCATCTGCCTGCTGCATTCCTACGCCAACCCTGCCCACGAGCAGAGGGTGCTGGAGCGAATACGCGAACTCTGGCCCGAGGTCGCGGTGGTGGCGTCCCATCAAATTACACGGGAATGGCGGGAGTATGAACGCAGCAGCACTGCGGTGCTGTCAGCCTACGTTCAGCCCATTGCCGAGCGCTATCTGAGCCGCCTCGAGCAAGGCAGCAAGGCGGAGGGTTTCGCTGGACAACTCTACATTATGCAGTCCAACTGTGGCGTGGACTCTACCGAGCGGGTCAAGCAGATCCCAATTACCATGGTGGAATCTGGCCCGGCGAGCGGCTTTTGGGGAGCGGCTGAACTTGGCCGCTTGATTGGGGAGCCCAATGTGTTGGCCCTGGATATTGGTGGCACTACTGCCAAGTGCTCCCTGATCGAGGGTGGTCACGTCAAGATCATCTCTGATTACTGGATCGAGCGCAGCCAGAAATCGGCGGGCTATCCCATCATGGTTCCGGTGGTGGATCTGGTAGAAATCGGCAACGGTGGAGGGAGCATCGCCTGGGTGGATGATTTCGGCAAGCTTCACGTGGGACCTCAGTCTGCCGGGGCCGTACCTGGGCCAGCAGCGTATGGTCGGGGCGGGGAAAACGCCACTACGACCGATGCTAACCTGGCTCTGGGCCGGATCAACAAAGACTTCTTCTGTGGCGGCGAGATCAAGGCTGACGTGGAGGCCATGAACCGGGCGCTCGACCGGATTGCAGCTCAATTGGGGGTCACGCGAGAGGAAGCCGCCTGTGGCATTGTTCGCATCGCCAACAACAACATGGTCAATGCCCTCAAGCTGGTCTCGGTGAACCGGGGCTACGATCCTCGGGATTTCACGCTGGTGGCCTTCGGCGGTGGCGGTGCCATGCACGCCGTGGCCCTGGCGAGCGAACTGGGGATACGCAAAGTCGTCATCCCTCGGGCTGCTGACGTTTTCTCGGCCTGGGGCATGCTGATGAGCGACCTGCGGCGGGATTTCTTCGTCACCCGCATTGTAAGTCTGCGCCCGGAAAATGCAGGCACCATAAACACCTTGCTGGAAGAGGTGACCGCCAACGCACTCAAGCAATTCGCTACCGAGCAGATTGGGGCTGAGCAGGTGCGTTTCCTGCGATATGCCAAGCTGCGCTACGAGAACCAGGAGCACGCTGTCGAGATCCCGCTCCCCGAAGGTCCTATAGAGGCTGGTACTATCGCCATGATCGCTGATACGTTTCACCAGTCCTATGAGCGTGAGTACACCTATCGGCTCCACGCCCCCATCGAGTTCGTGGGAACCCACGTGGTGGCTTTCGCTGCTGTAGGCAAGCTGGAGCCAGCCAAGCTTCCAGTAACCGGCCGCAGCCTGGGGGATGCCAAAAAGGGTCAGCGCGAGGTGGACTTCATCTTAGAAGGAATCCACCTCTCGGATATCTATGATGGACACCTGCTTGAGCCGGGTATGAGCTTCTCTGGTCCTGCCATCATCGAGACTCGAGGGACCACCATGGTGATCCACCCCGGCAACCGTGTGCGGGTGGATGATTATGGCAATGTGCACATCACCCTTCAGCAGAACGTTTGAGAAGGAGGTGGCCCATGATCAAGACTTCTGACCCCATCACGCTCGAGATCATCCAGAACTCACTGCAGGCCATCAGCGATGAGATGTTCGCGGCCATGCGCAAGACCGCCATGAGCGCCATCATCTACGAAGTGCTGGACATGGGCACGGCGATCACTGATGGAAAGGGCAACCTGGCCACTTCGGGCGCGGGGATTCCGGCTTTCGTAGGTGTACTGGACAAAGCGGTCCAGAAGATTATCGAGAAAAACAGCGATATTCGCCCTGGGGATGTTTTCGCCACCAATGACCCTTTCTACGGCGGGGTGACCCACCTCAACGACGTGGTGTTGGCCATGCCGGTGTTTGCAGGTAGTGATCTGGTCGCTTGGACGGCCAACATCGCTCACTGGAACGACGTTGGTGGCATGGTCCCCGGCAGCATCTCCAACGAAGCCACCCAGATTTATCAGGAAGGGTTGCGGGTTCCAGCGGTCAAGATCATCGAAGAGGGCAAGCCTATCCAGTCGGTGATAGAGATCATGAAGGTCAACAGCCGCCTGCCGGATTTTCTAGAGGGTGACCTGTGGGCGGGGATCGCTGCTGTACGGGTAGGGAACCGACGTATCCTCGAGCTGGTCGAGAAGTACGGTAAGGAGACCTTCCTCACGGCCATGCAAGCCTTCATGGACTATGGCGAGCAGGTATCCCTCAAGGGACTCAGGAAGCTCCCTAAGGGGGAGTTCACCCTGGCTGAGGAACAGGACAGCGGCGTAGTTTACAAGGTGACGGTGAAGATAACCGACACCGAATTCATCGTCGATTTGCGCGATAACCCCGACCAGGATTCCGGACCCAACAATGCTTGCGCCGACGGGTCGATGATTGCTGCCCAGATGGTGTTCAAAAGCCTGACCGATCCCTACGGGGTGGCTAACGGTGGTAGCTTCCGTCCGCTTAAGCTGCTCACCCGCAAGGGCTCAGTCTTCGATGCCCAGCATCCTGCAGCCTTTGCGGTCTACTACGAAGTAGAGGTCCGTCTCTACGACCTGATTTGGCGCTGTCTGGCTCCCCACATGGGAGGCTTGCTCCCAGCCGGGCATTTCGCCTCGATTTTGGGTACCTTCATAGGCGGTCCTCATCCGGATACCGGTCGGCACTTCACTATCGTTGAACCCCAGGTAGGAGGGTGGGGTGCCTACCATGGGGGCGATGGGAATCATGCAATGTTCAGTGGTTTTCACGGCGAGACTTATAACTGTCCGGTGGAGGTAGCGGAGACCCGCTATGGCTTGTACGTGGATCAGCTCCAACTAAATGATGAGCCGGGCGGGGAGGGAGAATTCCGTGGAGGCAAAGGCATCGTGCTCGATTACCGGGTGCGCTCAGACGGTTGCTTTTTCACCTGTGCCTATACCCGCAACAAGCACAGACCGTGGGCACTCGAGGGAGGTCGGGAAGGATCGGCCAACTACGCCGAAGTACTCCGCAAAGACGGTAGCCGCGAGGTCTACGCGGTAGTCACCGCGCTCACCGTCAACAAAGATGACGTGATCCGAATCCACACCGCCAGTGGCGGAGGCTACGGCGATCCCAAGAAGCGCTCCCGGGAAAAGGTACTGGAGGATCTCCGAAATGGCCTCCTGACTGCCGAGCGAGCCCAGGAGGTATATGGGATAAATCTTTAGCGAGAATGCTGCTGTGGCTGGATGGCTCTACCGGACCAGCTCAGGATCGCTCCCAACCAATCGGAGTATAAGATGAAACCCAGCTATGACCGCTTCGCGGTGGAGATCATCCAGAACTCACTGCAGGCTATAAGCGATGAGATGTTCGCGGCCATGCGCAAGACCGCCATGAGCGCCATCATCTACGAAGTGCTGGACATGGGCACCGGTATTACCGATGGGCAGGGGCAGATGGTGACTTCGGGTGCGGGGATTCCTTCTTTTGTAGGGGTATTGGACAAAGCGGTCCAGCGCATTCTCGATATCCATTCGGGTGACATCCAGCTCGGCGATGTATTTGTTACTAATGACCCCTACTACGGAGGCGTCACTCATCTCAACGACGTGGTGCTGGCCATGCCGGTGTTTGCCGGTGGAGAGCTGGTCGCTTGGACCGCTAACATCGCCCACTGGAACGATGTTGGAGGGATGGTCCCAGGTTCGATGTCGAGCAGCGCGACCGAGATTTTCCAGGAGGGGTTGCGCTTGCCAGCGGTCAAGATCATCGAAGAGGGCAAGCCGATCCAGTCGGTGATAGAGATCATGAAGGCCAATAGCCGCCTGCCGGATTTTCTAGAGGGTGACCTATGGGCGGGGATCGCTGCTGTGCGGATTGGTGAGAGGCGAATTCTAGAGCTGGTCGAGAAGTACGGGGTGGAGACGTTCAAAATCGCTCTCGAGCAATACCTTGACTATGGCGAGCAGGTAGCGCTTGCTGCGCTTGCAACCCTTCCCAAGGGAAGGTTCAGTCTCGAGGAAGAGCAGGAAAACGGAGCCATCTACAAAGTGGTGGTGGAGATCAGCGACCGCACGTTCACCGTGGATCTGCGGGACAACCCACCCCAGGATAAAGGTCCCTACAACACCTCGAGGGACGGTGCCCTGGTTTCGACCCAAATGATCTTCAAGGCTATTACCGATAGTAGCCGCACAGCCAATGCTGGGCATTTTCGACCCCTGCGCCTGCTGACCATGCCCGGCACGGTCTTTGACGTGCAGGAACCGGGAGCCTCTGGGTATATCTTCGAGGTGCGAATGCGTTTGTACGACTTGATCTGGCGCTGCTTGGCACCACACCTGGGGCCTGAGCGCTTGCCGGCAGGCCACTTCGCTTCGATTTGTGGGACTGTGATTGGCGGGACCCACCCGGACACTGGGCGGTACTTCACCATCGTAGAGCCACAGATTGGGGGCTGGGGGGCATCGGCCTGGAGTGATGGGATCAGTGCCACTTACAGCGCCGTTCATGGGGAAACCCTTCGGTGCCCCGTGGAGGTAGCTGAGGTCAGGTATGGCCTCTACGTTGACCAGCTCAGGCTAAACGACGAGCCGGGCGGCGAAGGGCAGTATCGCGGGGGCAAGGGCATTGTGCTGGACTACCAGGTGCGCTCAGACAATTGCTTCCTTACCCTTTCCTATACTCGCAGCAAGTTCAAGCCTTGGGGGTTGAAAGGTGCGCGAGAAGGTTCGGCTAATTATGTAGAGATCATTCGCGGCGATGGGCGACGCGAGGTGTACTCTACAGTCACATCCTTGAGGCTCTACAAAGGTGACGTGATCAGAATCCACACCGCCAATGGAGGGGGCTACGGAGATCCACGAAAACGCCCCAGGGATAGGGTACTTGAAGACCTCAAGAATGGTTATATTACTGAAGAGCAGGCCAGAGATGTTTATGGGCTTGAGGTGTAGATAGATATCGGCTGTCTGGATGTGAA
>Ga0308392_1000901_pt1 | contig 12352 bp, 9 predicted proteins | sample Hotspr20Samplem2_FD_202361 | JGI IMG/M metagenome (GOLD analysis project Ga0308392, IMG submission 202361) | Hot spring phototrophic mat microbial communities from Octopus Spring, Yellowstone National Park, Wyoming, United States - 20050624_m2 ... | reverse complement strand
CGAGGACGGCCTCGTAGTGTGGGGGGCGGGGCTGGAGCGCGAGGTAACGCCGGTACTGTTCGAGGGCGGCGGCCGGGTTGCGGGCGTACTGGTGTAAGGTGATGGCGAGGTTGAGTTGGGCTGCGGGGTAGTTGGAGCGTACTTGGAGGGCGGCGGTGAAATAGCGGAGGGCATCTTGGGTGCGTTGGCGCTGGAGTGCGGCCAGGCCCAGGCCGTTGAAGGCGCGGGGGTCGCCGGGCTGGAGGCGGAGCATTTCTTGGAAGGCACGTTCGGCGGCAGCGGGTTGACGCAGGCGCAGTTCGGTCAGGCCGAGTCGCCACCAAGCTTCGGGGTTCTGGGGTTGGCGCAACGTGTAGGTGGTGAAAGCAGAACGGGCGGCTTCCCAGCGTTCGGTTTCGATCCAGAGGCAACCGAGGTTGTAACGGGCCTCGAGGAGGTCGGGATGAAGCTGCAGGGCTTTTTGGTAGGCAGCGGCGGCGTTGGAGAGGAGGCCGGCGCGGTGGCAGGCGACGGCGTATTCGTTCCAGGCGAGGGCGTTGGTGGGGAGGAGTTCCAGGGCACGCTGGAGGTGGGAAAGGGCATTGGTGAGGTCGCCGGCGGCCAGGCTGCGTTGGCCCTGGCGAAGGGCTTTGGGGCCGGCGGGAGTGCAGCCGGTCCAGACGGCTACTGCTGTCAGGAGCAGGAGCAAGGGGCACGCGGCCGCCCGTTTTTTCGTGGCCACCATCGGGGCCGGTGGTAGCATTCTTACCTTTGAAGTGTCAAGAAACGCAGGTTCATGGTGGACACAGTGGTTGGGCTGGGGCGGTGCGTGGGCGCTGGTCCTAGGCTGGGTGGTTTTTTGCGCGGCAGCCATGTCGGGTGGGGCCCGCCTACCGGTGCGGGTGGTGGTGGTCCATGATCCGCGGGCGATGGAGACCTACCAACCGAATGAGGCCCGTGTGCGCCGGATGGTGGAGCGAGCGTTGTGCCGGTTGACGGAGAAGCCGGATGTGGCCTCGGCTTGGCGCAGCCTCGTGTCGACGGGGGACGTGGTGGGGGTGAAGGTGTACGCAGCCTTGGGACCGACGTTTGGGACCCGACCGGCCGTGGTAGCGGCGCTCATCGAGGGGCTCCTGGCCGCCGGGGTGCCCGCTTCCAACATCGTGGTTTGGGACGACCTGCGTCGGGCTGGCTTCGAGGAACTGGCGCGCCGCTACGGTGTGGAACTTGCGGGTGCCGTGGAGGCGGGGTTTGATCCGGAAGTTTCCTATGAATCGCCTTTGTTGGGCAATCTGGTTTGGGGGGATCTGGAGTTTGGGCAGCATTTGCCGGGGGCGGGACGCAAGTCACATGTGACGCGTTTGTTGACGCAGCGGGTGACGCGCCTGGTGGTGGTCAGTCCGATGGTGGCGCACGTGGAGGCGGGGGTCACGGGTGTACTGTATACGTTGGCGATGAGTAGTGTGGACAATTTCCAGCGGTTCGAGGGGGAGGCGGCCCGGTTGGCGCAGGCGGTACCGGAGATTGTGGCGCTGCCCCAACTGGCTGACCGGCTGGTGCTCTGCGTGGTGGATGGCTTGCTGTGTCAGTATCTCGGGGGGCGACGCGGGCTGTTGCATTATTCGACGGAGTTGAACGAGGTGCGGGTAAGTCGGGACCCCGTGGCGCTGGATGTGCTGTCTTTGCGGGAGCTGGAGCGGCAACGTCGAATGCTGGGTATTGCGCATCCGCCGGTGAACCGGGAGCTCTACGACAACGCGGCCCTGCTGGAGTTGGGGCTGAGCGATCCGGAGCGGATCGAGGTGCTCACGTTGCACGATTGAATTGAATCGCAGCAGGGCTGGGCTGGTACCAGGCCGAGAGGCCGGCCGGGGGAGGCTGGGCTGGCCGGCTGGGCCGGCTGGGGGCAGGGCTTGAAAATGGGGTGGACTGGGAGCGGCGGCTTCTGCGAAACTGGAGCCATGAGCGCGCGCATGACTCGTCGATCTGCCTTGAAGACGATGGCCGGAACGGCGGCGGTTGTGGCTACGGCCTCTGCGTTACCGGTCCCGTTGGTTGCCCAGGAATCGGCCCCGGTCAAATTGAAGGGACGCATTCGACACAGCGCCTGTCGCTGGTGTTATAGCGGGATTTCATTGGAGGAGCTCTGTCGGGCTGGCAAGGAGATGGGCCTGGAAGGCATCGACCTGCTGGGCCCCAACGAGTTTGCAACGGTCAAGAAATACGGGCTGGTTTGCTCCATGGTGAGCAATCCGACCATCGACGGGCTGGGCGGCATCACCCGCGCATGGAATCGGGTGGAACACCATGACAAATTGGTGCAGGCCTACGAACAGCGGATCAAGGAGACGGCGGAGGCGGGCTTTGAGCGTTTGATTTGCCTCTCCGGGAATCGGGAAGGGTTGGATGATGAGCAGGGACTGGAAAACTGTGTCCGGGGCCTGAAACGGATCCTTCCGATAGCTGAGAAATACAAGGTTACGCTCTGCATGGAACTGCTCAACAGCAAGCGCGATCACCGGGATTACATGTGCGATCACACTGCCTGGGGTGTGGAGCTGGTGAAACGGCTCAGCTCGGAGCGATTCAAGTTGCTCTACGACATCTACCACATGCAGATCATGGAAGGGGACATCTGCGACACCATCCGCGAGAACCATCGATACATCGACCACTATCACACGGGTGGCGTGCCGGGTCGGAACGAGATCGACGAGACCCAGGAGCTGTACTATCCGCGGATCATGCAGGCCATTGTGGCCACGGGTTTCAAGGGCTTTGTCGCCCAAGAGTTTGTGCCGGCTCGTCCTGACAAACTGGCCTCGCTGCGGCAAGCCATTCAGATTTGCGATGTATAAGGGCCGGGGCCGCTACTGTACCTGCTGGCTTTGAGATTCGAGTTTCCGGGGCACCTTCGGTGGCATGTCCGGCTCGTTGTGCCGTGTCGAACGACCTACCGCCGGGCCCGTGTGTGGGATGTTGCCATTCTAGAGGCCCACGAATGGGGCCGTGGTAACCTGGTGCCGCGTGCGGATTTTCTTTCCCTCAGCCCTGTAGCGATTCTGGCTCCCGGTTCGGGCCTCGGGGGTCGTGGTTCGGCTCTCGCTACGGTTGGACTTCTGAGAGCGCGTGAATGCGGTCTACCGCACGGCTCCCGGCCCGGCCAGCCGGGACGGGGTGGACCCGGGCTAGGACGCCGGATCGAGGTTGCCAGATTGACAAGGGGAGCGGTGTGAACAAGTTGCTGGCATGCGGTGGAACCGACGCAAGTTTGTGGGGTGGACGCTGGCGGTGATGGGACTCGGCACGGCCGGGCTGGCTACTTGGGTGGCGACCTCACAGCGACGGTCGGCCCGGTGGGCCCGACGACTGTTGAGGGAGAGCGGGCGTCCGATGGCGCCGGCGCCGTTTCGGCCCAATCCGGAACAATGGTCCTCGGAGCAGGTGACGCTGGCCTGGCTGGGGCATGCCACGGTAATGTTGAATTTCTACGGGGTGTGGATTTTGACTGACCCGGCACTCTTTTCGCGGATTGGTGTGGATCTTCGGTTGGGGACGGTGGGGCCGAAGCGGTTGGTAGCGCCAGCGTTGCGGGTGAACGAGCTGCCGTCTTTGGACCTGGTGCTGCTGTCGCATGCGCACATGGATCACCTGGACCTGCGGACGTTGCGCAAGGTTTTGCGGCGGCCGGTGCCGGTGGTCGCTGCCCGCGACACGGGCGATTTGGTGGTGGAGGCCGGGGGACGGCGGATTACCGAGCTGGGTTGGGGCGACCACGTCACGGTGCGAGCGGGTGCGGGGGAACTTCGGATCGAGGCCTTCGAGGTTAAACACTGGGGACAGCGTTGGCCGAACGATCGTCCTCGGGGATACAACGGGTATGTGTTACGTCGGGAGGGCATGGCGCTGATTTTCGGGGGTGACACGGCCTACACGGAGCTTTTCGGGCGGTTGCGATCGGGCGGCCCGTACGCGGCTGCGATCATGCCGATTGCGGCGTATCGGCCTTGGATTTGGAATCATTGCACGCCGGAGGAAGCGGTGCGGATGGCCGATGCTGCTGGCGCACGTTTCTTTGTGCCCATGCATCATGAGACTTTCATCTTGAGCGACGAACCGGTAGAGGAGCCGCGGCAGCGCCTGGAGGCGGCCTTGGCGGCCGAGCCGGACCGACTGGCGTTGCGTCGGGCGGGGGAAACCTTCGTGGTACCGCGGGTGTGAGGTCCGGTCCGGCCCCGGAGTGCCGTGATGCCCCCCGGGAATCCTTCCAAGCTAACCCTGGGCCGGTCGGTGGACGAAAGTGGGCCGTCACGACTGCATGGCAGCCACACTGCAATACGCTGGACGCGCCCGGGGGCGTTCGACGGCAGGCGAACTCCAAAAGCTGGGGTGCTTGCGGAGCATAGGCAGAAGAAACAACCACTGGTCGCGCCTAACGCGCGGGATTGTTTTTCAAGGACGGCGGGCCACGGACGAATGCCCTATTGAGACCGCACCGCGCGCAGAGCCGCCAGGATTTCTTGAAACTCCCAGGGTGGGGCGGAGCCGGCGGAGCGACTGAGGCTGGATGGCCGGGTTCCACCCTGAGCCGGCCCGTGGAAATTTGTAGGGCACGCCAGAGGTATGGGAGCTACAGGTGCCCCGGCAGACGGAAGCACTTCACCGACCTGGCTGTGTGCGAGGGTGGGGGCACTTCTGTTCCGATAGCGGCGGCAAGCCGCCGCACTGCATGCGCTGCCGCGACTCCGCACGGCGCCTTCAGGGTCGCGAAGCGTGTGGAGTGCGCCTGCTTGCTGGTGGTGTTGTGGACCTTGCCGGTTGACAGCCTCGTGCTCGCAACTATGAAACCCCGCAGCGATCTCAGACCGGACAGAGGCCACCAGCGGTCCGGTCACCAAACCGGGACGGTGTGGAAGTCGTCCTTGCCGGTTGAAGTACGAGCGCTCTGGTATCATCCGTGCGTGGCTCGCGATTACCGTTGAAGGGCTGAGTTTGGCCAGGGCTCGGAACCGCTGCGGAGGCAGGCCTTTCGAAAACCGGTTTCGAAAAATGGAATGCAGGGCGGCTGGTTCCGTTGGGCGCACGGCCATTTGAAAGTGGAGGCTGGGATTCCAAGCCGACTCATGACGGCGCGTTGAATAGGGCGCGTGCGGCTCCCCAAAGCGCTGCGGCCGCAGATTTTGCGGGATGTCTTGTCCCCTATCGAGCTGTCGGGTTTGAGTCTGGGCAGGCCGAGAGCACCGAGATGAGCCGGGGTTTCTTTGGGCTTGGCGCGAAAGCCGGTGTCGGCCTCGTTTTTCAGAAAGAGCGGATCAGGACCGTGGGGTGGCAGCGTCCTGGGGTGGGGTGTGCAAGTAAGAACGGAGCAGGGCCGTGATCAGGGAAGAGGCGGCCAACAGGAAGCCGAGCATGCAGACCACAGCGGCACCGCCGGGCACGTCCAATTGGTACGAGGCGGCGAGACCGCTCAGGCCGCCGAGGATTGCGACCCCCCAACCAATCAGGAGAGCCGCAGAGAGTGAGCCGGTGAAGAGGCGCCCACACACGGCGGGGATGATCAGGTAGGAAAACACCAGCAGTACGCCGCCGAGGTGGACGAAGGTGGTGACAAGAAGGCCGAACAGGAAGTAGAACCAGAAATCCCAGCGACGCACTGGCAGTCCGGCTGCCTCTGCGTGGGTACGGTCGAAGCTCAACTGGAGGAAGGAGCGGCGCCAGATCCAGTGGACAGCGCCGATGCATGCGTAGAGCGCGGCCATTCGCCAGAGGGCGGGCCAACTGACGGTGAGGAGGTCGCCTACCAGGGTCTTCTGGAGTTCTTCGCGGCCGTGGGGAGCATGGCTCAGTAGCAGGATGGTGGTAGCGGCGGCCACGACGTAGACGATGCCGATCAGGGCTTCCAGGGGGACTCGGCCATGGGGCGGCTCGCGCAGATAGGTGAAGAGCAGGGCGCCGATCATGGTGAATCCCAGCGACCAGAGATAGGCGTGGATGTCGGTGGCTTCGTGACCCAACAGCACGCAGACGCAGGTGCCCAGAGTTGCGACCTGCGCCAGGGCCAGGTCCACAAAGATGATGCCGCGCTGGAGGATGTGCAGTCCGTAGTAGACAAGCAGGCCGGGCAGGAGGATGGCCGCGGCCAAGGGTGCGGCCATTAGGGTCCAGATCTCCCGCCACTGGGGATCCGATGGGCTCATGGCGATGGGGCGGAGGTTTCGCTGCGGGAGGTGGAGGCTTCCAATGCGGCAGCGATGGCTTCCACGAGGTAGTCCATCAGCTCCAGGTACCCGGCCTCGGTACCTTTAACGCCGCCGGGGTATTGGGAGACGGGTACGATCCGAGCTCCGGTGGCGCGGGCCACCGTCTCGGCGGTCCGCCGGTCCTGGTAAGGGTCCAGCAGGATGACACGCACGCCGTCTTTTTTCATTTCTGCGATGACGGAGGCCAGGTGGGCGGCGGAAGGGGGGATGCCAGGTTTGGGTTCGAGGAACAGGTCGATGCGCAGGCCGAATCGGCGGGCGAAGTAGGGCCAGGCATTGTGATAGGCGACCAAGCGGGCACCGGCGAAGGGGCGGAGCCGCGCTTGCCACCGGGCGAGCCGTTGGTCCAGTGCAGCCAGGAAGGCTTGTTCATTGGCGCGGTAGTCAGCGGCGTGGGCAGGGTCCAATTCCGCGAGTACATCGGCCAGGTGGTGGACGACGATACGGGCGTTTTCCGGGTCGGTCAGGTAGTGAGGGTTTCCTGCCGGATGAACGTCGCCGTGGGCGCGGTCGAGTCGTTCTGGTTTTTCCAGCAGGGTGACCCCTTCGCAGCAGGCGACGTTGCCTTTGGCGGCGGGGAGGATGCGGGCATTGCGGGCCTGTTGGAGCAGGGGTGTTAGCCACGCGGATTCGAGTCCGGCGCCTCCGTGCACGAGGGCGTCGGCTCGCGACAGCCGCACCAAGTAACTCGGGCGCGGATCCACGAAGTGGGGGTCCTCGGTGGGTCGGGCCAGGGTGAGGACGTCGACGTGGGGGCCGCCCACGGCCCGGGCCAGTGCGGCCAGATCGGCTGTGGTGGCAACCACCTTGAGCCGCGCCTGCAGTGGCAGGGTGCTGCTGAACAGCAACAGCGCCAGGCAGAGCCATTGGAGTACGCTGCGAGGCATAGGAGAACCTCCGGTCAGAACGAGTGCGCGGCGTGAGCGCCGAGGGACAGTTCGAATTGGAACCAGATCGAGTGATCGTCGTCGATGTCCTTGCGCTTGTCGTAGTTGTACTGCAGGCGCAGCTTGGAGTATTCGCTGGGGTACCAGGTGAGGTTGGGGGAAAGTCGCCAACGTTGGCGCCGCAACAGGTCGCGGCCCACCGGTTCTCCGTCGAAGGTCCAGTCGGTTTTTTCGTAATCGCCGCGGCTGCCGGCGACGTAGTCGAACCGCAGGCCGGCCACCCAGCGGGGTCGGAACCCGTAGAGCAGTTGCGTGTAGAAGCCGTAGTCAGTGACGGTTTCCTGGGGAAGGAAGGCTGGTTGGCCCGTGAGGGCGTCGGCCAGGAAGTGCTGGCCGTGCTCGGCGGGCTCCGCCCAGTCGAAGGCGCCCCACTGATAGCGCCGGACCAGACCTTCGGCCTGGAAGCAGACGAAGGGGAATCCTGCGTGGGCACGGGGGGATTTCCATTTCCAGAAGAGGTCGATTCCGTAGATCTGGGTGTCGGGCTGGCCTTCGGCGCCGCTGGCGTTGGGGCCGAAGGCGGCGCTGGTGCCCAGAAGCAGGGTTTGTTGATCGGTTAGGTCGGTGGAAACGGCGTATCGCGCTGTCCAGAGGAGGTCGTTCCATGCGGAGATGCCGCGGTCATTCGCGGCGGGCCGGAAACCCAAGGGCAGTGTTTCCTCGGCTTCGTGCCCGTGGACGTGTCCTCCGGCGCGGAAAGGCACGGCTCCGTCACCGTGGCTGTTTTGGACTGCTACAAACAGTTCCGAGTAGAACGGCGTGGGCAGGAGCCAGGAAAGGCGTGCGCCCGGATTGCGCAGGCCGTCCGGCCCAAGGAGTCGTGCGACGACCAGAGGGGCGTCTACGAATCCCCACTGGTGCAGATGCTGACCGTTGATCCGGCCGAACGGGCTGTAGAACTGGCCCGCCCGAATCTGCAGTCCGGCCGGCAGGTGGAGGGTTTCCATCCAGGCTTCTTCCAGCTCGAACTCCGACTCTCCTTCCGCATTCAGGCTGTAGAGGAGGTTGGCGTTGGCGCGGAAGTAGGGTCCACGGTTCCGGCGAGGTTCAGTTCCACCCCTTGGACGGTGAACCCGCGCTGGTTGGGGTCGTGTCCGCCCGGTTGAAGTCCGCCTTCGATGTCCCGGGCCGTGGAGGTCCCGGCGGCAAAGGTACCCACCAGACTCACGTCCACAAAGGCTGTGCCACTGCCGATCCGCCAGGGGGAGGCGGCCGGAGAGACGGCTCGGGGAGCTAAACCGTCCGGCGGCGCCGTGGGTTCGGGAGGCGGCGCAGTTGGCGCTGTGGTGGTGTCCTCCGCGGCGGCGCTCTTTTTCAGCGCGGCCAATTCGCGTTGGAGTGTCTCGATTTGTCGGCGTTGTTCCTAGATGATCTGTTCGAACTGGGCCTGCATGGTCTGCAGGCGCGTTTCCAGGGACTGGATGCGGTCGGTTTCCGGGCCGGCCGCGGTTAGGGTGGGGACTGCGGCCCACAGAACGGCGCAGGTCCACGCAGCAGCAAGGGGTGATTTCATAAGCATTTTCAGCTATCGGTGCAAAGTTCTTATGGTTTAGCAGCGGTTCGCAGCAGTTAGCTCTGGAGCCTCCATGACGAGGGCCCGGGAGGCATACACGGACCAGTGGTCGGCCCCGGGGAGATCGGTCCGGGGTGTACGTGTTGGGACGGCTCAGTAAGCCGAGACGGAGGGGGGAGGGCCGCGACTGTGCGGCAGGTGAACGGGATCGACGACCGGCGCGGTCAGGGGCGGGTGGGGCGGTGCCGGGGTGAAAGACTGCGGGGTGGGGCCGGTGGCAGCGGGGGCTGGAGATTCGATCAGCCCGAGGGTGATGGTGCAGGACCCACAGGTGGCGGCGGAGCCCGAGGCGGTTCCGTGATGGTGGTCGCCGAGGTTGTTGAGGGCGGCGCTGGCGAGGATCCAAAGCCACAGAGCCCCCATCAGGAGGCCCAGCGTACGGCGCATGCGGTCTGCTAGCCGGATCCGGCGCACGCCCGAATGAAGCATGATTCGGAGGCGGGGTCAAGTGACTTGGGGGCCGGTGCTGGGGCTGCCGATGTGGAAACGATTCGGCGAACGCGCGAAGCGGCGCTGCAGAGGATCTTTGCTCCAGGAGAGCGGGCGCCAAGGGGAAGGAAGGGGAGAGGGCATGGTGGTTTGGGATGGGGTGGTAGAGAGGGCAGGGATTGGGAAGCCATGCAGAGGTCCTGCGCAGGCAGGGAAGCCAGCGGGCAGTCTTCACAGGACTCCGTGGGTGGGTGGCGGCACTCGGAAGTGTCGAACCGCTCGAAATGCGCAGTCAATTGCCGGGCTCATCGGTGGGTGCGCAGTGGGGGGCGGTGGTTCGTGCGTGTGAGTGTGAGAGCGCGGCGGAAAGCACGGGGCAGGGACCTGCGGCTGGCGGCCAGCCGGCCAAGGGTTCAGCCAGCGGTTTGATCGGTTTGGAGGGATGCACTGTCATGGCTGCGGTTTCGGCTTGGGGTGCGCTGTGCTCGAACCGAGGGGAAGGCCTCAGTGCGTGGGGCTTGGGATCGGTTTTGCTGTTGCCACGGGCGACGGTTTGGCCTAGCTGTGGGGCAATCTCAAAGCGAAAGGAGCGCCCATGATCGGACCTGTGGTGGTATTGCTGGCAGGGCTGGGAGTGCTGGCCCTAGCGGTGTTTTGGTTGATTGGGATTTACAACCGATTGGTGACCCTGCGCAACCGGTTCAAGAATGCGTGGGCACAGATCGACGTGCAGCTCAAACGGCGGTACGATCTGATCCCGAACTTGGTGGAAACGGCCAAGGGGTATTTGAAGCACGAGCGGGGGACGTTGGAGGCGGTGATTGCAGCGCGCAACGCAGCGCTGCAGGCCAGTGGGCGTGTGGGTGCCAACCCGGCGGATCCAGAGGCGATGAAGGCGCTGATTGCCGCCGAAGGGACGCTGGCCGGTACGTTGGGCCGGTTGTTTGCCTTGGCGGAGGCTTATCCTGACCTCAAAGCGAATCAGACGATGTCGCAGTTGATGGAGGAGCTGACCTCCACGGAGAACAAGGTGGCTTTTGCCCGGCAGGCCTATAATGACGCGGTGATGGCCTACAACACAGAGCGGGAACGGTTTCCCAGCAATTTGGTGGCTGGGATGTTCAATTTTGGTCCGGCCGAACTGTTCCAGATCCAGAAACCGGAGGAACGCGAAGCCCCGAAGGTCTCGTTTGCCTGAGGTTGGGTTGGCATGGGGGTAACCTGCAAGGCCGGCCCACATTCGACCCGTGTCGGGTCGAGCCAGTTGAAGTCAAGTTACTTGTAGGGGATTGAAGCGGAAGGCAGCGGGCGACGGTCATGGACTTTTTCGAGGCGCAGGAGCAGGCACGTCGGCGGACACGGCGGCTGCTGGTGTACTTCGCGTTGGCGGTGCTGGGGATCACGGTGGCGGTGTATTTGTGCCTGCTGTTGGTGTTTGGCGTGGGTTCTGCGGATCTCGGCCACGGTCCGACGCGTTCGTGGCGTTGGTGGCATCCCCAATTGTTCGGGTTTGCTGCGGCAGGGACGTTGTTGGTGGTGACATTGGGCAGCCTGTACCGGATAACGACGCTGCGTGCGGGCGGTCGGGTGGTGGCCGAGGCGTTGGGTGGGCGGCTGGTACGGCCTGACACGCGGGATTTGGAGGAACGCCGGTTGTTGAACGTGGTGGAAGAGATGGCCCTGGCGTCTGGGTTGCCGGTGCCGCCCGTTTATGTGCTAGACCAGGAGCCGGGGATCAACGCCTTTGCCGCTGGTTTCGGGCCGCACGACGCGGTCATCGGGGTGACGCGTGGGTGTTTGCGTTTGCTGAATCGCGACGAGTTGCAGGGGGTCATTGCGCACGAGTTCAGCCACATCCTCAACGGCGACATGCGCCTGAACCTGCGGTTGATCGGGTGGATCTTTGGGATTTTTTGTCTGGCCGAGGTGGGTCGGGTGTTGTTGCGGACGCGGGGCCGAAACAATCCGCTGCCGATTTTGGGTTTGTTGTTGATAGTGTTGGGGTGGATCGGGGTGGTGTTCGGGCGTTTGATTCAGGCGGCGGTGAGTCGGCAACGGGAATTTTTGGCGGATGCGGCGGCGGTGCAATTCACGCGCAACCCGCCGGGGCTGGCCGGCGCGTTGCGCAAGATTGGGGGCCTGGTGTACGGGTCGCGCATTGACAATCCACACGCGATGGAGGCGGCGCATCTTTTCTTCAGTTCGGCGTTTCGTCGCTCCGGGGTGGAATGGTTTGCCACCCACCCGCCGTTGACGGAGCGCATTCGACGGTTGGACCCGGCCTGGGACGGGACATTTCCGCGAGTGACCCTGGAAGGAGCGGGTGTGGCGGCGGAGGGTGTCGGAGCTGGGCCGGCTCGGCAGCGGGCCGGCGCGGCGGCGGTGGCTGCGCAGTTGGCGCAGGGGGCGGTGCCCGGGCGAGCGGTGTTGGAGCGGGTGGGCCGGCCGGGACCTCGGCAGATCCAGTTTGCTGGTGAGCTTCGGGCGGCGGTGCCGGACGAGGTGGTGGGAGCCGTGGAGAGCGTGGTCGGGGCACAGGCGGTGGTGTTGGGACTGGTGCTCAGTCGAGAGGAGACGTTGCGGCACCAGCAACTGCTGGGGTTGCAGACGCGACTGCCTACGGCGGTGTACAGCCACTTGACCGCGCTGGTTTCGGCGTTGGGGTCGGTGCCGCAGGGGGCCCGACTGCCGTTGGTGCAACTGGCCCTTCCATCGTTGCGGTTGATGGATGCGGAATCTTTTGTCCAGTTCCGGCAGGCGTTGCGCTGGTTGGTGGCCAGCGACCGGCAGATTGATCTGTTCGAGTACACGCTGGAGCGGATGATCGAGCGGCATCTGGAGCCTCATTTCGGGCGCGTCCGCCCCCGGCCTGTGCAGTACTACTCGGTCAATGGACTGCTGAGGGACGCTCAGGTATTGCTTTCCGCCCTAGCCTGGAGCGGGCAGGCGGACCCGGACAGGGCGGGCCGCGCGTTTTTAGCTGGTTGGCAGCAATTAGAGACTGAAAAGTCGCCTCCACCGTTGTTGCCGCGGGCCCAGTGCCATCTGGCGGCGGTGGATGCTGCGTTGAACCGCTGTGCGGAGGCGTCGCCGGCTGTGAAACGGCGGTTGTTGGCGGCCTGTGTGGAGGTGGTGGGTGCGGACGGGTGGTTGCATGCGGCCGA
>Ga0308392_1000899_pt1 | contig 12385 bp, 3 predicted proteins | sample Hotspr20Samplem2_FD_202361 | JGI IMG/M metagenome (GOLD analysis project Ga0308392, IMG submission 202361) | Hot spring phototrophic mat microbial communities from Octopus Spring, Yellowstone National Park, Wyoming, United States - 20050624_m2 ... | reverse complement strand
ATCCGCGCGACGCCGATCTGTGGCAAACCTTGGGCTCCGTACACTATTTGCTGGGCGAGCATGCCCGCGCGGGCATCGCCTTCGTGCGAGCCGGACGATTGCGGCCCCACGACGCGCGGATTTTCGTCTCACTGGCCCTGGTCCACGAACGGCTGCAGCAGCCGGGGCTTGCCCTGGCCCTGGCGCAGCATGCGCGGCAGTTGGCACCGCACGATCCCAGCGTACGCCTCGTGTGCGAGCGCCTTGAGTCACCGGCCGGAAGTGTCGCAGGCCCGCCTGCCAAGGAAGCTGGCCAGGTTCCCGCAGAAGCGGTGTTCCAGCTCTGACCCGAAATCCCGCACCCCGCCCTCGCATGGCCGGCATTTCCTCTTGGTCCGAACCAGCATTGGCGCAAGCCGAGCGCCAGGAACGGCAGACGACGTCGCCGGCCCCGGTCGGCCTGCAGGAGTTTGTGGAGGGCCTGGCCAAGTTCTTTGGCAGCCGGGATCTGGCCCAATGGGAATGGCTGGCAGAAGAGCGAGTGCGATGGGAGTGGCACCGCAACGGATCCGGGACCCTTCCGCCGCCGCAGTCTTTCACCGCCAATGGTCGAAACCCACGACAGTTGCCGCTGCCTGATTCGGCCTGCCAGACAGTGTTCAACCTGGGCAGTTTGGGAACGCTTTCCGACGCTGCGCTGGAGACGTGGTTGCCGGAGTTGCGACGCGTGGTGGGCCTGAACCTCTGGATCACGGTGGAAAAAACCCCAACGCGGGACCGGATCTGGTGGGAGCAACGGTTCCTGGCCGCGGGTTTTCGCAAACACCCACTAAGTCCGGTCCTGATCCCTTTTGACGACTCGGCCGATTCTGCAGAGGTTTTGGGCTTGATCTTCGAGAAGATTCCCGATGCGGCCCTGGCGCGGCACTCGTTGGCGGCGTTGCAAGCGGAGCGGGATTTGCACATGGACATGCTGCGTGAGCCGGGGCTGCGGTCCGAGGCCCACCTGGCGCGGTACGCGCTGGCGCGCCGTCACGTCCGGGAGGGGGCCATGGTTTTGGACGCCGCCTGCGGTCTGGGTTATGGCAGCGCCATTCTGGCTGCGGGAACCGGCGCGGCCCGGGTTTTGGGGGTGGACCTAGCCGGATGGGCGATTGAGTACGCCCGCCTGCATTATGGCAGCACCGATCCACGGTTGGAATTCCGACAGGGAGACGTCACCAATTTGGGGTTCTTGAACGATGCTTCGATCGATCTGGTGGTGAGCTTCGAGACGCTCGAACGCCTGCCCAATCCGGATCAAGCTTTGCAGGAGTTTGCTCGGATCCTGAAACCCGGCGGTGTGTTCATCGGGTCGGTGCCCAATCTGTGGGTGGACGAGCAGGGACGCAATCCGGTGCCCTATCACCTGCACGTTTATGACTATGCCCAGTTCTACGACCAGGTAGCCCGGTGTTTTCGTTGGCGGGAACTGTATCGTCAAAATGCCGGGGGCGGCTGGAAGCGCCCGCAGCCGCGCCGGCTCTGCCGCATTCCCCATCTTCAACCCAGCCCGGAGGATCAGCGCGATGCGGAGTGGTGGCTTTGCGTGGCCGAGAAATCCGCCGGATTGATCCGGCCACGGGGCAGCGGGCGCGTCGAACCTGTTGCGGCTGGGCAGGTCTGCATCCCAGCGGGCTCGGGCAGTAGCCATGACGCGGCCACAGTGGTGCTGGCTACCAACTACCTCCTATGGACCCCGGCGACGCGCTGGATGTGGGAGACGCTGGGGGAGGAATTGAGCCGGCGCGGTTGCCAGTTGGTTTTATTGAGTACCACGCTGCCAGAGCCACCCTTGCCGTTTCCTGTGGGCCTGCATCCCTACCTGCTGCGCGACTTTGCGGCAACTTTCCCAGACTGGGCTGCGGCGGATCGACTGGAGGCGACGGCAGCCGAGTTACATTGGCTGCGTGCCGACATGAGTCGCGTGGCGGCGGGATATGCGCTTGATCAAGCACTGCCAGGTTTGACTGCCTTTCGGGCTTACCTGCGCGGGCTGCTGGAGCGATTGCAGCCCGGATTCTTGTTACTGGCCGATAACACGCTGGCTCAGACCGCTCTGGCCCAGCGCATGGCCTGGGATATGCACCTGCCCGTGCAGATTTACGAGCGCGGTCTGCTGCCGGACACGCTGATGCTGGAGTCCCGGGGCATCCAAGCCTGGTCGGATCTGCGTGTCCATTGGCTGGCGCAGGAAATGCTCGAGGCGCAGGCGGATCGATACACAGCAATCGAGCAGTACTACCGCACGCGTAGGCCCCAGAAATATCCGCAGCCGGAGACGCCCGGCGGGGTGGAAGGTCTGCGGCAGCAGCTGGGCGTGCAGGGCAAACGGCTTGTGGTTTTCCTGGGTGGTGGCTATGAGGCCAACGGGCATGCGCGCAACTGCCGCAATTATGAGCGGAATTTTTTCACGGGCTTTCCCACCACGCAGGAAGCCCTCATGGCCCTGTGGCGCATCGTGGAACGTCAGCCGGACACGGCTCTAGTCTTCAAGCCTCATCCTCTGGACCCTGATCCCTATGCGGTGGCGCAGATCGAGGGCATTCCGGTGGTTCGGAATGTGAATGTCCACACCCTAATGGAGGCCGCCGATGTGGTGGCGGCCCAGTTCACGACATTGCAGTTCGAGGCGGTCCTGTATGACAAGCCGGTCCTGCTGCTGGCACGCAGTGCCTGGTGGGGGCGCCGGGCGACCTACGAAGTGGACGGTGCGGAACAGTTGGAGGCGCGACTGCAGGAAGCGCTCGAGCGCCGTCATTGGCCCGAGATCCGGGCTCGCGCCCGGTCATTTCTTTGTTGGATCATGGATACGTTCCTGATTGGTGCCGCTCCCGATGTGCCCACGCGCCGGCATTTGGCCGACCTGGCGGCCTACATTGCCCGGGTAGCCATGGACAGCCGCGGGCTATCCCCGGCTCGGGAACGTTGGTCGCAAACCCAGGCCTGGCTCGAAAGCCATCGGGCCCGGTGCCATTCGTGAGTTCTTATGATGCTCCCAATCCTGGACGGGCTTCCCGGAGATTTGTGGCAGCGTGATGCGGTACTGCGCCACGCCGAGCGATTGCTGCAGGGGCCGGGCTCGCGCGTGCGGGCGGTTTCCTTCGACTTCTTCGATACGCTGGTCTGGCGTTGGACGGTGGAGCCCACGGGAGTGTTTACGGAGGTGGGACGACGGCTGCAGGCCTGTGGCAAGCTGCCGACGCATATCCGGCCGGAGGACTACCGAGTTTATCGGCGCATGGCCGAGGTGCGGGCTCGGGACCGGCATCTCCTCGGGCCGGACAAACCCGAGGACGTCACCTTGGAACAGGTGTTGGCGGAGTTGCAGCGCTTGTTACCTGACCCGGCCACGGCGGGCGCGTTGGAGATCGAGGCCGAGCAGGAACTTTGTTGTGTGAACCCCGGCATGGTTCAGTTTGCGGCCTGGCTGAAGACCCGCGGCCTGCGCCTTTTTGTGGTTTCCGATGTGTACCTTTCGGCCGAGCACCTTCGCGGCATTTTGAGGGCCAATGGGCTGGACCCTTCCCTCTTCGATGCGGTTTACACGTCCGGCGATGCGCGCCAGTGCAAAAGCACGGGGAATCTGTTCCGAAGAGTCCTGGCAGAGCAGGGTCTGAAGCCGGACGAATTGTTGCATCTGGGGGATAATCCTGAGGCAGACGTGGCCGGGGCGCACCGGGCCGGGGTGCGCGCACTGCTCTACGAGGCGCCGGACCAACTCTTGTCGGTCATCTTCGAACGCGAGCAATTCCTGCTGGGCGCTGGCGAGTTCACGTTCGGGATGCATGCGCTGCGCCAACTGGCAGCCCGCGCTTCTTCGGGGGACGGAGATCTCGAATTTTTCAGGCGTTTGGGGGCGACGGTGCTGGGACCGGTGCTGACGCGGTTCGCGGGTTGGGCTTGTGATCAGTTTGCTGCAGCGGGCGTGCGCCGGGTGGGCGCATTCATGCGAGAAGGGGGATTGTTGGGGCGTCTGGTGCAAGTAGAGGCAGAGGCGCGGGGATTGCCCCTCGAAGTGCTGCCCTTGTATGCCAATCGCCGTTCGACCGAGCTGGCGGCTTTGGGACGATTAACCGCCCAGAAACTCCTGGACTGGCTCCAAAGGCGCCAGGCGCTGCCCGTCCGGGAGGTGTTGCGTCAGTTGGGGATTGACCCTGCCCTGGCTCGGGGTCTGCCAGTCGGATTGGACGAAAAGCTGAACCTGCCCGACCGAGTGGTGGAGCTCGCCAGGTTCTTGTTCGAGCCGCCCATTGCCCGACGCATCGAGCAGCGAAGTGCCGAGGAACGACAGAAGGTCTTGGATTATTTGGCGCCGTGGCTGGAGCGGGAGGAGCCCTGGGGCGTTTGTGACCTCGGTTATAACGCATCGGCCCAGGCTCAAATCCACGAGATTCTCCGGTTAGAGGGGCGCTCGAGCCGGATGGTGGGCTGTTATGTGATGACCTGCGAAGTGGCTGCGCAACGTGCCTTGGAAGGCATGGATGTGCGGCATTACCTCGGCCGTTTCGGTCATCCCCTGCAAATGCACTGGGCTTTTTTGCGCTCGCCTGCTGTCGTCGAGCAGTTGATGGCGGCCCCTTGCGGGACCACTCTTGGCTACGAGCGCGGGCCTGAGGGCAAAGTCCGACCACGGTTGGACAAGCTTCGCTTTTCTCCGGAGCTGCTGGAGCGGCAGAAAGCCTTTCAGGATGGGGTGATTTGGTTTCAGAGCTTGTGGCTCTGGTTGCGGCGGTCGAAGCCGAGCCTGTTGGACGGCAGCAACCCTTTGTCGCAGCGGTTGGTGGCGGAGGTGGATGCGGCGATGCCGGCCTTGTTGGCCCGCCTCACAGCGTTTCCCCTGCGGGAGGAATTGCGTCGGCTGGGTACGGTCGTTCTGGACGACGAGTACTTCGATCAGGGTGTGGTGCAGCTTTGGGGACATCGGCAACGCAATGTGTTACGGGCTCGTGGCTATGCTGCTCTGTTGCGCGAGCAGGGGGTGTTGTGGCCGCAAGCGGTCCATCAGCTGGAGTATCCGAAGGCCGCGGACGAGTTTTTCAGTTACGGGTCCGCCATGTTGGGACCGGTTCCCGGCCTGGGCCGTGAAAAGGATCCGTTTAGTGTGACCGTGGTGCTGCCGGCAGGTCCTGATCCGCAACCAGTCGGGCGGTGTTTGAACATGCTTTCCCGCGCCTTTTCGGCTTCGGAGCAGCTGGAGGTTCTCGTGGTAGCGGAGCCGGGTCGGCTGGAGCACCTGGCCGGACTGGGCGCGCACGCGACGGCCGGGATGCAGGTTCGTGTCGTGGAGCATTCCCTGCCGTCGTCCCTGACGGGCGATCTGGATCGGCTTTTTGTCCGAGCGGAGGCTCCGATGCTGTTGTTGATCCGACCGGATGTGGAGCTGCCGGAGCAGGGAGGCCAGCGCATGCTCGCGCAGTGCCGGCAGGCGGGCGTGGGCGCGGTGCTGCCCGGCTGGGCGGATTTGAGTAATGAGGCTGTTGCGGATCGCGCGGTTCACCTCCGGGTGTGCTCGCGATGTTGCCTGATCCGTAAAGAGGCCTACCTGGATGCTGGCGGATTACAAGAGGAACAGAATCTGGCGTTGGCCTGGGCCGGAATGATGGCAAGGTTGGCTGCAACAGACTGGCGGATGGTGCGGATGTCCGAGCTCTCTGCGCGCGCGGATGCGGGTCTTGATGTGCGCCTTGGGGCAGGCCAGATCGAGGCATGGCAGCGGACAACGGGCATTGCCCTGGATAGCGTTTGGACCCGAGCGCAGGCACCGACACCTGGATCCGCAGCTGCCGGACCTCAAGAGGCCGCACCTGCCGTCGTCCGAGTGACCGAGCCGCATGCCCGAACGGCGGGAGAAAAGCGCCCCATCGTGGTCGATTGGCTCGGGTCGTTCCTTGACCATGGGAGCCTCGCGCACGTGAATCGGGAACTGACTCGCGCCTTGCGCCAGCGAGCGGAGCTGGAGGTGCGTTGTGTTCCCACGGACACGGCCCCGGCGGCAGCGTTTGCAGAACTGGCACGGCAATGGGCGCGTGGACCTGCTTCCGATGCGGACGTGACCGTGCGCCACGGGTGGCCGCCCAACTGGGCGCGGCCAGCCCGCGGGAGGCTGGTCGTCATCCAGCCCTGGGAGTTCGGGGCGCTGCCCGTCGATTGGGTTCGGGCTGCTGCGGATGTGGACGAGTTTTGGGTACCTTCCCGCTATGTGCGGGATGTGTTCGTGGAGTCGGGGGTGCCCGGAGGGAAAGTGAGGGTCGTGCCCAACGGCGTTGATCCGGCTCGATTTCATCCCGGCGTGCCGCCGCGGTCATTGCCCACGCGCAAGTCGTTTCGTTTCCTTTTCGTGGGGGGCACGATTTTCCGCAAGGGACCGGATTTGCTGTTGGAAGCGTACCTGCGGGCGTTTCGTGCGACCGACAACGTCTGTTTGGTGATCAAGGACTTCGGAGGCAGGGGCCCTTACGTGGGACAGACGCTGGGAGACCAGATTCGGTCGCTGCAACAGCGCCCCGATGTGCCGGAGATCCTTTACCTGGATGAGGAGTGGCCTCCGGAGGATCTGCCCGGGTTGTACACGGCCTGTCATTGCTTGGTATTGCCTTATCGGGGCGAGGGATTTGGTTTGCCGGTGCTCGAGTCCATGGCCTGCGGTTTGCCGGTGATCGTCACCGCCGGAGGTGCCACGGATGATTTCGTGCGCGACACGCACGGATGGCGCCTGCCCGCGCGCCGACGTTCCCTCGGGACCAGAGTCGGCAACCTGCCGCTGGTGGCGGAGGGTTGGGTACTGGAGCCGGATCGGGACGCGTTGGTTCGTGCGCTGCAAGAGGCTGCGGCCGACCCTGAGGGCGCCCGTGCTCGAGGGCGCAAGGCTTCCGAGTTCGCACGTTCCCAGTTTTCCTGGGAAGCGGCTGCAAAGGAGGCTGCCAGCCGATTGTTGGCACTGGCCGAGGCCGACCGGCAGGCCGGCAAGGCTGCGAAGGTGGGAATGGTCCAGCAGAGGAGGGGAACCGAAGGAGCCCGCCCATCCTTGACCCTGCCTGCCTGTGCTCGGCTGGGACTTTTGGACCGGGCACGGGAACTGTGGTCGCGCCGGGATGGTCGTGGGGCCTGGCAGGCGGTTTTGCACGCCTTGCAGGAGCGACCGTTTCATCCGGAGGCTTATCTGCTGCTGGCCGAAATTGCGCGGGCAGTGGGGGCCGGCGAGGTGGCCCGGCGCTGTCTGGCCTATAGCCGGCAGATCGCTCCGGGATACAAAGCGGCCCGGAAGTTTGCCCTGCCCTCGTCGTCTGGGAACCGATGGCCGGACTGGATGGAGTTGCCGGAGCCATTGCACGATCCACAGAATCCACCAGCGCCGCGGCTGACAGTGTGCCTGATTACCCGTGATGAGGAACGGTTTCTGGGGCAGTGCCTGGAATCCATCCGAGATCTGGCGCATCAGATCGTGGTGGTGGATACAGGATCCCGCGACCGCACGGTGGAGATTGCCCGTGCGCATGGAGCGGAGGTGCATTTCTTCGAGTGGTGCGACGACTTCAGCGCCGCGCGCAACGCGGCGCTGGAACATGCGCGCGGGGACTGGATCCTGGTGCTGGATGCGGACGAGGAAGTGACCGAGGAAGGCCGGCTGCGCTTGCCGGAGGCGTTACGGCAGCACGAGGTGCTGGCCTGGCGCTTGCCGTTGGTGGACGTGGGACGCGAGGCCGAAGGAGTTTCCTATGTGCCGCGTCTGTTTCGGAATGCGCCGGGATTGTTCTACGTGGGGCGGGTCCACGAACAGGTCTTCAGCAGCCTGGAGGTGCGGCGGGCCGAGTGGGGCCTGGAGAATCGCCTGGGCGAAGTGTTGCTGCGGCATCATGGGTATCGTCCGGAGGTGGTGCGGGACCGCAACAAGATCGAGCGTAATCTGCGTTTGTTGGAGCAAGCGGTGGCCGAGTGGCCGGGCGAGCCGCATCTGTTGATGCATTTGGGGCTGGAACTGGCCCGATCGGGCCGGGAGAGCGAGGCGTTGGAACGCTATCGGGAGGCGTTTGCAGCGTTGTCACGCAAACCTGCCGCGGAGGTGGTGCCGGAGTTGCGCGAGACGTTGCTGACGCAGTTGGCGTCGCGTCTGTTCGCGGCGCGGCGGTACGACGAGGTTATCCAGGTGTTGAGCTCGCCTTTGGCACGGAGTCACGGGGGCCTGACGGCCTCCCTCCATTTTTCGCTGGGCCTGGCGTATCTGGAACGGGGGCAGTCCCGTGAGGCTGCCGACCAGATGCGCCAGTGCCTGGCGAAGCGGGATCGGCCGGCCATGGCACCGATTTTGCCGGAGATTCGCACGGGTGCGCCGCACCATTGTCTGGCGCTGGCGCTGTGGCGGCTGGGGGACGCGGCTGCGGCCGAGGAGGCCTTTCAAACGGCGCTGCAACGGGGGGGACGCGTGGATCGGATGCGTCTGGACTACGCGCGTTTCCTGCTGGAGCGACAGAGGCCGGTGGAGGCGCTGCAAATACTGACGCAGTGTGTGACCGAGGCGCCGGACTGTATCGAGGCGTGGCGGCTGGGTGGACAGATTGCTCTTTCGCGGCCGGAATATCTGGAATTTGCGCGGGACTGGACGGGCGAGGCCATGCGTTACCAGGGCACAGACCTGACCGTGCGGGTCCAGCGGGCCAGTGCTCTGTTGCTGAGTGGCGAGGCGGACGCAGCGTTGCCGCTGTGGCAGCAAATCGAGCAGGAATCCCCTCAGCCGGAATCCATCGCCGCCCGGTTGCTCTGCGCGCTGGGCCAGGACAGCACGCCGGACTCCTGGACGCCCGCAATGCCCGAGCCAGAGGTGAGTCGTGCGTTCCTGGGTTGGTACCAGCGACTGGCCCGAGTGGGCGTGCGCGACCTGTTGCTGCGTGTTCATGCGAACCTGGCGCGGTGGGAGACGTTGTTGCCCACGGCTTCGCGCTGTCTCCGGGCGGCCCTGGCGGAAGTGGAGAAAGAGGAACCTGTGGACGCCGGCTAAGCGGGAGGACACAGCGGAGCGGGGTGAAAGAAAGCCCGCGCGTTAGGCTGGGACAGATCGCGGTTCGAAACCTGCCGCACGGTCAGGAGGCGTCTCGTGGACCGGGCCGGGGCCCGGGAATTTCTCGCGTAAAATACTTGGCAACGGCCTGGGTTCGGGACCGCACCTGGAGTTTCTCGTAGATTTTGCGGATGTGATTGTGGACGGTGGCGTAGCTGATGTTCAGGGCGCTGGCGATTTCCTTGTAGATGTAGCCTTTGGCCAACAGTTCGAGCACCTGTTGTTCGCGCGGGCTCAGCCCGGGCAGGTCGGCCCCGGGCGGCGGGGGTTGGCGGAAGGACTGCACGACTTTGCGGGCGATGTGACTGGTCATGGGCGAACCGCCGGCGTGGACCTGTTGGATGGCTTCGAGCAGTTCCTCGCGGGTGGCTTGTTTGAGCAGGTAGCCACTGGCACCGGCGGCCAGGGCGCTGAAGACCGTATCGGCGTCCTCGTACACGGTGAGCATGATAAATTCGATCTCGGGGTGCGCAGTTTTTAACCGGCGGACGCATTCGATGCCGCTGAGGCCCGGTAGGTGAATGTCCACCAGCACCACGCGAGGGTTGGCCGCGGGTAAACGTTCCAGGGCCTGTTCGGCGTCCGCGTAATCGCCCACGCAGCGACAGACCTTGAACCGATTGATGGCCTGCACCAGCTTGGCGCGCACTCCGTCGTCGTCTTCCACAATGGCCACGGGTATGGGCGTATTCATAGTCAGACCGCTCTCCAGCATGTCAGGCGAGCCGGTGCCAGACCAGTCGCCAAAAGGGTTCATGCCGGACGGGCCACGGACCCCGACAACCGGCCCGCAATGGACTGCCCAATCCGGCCTTAGCATTCCTGCGAGGGCGCCTGGCGCGGGTGCGGGCCTGTGGCCACGCTGAACCGGACCCGGGTGCCCTGGCCCGGCTGACTTTCGATGCGGAAGGAGCCGCCAATTTCCGAGAGCCGGTGTTGCATGTGACGCAGGCCGTTGCCCCGACCGGGGGCATCGGCAGGAAACCCTTGGCCGTTGTCTTCAATGGACAGTTCGAAGGACGCGCCGTTCCATTGGAACCGGATCCAGACCTCGGTGGCCCGGGCATGCTTGACCACGTTGTGAAGGGCCTCTTTGCAGGCCAGATAGAGATGATGCCGGGTCTCTGCGGAGAGGGTGAGGGCAGGGACTTCCAAGGGCACGTCCCATCGGCAGCGGATGCCGGCGCGGTTGAGGTGATCCTGGGCGAAACGGTTCAGGTAGGTCAGCAGGCTCTCCAAACTGTCGTGGCGCGGGTTGACCGCCCAGACGACTTCGTCCATGGCCCGGGTCAGTCGGCGTGCACAGGTGGCAATTTCGTCGGCCAACTTGCGGGCTGCGGGCTGGGCACTGCTCTCTTCGCGCAGGGTGTCACTGAGCAGGATGATTTCCGTCAGGCCGCTGCCCAGGTCGTCATGGATGTCGCGAGCGATGCGCTGCCGTTCCAGGTCCATGGCGCGTTGCCAGCGCAAATGTTCCATGCGACGCCGGGAGCGGTTGCGTTCCCAGCGCCAAACCCCCAGCGAGACCAGGCCCGTGAGGGCTACCAGGCCCGCCCCTTGTACAGAGCGGCGTTCCCACCATCGCGGAACGATTTGTAAAGCCACAAAGGTCCGGGCTTCGACCCATTGGCCCTCATCCACGGTTGCCCAAACCCGAAAGCGATAACGACCGGGCGGAAGGCGATTGTAGAAGGCGACGCGGCGGGGCCCGGCTTGGACCGGTTGCTGATCCAGTCCCTCGAGCTGATAGCGGTATCGAATCCTTTCTGCAGCCAGCAGGTTGGGAGAGGTGTAATGAAATTCGTACGAGATTGCCCCGGAACGGATTTGTAGTTCTCCACCTGGCACCGGAGTCTGGCGAACACCATCCACCCAAACGGCCTGAATCACGGGTGGCCAGAGCGTTGGTTGTAATACCGCGTTTTCAGGGCGGAAACGTGCGATCGCTGCCCCGTTAGGGAAGTTAAGCGTGCCGTCCAGGGCCACGCAGGCGCTGGGCTGGCCCAGGCCCGTACAGACTTTGTACGGGAGCCCTGCCTGCGGGCTTAACCGGTACAGCCTCGGTCGCCCCTCGGCTCTCGAGGCTCCGCTCAGGAGGCTGCGCGGGTCGAGACCGAAAATTCCATTTTCACTGCTGATCCAAAACAGGGACTGGTGCCCTACGAGGGCCAGTTGGTGATCACTGGGAAGCCCGTCGGTCATGGTCCAGGTTCTCACCGTCTCACCCTCCAAGCAACCCAGCCCGTAGCCCAACGTGGCAAACCAGAGTCGGCCCTCCGTGTCGAAGGTCATGCTGCGGATTGTGCGCAATGCGGGATGCCCGGTTGGCTCCACCCGTTCAAACGAGTCTCCTTCTTGGCGGAAGAGACCTTCTGAGGGGATGGCTATCCAGATGCGACCTTCCGAATCTTCGGCCAACGCCCGTGCCGATGTAAGGGGAAGGCCGGACTCCGGACCGTAAGTGCGCGAGAGTTGCCCGCCCAGGCATACCAGTCCTCCCTGGGTGCCAGCCCAGATGCGGCCTGCACGGTCCTGCAGTAACGCCGTGGTGCTTTGAGACAGAGCTGGGGGATGGGTCAGGGGTTCGAAGATCCGGCCATCATAGCGGTACAGCCCGCTGAAGGTTCCCACCCACAAGCTGCCTTGGCGGTCACACAGCAACACGGCAACATGCCCGCTGGCCAAACCTTGGGCCGGGCCGAACGCCTTCCACCGGCCAGCCTCCCAAAGCAACAAACCCGCTCCGTCCGTACCTCCCCAGATGCGGCCTTCCCGATCGGTGCATGTGCTCAGGAATACATGCGGGCGCAATTCCTCGGGCAAAACGAGGGCATGGACCGGTCGGTTCCGTACTTGCAGTAAACCGAGAGTCCGTGTGCCGATCCACACGCTCCCCTGATCGTCCTCCACCAGACACTGTACCTGCAGTTGTGCGGGGGACAGCTCTGCGGAAACTTCTGTCCAGCCAGTGCCCGCCTGATGCACGAATACTCCACTCCCAGCGGTGGCGCACCAGAGTCGGCCCTGCCGGTCTTCGGCCAACGCCTGCGCCCGCGAGCGGGCGGAATCCTGCGGCCAAGGGTAGGGCGCCAGTGGCTCAGTCCATTCCCCTCGGCACCAGCGGTACAGCCGTGTGCCGCGGGCCCCGAGCGGATGAGCCGCCGAGGCCGCCACCCACAGCCCCGCATCGTCGGCCGTTGCAATCGCCCGGACGAGCTGGTCCGGCGGCCCCGGGAGAGGTTCGGCGACCCAGTTCGATCCGGTCCACCGCCCCAGTTGACCGCCGGCCACACCCCAGAACCGGCCCTCGGC
>Ga0308392_1000895_pt1 | contig 12423 bp, 9 predicted proteins | sample Hotspr20Samplem2_FD_202361 | JGI IMG/M metagenome (GOLD analysis project Ga0308392, IMG submission 202361) | Hot spring phototrophic mat microbial communities from Octopus Spring, Yellowstone National Park, Wyoming, United States - 20050624_m2 ... | reverse complement strand
TCCTCCCCTCAGCGCGCCACGGGGATTTGGGAGAGTTCCATCACCCCCCAGAGCAAATAGAGGACGGTCGGTGAGGCGACCCCGAGGAAGAGCAGCAGGAACGGGTTGTCGAGCACGCGCTGCATGAACGGGATCCGCTCGGGGACAGGGGATTCGCCGGTTTCGGCCATGGCTCGGTTGCCTCCGCGCTGCGCCCGCGATCGACGGGCGCCTCTCCCGTGGACCGGGGCATGGGCGAGGCTACGAAGGGCGCAGCCCGGCTTCCTTGACCGCCGTCAAGGCGGCGGGCCCCGGGCGCGGGCAGCCTGTGCTTCGGGACCCACCGTGAGTGGCGGAGAAAGGTGCGCCCGGTCGCGCGAAGGCGAGTCTTGCGGCTCCTGGGTCTCGCAAGTGCGGCCCTCGCGCTCGGCGGGCCGGCCGGCGCGAGCTCGCCGATCGTCCGCTGGCGGGGGATCGCCCTCGGCGCCCCGGCCCGGATCGACCTCCTCGGCGTCGAGCCCGAGCGGGCCCGGGTCGCGATCGCCGCCGCCCTCGACGAGCTCGCCCGGCTCGAGGCGATCTTCTCTCTGTTCGACCCGACGAGTGCCCTGTCCCGGCTCAACCGCGAGGGCCGCCTCGACGATCCGCCCGCCGACCTCGTCGAGGTCCTGGGCCTTGCCCGCCGGCTCGCCGCGCTCGGCGACGGCGCCTTCGATCCGACGATCCAGCCGCTCTGGCTCGCGGTCGCCCGTGGAGGTCCCCGGGAGGAGCGACGCGCGGCCGGGCGGCTCGTGAACTGGCGGGAACTCGAGGTCGGCCCGCGGGCCGTCGTCCTGCACCGGCCCGGCATGGGGGTGACCCTCGACGGGATCGCCCAAGGCTACCTGACCGATCGCGTGGCCGAACGGCTTCGCGCCTGCGGAATCGAGCGGGTGCTCGTGGATCTGGGCGAGCTCAGGGCGCTCGGGTCTCGTCCGGACGGGCGGCCCTGGTGGATCGGGCGCGAGGGGGGAGCACCTTTCCCGCTGGTCGAGGGCGCGGTCGCGACCTCGAGGGCGCTCGTCGAAGGCCGGCCGCGGATCCTCGATCCGCGCACCGGTGAGCCGGCCGCGCGCTCGGAGCCCGTGACCGTCCTCGCCTCCGAGGCGGTGATCGCCGACGGGCTCTCGACCGCCCTCGCGGTCGCCGATCCGGTCGCGGCCGCACACCTGCTCGCGGCCTTTCCTGAGGCGCGGCTTCTCACCGAGCGCCGAAATTTCGGCGAGCTGGGGGTCCCGGATCCCGCGCGCGGACGTTCGCGCGAGAAGACGGGCCGCGAGCGATTCGTGCCGGCGAACGGCGGGGCGGCCGCCGAAGGCCAGGATCGGCCTCGGCGGACGCGTTGAGGCGGCCCGCTTCGCGCCCGCCCCAACGCTCGCCTCGTCCGAAGAAGAGCGCTGCGCGCGCCGAGCTTGTCGCCTCCGCTCGCCGGGGATATTCGGCCCCCGGGGTTGTCGGGGCGACCGGGCCGGGGAGGCGAAGAAGATGGCGCAAGCACGCAAGGTCATCATCACCTGCGCCGTGACGGGCGCCATCCACACGCCCTCGATGTCTCCCTACCTGCCCGTCACTCCGCAAGAGATCGCCGATGCGGCGGTGGGCGCCGCCGAAGCCGGGGCGGCGATCGTCCACCTCCACGCCCGCGACCCCGAGACGGGCAAACCCGACCAACGCCCCGAGGCCTTCGCCCGCTTCCTGCCACTCATCAAGCAGCGTTCGGACGTGGTCGTGAACCTCACGACGGGCGGCGGGCTCGGCATGACCGTCGAAGAGAGGGTGGCACCGGCTGCGCGCTTCAAGCCCGAGGTCGCGAGCCTCAACATGGGGTCGATGAACTTCGGCATCTTCCCGATGCTCGGCCGCTTCAAAGAATTCAAATACGACTGGGAGCGGCCCTATCTCGAGAACAGCCGCGACCACGTCTTCAAGAACACCTTCAAGGACATCGAGTACATCCTAAAGACTTGTGCCGGTAACGGGACGCGCTTCGAGTTCGAGTGCTACGACACGTCGCACCTCTACAACCTCGCCCATTTTCTGGACCGGAAACTCGTCGAGCCACCTTTGTTCGTGCAGACGGTGTTCGGCATCCTGGGCGGGATCGGGACGCATCCGGAAGACGTGCTGCACATGAAACGGACCGCCGATCGGCTGTTCGGCGATGCTTATCGCTGGTCGGTGTTGGGGGCCGGCCGCGCCCAGATGCCGATCGCCGCCATGGCCGCGGCGATGGGCGGCAACGTCCGGGTGGGCCTCGAGGATTCCTTGTGGATCGGACCCGGCCGGCTCGCCACGAGCAACGCCGAGCAGGTCCGCAACGTGCGGCAGATCATCGAGGGCCTCGGCCTCGAGGTCGCGAGCCCGGCCGAAGCGCGCAAGATCCTCGCGCTCAAGGGCGGCGACGCGGTCGCCTTTTGACGGCTCTCAGCCGAACGTCGCGGCCGCCGCCGAGAGATCGCCCGCAACGAGCGCGGCGAGGTCGTTTCCGAGCGGAGCGCCCCTGAACGGGACGAATTCGAGGACGCTCACGATCCCGTCCGAGAACTCCAGGTACTCGATCGAATCCAGTCGGTCGCGACCTTCGGGGGCGCCCGTCCGCACGTCGCGGATCACGAGCTTGGTGCCCTTGAAGCGGACGGCGAACGCCGAGAAGGGGCCGTCGAGAACGACGCGGTCGAGGCCGGGGCCACCCACCAGCCGGTCGTTGCCGGGGCCGGGCAGCAACAGATCGTCACCGTCGCCGCCGTCGAGACGGTCGTCGCCACCGCGCCCCTCGAGCCGGTTGTCGGCCGCGTTGCCGACGATCCGATCGGCCCGTTCGGTGCCGATCGCGTTCTCGATCACGGTGCCCGGAGCGATCGCGAGGGTGAGCTTTTGCGGCGGCCCGCCCGTGTCGGCCGGCGGGCCCACGGCGCTCGTCGAGCCGGGGCGCAGGTCGAGCCGCACACCGTCGAGGAGCTCGGAGAGGTCGAGCGTATCCTCGCCGCCCGTGTCGTAGATCGTCCGCCAGATCGTTCGGCCGGCCTCGAAACGATAGACGGTGTCGTCGGCGGCGGTGGAGGGCGCGGCACCGTAGAGATATTGGATCGCGGCGATGTCGCCGAGCATCGGGGTCGCGGGAAAGTCCTCGCCCGAGAACGGACGGTCGGGGCGGGCCCCGGGGAACGGCCGGTAGCTCATCACGGTGAATCCCAAATGATCGTCGGCCCGAGCGAGCGTCCAGGTCGAGATTTCGCGCTCGTGTGGGTGCTTGAGCCCCAGGGCGTGGCCGATTTCGTGGAGGAGCACGAAGAACTCGTAGCTGCCCGCCTCGTAGCCGATCGTGGTGGGTAAGCTCGTGGAGAGCCATACATCGCCGGCGGCCGGTCTCGTTCCCGGATAATAGGCCTGCGCGGTACGGGTCGCATCGGTGGCGGCGAAGCGCAGGTCGGCCGGCCCGTTCCGTTCGTCGCTTTCGACGAAGCGGATGTCGGCCACCGCCGCCCAAAGCCCGAGCGCTTCTCGTACCGCTGCGCGCTGCACGGGCGAGAGCGGCGCGAAGCCGTCCGCGGGCTCGCCGGCGGCGCTGTAGGGCCAAGGATAGGCTTCGGCGCTATCCGGGAAGGCGAAGGTCAAGGTGACGGGCTCGCCCGGGCGGTCGGCCCAGCTCGGGCCGGCCAGAAGCGCGTCGATCCGCCGTTCGCCCGAGAGCGGGATCGAGCCGACACGCGCCCGCCACGATTCCTCTTCGCCTCGTTTCATGAGCGATCCACCTCGACCATGGCTCGTACTCACGAGCGCTTTTTGGAAAGTCCTCGATCGGACGACAAGCCCTCCCGGGTCCGTCGACAAATCGTTCACCATCCTGCGGCATTCTGTCGGGGGGCGCGCGGGGACGCTTCTCCTGTCGCATCGACCGGCCGGATCGGCTAGCGGTCGGTCGTAGCGACGGGTCGGGGCGGGCTTCGGCGCCGATCCGTGTGGGGATCCGAGCGGAGGCGGGACGGAGCGTGACGGGCGAACGCGCCGAAAGACCCGGGTCGCCGGCGAGCGCGGCCGCGGCATCGACTGCTCAGCCGTGGCGCAATTTCGTCTCCTTTTCGATAGGCCTGGGGATGCTGCTGCTCGCGATCTGGGTGCTGCGCCGCTGGGCCGCGCACGTGAGCCTCGCCGATCTGGCGAGCGAGCTGCAAGCGATCCCGCCGGGCCGGATCGTCTTGGCCATCCTGTTCAGTTTCGCGAGTTTCGTGGCCCTCTTCGGCTACGAATATTACGCCTGTCGGTTCATCGGCCGACCCATCACCTGGATCCGGGCAGGGATCATCTCCTTCGTCACGCAGTCGATCACCCATGCCGTGGGCTTCGCCGTCGTCGTCGGCGCCACCGTCCGCTACAAGCTCTACAGCGCCCACGGCTTCGGTTTGTTCGACGTCGCCAAGATCCAGGTCTTCTTCGTCGCCACTTTCGGTCTCGGCTGTCTCACGCTCGCCGGCGGCACGCTCCTGATCGAGCCCTACGTGCTCGCCCGCGCGCTCGGCACCTCGGAGGTCTGGTGGCGCCTTCTGGGCGTCGGGCTTTTGACCTCGGTGCTCGCCGTCCTCGTCTGGGGCGCCTGGTTCCACCGGCCGCTCCGGATCAGGGGCCAAGTGCTCGTTTTGCCGAGCGCCCGGGTGACCGCGCTGCAGATCCTCCTGGGTGTGACCGATCTCGGCTTCGTGGCTGCCGCTTTGCACGTCCTTCTGCCGGCCGAGCTCGGCTCGACCTATTTCGAGACGCTCGGCGTGTTCGTCGCGGCGATCGCCCTCGGCCTCGCGAGCCACGTGCCGGGAAGCCTCGGTGTGTTCGAAGGCGCGGCTCTCGTTCTGATCGATCCGCCGAGCGAGCTCACCGCGGCGGTGATCGGCGCCCTCATCATGTTCCGCGCCTGCTACTACATGTTGCCGCTCGTTTTGGGGGCGCTTCTGTTCGCCGTCATCGAGGCGCGCCGTTGGCTCTCGACCGATCGGCCGGTCGGCGAGGGCCGCAGCTGAGCGCGCGTCGACGCCCGTCCGCTCGGCGTCGGGCGATTCGGCCGTGATCCCGATCGGCGACGAGAACCCGGCGCATCGACCGCCGGTCGCGACCGTGACACTGATCGCGGTCTGCGTGTTCGTCTTCTCGGCGCAGCTCAGCGTGTTGGGCGGCCTCGAGCGGAGCGTTTGGCGCTTCGGGCTCGTCCCGGCCGTGCTCACGGGCGAGGCCAGGCTCCAGCCGTCGCTCGCTGCCGCTCCGGTGCCACTCACGCTTCTGACCTCGATGTTCCTGCACGGCGGCGTCCTGCACCTCGCCGGCAACCTCCTTTACCTCTGGGTGTTCGGCAACAATGTCGAGGACCGGCTCGGCCATCTCGGCTTTCTCGTCTTCTATCTCGCGGCCGGCCTCGTCGCGGCGGCCTTCCAGATCGCGCTCGAGCCCGGTGCCCGCTTGCCCATGGTCGGCGCGAGTGGGGCGGTCTCGGGGGTTCTCGGCGCCTATCTCGTGCTCTGGCCGCGGGCGCGCGTGACGATCTTCGTGCCGATGCTCCCCTTTTTCTTACCGCGGATCCGCGCCGGTTGGCTCTTGGGCTTCTGGTTCGCGATGCAGCTCGTCGGTGTCTGGGCGGCGCCGAGCGAGGTGAGTGGGGTAGCGTTCGGCGCCCATGTCGGCGGGTTCCTGGTCGGCGTCGCGGTCGGCGTCCTCCTGGGTCGCCGGCCACCGCCGGGGCCGTGGGGGCGGCGTCCGCGAGATACTACGTGAAACTCGCTAAAATCTCCAGAATTTTCGCCACGATTTGCCAAATAATACTTGACGAATCGAAATCAAAAGTGCTTGCATGATAGTTAATCGCAAGTTAACCCTGGCTCCGGGGAAAGAGACCACCGGAGACGAGCCGGAGCCGCCCGGAGAGGTGGGCGGCCCGGCCGAGGGAGAACGACGATGGCCGTGTCCGCCCGCTCGCTGCACGCCCTTCTCGGCCGCACCGACAACGACAATCTGCCGGACCGTCGCGCGGGACGGCCGAACGTCCTGCCGTTCGTCCCGCGCCATCGGACGCTCGACCTCGATTATCCGAACCTCGCCACTCGCTTCGAGCCGGAGACCGGGATCCTCTGGGCGCGGATGAAACATCGCGAGCGGGCCTGCTACACGCCCGAGATCATGCGCGACATGCGCGACTTCCAGCTGCATCTTCGCGATCTCTGGGCCGGTGCTTCGCTCGACGACTGCCCGATCCGCTGGCTCGTCTGGGCTTCCGACGCGCCCAAGGCTTGGAGCCTCGGCGGGGACCTGCAGACCTTCACGCGCATGATCCGTGCCGGTGACGAGGCCGGCCTGCGCGCCTACGCGCATCTCGCGATCGACATCCTCTACGACAATTACATCTGCATGGACCTGCCGATCCTGACCGTGGCGCTCGTCACCGGCGATGCGATCGGCGGCGGCTTCGAAGCCATGCTCACCGACGACATCGTGATCGCCGAGCGGGGGGCCAAGTTCGGCCTGCCCGAGATCCTCTTCAACCTGTTCCCGGGCATGGGCGCTTACAGCTTCCTCGAACGGAAAGTGGGCCCCGGCCTCGCCAAGCAACTCGTCGAGGACGGCGTCACTCGTAGTGCCGACGAGATGCTCGAGCTCGGTCTGGTCGATCGGGTGTGCGAGCCCGGCGGGGCGGAGGCGTGTCTGCGCGAGCTCGTCGCCGAAAGTGCTCCCCGCTTCCGTACGATCAAGACCCTCCGCCAGGTGCGCCACCGCGTTCACCCGGTGACCCGCCGCGAGCTGCTCGACGTCGTCGACCTCTGGGTCGACCTGGCGATGCGTCTCTCCGACAACGATCTGCGTCGGATGGACTGCCTCGCCCGGGTGCAGGAGCGCAAGCGGGCGGGCGGCTGAGCCCTGCCGCTCAGCCCGGCCCGGCGCCGGCCGGGCCGGCCCGCCCGGCAGGGGCGGGGAGGCTCGCGAGGAACGCCCGCAGCTCGCGCTCCAGCCGGTCGAACTCTTCGCGCAGGCGGACGAGCTCGGCGCGACCCCGCATCACGAGGGCGGCATCGTCGATCCCGCGCCAGGAAAGGCAGAGCTCGAAGACCGCCTTGCCGCCGACATGGGCGGCGCTCGAGCGGAGCGCGTGGGCCTGGTCGCGGAACGCGCGCGCATCGCCCGCCTCGACCGCCGCTTGGAGCCGCGCGATCGTCTCCCGCCCGTCGACGAGGAAATCCTCGATCAGCTCGGCGAGGAACGACCCGCCCTCGTCGAGCCGCCGCAGCGCTTCGAGCCGCCGCTTGTCGAGCACCCTTCCGTCCGCGCCGCTCGGCTCGCCGGACGGCGGAGCGGCGATCTCGGGCGAGGACGTCACGTCGACGGGTGCCACGAGTCGGTCGATCGCGGCGAGGAGCTCGGCCGCGTCGACCGGCTTGGTGAGGTAGTCGGAAAAGCCGAGCCGGCGGCAGGCTTCGCGCGATTCCGGCGTGGCATCGGCACTCAAGGCCAGGATCGGCGGGAGCTCGGCGGGATCCTGCGTGAAACGCAGGAGTTTGACGGCCTCCATCCCGCCGAGCCCGGGCATGCCGAGATCCATGAGCACGAGATCGAAGCGCTCGCGCTCGAGCCGCTCGACCGCCGCCTGGCCGTCTTCGACGAGGACGACGCGGTGGCCGGCTCGCTCCAGGATCGCCTTGATCACCTTCTGGTTCGTGCGGTTGTCCTCGGCGACCAGGATCCGCGCCGAGCGGGCGGCGCGACGCGGGCCGGGCGGCGCGGCGAGCTCCCCGTCGGGCGGGGCGAGGGCGGCGCGCAGACAAGTGGCGAGCGCCGCGAGGTCGGGTTCGGCCGGCAGATCGGCCAAGGTCGAGCTCGGGCTCTCGTGCGCCGCGCCGAGAGTGACGATGTCGACCCGTTCGGGCAGCGGGGCCAAAGCGTCGGCGACCTCGGCCGGGTCGAATCCGGTCGAACCGAGCAGGACGACGTGGCGGCCCGCGTTCCCGCGGATCGCTTCGACCAGAGCGCGCAGCTCGCGGACCTGGACCACGGCGAGGCCGAGACCGGCGAGCTTTTCCGCGAGGTCGGGGCGGTCGGCCGCGAGCACGACGGTGCCGCGCGGCAGGGGCTCGTCTGCGGGCGCGGCCGGATCGAGCCGGAAGGGCAGCTCGACCCAGAAGCTCGAGCCGCGGCCGGGGGCGCTCACCACACCGAGCTCGCCACCCGCGTGAATCACGAGCTCGCGGGCGATGGCGAGGCCGAGGCCGGTGCCACCGTAGAGCCGGTGGGTGGTCGAGTCGGCTTGCGTGAAGCGCTCGAAGATCGCCTTTTGCCGATCGCGCGGGATGCCGATCCCGGTGTCCCGTACCTCGAAGCGGAGCCGCACCCGACCCTCTTCGCTCGTGATCGGCCGCACGTCGATCAGGACGCCTCCCACGTGGGTGAACTTGACCGCGTTCGCGAGCAGGTTGAGCAGCACCTGGTGGAGCGCCTGAACCGGGCCCACGAGCCGCCGAGGCGTGCGGGGATCGACCCGCAACCGGAGATAGAGGCCCTTTTCGGCAGCCTGCTGGTGGAGCAGCGCGCGCAGGAGAGCGAGGCGGGCGAAGAGATCGAAAGGTACCGGGTCGAGCGCGTAGCGCCCTTCTTCGAGCCGGGCGAGGTCGAGGATCTCGTTCACGAGACCGAGGAGCGTGCGCGCGGCACTGCGGACCGTGCCGTTCATCGCCGCCTGATCGGGGTCGAGCCGCGTGCCCGCGAGCAGATCGCTCATGCCGATGATGGCGTTGAGCGGGGTGCGGAGCTCGTGGCTCATCATGGCGAGGAAGCGGCTCTTCACCCGGCTCGCCTCCTCGGCCCGCTCGATCGCGTGGTTGAGCTTGCCGAGCAACACCGAGAAATAGGCCGGCAGGACCACGAGCGCGAAGAGGAGGGCGATGTCGAGCGCCGGGACGGTCCGCCACTCGGGGTTGGTGGTGATGACGAGGGCGAAGAGGGCGAGCGAGGTCCCGGCGGCGGCGAAGAGGTAGGGTTTGCCGAAGCGGAAGCCGTGGCCCAGGATGACCCAGAGGAGGATCGGGTAGAAGAGCGCGGTCGCGAAGCCGCCGACCGCCATGACGCCGTTGAGCCCGATCGTGTCGATCAACATCCCGGCGATCCGCCGGGCCGGCAGGGCCTGCGGGCGGAGCAGGATGTGGACGAACAGCAAAAGAGCGAGGACCAGGCTCACCCCGCTGATCGCGAGGCTCCAGCCGACGATCCGCTCGCGGTCGGCGAGATCGCTCGGCAAGAGCAGGACGTAGCCGGCGATGAAGAACGCGAACAAGATGCGGATGACCGCCTGCTCGTGCTCGCTGTCGGGCCGACCTCGAAGCCGCCGCCGGCACCAGCGGAGCAAGCCGCGCAGGCCGGCCCGGGGCGGCCGGCGCTCGCCTTCGGCAGCCGGGTGGGTGGGGGAGGGAACGGCCGCCATCCGCCCGCGCCCGACGCTCAGAACCACTCGCCGGCGCGCATCCGCTCCTCGAACTCGGCGGCACACAAAGGCGGGCTCAGGAGATCGCCTTGGATCTCGTCGCAGCCGAGTGCAGCGAGCCGTTCGAACTGGCCGCGGGTCTCGACCCCCTCGGCGATCACGGTGAGGCCGAGGCTGTGGCCGAGATTGACGATCGCCCGCACGATGACCTCGTCGTTGGCGCTCTGCTCGAGGTTCTGCACGAAGGATTGGTCGATCTTGAGCCGGCGCACCGGCAGGCGCTTGACGTAGGAGAGCGAGGAGTAGCCCGTCCCGAAATCGTCGAGCGAGAGCGAGACCCCGAGCTGGTGGAGGTAGCGCAGGCTCGCCGTGGCGCTCTGGTTGTTTTCGATGATGGCGTTCTCGGTGAGCTCGACGTCGAGAGAGTCGGGGGCGAGGCCGGTCTCCTTGAGGACCCGCTCGATCAAGAGCTCGACCCCGCGCTCGCGGAACTGGACCGGGGAGAGGTTGACCGAGAGCTGGAGACCTTCGAGGCCCGCGTCGCGCCAGCGACGGTGTTGGGCGCAGGCGGTTTGGAGTACCCAGGCGGTCAATGGCGCGATGAGCCCGATCTCCTCGGCGAGCCGGATGAATTCGCCCGGCCGCAGGAGACCCCGTTGCGGATGGTTCCAGCGCAAGAGCGCCTCGACACCGACGATCCGCCGGGTCGCGAGGTCCATCTGCGGCTGGTAGTGGACGAGGAATTGCTCGGCGGCGAGGGCTTGGCGCAGCTCTCGCTCCAGGGTGACGGCGCGCCGCGCCGCGAGGTTCATCTCGCGGGCGAAGAAGCGATAGGCGTCGCGGCCCGCCGCCTTCGCTCGGTACATCGCGAGATCGGCGTTCTTGAGGAGGGTCTCGGCGGTCCGCCCGTCGGCCGGGTAGAGCGTGACGCCGATGCTCGCCGAAAGATGGATCTCTTCGCTGTCGGCGACGAACGGCTCGGCGAACGCTTCGTTCAGCCGCCGACACAGCTCCGCGGCATCTTCGGGCCGCCCGAGTTCGGTTTGCAGGATCACGAACTCGTCGGAGCGCAGCCGGCCGATCCGGTCGCTCTCGCGCAACCGGCTCGAAAGTCGCTGCGCCACGGCGCGCAGGAGCTTGTCGCCGACTGCTTCCCCGAACGCGTCGTTGACGCCCTTGAAGCGGTCGAGGTCGAGATGCAGCACGGCCAGGAGCTCGCCCTGGCGACGTGCTCGGGCGATCGCCTGCTCGAGCTGCTCGCGGAACCAGGGCAACGTCTCGAGCCCGGTGAGCGGGTCGTGTCGGGCGGCTTCGCTCGAAGCCGCCTCGGCGACCTTGAGCTCGGAGATGTCGAGAGCGACGGTGACGACCCGCTCGCCGCTCGCTCCGGCGGCGGGGAGCGGACCCTTGGTGACGGCGAGCCAGCGCAGGCCCGTGGGCCCGAGCATGGTGTCGTAGCGCGGCACGAGGAGCGGCTGCCCGCTTTCGCGCACCTTGTCGTCGAGCACGCCGTGGCGGGTGGCGAACTCCTCACCGTGCACCTCGACGAGACGGCGGCCCAGGACCGCGGCACGATCGACACCGAAGAGCGTCTCGTAGGCGCGGTTCACGAAGGTGAGCCGGCCCTGCTCGTCGGTGGCGCTGATCGCCACCGGCAGATCGTCGAGCAACCGCGCCCGGACCGCTTCCTCCGAGCAGCGGAAATCGCCCGCGCGCTCGGCCAGCGCCTTCTCCAGCTCGCGGGCGCGGCGGGCGAGGAGTTGGCGCTGCCGGCGCAGCGCCAAGAGATTGCGGGCGCGGGCGCGGAATTCGAGATGGTCGACCGGGCTCAAGAGGAAATCGGTGGCTCCCGCCTCGAGCGCTCGGTAGCAGAACTCACGGTCCTCGTAGACGGTGACGACCACCACCGGCACGTCGGCCAAGCTCTCGTTGGCGCGGATCTTGGCGATCAGCGTGGCGCCGTCCATCTCGGGCATGTTGTAATCGGTGATGACGAGATCGGGCGGCAGATCTGTCGTCATCCGAGCGAGGGCCTCGAGCGGGCTCGCGAAGGCGTGGACCTGCAGCCCCTCCTCGACCGAGCGGGCCAGACGAGCGAGGATGTTCCGGCCGGTGACGCGGTCGTCGATCACGACGATCGTGGCCATGCACTGATCGCCCGTGGCTGAGGGCTCGTGGCGCGGGCCACCGACCCGCGTTCCACCTCCAGGTTAGAAGTTCCTCGCCCGGATATCAAGGACGAGGTGAAAATTTGGCTAAAATGCCACCGATCCCGTCGTGGCCGACGCGAACACCGTCCGTCCCCGGCCTTTGCCGGCGAAGGCAGGGCACGGCACAACTCTTCGACAGGAAACGGAAAGAGGGCCGTCCCTGGGGGCGGCCCTCTCCCGGGGTCCGTCTTGACGTCGAGCCGTCCCGGGCGGAGCAGGACCATCCGTGCTCACCGGGGACGCCGACCGAACTAACGCAAAAGTTGAAAGACGGCAAGGTGGAACGGAATCCGATTGAGCTCGGCCCCGCCATGGCCGGCCGCCGGCCGGGGAGGCGGCGGTGAATCGCGAGTATCCCGATCGACCGGTCGTCGGGGTCGGTGCGGTCGTCTTCCGCGGCGAGCGGGTCTTGCTGATTCGCCGCGCCAAGCCGCCGCGCGCCGGGGAGTGGTCGTTGCCGGGTGGGGTACAGGAGCTGGGCGAGGGTGTGATCGAAGCTGCGCGCCGCGAGGTCCGCGAGGAGACCGGGCTCGAGCTCGCCCGTGTGGAGTTCCTGACCGTGGTCGATTCGATCGGCCGCGACCGGCAGGGGCGGGTGCATTGGCACTATACGCTGATCGACGTTTGGGGCGAGGCCGCACCGGGGGAAGCGCGCGCCGGCGACGACGCGGCCGAGCTCGCCTGGTTCGGTCTCGACGAGCTCGAGGGGCTGGGCTTGTGGAGCGAGACGCTTCGGGTCGTGGGGGGGGGCGC
>Ga0308392_1000888_pt1 | contig 12465 bp, 7 predicted proteins | sample Hotspr20Samplem2_FD_202361 | JGI IMG/M metagenome (GOLD analysis project Ga0308392, IMG submission 202361) | Hot spring phototrophic mat microbial communities from Octopus Spring, Yellowstone National Park, Wyoming, United States - 20050624_m2 ... | reverse complement strand
GGTGGGGCGCTCCAGTGAAAGAATACTCGAATCGCCTCCCTTCGGAAAGGACGGTTCCATATGCCACTGTCGAAGCGGTTGTTTGCCGAGTTCTTCGGGACGTTCTGGCTAGTGTTGGGCGGCTGCGGCAGCGCTGTGTTGGCCGCTGCATTCCCAGGCGTTGGTATTGGCTTGCTCGGCGTATCGCTGGCCTTTGGCCTTACGGTCTTGACCATGGCGTTCGCCATCGGGCACATCTCGGGCTGTCACCTGAATCCCGCCGTCACGCTGGGACTGTGGGTTGGAAAGCGGTTCCCGGCCAAAGAAATGGTGCCGTACTGGGTCGCTCAGCTGATCGGAGCCATCGTCGCGGCGGCCGTTCTGTTCGTGATTGCCGGCGGCAAGGCCGGCTTTGAGGTGTCCGCGGGCTTCGCCGCCAACGGATACGGAGCGCATTCGCCGGGCGGGTACTCCCTGGTGGCGGCGCTGCTGACGGAAGTAGTGCTGACGTGCTTCCTCCTTCTGGTGATTTTGGGGTCGACAGACCGCCGAGCCCCCGCGGGATTCGCGCCGATTGCGATCGGCCTGTGCCTTACGCTGATCCACTTGGTCAGCATCCCCGTAACGAACACATCCGTGAACCCCGCCCGGAGCACGAGCCAGGCCGTTTTCGTGGGCGGTTGGGCCCTCGAGCAGCTTTGGCTGTTCTGGTTGGCGCCACTCGTCGGAGCTGCGATCGGCGGCCTCGTCTACCCGCTGATGGCATCCGAGAAGAAGTAGCGTCCGGCGCTCGGGGTTCCGGAGGCAGCGAACACTTCCGCGGCGAATTCGAGGAAGGGACATCTCGACCAAGCGCGACATCCAAAGCCCAGAGGCAAAGACGAGCACGCAACAAGACGCCGGCAAGGGGCGGGCCGCGCCGGTTCTACAATAAAAATGTGGCCGCTCTCCGATTGCTGGCCCTCGCCGCCCTGGCAGCGGCGCTCGAGAGCCAGACCGCGTTTTTCCCGCTTCGCGAGGTCAAACCTGGATTGCGGGGAACGGGCAGAACGGTCTTCTCCGGCGACCGCATCGAGGAGTTCTCGGTCGAAATCCTGGGCGTGCTAGAGAATGCGGGTCCCAAGCAGTCGGTGGTGCTGGCGCGGCTGTCCGGCGGTCCTCTGGAGAAGACCGGCGTGCTGCAAGGCATGAGCGGCAGCCCGGTCTACATCGACGGCAAGCTTCTCGGCGCCGTCGCCTTCACCTTCGCCTTCTCGACCGAGCCGCTGGCGGGCATCCGACCCATCGAAGACATGTTGCGGCAGCCGGCGCCGGGCGCCCAGCGTGCAGCGCGGCCCAGGGTCTCGCTTTCCGACCGGCAGCTCACGCATGTCTTCGCGCCCCGCCAGGAGTTTGTTTGGGGGAGCGCCCGCCTGGTGGAGATTGCCACGCCGCTCAACTTCGCCGGATTCACCCGCGGCACCATCGATGCGTTTCAGGCAGAGCTTCGCGCCTTGGGACTCGAGCCGACCCAAGGCGGCTCGGCAGGGGCTCGGCCCTCGGACCGGCTCGGCGATCCGGCGGCGCTGCGGCCCGGCTCGGCCATCAGCGTTCAGCTCGTGGCTGGCGACATGAGCGTGAGCGCCGACGGCACGGTCACGCACATCGACGGCTCCAAGATTTACGCCTTCGGCCACCGGTTTCTTTCGGTGGGCGTCACCGAGCTTCCGTTTGCCCGGTCCGAGGTCCTCACCGTAGCGCCCAATCTCGCCACCTCCTTCAAGATCTCGGCGGCGCGAGAGTTCATGGGCGCCATCACCAGCGATTTCAGCACCGGCTTGAGCGGCGAGATCGGGCGCCGGGCGCGCATGATTCCGGTGGCCATCTCCGTCATCGCTTGGGGCGATGGCAAACAGCCGGAGCGGCTCACCGAGTACCGCCTGGAGATGGTCGACGACCGCTATCTGTCCCCCTTCCTCCTACAGATGGCGGTCTATTCGGCCATCGACGCCACGGAGCGCACGCTGGGCACGGGAAGCCTCGCCATCCGCGGTCAGGTCGAATTCCAGGACGGCACTCCGCCGCTGTGCCTCGATGAAATGTATGCCGGCGAAGGGAACGTCCCGCTCCAGGTCTCCCTGGCCGCCGCGTTGCCCGTGGCCTACGTGCTTCAAGGGGGATTCGACGCGCTCCGCCCGAAGCGGGTGTCCTTGACCGTGGAGGTCTTCGACGAGAAACGTCAGTGGCAGATCGAGCAGGTTTGGCCCTCCCGGAAGACGGTTCGGCCGGGCGAGGAGGTGGAACTCAATATTCTATTGGCCGGCCAAAACGGCGCCGAGCTGCTCAAGACGCTGCGCTACCGTTTCCCGCCGGGCGCACGGACGGGAATCTACAACTTCACCATCACCGACGGCCTGACGGCGAACCTCGTCGAATACCAGCGGCTGGCCGCCGGCAAGTTGCGAACGCCGTCGCAACTGGTGTCGCGGATGAACGGGCTGCGGAGCAACACTCACGCCTACGTGCGCATTTGGAGGGCCGAGCCCGGCTTCCGCGTGCAGGGCGAAGACTTGCCTGGACCGCCGGCCTCGGTGGCGCTGGTGCTCGGCCGGGGGCAGAGTTCGGCAAGCGGCGCCGAACTGCTGGCGACTTCCGAGATCGCCGAGTTGCGCGTGCCGGTAGGAGGCGCTGTGGTTTCCGGCGCCAAGACCGTTCAGGTTGAGGTCCGGGAATGATTCGCCGCCTTATCGCCGCGATCCTGGTGGCCGTCGGCGCCCACGCCGCCGGAACGGCCACTTGGGAGATGAACACGTACCAGGATTTTTTGAAGGGCCGCTTCTCGGATGTGGCGCTCAGCCGCGATGGGCGCTTGCAGTTGGCGCCCAGGCTCGAGCCCGTCTTCTCCTCGGATCAGCCGGTCATCTGGGCCGTCGTCGAGGATGGCGACGGTAATCTCTATGTCGGCACCGGGCACCGCGGGCGCCTCTGGCGTGTCGATCGCTCAGGCAAGGCCGAGGTGCTCTGGACGGCGGATGAGCCTGAAATTTTCGCGCTGGCTCTGGATTCCAAGGGTGTCCTTTACGCTGCGACGTCGCCGAACGGCAAGGTTTACCGGATCGAAAAGGGTAAAGCGGTCGAGTATTTTTCTCCGCAAGCAACCTACATCTGGTCGCTTGCCGTCGCCGACGACGGAACGCTCTTTGTCGGCACCGGGGAGGACGGCAGGATCTGGCGTGTCAGGGCCGGCGTCGGTGAGCTGTACTATGAGACCGGTCAATCCCACGTGACCTGTTTGGCGTTCGACGCACAGGGACGGTTGTTGGCCGGCACCGAGCCGAACGGCATTTTGTATCGGATCTCGGCCAAGGATCAGGCCTTTGTGCTTTACGACGCGGCTCATCCGGAGATCCGGGCCATCGCCCCGCAGCCCGATGGCTCGCTTTATGTGGCGGCCTTGGGCGGCTCGGTTGCCAAGAGAACGGCCGCGGCGCAGACGACGGCGCCCTCGGCGCCGCTGGCGGCGCCGGCCACCTCGATTACCGTGACGGCCGCGCAAGGAGGGGTCGAACTCAAGCCGAAGGCGGAGCAGCCCAAGCCTTCGCCGGCGCCTGTCGCCGCTCCGCCGCCCGCGCCCGCCATCGAGGTCACGGGAGTCGAAAAGTCGGCCCTCTACAGGATCCACCCGGACCACACGGTCGAAACGCTCTGGACGTCAACGGAGGAGAACGCCTACGACGTTGCCGCCGACGGCGACATCGTGCTGTTTTCCACCGACGCGCAGGGCCGGGTCTACGAACTGAACGGGCGCCAGGTCCGGCTCCTGGCTCAAACGAATGAGTCCGAGGCCGTGCGCCTGCTGCGGCGCGGCCGCCAGCTTTGGGTGGCCACGAGCAATATGGGCAGGTTGTACCGCCTGGGCGACAGCCTCGCTGAGCGGGGCGTATACGAATCGCCGGTCCACGATGCCGGCACGGTGGCCCGCTGGGGCCGCCTGAGCTGGCGCCTGGAGTCCCCCGCCGACGGCAAGGTCGAATTTCAGACTCGCTCGGGCAACACCGCGCGCCCGGACCGCACCTGGAGCGAATGGTCCGAGCCGTTGACGGAGCCGGGCGGTAGCCCGGTCCGCAGTCCGAATGCCCGTTACATTCAATGGCGCGCCACACTGATCGGCTCGCGCGGCCGCGGCCCCGTCATCGACGCGGTGCGGCTGGCCTATCTGCCGCAGAACACTCCGCCACGGGTGCTGACGATTGATGTGGCGACCAAGTCGACCGCCGCTTCCTCCTCGGCCGCCCCGGCGGGCTCGACGAGCGCAACTTACAGTATTACCGTAACCGACACCGGCGCCAGTCCTGGGACCTCGGCGGGCACGCCGACGCAGCGGCTGGCCCGAGCCTCCTCCGAACAGATCCAGATTAGCTGGCAGGCCGAAGACGCCGACGGCGACCGGCTCATTTACGCCCTTTACTTTCGCGGAGACGACGAACGCGAGTGGAAGCTGATCAAGGAGGACATCGAGGAGACGACGCTCGCGCTCGACGCCCACTCGCTCGCCGACGGCAGGTATTTCTTTCGGATCGTTGCCTCCGATCGTCGGGCGAATGCGCCGCCGACGGCGCGGGAGGCCGAGTTGGTGAGCGCCCCGGTTCTGATCGATCAGACGCCGCCGGCGGTCCGGCTGAGCGCGCCGCGCCTGAGCGGCGGCGCCGTTGAGGTTGAGGCCGCGGCTGAGGATGCCGCCTCCGATCTTCGCAACGCGGAGTTTTCCTTGAACGTCGGCCGCTGGACCCCGCTCGTCTCCGAGGACGGCATCATCGATTCGCGGCGAGAGGACTTTCGGATTCGCCTGGCCGGGCTCGCCCGCGGTGAGCACCTGCTGGTGGTGCGCGTCTTCGACTCGGCGGGCAATGCGGGCTTGGCCCGCTCGGTGATTCGCATCCCCTAGCGGCGCGTCGTCTCTCGCCTAGCGCGCCTGCGGCTCGCTCTGCCGCAGCCACTCCGGAACACGGAGGATGTCGCGCGGGCGGCTTCCTTCCGGCGGGCCGATGATGCCCTCTCGCTGCATCCTGTCCAACAGCCGGGCCGCGCGCCCGTAGCCAAGCCGCAGCCGCCTCTGTAGCGTCGAAGTCGACGCTTTCCCCAGCTCCACGACGATCCGGACCGCCTCTTCATAAAGCGGGTCGTCGTTTTCGTCCTCGGAATCCTCGTCGCCCTCCGGTTTTTCGTCATCGGAGGGCGGCGAGGCCAGGAAGCTGACGTCATAGTCCGGCTGCGCCTGTTGCTTCCAGAACTCCACGACACGCTGGATCTCGCTTTCGGTCACCAGCGCCCCGTGCACGCGGACGAGGCGCGCCGAACCCGGCGGCAGAAACAGCATGTCGCCGCGGCCGAGCAAATGTTCGGCGCCCATGACGTCCAAAATGGTGCGCGAATCGACCCGCGTAGCCACCCGGAAGCTGATCCTCGCCGGAAAGTTGGCTTTGATCAGGCCGGTAATGACGTCCACACTCGGCCGCTGGGTCGCCACCACCAGGTGCATGCCGATCGCCCGCGCCTTCTGGGCCAGCCGCGTAATCGCCCCCTCGACGTTAGCCCGTTCCATCATCATGAGGTCGGCGAGCTCGTCAATGACGATGACGATGTAGGGAAGGGGCTTGAGCTCGCCGGCCTCCTCGGCGTCAAAGAGCTGCCGCGGCCGCTCCAGGCGGTGACGGACGATGCGGTTGAACTGCTCGATGTTGCGCACGCCTTCGGAGGCCAGAAGCTTATAGCGCCGCTCCATCTCGAGCACCGCATTGCGCAGAGCGTTGGTGGCGCGCGCCGGATCGGTGATGACGGGCGTGAGCAGATGCGGCACTCCTTCATAGACGCCCAGCTCGACCCGTTTTGGGTCGATCACGATCATGCGCACCTCTTCCGGGGTCGACTTGAAGAGGATCGACATGATCACCGAGTTCAGCATCACGCTCTTGCCCGATCCGGTCGAGCCGGCGATGAGCAAGTGCGGCATCGAATCGAGCGCCACCGCTTTGATCCGGCCGCTCACGTCCTTGCCGAGCGGAACCGGCAGCGGCGAGGCCAGCGTGCGGAACTCCTCGGACTCGAGCACCTGCCGCAGGCTGATCACCTCGCGCTTGCTGTTCGGCACCTCGATGCCCACGGTGGCTTTGCCGGGGATCCGCTCGATCAAGATCGATTCCGCTTTCAGGCCCAAGCACAGGTCCTCGGTGAGCGTGACGATGCGGCTGTACTTGATGCCGGCCTCCGGCTTGAACTCGAACGTGGTGACGACCGGTCCGGGGTTGATCTGCACGACCGAACCGAAGACGTTGAACTCCTCGAACTTGGACTTGATGGCGGCGGCGATCTCCTGGAGCTCGTCGCGGTCGTAGCCGTTACGCTCCGGAGGCTCGTTGAGCAGCGAGGTCGGCGGAAGCCGGTATTCGGTCCTCTCGACTACAGCAGGGGCCGGGCTCTGCGGAGCGGGCCGGACAGGAGCCGGCGGGGCCGCTTCCGGGGAGTCCTCCAGCGTGCGGATGGGGATCTCCTCAGGCTCCCCCTCGGTCTCCTCGCTCGGAGTCCGGTCGCGACCGCCGCTCGGCGGGCGCCTGCGATCGCCGTCGCCTGCGTCGGCCGGAGCGCGAGTCTCCTCCGCGGGACCGGGAGGGCTCGGTCGCCGCCGAAGCCGGATGCGCGGCAGACGCGGCGTCAACGCCGCGAGGGAGAACGTGGAGACCAGGTACCACGACAGCAGCCAGCAAGTGCCGACTACGAGCGCGGCGCCGGTCGTGTTGAGCCTGGCAATCAGGAATCCCGAAACGACTAGGCCCCAAAGCCCGCCGGGCGTGACGGCGTCGCCGAACAGACGCCAGTCCGGCCCGAGGGCCAGCCCGCCGCAACTGGCGCTCACCAGCAGCAAGAAGCCGGCAATCTTCGCCCACGGCGCTTCGATCGGCCGCGAGCGGAGCCACTTCCAGCCCACCGCCGCCAGCGCCAGAGGGAAAAGCACGGCGCCGAGTCCGAAACCTTGCCACAACAGATCGGCGAGGATAGCGCCCGCCGGTCCGATCCGGTTCTCCGGCATGCGGGCGCCCGCAGCCGTGTTCCAGGACGGATCGCCAGGATCGTAAGAAACCAGGGAGAGAATCAAAGCGGCTGCCGCGGCCAGCCACACAAATGCCGCGGCTTCGTTAAGCCGGCGAAACGGCGTCGGACCAAGAATCTTCATCCCGCCGGTGGGCGGAATAGGGCCAGAGCAATTATTATTATGCCAAAGATAACTCGGTAGTAAACAAAGAACTTGAGCGAGTGGCGGCGCAAGTAGCGGAGCAAGGCGGCAATCACCAGGCAGCCGGTGAGGGCGCTTGCCAGGATGCCCGCCACAAACGGCGCAACCATGCCGGCAGGCACACCTCCCTGTTCGATCAGTCTTCCGACGGCGAGCAGTGCTGCGCCGCCGATGGCCGGCGTCGATAACAAAAACGAGAGCCGCGCCGCTGCCTCACGATCGAGATGGCGAAAAAGCGCCGCCGTGATGGTGATGCCGCTCCGCGAGGTGCCAGGGATCACAGCGATAGCCTGGGCTGCGCCGACGAACATGCAGTCGGCCAAGCCCACTTCGCCCAGATGCCTGCGGCGCTTTCCGAGCCGGTCGGCGACGCCCATCAGAATCCCCACGCTGATGAGCATGATGCCGATTGGCACCGGGTGGCGGAACACCGTCTCGACCTGCTCCTCGAGCAGCAATCCCGTAATGGCCACCGGTACGGTCCCCGCCGCCAGCAGCCAAAGCAGGCGTGGGTTTCTTGCAAGCTCTTCGCTGGTGCCGAAGCGGAGGCCGAATCCCTGGGCGATGATTTGCACCCAGTCGCGAAAGAAATAGATGAGAACGGCGGCCAGCGTCCCCAAGTGCAGGGCGATGTCGAAGACGAGCCCTTGATCGCGCCAGCCGAACAGCCACGGCGCCAGCGCCAGATGGGCCGAACTCGAGATGGGCAGGAATTCCGTCAGCCCCTGAACGACGGCGAGAATTACCGCTTGCGCGAGCGACATAATGACAAAGAGCCATCCTAGCGTGCCGCGCATGCGAAACACCAAGATTGTCGCCACGTTGGGCCCGGCCAGTGACTCGGAGGAGACGGTTCGAGCCATGATCGAAGCCGGCGTCGACGTCTTCCGCCTCAATGCCTCCCACGGCACGCAGGCCGAGCACGGTGCGCGCATCCGGCGAATCCGCTCCCTCGCCGCTGAGCTCGGAACCGAGGTCGGCATTCTCTTGGATCTTCAAGGCCCGAAGATCCGCCTGGGCTGTTTCGAAAGGGGCTCGGCGCAGCTCGAGGAAGGCGAGCTGTTTACGCTAACCGCGTCCGAAGTCCCAGGCACGGCTCAGCAGGCCTCGGTCTCCTATCCGCGGCTTCCGGAGGAGGTGAGACCGGGCGACCGCATCCTGCTCGCCGACGGCGCCGTCGAGCTCGAGGTCCTCGACTCCGATGGCGACTCGATCCGCTGCCGCGTCCGGCGCGGCGGCCTGATCGGAGATCGCAAAGGAGTGAACCTGCCGGGCGTGCCCATTCGCGCTCCTTCGCTCACCAAGAAGGACATGTCCGACTTGCGCTTCGGTCTTGAAGCCGGCGTCGATCTGGTGGCTTTGTCCTTCGTCCGACAGCGCGAAGACATCCTGCGGCTGCGCCTGTTCCTCGAAGAGATCGAGGCCTCGTTGCCCATCGTGGCCAAGATCGAAAAGCCGGAAGCCTGGCAGAACTTCGACGGGATTCTCGAAGAGTCCGATGGGGTCATGGTGGCGCGGGGCGATCTTGGCGTCGAGATGGCTCTCGAGCGGGTTCCCTTCATTCAGAAGGCCATCATCGACCGCGCGCGCCGGCGAGGCCGCTTCGTGATCACCGCCACGCAGATGCTCGAGTCGATGATCGACTCGCCGGTGCCGACCCGCGCCGAGGTGAGCGACGTGGCCAACGCCATCTATGACGGCACCGACGCGGTGATGCTTTCGGCGGAGACGTCGGCGGGCCGCTACCCGGTGGAGGCGGTCCGCTGGATGGCCCGCATCGTGGCCGAGACCGAAAACCCCACGCGGGACCGCGGATTCCAAGAGCTGCCGCTTTCGGGGAGTCCCAGTCCTGCCGAGATCGTCGCCGATGCAGCCTACCGCGCCGCCGCGGTTGCCCGGCCCGCCGCCATCGTGGTGCTCACCACGAGCGGCAATACGGCTCGCCTGGTGGCCCGCTACCGCCCGCCCGTGCCCATCTTCGCCTTCACGCTTTCGGAGCGCGTCGTGCGCCAACTCGCTCCGGTCTACGGGGTACGAGCCCTCCAGGCGCCTCTGCTGCGCTCGACCGATAGCGTGCTGGCCGACGTCGATGCGTTGTTGCGGGAGCAACGCGGCCTGAAGCCCGGCGACACCGTCATCCTGCTGGCCGGGTTGCCGATCGAGCGGATGGGCCCGGCCAACATCATGATGCTGCTTCGCGTCGGGGAGATCGCCCGGCTGGCGACGGTCCGCTCCTGAAACGGAGCCGCTTCGGGCGACGTCCCCTGAGTGAGACCGTATACAATGACGAGTGGGGGCATACCCATGAAACGACACGCCGCGCTGGCAGTCGTCCTCACGCTGCTCGCTCCTTTCTGGCTCGCCGCCCAGTCGGAGTCCGGTTCCGAGAAAAGCGGCCGCAAGAAGAAGCCGAAAGAGGACGTCGAAAAGATTGGGGAGCGGGACGTCGGCAAGGGCCTGAACCTGTACTCGATCGAGAAGGAGATCGCGCTCGGCAAGCAGTTTGCCGACGAGATCGAGCGTCAGGCCAAGATTGTGCGCGATCCGATCGTCGCCGAGTATATCAACCGCCTGGGCCAGAACCTGGCGCGGCACTCCGACGCCAAGTTTCCCTTCACCTTCAAGGTAATCGAGAGCCCGGAGATAAACGCCTTCGCCCTGCCGGGCGGTTTCTGTTTTGTCAATACCGGGCTGATCCTGGAAGCCGAAACCGAGGCCGAGGTAGCCGGGGTGCTGGCCCACGAGATCGCGCATGTGGCCGCACGGCACGGCACGCGCCAGGCCTCGCGGGGCACGCTCGCGAATCTGGCCACCATCCCGCTGATCATCGCCACGGGCGGCTGGACAGGCTACGCCATCTCGCAGGCTGCTGGGGTGGCCATTCCCGTCGCCTTCTTGCAGTTTTCGCGCGCTTTTGAACGGGAGGCGGATCTGCTCGGCATCCAGTATCTGTGGGCTGCCGGCTATGACCCCACAGGCTTCGTCGACCTGTTCGAGAAACTAGCCGCGTTACAGAAGACGCGGCCCAGCGCTTTGGCCGGAATCTTCACCAGCCACCCGATGACCGACGACCGGATCGAAGCGGCGCAGAAGGCGATGGAAACCATCCTGCCGGCCAGGCCCGAATACGTCGTAAACACCTCGGAGTTCTTGCGCATCAAACAGCGACTGGCAATGCTCCTCGATCCGAAGCGGCAGGTGGCCAAAGCGGCCGATCGGCCGCGGTTGCGGCAGGCCGGCTCAGGTGGCGTCATACGGCCGGAGGACAAACCCGCACAAACCGAGGCCGACGAGGAGGAGCGGCCGGTTTTGAAGCGCGGCCAGAGGGAGCCCGGCGCGCCAACAACCCAGGGCGGGCAACAACAGGAAGAGGATGCTCCGCCGGTGCTCCGGCGGCAACCTTAAAGCTCGCACCCGAGCATTCGCAGCCGACTTCCGTTCTGTTGCTCTCGCCTCTCGCCCGGGGTCCCTGTAGGCGTGCGGCGGTGCTATCGTCGATGGTATGCTCGGACGTCTCTCGTGGGTCTTGATTGCGCTTCTCGGCCTGCCGACCTCTTCGGCCGCAACGGAGGTACTCATCGACGCCGCCCGCACGCGGGAACCGATCTCCCCTTATATCTACGGCCAGTTCATCGAACATCTCGGCCGCTGCATTTACGGCGGGATGTGGGCGGAGATGCTCGAGGACCGGAAGTTCTACTATCCGGTCACCGGCGAAGCGCCTGCCTGGACGATGTTCACTCCCGGAAAGCGCTCTTGGGAGGGGGAGGGCCACCCCTACGAGCTGCTCACCTCCTCGCCGTGGATGATTCTCGGCGACAAGAAGGCCGTGCGCATGGTGCGCGACAACGCCTACGTCGGCGAGCACACGCCGCGCATCGACGTAGCGCCCGACAAGCCCGCGGGCATTGCGCACGAGCGGCTCGGTCTGGTCGACGGCAAGGATTATGAGGGGCGAATCGTGCTCGCCGGAGACCCGGCCGCTGCACCGATTGAAGTGAGCCTGGTCTGGGGCGGCGGCGCCTCCGATCGGCACACCCTCCGCATCCCGGTGATCGGACGCGAATATCGAAAGTTTCCTCTTCGCTTCCGCTCCGGAGGCTCGACCGATAACGGTCGCCTGGAGATCGTCGGCCGCGGCGCGGGTCACTTCCTCGTGGGCGCCGTCTCGCTCATGCCGGCGGACAACATTCGGGGCTGGCGCGCCGACACGCTCGCCCTGCTCCGAGAGTTGAATGCGCCGGTTTATCGATGGCCGGGCGGCAACTTCGTCAGCGGCTACAACTGGAAAGACGGCATCGGCGATCCCGACCGGCGGCCGCCGCGCAAGAATCCCGCCTGGAAGGGCATCGAGCACAACGACGTCGGCATGCACGAGTTCATCGAGCTCTGCCGGCTCATCAACGCCGAGCCGTTCATCGCCGTCAATACCGGCCTGGGCACGGTCGAGCTGGCCGCCGAGCAGATCGAGTACGCCAACGGGGACGCATCCACACCGATGGGCCGGTTGCGCGCCCAGAACGGCCATCCGGCGCCGTTCGGGGTCAAGTTCTGGGCCATCGGCAACGAGATGTACGGCTCCTGGCAGCTCGGACACATGCCGCTGGCTGACTACGTCAAGAAGCACAACCAGGTTGTGGACGCCATGCGCGCCGTCGACCCGAAGATGGTCGCGGTCGCCGTAGGGGCGGTGGGCGAATGGAGCCGGCAGATGCTCACCTCCTGCGCCGACCGCATGAGCTTGATCAGCGAGCACCTCTACTGGCAGCAGAAGGACGACCTCGTCGAGCATGTCCGTCAGATTCCGGCCCAGATTCGCAAGGTCGCCGAGGCGCACCGCGCCTACCGGCGCGAGCTCGCCTCGCTGGCCGGCAAGGACATACGCATCGCCATGGACGAGTGGAACTATTGGTACGGCCCGAACGAGTTCGGCGAGCTCGGCGTGCGCTACTTTCTTCAGGACGCCCTGGGCATCGCCGCGGGACTGCACGAGTTCTTCCGCTCGAGCGACCTCTACTACATGGCCAATTACGCCCAGACGGTTAACGTCATCGGCGCCATCAAGACGACGAAGACGGCCGCCGAGTTCGAAACCACCGGGCTGGTGCTCAAGCTGTACCGCCGCCATTTCGGGGTCCTTCCGGTCGAGGTCGCCGCGGCGCCGGAGCCGCTTGACATCTCCGCCGCCTGGAGCGAGGACAAGAGCGTGATCACGGTGG
>Ga0308392_1000886_pt1 | contig 12492 bp, 8 predicted proteins | sample Hotspr20Samplem2_FD_202361 | JGI IMG/M metagenome (GOLD analysis project Ga0308392, IMG submission 202361) | Hot spring phototrophic mat microbial communities from Octopus Spring, Yellowstone National Park, Wyoming, United States - 20050624_m2 ... | reverse complement strand
AAACTGGCACATCCTATCTTTTTGGTTATTATCACTACTCTGGTTGGTTTGGTTATCGGCGGGCTTGGTGGAGCAACGGGCAGTGCCTTGCGCGCCTTCCTTTTTCTGAAACCCTCGCCTGCTCAGCCAGCATAAACATATCTTGCTAAGGTTACTGACGCTACAGGCTTACATTTCTATTTTTGCTTTGCAAAACCGAAGTTTTTTATTTCATTTAGTTTCTCTTCCAATTAACGCTACCATTGAGCACCGCTCACGCGCTGCGCTTCGCTGTAGCCTTGTGGGCGCGTCGCCTTTCAATGAGAAGTGAGACCAAACTTCTTGGCAATTTTTTTAGGACTTCGGGGGAGATACCAGCATGGAGCATCAGGAAAAATCGGCATGTGGCGTAGGTTTTCTTGCCAGTCGTCGTGGGCTTGCGCATCGGGCGCATTTAGAGCAAGCGCTTCAGGCTCTCTCTTGCGTCGAGCATCGTGGCGCTTGTGGTGCCGACCGCCTCTCCAGCGATGGTGCAGGCATCATGACGGACATTCCTTTTGAACTCTTTGGCTACGAAAAAGGCTCCGTGGCAATTGGCACGCTCTTCATTCCGCTTGATGCAGAAGGACAAAGGCTTGCACTCAAAATTCTTGCCGACACGTTTTCATTTTTCGGTCTTCGCATTGAGGCATACCGTGATGTGCCCATCAATCCAGATGTATTGGGTAGCGAGGCACGCAAGTCTATGCCTGCCATCAAACATGTCATTATTCGTCGCCCTGCACACTGCCGCACTGATGACTCATTCAACAAATTGCTCTACACGGCTAAACAAGCCACACGACTGCGCGTGAGCGATAGGGGTTTGAAAGAGTTTTTCTTTGCATCCCTTTCTACCAATACGATTGTCTACAAAGCGCTCACGCCTGCCGACAGACTGTCTGACTTTTATCTTGATTTGCAAGATGCGCGCTACAAAACGCGCTTTGCCATGTTTCATCGCCGCTTTAGCACCAACACGCGCACGGCGTGGGACAAAGCTCAACCGTTTCGGCTCATTGCACATAATGGCGAAATCAACACCATTGCGGGCAATCGTTCTTGGGGCTTTTCGCGTGAGCAGGTCTTGGGTTTGCGTGAAGGCGAATTGCTGACTCATCACGGCATTAGCGATACGGGCTCACTCAACGAAATGGTTGAAGCCTTGCTCTACCGTAGCAGCATTCCCCACATTGCCGATGTGTTGGCGATTCTTGTGCCACCTGTCAATAGTGGCAAGCCCTTCTACAAGTTTTGGTCGCGTGCGATGGAGCCATGGGATGGACCGGCATTCATCACTTTCTCTGACGGAAAGTTCGTCGGTGCGCGGCTCGATAGAAATGGCTTCCGCCCATGCCGCTGGGCAATGACTGATGAACACTTCTACCTTGCTTCTGAAGCTGGTGTGTTTAATCTTGACGAAAGCACCATTCTTGCCAAAGGCACCCTGCAAGCTGGCTCGGGCGTTGTCATGAACTTGGATACCGGCGAAATTGATTTTACTGACCCCGCTGACCTGCCCGAATACTGCGATGCTGTCTTCGATGCTCATCTTTTGCGCGCCGAAGAGCGTCCTGCACCAGTGCTTTCGTCTCTGCTTGAGACCAAGAAAGTGTTTGGCTGGACACTGGAAGATGAGCAGAAAGTGTTGATACCGATGATTCTCACGGGCAAAGAGCCAATTGGGTCAATGGGCGATACGGCACGACTGGCAATTTTCTCCAACGAACCTCGCAGTTTTTTTGACTACTTCTATCAACACTTTGCCCAAGTGACCAATCCGCCCGTCGATTACATCCGTGAGACGATGGTGGCAGATTTGTCCGTTGAGCTGGGCAAAAAGCCGAACATTTTTTCCACGAAGGAGCTGATTCCACCGCCGCTGGGCATTGAGCTTTCCAGTCCTGTTTTGTCTTTGGGAAAGATGGCTTTTGTAGCGTCGTTCAAGCGCGGTTCTCCTGACTCACCTGACAAGCGTCTTCTTGCAGAAGAGTTGGATGCAACCTTTCCACGCAGTGAAGGTGCAGTAGGTGCGCGTGCCAAACTGTATGAGCTTGGTAAGCGTGCTGTTGAAGCGGTCAAGCATGGAGCATCTATCATCATCCTTTCGGATAGCGCCGCATCATTTGAGCGTCCGCCTATCCCGATTCTTTTGGCTCTGCGTGCTGTGATTCATGCCCTCAATCAGGCAGGTCTGCGGCTTGAGACATCTCTTGTGGTGCACTCGGGTCAAGTGCATTCCATTCATCACTTGGCTTGTCTTATCAGTTTCGGGGCAAAGGCTGTCTGTCCTTACCTTGCTCTATCCGTAGCACGCTTTGAGTCCTCACCTGCCCTCAGTGCTTTACCGCCTGATGTGCGCGAGAAAAATCTCATCAAGGCTTTTGAGACCGGATTGCTCAAAGTGATGAGCAAAATGGGCATCTCGGTGGTCAAAAGCTACCAGAGCTCGATGCTTTTCTCAGCGATTGGCTTAGGCAAAACGCTGATTGATGAATTCTTCCCCGGTGTGTTTTCGCCCATCGGTGGTTTGGAGTTCGATGATGTTATTGAGCAACAGTTGCATCACATGCAACGGGCTTTTGCTTCTGAGTCGTTGCCTAATACTTTTCAATACAAAGAACACAATACAGGTCAAGAGGGCGAAAAGCACTCCATGACGAACGCCCGCTCCAAAATCATTCACAAGCTTGTGCGCGAAAATCATTCGGCGTTGCAAGAGCGCTCGCTCTACGAAGACTATCTCAAACTTGGCGAGGAAGCTGAGCCTGTCAATATCCGTCATCTTTTTGATGTCAAAACTGCGTCTGAACCGCTACCTGAAGCAGAAGTCCAATCTAAAGCTGACATTCTCAAGACCTTTGGTTCTGGTGCCATGAGTTTTGGGGCGATTAGCGCTGAAGCGCAGCGTGATATTTTTTTGGCGATGCAGGAAATTGGCGGTCGCTCCAATTCAGGCGAGGGTGGCGAAAATCCCTACTACTTCAAAGAGGGTATTACGGCACATACCAAGCAGGTGGCTTCGGGTCGGTTTGGCGTAACAGCAGAGTATTTGATTTCTGGCAAAGAGATTCAAATCAAAATCGCACAAGGTGCCAAGCCGGGCGAAGGCGGACAATTGATGGCCGCCAAAGTCAATGCCGACATTGCCAAGGCACGTCATTCACTGACTGGGATTGACCTGATTTCGCCGCCGCCGATGCACGACATCTACAGCATTGAGGATTTGAAGGAACTCATCTACGAGCTGCGTCAGGTGCATCCAGAAGCTGAGATTAGTGTCAAGTTGGTCTCTGGCGCAGGGGTTGGCACTATTGCTGTCGGGGTTGCAAAAGCTGGGGCAGACATTATTCACATTGCTGGCGGCGATGGCGGCACAGGTGCTGCGGCACTTTCTTCCATGAAACATGCTGGGCTCCCATGGGAAATTGGACTTCTGGAAACCCATCGTGCCCTGCTTGAGCATCACTTGCGTCAAACCGTAAGGCTGCGCACCGATGGCGGACTCTTCACTGGCAAAGACATCATCCTTGCCGCCATCTTGGGCGCAGAAGAATTCGACTTCGGCAAACTTCTTCTTATCGCCGAAGGCTGTGTCATGGCGCGTATCTGCGAAAAAAACACCTGCCCCACTGGCATTGCCACACATGACCCAAAGTTCAAAGCCAAGTACAAAGGCAATAAGGACCATATTGTCAAACTTCTGCACATTTTGGCTGACGATGTGCGCCGTCATCTTGCACGCATTGGCGTTCCGACCCTTCGCGACCTTGTCGGGCGTACAGATTTGCTGACGCTCAATCCACGATGCTTGCCCCTTGTCAACGAACGCAAGCTGGATTTGAGCTTTTTCTTCAGTACCGATATTCCACGGCTCGATAGTGCACCATCTGCACCCAAAGGCACTTTCAATGAGGGCGTTAGCGCACTTAATCAAAAAATTCTTCTGGATGCAAAGCCAGCACTGGATGCCTTCGAGCGCGGCGAGCACTTGCCACTCTCGCTAACTTATCACATCCGCTCTACCGATAGAGCCGTGTTAGCCACACTTTCAGGCAAGATTGCACAACACATTCGCCAACAGCGCTACAAGCAGGGCTTTGCTTCGGAAAATGTTCATTTTTCAGGTCACATTGATTTGACCTTCAAAGGCAGTGCTGGACAAGGGTTTGGGGTCTTTCTCACTGAAGGACTTTCCGTTCGCCTTGAAGGCGAAGCTAATGATTCAGTCTGCAAGTCCATGTCAGGTGGCAAAGTGGTGATTGTTCCCAGTCGCCATGCTCGCTTTACACCAGAGACTAATGCCATTATTGGCAACTGCGCACTCTACGGGGCAACGGGCGGCAAGCTCTTCGTGCATGGTATCGCTGGCGATAGATTTGCCGTGCGCAATAGTGGAGCAACGGCTGTGGTTGAAGGCGTCGGGTTGCACGCTTGCGAATACATGACCAATGGTTTGGTTGTCGTCTTGGGGAAAATTTCTCCCAACTTTGGGGCGGGCATGACAGGCGGCAAGGCGTATTTATATCGCGCCGATAGCACGCTCATCAATCATGACTACCTTACAGCTGTGGAGATGACGCCCAGTGACGAGCAAGATTTGTATGCGCTGCTTTCCGAATATTTTGCAGATACGCAAAGTCGCACTGCCGCTTTGCTCTTGGAGCACTGGCATCGCGAAAAAGCTCATATCACCAAATACTTGCCGATTGCACTGGCTAAAGCCATAGCAACCGCTTCAGCACAGGTAGAGAGTCTCGCATAGCCAACACAGAGTGAGTGTAGGTGTTATCATGACCGTGCTTGTGTCATTCCGAACGCAGTGAGAAATCCACACAACAACGGCACACGAAGCACACGAATTGAGCGTCCTTGCAAAGTAACCTCACCCTGTTGTCCCTCTCCTTCAAAAGGAAAGGGACGTCTGCGCCAGAAGACAGGGTGAGGTCAATCCAGCGTGGATGCTTCACTGCGCTGCGCTCCGTTCAGCATGACAAGAGTGAAGATGCCATTCCGAGCGAAAGCGAGGAATCCAGCATGGATGCTTCGCTCAGCATGACAAGAGTGGGAGAAGATTCCGAGCACTCTTTTGTTTCATTCCGGCTGCCAGCGAGGAATGACACTTCGGTATTTATTGTGTAAGTGACTCCTTCTTTGGAAGTAGTCGTGTAGTAGGATATTTCTTCTGCCGAATTATGTCCATGTTGACTATGAAATCTTTCAGCTTGCCTTTTAGCCATAGTGGCAGTTGGTCTTTGTAGTGTGCGCTCATGACTTCTCCGCTATTGCCACCGGGCAAGACACTTCGGAAGAAGTTTCTTTCTGACAGGTCTATGACGCGCCGTGAGCTGGCGCCTAATTTTTGCGAGGCATCCAGTAGAGCCAGTCCGCTGGAGTCGCTGGCGCGATAGTGGTATTCACCGTTGTTTATGGTCGTTGCACTTCCTGCCGTCTTGAACGGACCCAGATTGAAAATTTTGCCAAGCGGATTTTCGCGCCCGTCTTTTGCTTTCTGACCAAATACATGCCGAATGGTTAATTGATGCAATTTGCCCCATTGCCACTCTGCTTCATTTTCACTTAGCTGCTCACGCAAAATCTGAATTGCCTGCGCAAAACTTTCTCGGATAATATCGTCTCGAGTTTCTTCTTTTGGGGTATGGACGTTGTCGAACCATGAATTGTAGCGCCAGACTTGCACCAGCGTAGTGTCATCCATTTCTGTGACCAGTGTGGAATCAGCAAGGAGTTTTGCCATGACGCGTGTTGGTGCATTGACCAGCGAGAGATAGTTCTGAAAGAGCTCTTCGCCCAGTTCATCTTGCAACGTATTGCGCAAAAGTTGTTTGAACCACTGTGCGTAGATGGTTGCCGCAATAGAGGTTTCTGTAAATTCAGCATTCCAGTTTCGCAGGAATTGAATAGGCTTTTTGTGTGCCTCAAGTGAATCACCTGCTAAGGCACTGAGCAAAAATTTGGTCATTTCTCGTGCATGGGGAGAGACCACATCGGTTTGCATGGTCTCAAAATCTTGGCTTGAGAGTTTTTCTTTGCTTTGTAGCAATTCCCAAATGCGCTCGGCACGGCTTGGCGGTTCCCAAAGCGCAGAGATGTAGTAGGGATACTCATCTGGCACAATCTTGTTGTTTGCCGTTACAATCATATCGCTTGGTGGATTGTAGAGCGAAGGGAGTTTCTCGAACGGCACATAGCCTTGCCAGTCTTGTTCGGGCTTAGCGGCATTGCGTAGCAAAAAGCCTTGCTTATCGGTGCGAATTGGCAACTTGCCTGCCGCTTGATAGCCAATGTTGCCCTCACGGTCGGCATACAGAAAGTTTTGCCCGGGCAATGCGTAGTGCTGTAATGCTTGACGAAATTCTTGCCAGTTTTTCGCCTTGAGCAGTTCTAAGAATGTGCGTGCTTCATCGGAGTGCTCTAAGCCAGTCCACTTCATGGAGATAGTGTAGCCTTTCAATAGCGGCGAGTGCGAACCTTGATACGGCGCATACACCTCATCTGAGATAACCACACCATGCTTGGACAAAAACACTTTCAGTGGCACAGTTATGCCGCCTTTTACTTTGATTTCTTCAAAGACTTCTTGAAATGTCTCTGTCGAATCCAGCGAGACGAAGAAATCACAATCGTCGAGCATCATGTTCGTCAGTCCCCATGCCAGCCATTCGTTTTTGCCCAACACGATGAAAGGCACACCAGGCAGTGAGCAACCTGCCGCATTGATGCCTGCACTTTCGCAGTAGAGCTGCAGCTCATACCAGCGAGCTGGCGCCAGCAATCCTAAGTGTGGGTCGTTTGCCAAGATAGCATTTCCGGTCACGGACTTTGAGCGTGTAACTGCCCAGCTGTTGCTGCCGATGTGTGAGCCCAGTGTGCCTGAAAATTCGCGGTAAGCCTTATCCACTTTTTGCAACGCTTTGAGCACGCTTGCCGCTTTCTTTAGTGAGTCGGGCGTGATGGGCAAAATGGTAGGTTTATCTTTCGGATAATCTGGATAGAGACTTAAGGCTTTCTCGTAGCCGACTTTTGCGGTGATGTCTGCCAGCGCTATATCAATGTGCCAAGCAATGTTGAGTTCCCAACCCATGAGGCGCACAATCGCTAAGCAATCTTCGGGTGTCCATTCTGCTGGTTCATACTGCAAAATATCGAACTCAATCGGCAAGCTGGCTTTTCCAGCTTTGACAAGCTGCAGATAGGCATTCACGCCACGGCAATACGCCAGCAAGGCATTTCGGCTTTCTTGCGAGAGCACCGAGCTTTTCCAGAGTGAATCTGCCACACGCCGTAGCCCTATGGTTCGGAAGAGTTTGTCGAATGCCAAGGCTGGTTCGCCAAGAATTTCAGCCAGTTCGCCTTTTGCCGCTCGCCGCGCAATATCCATTTGCCAGAGCCGCTCTCGTGCATGCACAAAACCTTGAGCAAAGAACAAATCAGCTTCGGTGTTGGCTTCAATGTGGGGCACAGCGTATTCGTCGTAGTAGATATTCACAGCTGCTGTGAGCCCCTGTAGCTCGAAAGCAGTGTCATACTTTGGTAGGGATTTGTGCAGCATCACATACAGCGCAATTGCTGCCCCACAACCGATAAAGACCAAAGACAGCGATAGACCGACAATGAGTTTGACCGTACGGTTCATTGAGGTTAATCGTAGCGAAGTTCGATTTTGTCGTATGTGCCCGCATATGTGCTCAGCCTAACTGCATCGGCTTTGTAGAAATCGTGCGGGAAGCCCAGCTCAATCTGACTGACTTCATTGAGCTTTTTCATGGCTTCATCGGGCAAGGTGAGATTTAGAGCACCAAGGTTATCACGCAATTGTGCTTCGGTGCGTGCGCCAATGATGGGAATTACGCTGATTGGATGTGCATTCTGACGTGTCCATTGAATTGCCACTTGCGATGGGCTGACGCCCAGTTCCTTCGCCACTTCCAGCACCACCTCTGCAATTTTATTAGCGCGCTCCGACCGTCGAGAGCTGTGTTCTGGCAGTCGTCCTGTTTCATTGCGCAGATATTTGCCGGTCAAGGCTCCGCCGCCAATTGCTCCCCACGGTGTAACCGTCAGACCGAAGGCTTTCGCCATTGGGAGTAGCTCGCGCTCTGGCGTGCGTTGAAGCAGACTATACTCAATTTGCAAAGCAATGAAACTTGTCCAGCCGCGCAGTTCAGCCATCGTGTTGGCTTGTGCCACAATCCATGCAGGCGCGTCAGAGATGCCGATGTAATGCACTTTTCCCTGCCGCACAAGGTCATCTAACCCGCGCAGAATTTCTTCAACGGGCGTGGTGGCATCCCATACATGCACCCAGAGCAAATCAATAAAATCGGTGTTGAGCCGTTTGAGGCTTTGCTCGACGGAGCGCATCATGTTTTTGCGATGATTGCCACAGAAGTTCGGGTCACCCAGTCGGTCGTAGAGTGTGTATTTTGTTGCCACTACAAAGTGGTCGCGGTCGCTGGCGATAAATTCGCCTACGAGTTTTTCACTTGTGCCTTCCGTGTAGCGATTTGCCGTATCAATGAAATTTCCTCCTGCATTAGCATACGCATCAAATACGCGCTTACTTTCCTCTCTATCTGCGCCCCATTTCCACTCTAACCCGAAGGTCATTGTGCCTAAGGCAAATTCCGAGACCCTTAGACCCGATTTGCCCAGTAACTTGTATTTCATGCCTCGAAGGTTGGTTTGTTAGCGGTGTGCCTGTTTTGCAAAAAAACACTCTTTTTTGCATCCCTACAAATTTCGCAAAACATCATCACTTCGTGGATACAGCTTACAGCTCAATGAGATGCTTCGGTGCTGAGGGCAAAGGCTGTGCCCCTGCTTCAGTCAAATACACCATATCTTCAATCCGAACGCCAAACTCATTGGGAATATAGACGCCCGGCTCAATCGTGATGACGCATCCGGCTGGCAAGCGCATGTCGGTTTTGCGCCCAATGGTCGGCACTTCATGCACTTGAAGTCCTACGCTATGCCCTAATGCGTGTGAGAATGCTTCACCATAGCCGCGCTCTGCAAGAAAGTTGCGCACCACTCCATCTAGCTCCTTAGCCATCATTCCGACTCTTGCCTCACGAATGCCTAACAAGTGCGCCTCCAACACCGTCTCATAGGCTTGACGCATGGCAGTTGAAATTTTGCCCACTGCCACTGTCCGTGTTTGGTCAGAGCAGTAGCCCTCTACCACACAGCCCATATCAATCACCACCAGCGAATTGTTTTGGATGAATTTCTCGGATGCCCGTGCATGAGGCAGCGCCGCACGCGGTCCTGACGCCACAATCGGTTCAAACGCATCGCGCTCAGCGCCGAATCTTTTGTTCCAGTATGAAATTTCTGCCGCCACCTCGCGCTCAGTTATGTTCGGCGAAAGGATTTCCAACAGCTTCTGAAATACCTTGTCGGTAATGGCAACTGCCGCCTTGATTTTCTCCAACTCTTCAAAGGTTTTGACCACAATCAGGTCGTCATATACGCCAGTTTTGGGCACCAGCTCTATATCTGGCAGCTCTTTGCGCAGTTTCTCGACCGTGGCAAACGGTAGCTTATCGGCTTGAAATCCAACTCTCGTCCCTAAGGGATACTTGCCTGTTTTCAACTCCTCCAAAAACCCGTCTTGCGTGATGACTGGGATAGCATTTTTCACTTCAGCTTTCACCTGTTCAGCATACCGACCGTCTGTAAAGAGCCATGCTGACTCTTTGGTCAGTAGCAACACGGCATTTGAGCCGCTGAAGCCTGTTGTCCAACGAATGTTAGCAAGGTCTGTCATGAGCCATGCATCCAACTGCTCATCTTGCAGTTTGCTTCGCAGTGCATGAAGTTTGGGGTCTACGGTCTGTGCAATTTCAAGTGTATCATTCATGTTGGGCATTGCGTTAAGTTAAGTTACTCGAATCGGCTTTGATGACGCGCACAAATCCTACTTGCGATTTCACTATGGCGCGTCCATTTTTCTCCTCTTGCTTTTTCAACGCCTTCAGCTGTTCTTCCAGTGCTTTCACTTCTGGCGAGTATTCGTATGTGGTGCGGTATTGCACCTCAAACTCAAACCCATTGAAAGGAATGCGCTTTTCGTGCAAGAGCTTGACCTGCTCATCAATAATATCAAAAACCGCAGGTTTGAGTTTTTCAATTTCTTCCTCGAGCTCCGATAGCTTAGCGCGCAAGTCCAAGTAGCGCATTAGCAGATTTTTTTCTTCGTCGGTCATACATGTTATTCACTTAGATTTGCTTGAGTTTTCCAGCTCTCGAGAGAAGCATAAGTTTCACAAAATAGTGCAAGAATGCGGTTATTTCTCACACTGAACGCACCTACCATGCCGAGCGAAGCGAAGCATGACCTCACCCTGTTTCGGCATTGCCGAAACCGTTCCTCTCCTTTTGCAAGGAGAGGGACAATAGGCGAAGGTTGGCTATCCTCACCCCTGTCATGCTGAACGAAGCACAAGCGCAGTGAAGCATCCACATTCCCACATTGTCATGCTGAGCGAAGCGAAGCATCCATACTGTGGATTCCTCACTGCGTTCGGAATGACACAAAAGAAATGCCCGGAGCGACACAATGCCCGCCATGACAAAAGTGCTTGGCATAACATTGCCTGTCATGCTGAACGAAGCGCAAGCGCAGTGAAGCATCCACATTCCCACATTGTCATGCTGAGCGAAGCGAAGCATCCATACTGTGGATTCCTCACTGCGTTCGGAATGACGCAAAAGAAATGCTCGGAGCGACAAAAAACGCTTGAAATAGCATTGCAGAAAAGCTCAGAATGGAAACAAATGTTGCAGTCAAAACCTGTTTGTTCTTACTTTGTCAGCATCACACAAGCTAAAAACTTTTCAACTTTCCTAAACAAGCAGTGCTATGGATTCGCTTCAGGATGACTCTTTGAGCTCTACGCTGGCAACTCAGCGGGAGCTTGCCCAAAAAATCCGTGACTTTACGGGCATTGAGCGCGATTTTGTTGCCCTCAAATTTTGCACCACGCTCGATGATATTCCTCCCGGCGTTCAGCGCTACAAAGGAAAGGGCATCTACTGCGGCATGTGGAAAGAAGTCTCCAACTATGCGGCACCGTTTTACACTGTGCCAGATGACCACATCTGCGCAGGCGGTGTCAGCTACACAGGCATGGGACAGAAAGCGCTTCCGCCTCAGCTCGAGGAAATCGGCTGGTCTATGCTCATTGGCGAAGGCAAGATTTACTACTCTCGTGAGTCGGTTACCAAGTGTCAAGAAAGTGTGCCATACAGCTTCAAAAAAGCCAAGTATTTTGCGGCTACGGTGATGGGACGGCTGGAAGAAGTTCCCAAGCCTGATGTCGTGCTTTTTTTCTGCAATGCGCGTCAGTTAGAGTGGCTCTGCCATGCCTACAGCTTTGAGTCTGGTGAGTTGGTGCAGGGTTTAGCGGGTCTGTCGCTTTGTGCTTTGGTGGTGCCGCATCCGTACATATCGCAAAAGCCGATTTTTTCGCCCGGCGATTTATCTGGTCGCGAGCTGGCACGCATGAGCGATGGCGAAATGTGCATTGCTTTTCCTTTCAAAGACATTCCCATGCTGGCGCAAAACCTTTACCGCATCAAGAAGTTTGAGGATTTGCCAAAGTCGCTCCTACGCTAAGACCAGCATAGGGCTCGGTAATAAGTTCTGCTGCGCAGAGTTTCAGTTGGCGAGCAGATGTGCCAAAGCATTGGCGGTGGCGCATCTCTATGGCTGCAATCAGTTGATTGGCACGCTGACGCAGGTCTTCATCGCTAAGTTCGCCGCGCACAAATCTCATGCGCGCAATCCATAGTTGATACTTGAGCTCCAAAATATCCTCGCGGAAGACCTTTGCTTCTTCCAGCTTGTGCCAAGTTGATACAAGGCTCGGTTTCAGCCGCTGTTTCTTTTGACGCTTTTGCATAACTTCGCACGCTATTTTGCAAACTTAATACTTGTTCGTTTATGAAAGCCATTATTCCTGTTGCTGGCGTCGGCAGCCGTCTTCGTCCTCACACCTACACGCTCCCAAAGGTGCTTTTGAATGTCGCTGGCAAGCCCATTATCGGACATATCATTGACAAAATCATCGCAGAAGGCATCAAAGAAGCTGTGGTGGTCGTTGGCTACTTAGGCGACATGATTGAGGAATATCTGACGCGTCACTACGATATCCACTTCACATTTGTCGAGCAAGAAGAGCGCCTTGGTCTGGGACATGCCATTTGGATTACGCGTCAGTATGTTGGCGAGGACCCCGTGCTCATCATTCTCGGCGATACCATTTTCGAGGTGGATTTAAGCGAGGTGCTGCGGCGTGAGCATTCAGCATTAGGCGTCAAAGCCGTTGAAGACCCGCGTCGCTTTGGTGTGGCAGAAGTTCAAGATGGGTTTATCACTCGGCTTGTCGAAAAGCCTGAGCATCCGCGCTCCAATCTTGCTGTGGTTGGACTCTACTACATTAA
>Ga0308392_1000882_pt1 | contig 12524 bp, 13 predicted proteins | sample Hotspr20Samplem2_FD_202361 | JGI IMG/M metagenome (GOLD analysis project Ga0308392, IMG submission 202361) | Hot spring phototrophic mat microbial communities from Octopus Spring, Yellowstone National Park, Wyoming, United States - 20050624_m2 ... | reverse complement strand
TCGCCTGTTACAATCACATTGTAGATTACAACAATGCCCAAATAATTGCTCGTCTGCATATCAACTGTCGAGACTTTGGTAATACCGGCGTTCTTTGCTGCCTTTTGAATACTGGCATCACCAAAGCCAATAATGCCGAGAATTATTGTGCTACTTGCTTGACCAACCTTTGGTCCGATAGGGTTGCTGGAAACCGCAACTGGCGTCACTATGGTACATGCACTCAACATAGCTGCAGTGAGGAGTGCAAAAAAGAACATTGCAGGTTTTCATAGTTTGCTTTGGGGTTAGTTTAGACGAGCGAGATGCTCACCACAAATCTAAGAACTTGAACGCAAAAGAACCTACGCCTTAGCAATTATTTAACAAGCAACATCTTCTTCGTTGCCACAAATCTGCCTGACTGCAAGCGATAAAAATACATGCCCGTTGAAAGCTCATAGCGAGCAGCGTTGGTGTATGAGCCTGCCCCTTGCCTTGCACCGACCAGCGTGGCAACCTTTCTGCCTAACACATCAAAGAGTTCCAAGCGCACCTCGCCCGATTCTTTGAGCCAACATGTGATGACGGTCGTCGGATTAAAATGGATTTGGATAGTTCTGTAAGAAGCCTGTATTCATGTGGCGGTCATAACCGCGAGCGTAACCGTGCCCAAATCAGAATCGTGTCGTTCAAATCGGTTCGGCGGAGATATTGATGCACGTTGCCGACCTTGACTTTTTGAATCCACAAATCAGTAGTGTGTTTCTTCGCTCGTCGTGCCTCTGCTGCGTAGCGACGGCGTATCGGAGAACGACGCCAGCTCAACGCCATCTTTCAAGATTGAGAAGCCAGTGGCCAAAATTGTGTGGAATGCAATCTGAACGGTAGGGCATCGGCAAGGGATGCAATGCTTGGGGCGGCACGGCTGAATGGACATGCTCGGCAACGCGCAGAGTCACTCGGCATGTCTTCAGTTTGTCATGCTGAGCAATGCGAAGCATCCACATTAGAGTGTCTCGCTATCACTGAACTAAGCGAAATACAGTTGCTGATTACTTTTTTGTCGCCACAAAGAAGAGTTCATCTCCTTCAAGTTTATCGTCATATTTCACATTGCTTTCAGCAAATTTCCTAATCTTATCAAAATTATATGGGGAGGAAGTGAAGAAAGTATTTTCAAATCCTTGATTGAGAAGAGCAGGCTCTAAAAATTCTTTATTCAGCGCTAAAACATGGTGCATACCAAAGCCGTGACCCATGATTTGCGACATGGACTCACAATTCGGGACAAATGCGATTAATTTTCCTTTGGGCTTCAACAGTTTTAGAAATAAGTTAAACAAATCTCTGGGGTAAGGCACATGCTCTATGACATGAGAGGTATAAATTGCATCAAAGCACTCTTGATATTTTTCCAATTCGTGAAGTGAATCAATCATTCTGACTCCTAAATGCTTTTTAGCATATCCGCCTCTTACTTTTGAAATTTCATAACCATACACATCGTAACCTGCGGCGGAAAGTTGATAGGAGACATAGCCCCAAGATGCACCAAAGTCAAGCACTTTACCACGTTGAATGAAAAGATTTAATAAGTTTAATTTTTCGGTAAAATCAACGGGCGTGCCTTTGAAATTAACTTGCTTCCACTTCTCAATGGTTTCAAGTGAAGGCATGTCGGTTGTAATTCCCTCTTGATAATCTTGCTGATAGTATTTCTGATTGTATTCAGGGGTTTCTTTTGGATAGCGAAACATCAAGCCGCAATTATGGCATTTGCGAAGTTGTATGATGAGCCTACGTCGCGCAATAAGTTCATTATCGAAACTGCCACAGTAGGGGCATTGGCGCGGCTGTCTTGCTAAGTAACTTTTTATGAGATAGAGAGAAAATGCGCTTTTTTCTGACATATTTTCGCATTGAATTTTAGATTTTCAGACATCCAAAAACATGTGCTCACAAACTTTGAAAGTGATAATGCATGGCTAAGGGGCGTGCGCCGATTGATTTGAGACTTCAAAAATTTGCACCCCGTCTTGGTCATATATTTTCGCATACCTTGCTAACTTTTCTGCTGTTCCCCCAAGCTGTCTTTCATGCTCACTCAAAAAGATATAATCAATCTTATACTTTCTAAGAACTTCTTGCTGCAAATGCACATCATCGCTTTGAAAAAAACGCATCACATCATCTGCTTTTTCTTTTGATATGTCTTCCCCATAGCCCAGCAAGGGTCTTTTTTTAGCACCGTTGAGAATATACAAGCCTGTTTCCACACTACATAACACATTTCGTCCCTCTTTCTGTTTGAGAAATTCATATGCTTTCATATGGCTCTTTGGCACATATCCCATATATCCTCCTGAATCAGATGTCCAGCGCCATACATACGCCAGTTGGGAAGGCAAGGACAGAACCAGAATAGCTGCAATTATCACATCCGGTTTTAGCGACTTGAACCCATACTCATAAAGTAGAAATGCGCACAAACCTGACAGCGGAATCCATATTCCCAATTTGAAGCGTGCGGCATAGACATTTGTGCCGAATTCTAAAATTCTCTTTACTGGTTCCGTGAGCGCCCCCAGATTCAGTGCACCTTGCTCTACAACTTTCAGCGCATCATGGTGCGGCGATACCGATATGGCGGTAATAGCTAATACCCAACTCCCCAATAGCACAGCGGTTCGTGTTTTTTCTCCAGCCTGAATCCAGTTTAGAATATCCATTCGTTTCCAGAAGAATGCACCTATTAGCAACGCCGTGCTTAATACAAGCCATAACGCTCGGCTTTTCACCGCATAATCTCTGATGATAAATTCCGACAGACCAATTGTTGCCGCCACGCTCGCCAGCAAGATGAGCACATAAAATGCGCGATGCCGTTTCTGCTGCATGAGTACTGCAAAAGATGCGGTCACCAGCAGTGCGATACCCGTCCAGATTGCCACAACCTCAGCGTTATAGAGCTGCACAGTGTATTGTGCAACCGACAATTTTACTTCTGGAATCTGCTGATAAAGTTTCCAGAGTATTGCTGCTACGATTAAGCCCAATAGTGTTGTCCCGCCAGCTTGAAGTACTTGCCTTGTGTTGTGACTTTCAGGCAGTGTTTTTTGGCCAGCTATAGCATGCACTACTGTCCAGATTACTACCATGACTCCATAAATCAATGCCGAAGCAGGATGAATAAAGGTTGCCATAAAAAGCATGCCACTTGCAAGCCATATTTTTTTCTTGTCAATTGTTACTTCCGATGTGTCATACACGCCATGAAGTAGAATTAGGGTGTATAGTCCGAAAAAGCGTGCCATCAAGTAATATGGGCGGTTCATGCTTGTGAAAGTCACCAATTGATTACCCTCGTAGAACTCAAAGCTAAGTACATGATGCTCCCCAACCCAGTTTGGCAAAAAAAATGCATGTTGCCATGAACCCGTGCTGATACCTTGCCATAGCCAATTGAGCGTCAGCCAAGTTCCTGATATTCCAGAAGCAAAATAGGTAAGTATGAGCGCTGCACAAGCGATTTGTTCGTTCTTCAGAAATGTGTAGAAGAATCGATATGCTGCCCATGCACATAGACCGTTCCACAGCATTTCTATCAGCATGAGCATAATCGGACCAGGAATTCCCAGCAGCATAGCCACCCAGCCATATGGCACGAAAACATGTGCTAAGGCACCGGCTCGTAGAAAGATATTGACATCTCTCTCGAGCACAATTGATGACAGATAGTTTTCTTTTGGTGATTCTATTGTCCATACCCAGCCCGATGGGTCTCTGCCCTGTATAAAGGTGTAAGTATGCGAGTCTGGCGTATTCAAAATCTTGAAGAGATGCACAGCTGGTGACCACAAGGTGGCGAATACTACTATTATCCAAACCAGCCTTGGCACTTTGGTTTTTTTGGCACTCTTTATCATGTACTTATCTGGCTTCTTTGTTCAAGTAGCCAATATAGACCCAGTCTCCCCAGAGATTTTCACATATATGATTTTGTATGCCTATCAGGCTAACAAGGGTAGATTTGATTGGGAAGAAGTTAATGTGCGCATCGAGCGTATAGTAGTAGTATCTCTGGCGTGGCACCACTACAATCAATTGTCGTCTGGCAATCCGCTTGAGTTCTGCCACAGCTTTACTAAGATGTCGAACATGCTCGAGCGTATGGTGACAGGTTACAATATCAAAGGATTTATCGGCAAAGGGAAGATTTTCTACGTTCACCTTATGGTATGTGCCGCCCACTATCTCTACATGGTCTAATAAATCGCATGCATGAGTTTCATACTTTTTCAGTGCAGCTACTTTGTTTGCAAAATAGCCCCTTCCGCAACCTACATCTATTAGGGATTTGGCTTCTGGGTCTAATGCTTGCATGATAAATTCAATACACTTCGTGTTTAAGTCCGTCTCTCGGTCTCGCGCCAAAGAATCCAGTTCTTGGTAAAATTTGGCAAACTCCTCATCCGACCACTCATAAACCAGTGATTTGAGGTTCATAATTTTGTCAATGTTTTTGCGCTTGAACCAGATGTAGAACAAGGGATACATGAAGAACTTATTATCTCGAATAATCGGTGGCAGGCATTCATCGAGTATGAAACGTATTACATTGGTCAGGTTACGGTTCATAGTTCGATAACGCTTTGAGTTGCTGCGTTTGCCGCTTCTCTTCAGCCTTGAAGCGTGCATTGATACTTCGTTTTATGGCAAATAGACCAAAGAGCATTTTCACGGAATCCTTGATAGGCGACACCCGCGAATTCGGCGAGTTTATCCATGTTACTCCTACTTCCTTTACAGAGAAGCCTAACTTTTTTGCCCAGAGCAGCACTTCTACATCGAACCCAAAGTGTTTGGTTTGCACACGCGAAAAAATTTCCTTAGCCGCACGATGCCGGAATGCCTTAAATCCACACTGTGTGTCTCGAATGCCGTCTATCACTATCCACCGCACAATACGATTGAAAATTTTTCCCATTGCTTCGCGGTAAAATGGTTGATGCTTCACCACATTCGAGTCAGGCAGACCACGCGAGCCGATTGCCACATCAAAGCCTTGCTCTAATGGGCGCATCACTTTGGCAATCTCTGACAAAGGTGTTGAGAGGTCTGCATCCATGAATAAGATAATCTCTCCTTTGGCACGCATCACGCCATGTTTGACCGCTGCTCCCTTTCCTGCATTTTCGTCAAGTCGCTCCAAGACCAATCGTGAGGTTGGCGTCTCGACTTCAAACTTCTGGACAATTTTTGCCGTGTCATCTGAACTTCCGTCATCTACGACAATCACCTCCCAATCTGAAAAGTGCTTTGGCAGATATGACACAATTTCCTGAAGAGATGCGCCAATGCGCTTTTCTTCGTTAAAAGCCGGTATCACAATTGAGAGTTGCATTAGTATGGTGATAGGCGTGGGTTTAGTTCAATATACATCGCTTGCTCTTGTGCGGCTTTTGCCTGCGCCGCATAGTAGGCCGGTGGCTTCAGCGCAAAGCCAGCAATGAACCAAAACGGGAAGGTCAGTGCTGTCCAGTGTGATGACCAGCCAAAGATACCGTAGGTATAGAATGCTAAAATTGTCACCCAGACAAAATACTTCATCACCAAGTTCTTGTCATACTTGCCTGTGGCACACCGCTGCAGGTTCTTCAAAATCAGAATCCACAGGCTTAGTATCAGGATGAGATACACGCCAAGTCCTAAGTATCCAAGGTCATACATGAACTCCAGCACATCTGCATGCGCTGAACCGGGCTTCCCATCATAGATAAGGTTGATATCCAAGGAATGGCGCAGTATGCCTCCTCCAAAAAATTTATCGGCAAACGATTGGTTCTCGAAGCTATCGAGCAGCCTATACCAAATACCTGTTCTCCCGCTCAAACTTGCTGCCCACAATCCTCTCTCAAGAATTACGAAAATGTCTGAAAAGAACTTGCGTGAGAAATCAGTAAAGAAAAAGAGCGGTAGTGCTACAGCAAGGAACAAGCCCAGCAACCCCCACCGTCTATTAAGCCACAACCATACTACTGTGACAATCCCAGCCCCCAGCACCACACCTCGTACGAAAGATGCAGCTGCCACCACCACAGCCATCAATATAAACAGCCAATATCGCTGCCGATTTGGCTCATCTGATTTGCTCAGAAAGTAGTAGCACAGTGGAACGAGCACATAGAGCGGCATTGACAGCGTGCCAGAGTCCGCATAGAAGCCAGCATACCTAAATGCTTTTTCCTCAAGGCCGACATCAGCATAAGTCATTTGTGCCACACCAATATCTGCCAGTTGAAAGATGCCCGTTAGTTGCAGGAGTAGTCCGATGAATGGGACGATGTATGACCACACATACAGGCGACCAAAATGGTCAAATTTCTCGGCGGTATCAAAGTAATACCAGCCTGCACCGAACATCACAAATGGAGCAATCAGTTTAGCGAAGAGTACTGAAGCACTTTCTGGAAATGGTGAGCGTAAAAAGCCAATCGTTACAATGACTGCAAAGAACACCATCAACGGCGCAATTTTTGTACTGAAAGGATACTTCCTGACTCTACCGTATGAGAGTGCCAGCAATACGAGTGCTAGTATGGCTGGCAGTAGCGTATAGACGATACGCTGAATGTTTAGCTTCACTCCACCCACATAGATATCTACAAACCAAAATATGTCAATAATCTTTTGAAAAGCCACCACATACATGACCAAGCGCAGTGGCGATAACACAAAGGTGTACACAATCAGCGCTACGCCTACGATGACGATTATCAACTTGACCTCAGGTGTCAGCATTTTTCTCCACAGTGATGTTTAGTGTTGATACTCCTGCAATAAGCCCACCTCAATGTTCTGGGTAACGCACATTAGCGACTACAGCACACTCTGGTATCGTCACATTCCTGTATGCGTGCCCACACAAGGATACTGTGCAGCCTATTACTTTTGGGCAGAAGTTCTTTCTTTATGGGCTGGTGATGAGGAAGACTTGCATTCGCAAATCTAAGTCATTTGATGATTTCCTGCAAGTAGATGCGCATTCCACTTCACCTTCCATACTTTGCCCTAATCTCTCCTTCTTCTTGGCTTGAGAATTTAGGCTAAACTCTCGCATATTCCTTTGGCTCCCCACACACTTATATCATCTACCGTGTCTTCCTGCTCTTGCCCCGTTAGTGTCTTAGCCTTCTTCACAGTCTTATTTGTAATACAGTTGCGTCACCAGCTCTCCCTTGCAGATGTTTTGTAATTTCGCTCACCCATGCTCGGACACCATCTATTGTCTTCAGTAAGTCTGTCATCCTTCCAGTTCAGGTAGCTTTGATAACTTATCAAGTGCAGCTATTACGAAAAATTTCCTGATATGCGCATTGTATATTTTTATGATAATTTTCCCAAGTAAATTGCTTTACATACTCAGCTGCACTTTCACCCATCTTGCGGCGCAGCTCTTCATTTTCATAGAGTAATAAAATCTTTTCTTTTAGTGCTTCTATGTCACGAGCCGGCACAACAAATCCATCTATTCCGTTGCGGGTAATTGCGCCAGCGTTCTCACTCGCAATAATAGGCAAGCCACAAGCCATTGCTTCATATATGACTAAAGAGGATCCCTCAATGAGTGATGGAAGCACCAGAATTGACGAATTTTGATACACTCGCACCAAACTTTCGTTTGGCAAGGAGTGGATATGCTTGAACAGTCCTTCGTAACGTCTTAAAATTGGTTTAAATTCGTTGTCAATCGGACTAATCAGAAGCAGTTCTACATTTTTTAGGTTTAGTTGCTTAACTGCTTCCAAAAGATAATGAACACCTTTTCTGACTCCTATAATCCCGACAAACAAAATTCTGAACACATTATCTCTTTTCTCTCCAACAAAAAAGCGATTTGGATTATAACCATATGTAATACACTTTATCTTTTCTCTCGCTTTCCCATATCTTACGAAATCATTCGCTATCTTTTCTGTTGGCACAAAGATGTAGTCAGCCTCACTAATTTCTTGCTCTTTTCTTGCAATATTCATATCGTTTTTCAGAAGAAATTTTGGAATTTCCAACTTCAGACTTTTGTATTCATCAACCAAAACCTCACGAATTGTGGCATAGTGAAAAATCGGGTAATCTAAAATTGTGATTGCACCTTGTTTTTTCGCTTTTCGCAATGAATAAAGTACCGACCCCTCAAACCCATGAAAGATATCGCATTCTAAGTCTTGCATGACCACCATCCTATCAAATAATTCTCCTCTAAGACTCATCATATTATAGCTTCCAAATACATATTTTAAGGGAGAGCGTTCCAAGAGTTCGGGCAAGTATAAAGAGGTTATTTTCGTCTCATCCAGCCCATCACGGAATCGATTACTCCTCTTTCTAGTAAGTGACTCTGGAATCAGTGAGCGCAGCACACGATGTTTTAGCGATGGATGAGTTTCATCATAAAATAGCGTGTAAAACCGCTTCAACCATCCCGCTGATTGTAACGCAAATGCTGTCTCATATGCATGATGACGACCAGCATGTGAGAGAATGACATGCTTCATGTTTGTTCCTCATACCCATCCAGATTTTTTGCCCTCGATAATTCTCGGGCGGTTACCTGAAATGTGGTCTAAACGACCAAGTGCTTTACCTGCTTACTGTGCATAAAGTGCCTTTCTTCAATCCGAGTGTATGCGCCCTGCACCCTTGCACGATAGTGCTCCCAAGTAAATTGCTTTACATACTCAGCTGCACTTTCACCCATCTTGCGGCGCAGCTCTTCATTTTCATAGAGTAATAAAATCTTTTCTTTTAGTGCTTCTATGTCACGAGCCGGCACAACAAATCCATCTATTCCGTTGCGCGGTTGCATACCACAATTTTCTGAAACAATTACGGGTATGCCGCAAGCCATCGCTTCACAGGTTACCATTCCAAAACTCTCCACCAAAGATGGCAACACAAATACCGCTGCTGAATTAAATTCTTCTACTAGGGCATGTTGTGCAATACTCGGATAATGCTTGAACATGCCAGCATATTTGGCTAAAACAGGCTCAAAACCCTCTTGGATGTTACCTATTAGCACCAATTCTATATCTGGCACTCGCAATCTCTTAAATGCCTCAAGCAAGTATAACACGCCCTTCCCTACGCCGACCTGACCCACAAACAATACCCTGAAAGTACTATGATGTTTTGGCGCAGTTTTGAACCTTGAAGGGTCAAATCCATATGGCACCACAAAAATAGCGTCGGGTGAAAACTTTTCATATTTTACAAAATCTTGTTTAATTTTTTCAGAAGCAACAAATATAAAATCTGCTTCTTGAAATTCAAGATACTTTCGGCGTACTGCACTATCCTCTTTCTGCAAAAATGTTGGCACAGGCAATTTCGCATCTTCATATCCCTGCTTCAGCCAATATCGGCTTTCCGTTGGATGAAATGTTCCTTCATCGAGTACAGTTATCGCTCCACACTTTCTCGCCTTCCTCATCGCATAAAGCGAACATCCTTCAAAACCATGAAACACATCACATTCTAAGTTCTGCATTGACACGCGTTGGTCAAATAGGCTATTTTTTAGATGCATAATTCTATACCGTCCAAACAGGCGTGGAATCAGGGGAACTCGTTCTAAAATCTCTGGAAAGAAAAAACTTGTTATGTATGATTCCTCTAATCCTTCCTGCTTGCGATTCATTATTTTTCTTCTTAAATTCTCGGGCAAAGCCATTCGCAAAATTTTCTGACTTAGCGGTGGCTTTTCCAAAGCATAAAATGATGTATAGAATTTCTTTAGTAGCCCTGCCTCTTGCAGTGCCAAAGCAGTTTGATAAGCATGATGCTTGGCTACATTTGAAAGTATCACATTCATGTTGTCGCAATAATTTTTTCTCTTAGGCTACTGAATTTCCTGCATGCTTCAAAGGTCTTTTTAGCGATTTCTGTATGCGTAAAATGCTCCAAGAAACGCTTTCGCCCTTTCTGTGCAAATTCCTTGCGCAATTGATCATGCTCCACTAACCGTGCAAGAATTGATGCCAGAGCTTCATCATTCTTTTCTGGGAAGATAAAGCCAGCATCGCCAATTACATTCGGAATTTCTGCTGAACTTGAGCCTACCACCACATTCTCGCATGCCATCGCCTCTACCAGAACATGCCCAAATTGTTCCTTCCAGTATGGCATCGTTTCTGAAGGCAAAATAAAAATGTCAGAAATACACATATATTTGATGACTTCATAATGATCTACGGCTGGCAGAAGTGTAACGACCGCTTCAAGCCTATTTTCTCTTATGAAATTCTCTACTACTGGTTTTAATTTGCCGTCACCAAGTAGCAGCAATTTCCATTTCGTCCTTAATTCCAATTTCTTCAGACGCTTGATAGCACGCAGCAGTGTTAAGATACCCTTCTGTTCTACAATTCGACCAGCATACAGCAGCCCCACTTGCTCTTTTTCTAAATATTTTTCTCTTAGCTCTGGCTGCGATCTGCGCATGTATGTATTCTCGTCTGCCCCTAAAAGTGGAATTACCTCGATTGGATTGCAGTAGCCTCGTGACACTAAAATTTCCTTTGCATCCATATTCCCAGTAATTGCACCGACTGTATTCTGAAAATTATACTTCTCTATCACATTCCTCGGAAAAGGTAATTTGTATGGCAGATTCCACCATGTAAAGAAAATAACCTTTGTCGTTGGTGAAAATTTCTTCTTATACCAAATCGCTTGCGCCAAAGAATTTGCAAATGCACCGTGCTCGACTAAAATTACATCAGGACGAAATTCCTGTATCAACTTTTTGAATTCGTTTCCATAGATGTGCCCAGTCTCATATTTTGCCAGATATGCTGGAAGTGGAATAAACTTGAGATTTCCAAAGTCAGCTGCTTGCCCAATTAATTCTTTACCAAAGTTATCCTTAGAGCGTTCTGGAAACACCACGCGAAATTCTGAATCAGGATACAGTCTTGCCATCGTGATATACTTATCCCAATTAATACGCGAGAGATAAGTAATACCGACAACTAATAATTTCATCTCGCCCTCTCACTGTTGAAATACTAAATTTGACACAAATTTCTTTTTATGCAACATCTCTTCAGCAATTTCACTTACTTGATGAGTATCAATCAAATTTAGACAAAATGGTCGCTGCGATTTTTTGGGTATATCGTTCTCTGAAACAGTACATTCATTTTTCCTGCATGGTGCGCAGGGCAAATGAACACGATAAACCACTGCATTAGGATTCAGATACGGTCCGAACTCTACATCATCAGTAGCACCAAACCAAACAATATGCTTGATACTTAATGCAGACGCCAAATGTGTTGCACCGCTATCATTGGAGATAAGAAGACTGCATCGCCGGAGCAACTCAGCAGATTCACGCAAAGATAATAAACCGCAAACATTAAACACGTGCGTTTCGTCACAAATGCTCATCGCGTCAACATACTTGCGCTCTGACTTCGCTCCAATGCAAAAAAACTTCCGATGAGGATTATTCTGGCGTAATCGTTCAATCACTTCAATAAATTTTTCAGGTGGCGCAGTCTTAATCACTGAATCAGATTTAACCGCGCTGCCTGCCGCCGCCGCAATCGCAATCAACTCATCAGAATCTTGAATACCTAAACGCTCAAAAAGTTGGTCTATCGTCTTACGCTCCTTCTCGGTTAGAAAAATCTCTAACTTATCGTTTCTTGGAATCGGCGTTTTAGAAATCAAATCTAACATCTCTAAATTGCGAACTGCAACATGGCGCGTGCGCGGAATCTCGTTCAAATCAATATAAACGTAATCGTCTAACATAAAATTGTATTTTGTGCATCGCTCCTTCGGCTCAGTAGAAAACCCAACTTTGTATGCCTTTCGGAAAAATATCAATGGAAACTTCAAAATAAGTTGCGTGGTTGGACAAAATACCAAATCATAGTGCTGGCGTGAAAGTTTTAGATAAAACCAAAATCGCTTCAGGGCAACTTTCCAAGTTTTTCCCAAAATATGTGCATTGGACACTATGTAGATATGGTCAATGTTCGGATTTGTCTCTATCGCATTTTTTGCCCAATCTACCACCACATAATCAATTTTTGAATCAGGATATAGCTTGCGCAAATTTTTCAGAAAAGGGGTCATGCACAGCACATCACCAATCGCCGCTTCACGAATGACCAAAATACGCTTGACTTCCTTCGGAAACTGAGCAGAGAAAAACTTTTTGAGACACTGAAATAGCATCAAGATTTCTTAAATGCGTTTCTGAATAATAATTCAAGATTTTTCCATCGTTGCTCTGAGTTCCATGCTTCTGTAATACGATTGTAACGATAGTCAAAAAATGCAATCATCTTATCAAGCCATTTCCGTTTTTTGATTTGTGCTGCCAAAAATTTTTTGGCTTTTGTTTCAAAGTCAGGCGTTATAGGAAATTCAGGGTCGCAGTATTTTTTGTATAATTCCTGCCATTCGTGATGAGTATAGAACGCTGCCCAACCGCGAATACCAATACCATATTTCATAAATTTTAT
>Ga0308392_1000880_pt1 | contig 12535 bp, 10 predicted proteins | sample Hotspr20Samplem2_FD_202361 | JGI IMG/M metagenome (GOLD analysis project Ga0308392, IMG submission 202361) | Hot spring phototrophic mat microbial communities from Octopus Spring, Yellowstone National Park, Wyoming, United States - 20050624_m2 ... | reverse complement strand
GCCGCGCAGGCCCAACCCTCTGAGCAATCGCATGGGAACGACGTCACGTCGGCCGCCGTTCCACACCAGCGGAATCCCCAACCATCCCATCCATACCGGCGCCCAGGAGTTCTGATAGGTGACGTGGTGGACCAAGTCAAAGCCGATCCGCCGGTGGAGACGGCGCGCGTGGAAGAAGGCGCTCACTTGCCACAGCGCGTAGTAAAGGTAGCCGCGCCAGCGAATGCTGAAGAGCCGCGAAAGCGGCCAGGGAAGTTTCACGAAGATCCACTGGATGTCCGAGGGAGGCGAGCCCACGCTGCTGCCTTCGACCCAGGGGCGATTGTGCTCGTCGAGCAGCACCCATACCTGGTGGCGACGGGCGGCGAGCTCGGCGACGTTCCAACCGACCGCCGGTTCGGAACCCCTGCCGGGTGCGCAAGAGTAGGCTGAGATCAGGACCTTCAAAGCGTCTGGCGGGACACTGCGACCAGATTGCCGCCTGCTCGGGCGAGGGCGGGTACGAGCCGGCCCGCCTCGTCGACCCGGTAGAGCTCATAGCCGAGCGTGCCGAGCAAGTCGGCCGCGGCCGGCGAGTTCTTCTCGAAAATCACGACCGGCCTCCAAGTGCGAAGCGATCGCACGGCCCCGCGCAAGGCTTCGGCCTCGGCGCCCTCGACGTCCACTTTGAGCAGATCCAGTCGGCCCGGGTCGCATGCTTCCAGTACGTCATCGAGCCGGCCGAGGCGGACGATCTCCCATCCGGACGCTTCGCAGCGCGCCCGATCGAGCGAATTCCTGCTCGGGTCGCACGCATGAAAGAGCGGTGCGCTTCCGCACTCGTCCCAGGCAGCCATGCGAAAGAGGCGCACGTTGGCCAGGCCGTTGCGCTTGACGTTCGCCGCCAGCCGGCCAAACGAAGTCGCTGCCGGTTCGAATGCCAGAACTTGCCCGCCGCGCTCGACCAGACGCGCGGCGACGAGGGTGTAAATGCCGTAACAGGCGCCGACATCTGCCACCACCATCCCCGGCCGGAGGTGCCGTCGCAGAAACGTCAACTCGGGTTCGTAGTCCTCCCGGAAGGCGTACAGAAGCTTGGCCACGCCGCGCCACTCGGGCGGGAGCCGAAGGCGCAGGCCGTCCCTTTGGAGTTCAATCTCGGTCCAGCGTCCGACAAGGCAACGAGCGCGCCACAGCGCCAGACGCGCCAGTACCGCCACGGGCCGCCGCCGAAAAGCCGGCTGGCGCCGCAACCAATCCCACCGCCGGCCGAAGCTGTCTGCGAGCGCGGGCTGCCGGGGAACCAACTGGGCCATGTCGTCAAGCCTCTTCCGGGAGTCTCTCGCGAGGATATTTTCGGTAATAGCCGTAGTAATAATAGCCGTCACCCGTCTGGCGGTGCACTTCGTTCAACACAACCCCGACGACGCGCGCCCGCAGGCGCTGGAGCGTGGTGACGACGGCCGCCACGGCCCGGCGGGAAGTGTCGCCGGCGCGCGTGACGATCAGCACGCCGTCGACCGCCGTCGCCATCTGAAGCGGTTCAGCGAAGCCGAGCAGCGGCGGACCGTCCAGAATGATCAGGTCGTATTCGCGCGAAGCCTCTTCGATGATCTGCGCCAGTCGCCGGCCGACCATGTCGGCGGCCCGATGGGACGCCGGGCCGGCCGGCAACACGTGGAGGCGGTCATGGCCGGGCGCCGCCAGCGTGGCCTCGCGCCAGTCCAGCTCGCCGGCGAGCACATGGACCAGTCCCTGCGCGCCGGGCAGGTGCAGCCGGCGATGGAGGCTCGGCCGGCGCAAATCGCCGTCGATGAGAAGCGTGCGGTGGCCTTGCTCGGCGTGCGCCGAGGCCAGAAAGAACGCCGTCGTGGACTTGCCCTCGCCGGGTGTCGCGCTGGTTACCAGCAGCGCGCGAATCTCGCGCTCGAAATCAGCCAGCAGAATCGAATTGCGCAGGGTCCGGATGGCCTCTCCGTAGCCGGCCAGCCCCGCATCGGCGTTGTTGCCGTTTGCCGCACCTGCGGGGGCGAGTCGACCCTTCCAGCTCTTCACCATGGGCAGCGTGCCGACAACGTGCGTATTCAGGGTTCGCTCGACCTGTTCGGGGTCACGCACGGTGTTGTCGAGGTGGTCCGCCATCACCGCCGCTCCAACGGCGAGCAGGCTCGCCAGCAGGAAGGCGACCGCAACGCTGAGACCCTTGCGCGGGAAGACGGGTTTCTTTCCGGGCAGCGCCGGGTCGGCGATGCGCGCTCCGGTGTTCTGGAAGCTTGCGTTAATCGTCGCCTCCCGGATCTTCCGCAGTAACTCCTCGTAGAGTTTCTTGTCGCCTTCGGCCTCGCGTTTGAGCGCCTGGTATTCAAACGACCGGGCATTGAGGCTGTCGAGCTCCTCTTTGGCTGATTTGAGCTCCTGCTCGAGCATGCGTTCCCGGTCGAGCGCCGTGCGAAATTCGACTTCGGTGCGGGCGGCAATCGAGCGGGTCATCGCCTCGATCTGGCGCCGCACCTCGGCCACCTTGGCCGCCGCCAGCCGATACTCGGGATGGTTCGGGCCGTAGTGCGCCTTCACCTCGGCGAACTGCTGCTCGGCAGTGTTCAAATCGGCCGTCAAGCGCTCGAGCGCCTCCCGCTGGGAGGCGGTGTGGGCGGCCTCAGTCGAGGCAGTCGCCAGCGCCCGCCACGCCGCCTCCTTGGCCACCCGGTCGGCCTGCGCCCGGGTGAATTCCGTGTTGAGCTCGAGCAGGCGCGCTGAGAGAATGTTCGTGCGCTCCTCCGGATTGATGATGTTCAGTTCCTTTTCAAAGCGCGCCAGCGCGTCGCCGGAGCGTTCCATCTTGGCCCGCAGCTCCTCGATCTGACGCTCCATGAAGCGCGCCAGGCCGGCGGCGGCCTCGTAACGGATCTTGTAGGTGTGCTCCAGATACGATTGCGCAATCGCATTGGCTACATCGGCCGCCAGTTGCCGGTCCGGCGATCGGTAGCTGATCTTGAGCAGATACGTGTTCGGCGGGCGCCTCACCTTGAGGTTCTTCAGGCGGATCGGCGCCGACGGGTCAAAACCCTCGCGGCCCGTGTCCGCGATCTCCCCCTCACGCTCGAACAGCCGAAACCGGAGGACGACGGGCCGCAGCACCGAGTCGGACTGAATCAGATCGACCTGCGTCGCCAGGTATTGCTCGGCATCCTGGATTCCCGGCTGGAGCGCCTCCGTGCCGAGAACGCCTGGCGGCGCGGAGCGGTCGATGTCCACCGTGGCGGTCGATTCGTAAATCGGCGTCAGGCGGTAGCAGATGACCAGCGCCAGCAATGTCGTCGTGACGACGAAGGCGAACATCTTCCAGAAATAGCGCCGGAGGACGAACAGGTAGTGCGCCAGGGGCACGCCCGGCTCGGATGCTCGCATCTCCCACCAGGCCGGCGCCGGCGCGTAGCGGGCCTCGCGAGGCGCCGCGGCAGTGACAGTCGAGGCAGGCGAGGGCGGCTGCATCCGGCTAACGCCTCCAGATCAGAATGCCCGAGAGCGTGCCGGCGCCGAAGCCCGCTGCCCGGTCGATGACGTTCACCGTGGCGCGCCTGCCGGTGTTGTCCGGAATGTAAAGGATGTCGTTGATCTCAAGAGGCACGTCGGGCGCCTGACGCCTCAAGATCTTGGAAAGTTCGACCGGAATCTCCCGCCTCTGGCCGTCCGACTCTTCGCGGTAAATGAAAGCGACCTTCTGCGCATAGGGCGCCAGGCCCTCGGCCAACGCAAGCAGCCTCAGGACACTGGCGTCTTTCGGATCGGGTACGGCATACGCGCCCGGTTTGCGCACGTTGCCCACGACGAAGACTCGGCCGGCCGCCGGCACCCGGATCTCCTCGCCGCCCTCCAGACGGAGATTCAGCTCGGCGTCAGCCCCGTCGATCAGGCGCTTGACCGGGATGCGGCGGATCACGGGCCTGCCGTCCGGGCCGCCTCGCGGCAGCGTCACGAGGATCTCCTGGGCCGCCTCGGGCGCCAGTCCCTCGGCGCGCGCCAGCGCGTCCAGCAACGTCACGCGACCCACGGCCTGGAAGGTTACCGGTCGCCTCACCGCGCCCATGACACTGATGGGACGGCTGGCATATTCGGCCACGGTCACCGTCACGACTGGATTCACCAAGATGCCCTCGCGCTGAAGCGCGGCCGCGATCTGCCGTTCCAGTTCCTGAGGCCACAGACCGGCCGCGCGCACCGGCCGGCTGAGGAGCGGCAGCGTGATTTCGCCGCCGGCCTCGACGCGGACGGTGCGCGTCAGTTCCGGAGAGCGGTAGACGGAGACGGCGAGCAGATCATTGGGGCCGATCACCTGGGCGGGGAGATTGGCCGCCCCGGGGAGCTCCGTCAGGGTCGCAGTCTGGGCCGTCACCAAGCCCTGGGCAATCCAGAGGGCAAACAGAGTCTGCTTCATGCGGCGGGTTCCGTTCGGACCGGCGATCCGCTTCAGGATGCGCAGCACCTGCCGCAGGCCGGCGTGGAGCTCGGCCAGGCGCTTGTCGAAGGTCGACAGGCGCTGTTCGAGTCCGTCGGTCGGGGCCGCCCGCGGGCGGCCGAGCAGCTCCCGCCGGGTGAAGTCGGAGATACTGCGCGCGCCGCTGGCGGAGCTGGCCTTTTCCAGGCGCCGGTACTCCTCCTGCGTAACGCGGAAAACGACGAGTCGATCGCGACGTTTGAACACTCCCATAGGCAGGCGACTCCGCCCGTGCACCGATCTGCGGCCGACTGACGAGGCCGGTGCAGGCTACCGCCCCGTCAGTCCCAGCCGCACAGGGGGACCGAGAAAAAACGTATTACGAATGTAATACACCAAAACCGAAACACTGTCAAGGGAAAAATTGGTTCGCTTAATTCTGCACCCGCGTCCGCGGCCGCCTCAGATCCAGCCTCGCAGCCGGTACCAGATGAGCGCCACCCACTCGTGCAGGCAGTCCTCGTTGTCCAGAATCGCTTCGCCGCTCGGCAAGTAGTGCCGCCAGTGCGGGAATGGGCGCCTGCTGCGCAGCGAGCACGGAGCGGGCAACACCTCGATGCCGTGTCTGCGCAAGGCGGCCTCCGAGCGCCGCATGTGACTTCCGTCGGTCACCAGCGCGACGCGACGGATGCCCCGCCGGCGTAGAATTTCGGCAACATACGCGGCGTTTTCGTATGTCGAGCGGGCGCGCGGTTCCTGGATGATCCGTTCGGCCGGCACGCCGGCGCCGTTCAGGATCCGCGCGGCAACCTCCGCCACGGTTGTCTCTGGAGCCGTCTCGTCGGCCGGGCCGCCGCTCACGATGATGGGGACGGGCTGCCCTTGCCGGTAGAGCCAGGCGGCGTAGAGCGCGCGCCGGTAGGTGGAGTCGGCCGCGACGGGCTCGGGCTGGCTCGGATAGGGCGGATCGACGCCGCCGCCGAACACGACGATGGCTTCCACGGCATCGGCGGGCGTCGCGATCGGAGCATAGCCGCGCTCCAGCGTCCAAAGCGCCAGGCGAGCCGCCGGAGGGCTGGACCAGACGGCCAGCCCGAAAAGGCTCATCCACAACGCCCAGGAGCCGGCGCGGCGCGCACGTTCCGAGCGTCGAGCCAGCAGGCCGAAGACGAGGGCTGCGAGCACCACCACCAGGCCCGGCTGAACGTAGGTCATCGGTTACCGCAGTATACGACGGCCGTCCGGCCCCCCGGTCCCGGTATGGTATCCTGCCGCGGGGGACCTATGCGCACGACAGTCCAACAATCCACTCTTCTTGCTGTCCTTGTTTTCTTCGGTTTGTGGGCCGCTGAACTATCCGGGCGCTGGCATTTCGTCTTCGACACGGAGGCGGGCGTTCGCGAGGCGAACATGGCGCTCGAGGTGAAAGGCCAGGAAATCGTGGGAAAGGTCTACGGAGTCGATTCCGATGAGACCTTTACGGAAGTCAAGGGCACCCTGGCCGGGGTGCGGGTGACGCTCGAGTTCGAGTACTATTCCGCCGACGCCGGCTATAAGAGTGTGGTCAAGATCCAGGGCACACTCGAAGGCGACAAGATCACCGGCGAGTGGCAGTTTGACCAACACTCAGGGACCTTCACGGCCACACGCCTGAAGACCGGGTGAGCTCGATGCGGCCGGTGCTCGTGCTCCTGGCGGCCGTGCTGGCGACTCCGGCGGCCGACTGGATTGAGGCGTTCGGTCACCGCTGGCGCGTGCCGGTGGCCCAGGACTGGGCGGTCGTCAGCGAGGATGGCGTCGAAACGCTTCGACTGTTGGTGGCCCGGCCCCAGCTCCAGCCTCGCCGCCCCATTCAGTACGCTCTGGCCGAGACACCCGATTTCTCCCGGGTGACGCTCGAGGCCGAGGTCCGCAACGAACCGGCCTCGGAACGCGGCCGGCGCACGTCGCTGATTCTGGTTTACGCCTGGCGCGACGAGGCCCACTTCAACTATGCCCACCTCTCGGTCGACAGCGCGCAACAGGTGCCCGTGCACAACGGCATCTTTCATGTCTACGGCGGCGAGAGGGTGCGCATCAGCCCGACTGAAGGACCGCCCGCGCTGACCTCCGAAGACTGGCACCGAGTGCGCCTGGAGCATGACGGCGCCGCGGGTCGCGTCCGCGTTTCGGTGAACGGCAAGGCGTTGCCCGCCCTGGAAGCGGTCGATCTCAGTCTCCGTCGCGGCAAGGTGGGGCTGGGAAGCTTTTTCGACCTGGGCTCGTTCCGCTGCGTGCGGATCGAGGGCGTGCCGGCGCGGTGAGCCGAGCCGCGTTTCAGGCCAGAATCAGCCCGCCGGAGGCGGCGGGCAGCTCCTCTTTCCGCCCGAGCGAGGCGCCGCAGGCGGCGCAGATGTAGTGGTGGATCTCGCGGTCTAGCAGCACCAGCACGAGGCGCTTCCGCACAGGCATCGCCGCGCGGCAATTCGGACAGTAGATCCGGCTGACCTCGAACTCCTGGAACTGCTCGGGCGCGGAGCGCCCCACCGACCAGGCCATCGGATACCAGCCTAACCGATCCGGTGCGCCCGTCGCCGATGTGATAGTCTGCTTGGGTCATGTCGGAGGCTCCCGCACCCACGCTGCACCGACGTCTCGGGGTGTTGAACGCCACCTCGATCAACATGTCCAACATGGTCGGCATCGGCCCGTTCATTGCGATTCCGCTCATTCTTCGGACGCTCGAAGGGCCGCAGTCCTACCTGGCGTGGCTGGTCGGGGTCCTCATCGCGCTGTGCGACGGGTTGGTGGTGGCGGAGCTGGGCGCAGCGCTGCCCGCCGCCGGCGGCACCTACGTCTTCCTGCGGGAGGGCTTTGGTCCGCGCACCTGGGGCCGGATGCTCGCTTTCCTGTTCGTCTGGCAGTTGCTGTTTGCCGGGCCGCTCGAGATCGCCAGCGGCAACATCGGCCTGGTGCAGTACCTGAAGGTCTTCTGGCCGTCGATGACCGATTTCGAGATGAAGCTCACCGCCGCCGGCGTCGGCGCCTTTCTCATCTTCACGCTCTATCGCAAGATCACCGACATCGCCAAGATCATGCTCGGGTTGTGGATCACCATGATCGTCACCACCGGCTGGGTGATTCTGACGAGCATCGCTCGATTCGATCCGGCCCTGGCCTTCGATGTTCCCGCCGGCGCCTGGCGCTTCGATCTCGGCTTCGTGCAGGGTTTGGGGCAGGGCACGGCCAATGTCCTCTACCTGTTTCTCGGCTACTACCAGGTCTGCTATCTCGGCGCCGAGATCCGCGAGCCCGGCCGGACGATTCCGCGCGCCGTCGTCTATTCGATCCTCGGCGTCACGCTCATCGACGTGGCGCTTTCGTTCGGCTTCATCGGCGTGGTGCCGTGGCGCGAGGGCATGGCCTCGGAATCGATCGGCTCGGATTTCATGGCGCGGGTCTATGGTCCATGGGCCGGCCAGGTGCTGGCGGGCATGATCGTCGTCACCGCGTTTGCGTCGATCTTCGCCCTGCTGCTCGGCTACTCCCGTGTGCCCTACGCCGCGGCGCAGGATGGCGTCTTTCTGCGGTGGTTCGGCCAATTGCACCCGACCAAGGAATTCCCGCACCGCTCGCTGCTGCTCGTGGGCATCGGCGCCATCATCGCCAGCTTCTTTACGCTTCAGGACGTCATCCTGGGCCTGATGGCGGCGCGTATCCTCATCCAGTTCCACGGCCAGGTGATTGCGCTGTTTCTGATCCGCCTGCGCCGGCCGGACATCGAGCGGCCCTTCCGCGTCTGGCTGTACCCGTTGCCGCCGCTCGTTTCGCTTGCCGGTTACCTTTACGTCTTCGCCTCGCTCGGCCTGCGGTTCATCCTTTTCGGCCTGGCGACGCTCGGCCTGGGGGTGGTGGTGTATCTGGTGGCGGCCAAGAAGCAGCGCGAGTGGCCTTTTGCTCAGCCCTGAGAACCAGCCCCGATTAAAAGCCGGGTATGAGGGCGAACTCCCAGTGCCAGCTCTTGAGCGGCCGGTCCTGCGGCTGCACGTAGCTGATCTGGGCGATGGCGAAGCCGAGCACGTTGAGCCTCAGGGAGGCGCCGAAGCTGGTGACGGGTTTGCGGGCGCCGCGCAGCACGGAGAGATTCTCCCTGGCGTACCAGGCGATGCCCGCATCGTAGAACGGCGCGATCTCGACCGGCGGCACGCCCGGGCTGCGCACCAAACCCAGCGCTCCGAAGAGCGGGATCCGCAGCTCGGCATTCGCAACCGCCATGCGGCTGCCGAAGAGCTGGTCGAAGACCGGGCACCGGCCGGGGGTCTCTCCGCACTCGCGTGCGCCGAAAGACCCGGCGCTATAACCCCGCACCAGGCTCGGGTAGCCGAGAAAGACATCCTGAAAGCGGTAATCCTCGGCGCCCCTGCCGTAGCGGCCGTAGTGGAGCAGGCGGCCGGCGAGCGTGAGCGGGCGAGCCAGCCGGACATATTCGCGGTAATCCACCAGCGCGTGGGTGTGCGTGACGGTGCCGGCTGCGGCGCCGTATTCGAGACGGTAGCGCCGGCCCATGATCGGGCTGGTGCCGCCGAAGATCGAGGTGTCATGGACGAAAGCGGCGCTCGCCGTGCCCATGTGCAGGGCGGGCGGCATCGGCAGATCCCGGCGAGTAACGCTTAGCAGCCGGCCCGTTCCGAGCTCGAAGACCGCTACTTCGCTTTTGGCGCTGAAGGCGATGTTGCGGTAGCCGCCGGTGAACTCCACGCGTTTGGCGCGATTAAACGGGTAACTGAGGAGGGCCGCCGCTTCCCGGTTGATCTGCCAGAACAGGATCGACTCTTCCACCAGCGACCGGCGCCCGCCGACGATGGCCACCGTGCTCGTGTAGCCACCGCTCAGATACGGGAGCTGGCCGCCGAGGAGGCCCCAGTTCCAGCGCCGGCGCTGATTCTGGTAGCCGATCATGCCGCCGAGATTGTTCAGCAGGCCGCCGCTCGTGAAGCTCGTGCTTTGTAGGGTCGCCATCAGCAGGTGGTGGCCCAGCAGGTCGCTCCAGTAGAACGCCGTGCCGCCGCCGACCACGGGTCCGAAACTTCCGAAGCCCACGCCGATGCTCGGCGGCGCCACGTAGTCGAGGGAAAGCCGGGGCCGATACGGGGAGACCTGGAAGCCCTCGTCTGATACCAGGCCAGCCTCGGGGCGGGCGAGCTGTTCGGCGACGGCGCCGGCGGGGCGCTCGTGCGGCGGCAAGATTCCTGCCAGCCGTGCCAGCGGCTCCTTGACCGGCACTCCGGCCAACTGCTCGGCCGAATCAATCAGAAAGATTTCGTAGTTGCCGCCTTCAAACGAGGTAAAGGCAAGCCGCGGGGCGCCGGCGGCGAGACTGAACGCCGGGCTGAGCGCGCCGATGCCGCTCGCGCCGGTGCGCAGATTGGTCACTTGAAGGATCTCGCCCGAGTCGAGCCGGGCGCGGTAGATGTTGCTCACCCCGCTGTGGTCGGAGATAAAGTAGAGGCTTGCACCGTCGCCTGACCAGTTGGGGTTGATCTGTTTGCCCGCCCCGAGGCTCGGCCCGGGATCGATGCGCCCGTCGGCAAGGTGGTACAGCCCCAGGCGGTAGTCGCCGAAGGCGAGTTTTCCCAAGTCGCTCGTGAAGCGGTCCGTCACGAATGCGATGGTCGAGCCGTCGGGAGACCAGGCCGGCTGAAGATCGGCGTAGGCGTCCGCGGTAAGCCGCCGCAGCTCGCCGGTCTCGGCGTCGAGCAGATAAAGGTCGGTGACCCCGCCGGCCATGGCCGACACGGCGAGCCGGCGGCCGTCGGGAGCGAAGCTCAGATGCTGCACCTCGGCGAGAGCTTCCAAACGGATGCGCTTCGCGGTGCGCCGCACCGAAACATCCCACAGGTGGACCTCCGGCTTGCCCGCCTGAATCGAGGCGAAGGCGATCCTGCGGCCGTCCGGACTCCAGGCGCCGGCCGAGTTGATGAATTGCAAGCTGTCCAGGTGCGGGTCCACCGCGGTGTTGGTGAGCCGGCCGCGCACGGCGCCGGCCTCGACGTCATACAGGAACAGGTCCACCGAAACCAGGTCTCGCTCGGAGTAGAAGATCATCAGGCGGCCGTCGGGGCTCAGCACCGGACTCAGGTTCAGGCGCCCGCCGCCCGCCTTGCGGGAGACCAGCAGCCGCCCCTGTTCAGCCGCCGGCCGCGCGGCCTCGAGCACCGGCTGAAAGCGCTCGCGCAACGCCTCCTGCCAGAGCCGGCCCAGTTCCTCCGGCGAGATGGCGAGTACAGTGCGGATCGCCGCCTCCCAGCTTCGGGTCTGACCGGCCACCTTGAGCATGCGCCCGATGACCTCATCGCCGTACTTGCCCGCGACAAAGGCCCAGAAGGCGTGCCCGAAGCGATACGGAAAATAGTCGGGATTGTCGAGCTGTTTGAGTGAGGGGAATCTCTCGCGCACAATGGCGTCGCGCATCCACATGGCCGTGTGGGGATCGGCGGGGCCGAGCGAGAGATACTCGGCCATGCCCTCGATGAACCACAACGGCAGAGCCACCGCGCCGGGCGTGCCGACCGCCATGCCCTTGGCGTCACGCGGGGTGGTGATGTCGTATTGGAACGCGTGGACAAGCTCGTGGCCGAGCACGTGGTCGGTTTCACCCAGAGGGCCCGCCATGGGCATGACGATGCGCCGTCTGAGACCCTCGGTCACGCCTCCCGTGGTTTCGCTGATGAAGCCGGGAATCACCGTGGTGCCCCGGAAAGCGGTGTGCGAATCGTAGAGGATGAGCGGCTGGCCGGGGGGCAGGTGGTGTTCGAGCACCTGCGACAGGCGTTCGTACCAGCGCTCGGCCATCCGGCCGAACTGCCCGATCGAGTCGCGCTGCCGCGCGACGTAATGGATCTCGAACCGGTCGGTCTTGAGGACCTCCCAGTCGAGCGTCTCGTAGCGGACCTTGTTCTGTCCGAAATACTGCGCCGCGCCGGACGCCGGGATCCACACGAGACATAGAACGGCCGCCACGGCCCTTCTCTGATGCATCGCACTGCCTCCTTGCGCTCGAGCTCAGCTTGCCCGCGCCAATAACTGCTCGATCCGGTCCAAGCGAAACTCGCCGCCTTCCGGGCGGAGGATCCCCCGGGCGCCGTAGGCCCAAACGGAGCCTTCCACGGTCACGAGCCCGTTCAGGAAGAGCCAATCACCGAGCCGGCGGTGAACCCACGTCTCGCCCCCGTCGTCGCTAGCCAGAACCCCGTCAACGGTGGTGATCCACCCGCGGCCAGAAGCATCGAAAGCGACAGAGGTCAGCGAACTGGTCACCGGGCTGGCCTGCACCTCCCAGCTCTGGCCCCCGTCGCGGCTGCGCAGAATCTGCCCGCCGAAGCCGACGATCCAGCCGTGATCGGCGTCGCGGAAATACACCGCGTTGAGCGACCACCTGGCGTCCGGCGCGCTCACCTGTTTCCAGGTCTGGCCGCCGTCGACGGTGCGCAGGATCGTGCCCACCCAGCCGACCGCCCATCCGCGGGAGTCGTCAAGGAAATAGATCCCTTCCAGCCCTTGGGAGATTCCTGTTTTCTGAAGCTGCCAGCTACGCCCGCCGTCGGCGCTGTGGAGAACGACGCCGCTCCAGCCGGCCGCCCAGCCGCGTTCGCCGCGGAAAAACACCGCTGTCAGATTCTCTTCGGTCGGCGACTTGACCTCGCGCCAACGCTTGCCGCCGTCCTCGCTGGCCAGGATCAAGCCGCGATCGCCGACGATGAAGCCGCGGCGTTCATCCAGGAAGGCGATGTCCCGCAGCGGCGACCGCGCCGGCACGGCGATCTGGGTCCAGCCGTCCTGCGAGGGCGAACCCGCAAGCACCTTGCCTTCCTCGCACACAAGCCAGAGGCGACCCCCGGCGTGGCTTGCGCCTTCGATCAAACAAGACGACTCGCGGATCTGGATCTGGGCAGCCATTGGAGAGAGCGTGAAGAAGACGAGCAGCGCGGCGCCCGGCCACATGAGAAGAAGCCTCCGTCGGAACTTGCCACCGCGGTATTACTCTTTTTGTTACGACGATCCAGACCGGCCGCAGGTTTCAGCCCGGCTCGAGCAGCGAATCCTCGAACGAGTAATCCTGCCGTTGCCGCACGTGGTGAGCCC
>Ga0308392_1000876_pt1 | contig 12542 bp, 10 predicted proteins | sample Hotspr20Samplem2_FD_202361 | JGI IMG/M metagenome (GOLD analysis project Ga0308392, IMG submission 202361) | Hot spring phototrophic mat microbial communities from Octopus Spring, Yellowstone National Park, Wyoming, United States - 20050624_m2 ... | reverse complement strand
ATACATAATTTCTTGAAAAAGCAAGGAATGACTCTAAAAAAAAGACCTACCGCAGTGCAAAAGTCAAAGAAGAGGAGGTGCAAAGAGAACGACTAGCTTATAGTCAAGAAGTCAGGAATATTCCAGCAGAGGATTTGATTGCCCTCGACCAGACGGGGGTCTGGGAGGGAATGGAGCGGGGAGTATCTCGGAGTTTACGTGGTCAAAGGGCTTATCATTATCGTCAGAGATACAAGGGTGAAAAGTATACGGTTATTGGAGCTATTTCCTTGAGAGGTGTAGTTGGCTGTCGTGTCATCAAGGGTGGGATGAAGAAAGGAGACTTTTTGGAGTTTTTGAGAAGCGAGCTATGTCCGAAGCTAGATGCGAGGAAGGATTTAAATATCCACAAGAGTCGGGAAGTTGAGGAATTGATTAGGGGGACAGGAGCACGAATCCTATACCTGCCTGTGTATGCGCCGGAGTTGAATCCCATTGAGATGATGTGGTCGGTGTTGAAGCATTTTATTCGGCAGCTTTGCAGAATTGGGAAATATAGCATGGAGCAGATAGTGAAGACTTCTTTACTACTGATCAATCCATCCTCCTTCCGAAGTTGGTTTGCTAAGTGCTGCTATTGTACCCCTTGAGCCCTTAACAGGCTGTACCACCCTCAGGGGAGAACCTGAGTAAAGAGGTGGTTAAGAATCCCTCTCCATTAGGCCAGAGCCCGGAAAAGAGGCTAATCCCCCAACTCCGGATCCGGCCGCACCCGCACCTCCATTTGGCGCAACAGGCGCAGCGAGCTCTCCGGCCCGTCGATCATCTGCTGCTCGTTGATCCAGTAGGTGGCAATGCCCAGGTCTTCCAGAAATCGAATGTAGGGATCCGGCGGCGGCCCGTCGAAAACGGCGGCTTTCTGAACGGAGAAGCCCTGTTCGATCCAGGGGGTGAGGGCAAAGCGCTCGTAGTAAAATAATTGCCCCACCACCTCCTGGAGCGCCTCTGCGGCATCTTTGTGGTGCAGCAATTTCACCTCGGCCAAAAGCAGGTGTCCATCCGCCACCGCCAGAAAGTCAAACGTGTGCTGGTCTTCCCGCACCTCCAGCCCAGCCAGGCGGAACCAGCGGCGAAAGTGGTGCAAGATCTCGTTGTGGCGTTCGCTGCGCTCCAACTGACGGCGACGGCGGCGCTCTGCCATCAGCGGGTCTGTCCCGGCACAGGCAGGGATCCCGCTGCTGCGAAACTGGGGCGGCTCATCCGGATCCAAAACCACCTTGCCCCCAGCAGGGTGATGCAAGAGGGGGGGCATAGGAGGCAGGAGCTCGGCGGATCCCCACTCCACCTCCGGCTGCGCAGCCAGGGCGAGCAGATGGCGATTGAGAGGGTGCTCAGGGTGGGTGTCAAACAACAGCTTGAGTTGGGAGTGGCTGAACTGAAAATCCAGGCGAAACTGCTCCACCGAAAGGCTGCTGCGCCCCTTTTGCAGAGTCTCCTGGCCAAAGTAGAGCATCACCAGCAGAGGATAGATGGGCAGGGGGCGATGGGGCGGGATCAGCATGGCCCACATCGCGTCAGTCCAGTGGGGGAGCAAAATCTCCGCCTGTTTGCCCTTGCCCACCACCTGCAGCATTTTGGGGTGTCCCGCCTGCCAGCCACAGGGGTGGTCGTCGAAGCCACAGGTTTGCCGCCCCTGATCCACGCTCAAGGGGTAGCGCCCGTCGTAGAGGCGAAAAGGACAGAGATCCCGGTCTTCGGCCAGAAAACGCTCGTCCTGCCACAGATGGGCGGCCAAAGCATGACAACCAATGCCCTCCTGGCTGTTGCAAGCCTTAAGCCAGCGCCGTTCCGCCAATTTGCCGCCCACTTTGCTCGGCGCCAGGGGTTGGACAAGGCCGTTTTCCCCTTGGTTAAACAGGGGCCACACCAAGGGCTCCCCCGTCTCCGGCAGGGTGGGCAGCAGGGGGTGGACTTTGCTGTAAAACGGGTCGCAAATGCGCTGGGCCACCTGCTGCAGAGGCAGGCCATGAGGGGATCCCACCGCCGGCAGAAGAGATCCCGAGCCGGCCTGGGCGCGATGGTACTGGATGGCCAGGGCCACTTCTACTCCTATTGGACGCAGTTCCGGCGTCAACTGCCGGTAACGCTGCAGCAGCCGCGAGGCTTGCACAAACAGGTCGTAGCGCCGAACTGGGACTGCGTCAGCCATAGGGTTGCCGGAGAAATTCCTCGCCGACTTGAGCAAAAGCTGGCTATGGACGAGCTTCTCGGTCTCAAACAGGATCGAGATTGGGTTTGTTGTGTCTGCAAATGCTGACTTGCCGAGCGCAGCGGCAGGAAGGCCCGTTTCGCTTGGCACCAGGTCAGTTGTCAGTGTAGTAGAGAAACCCCGGCGCGGAAAGATTTTGCGACTTGCTCCCGCCAAAACCAGCGGCAACAGGCTAGCAGGGAACGATGCTCCGGCCCTAACTCGGTTACCGAGAGCCGGTGCGGCGGTTTCGCTTTCGGCAATCCCATACCTTTTCCGGGATCCCCGGCTGCCTGGGCTACCATAAAAAGCTGTAGGGCTTTTGCATGAAGCATCACAGGTCATGGCCAATATTCAGCGGGATCCTGAGGTCAACGGGTCGGCGGCCACCGCCCTTTCTTCACAGCCTCAGCCTTCGGCGCCCCCCTTGCCTTTGCTGGTTATGTTTCGCCTGGGCCTATTTCAGATGGGCTTGGGGATGATGTCGCTGCTGACGTTGGGGGTGCTCAACCGGGTCATGATCGACCCGGAGCTGCTGGCCATCCCGGCTACGGTGGTGGGGGGATCCCTGGCCATGCACCAGTTGGTGTCTCCAGCCCGCGTCTGGTTTGGGCAGCTTTCCGATGCCAAGCCTTTGTTGGGGACGCACCGCAGCGGCTATGTGCGCCTGGGATCGGTGTTGTTTGCCCTGTGCATCTTCTTGGCGGTGCAGGTGGTGTGGGGCTTGGGGCAGAGCTTTGCCAACAGCGGCTGGTCGCCGGCTACCTACGGCTGGATTGCTCTGGCTGCCTTGATGTTTGCTCTCTACGGGCTGTGTCTGAGCGCCTGCTCCACGCCCTTTGCGGCGCTGCTGGTGGATGTTTCCGATGAGCACAACCGCTCCCAGTTGGTGGGGATCGTCTGGTCGATGCTGATGGTGGGCATCGCCGGGGGGGCGATTGGCTCGGCGGTGCTGCTGCGCGGCCTGGATGCCGAGAACTTACAGAGCACGATCAACCGCCTTTTCATCATCATCCCTGCCGTGGTGATCCTGCTGGGGGTGATCGCCACCTGGGGGGTGGAAGAACGCTACTCTCGCTACGGATCCCGTTCCACCTTGGTGGGTCGGGAAGACCAGATCACCCTGGGCACGGCCATTAAGGTGCTCACCGCCAGCCGCCAAACCGTGATCTTCTTCGGCTTTTTGGCCCTGATGACCATGGGCCTGTTTATCCAGCAGCCGATTCTAGAGCCCTATGGCGGCGAGGTGTTCGGCATGACGGTAGCCCAGAGCACCCAACTCAACGCCTTTTGGAGTATAGGCGTCTTGGTAGGGATTGTGGTGACTGGCTTTCTCATCGTGCCTAGGCTGGGCAAGCAGACGACTGCCCGCTTGGGCTGCCTGCTGGTGGCCCTTTCTTTTGGGCTGACCATTGCCGCAGGGTTTACAGGCGAGCCGCGGCTGCTGCAACTGTGCATGATCCTGTTCGGCTTAGCTTCCGGGATCACCACCAACGGCGCCATTAGCCTAATGTTGGATTTGACAGCAGCAGAGACCGCCGGCACCTTCATCGGCGCGTGGGGCCTGGCCCAGGCGATGTCGCAGGCGCTTTCTACCCTCATTGGCGGCGCCTTGCTGGATTTGGGGCGGCTCCTCTTCCCCACTTCCTCGGTGCTGGCCTATGCCACCGTCTTTGGGGTGGAGGCGGCGGTGATGCTGCTGGCGGTGTACTTGCTGGGACGGGTGAGCGTGGCCGAGTTCCGGGAAAACACCAACCGCGCCCTGACCGAGGTGCTGGCGCTGGAGCTGGAAAGCTAACGCCCTTTGGCCGGCTCGTAGTGGCGACACCCCTGGCAGGGCCCGCTGGGGTTGACGGCGCAGCGCAACAGGGGCGAGCGGGCGTTGAAGCGGCAGGAGGGATCCCCCAGAAACTGGCCTGCTTCGGGAGGTGGGCTCACCGGGCGAATGAGGGCGCGGATGCCGCAGAGGTGATACTTGCCCTGCCGCAATTGGTAGGAATGACGCTTTTCCAAAATTAGGTAGTGCTGCTCGGCCAGTTGGATGTAGGTACCCGGATGGGGGCTGCTCTCCCAGGGGCATTCCTCCACCACCTCTCCCGAATCCGCATCGATCCACTGAATGGGCAAGGCCGGGTTGACAGAAGACATAAGGTGCCAGGGAGGCCAGCCTGGAGAACAGACCGGCAAACAATAGGATGGACGCGGTTTTGCCTGTACTCGCTCTATTTAGTGTAGAGGATTTTCCTTGGGCGGGCCGCCAATTGGGGGGGAGGGTTGAGTCCTAGGTTCTCGCGCCTGATCTAGATCTCCTTCTTCCGAAGGGAGGTCACCTCCATCTCTCCCGCCTCGAGTAGCCAGAAACCTCATCTCTTGCCGAGGGGGTTACCTTAGACCCTGTTTTCTCACTGTGGCATGATGGGTCAGAAGCAAAAATTGGTAGCCTGGCCGAGGATAGGCCACGGGTGAGCCACATCTGCCTGGAGCGACCGGAGTCCTTATGGTAGGGCAAACCTTGGCTGGCCGCTATCAGATCCTAGAAGAACTGGGATCCAGCGGGCAAACCTACCTGGCCCAAGATGGCCATTGCCCCGAACAGAGCTGGGTGGTGATCAGGCGTTGGCAACCTCGCTCTCCCAAGGGGGAAGAGCCCTCTGCTGCCCGGCAGCGATTTCAACAGGCAATGGCGCTGCGGGAACGCCTGGGATCCCATGACGCTATCCCGCGCCTGCTGGCCTATTTTGAGGAGGAAGGGGGCTTTTACTGGGTGGAAGAGTGGATCCAGGGGCAGACACTGGAACAGGCCCTGCGCCAGACCACGGAGCAAGGGCAGCTTTGGTCAGAGGTGGAGGTGCGGGCCTTTTTGCAAGATGTGTTGCAGACTCTAGCCTTTCTGCAGGGTGAGGGGGTGAGCCACGGCAATTTGCGGCCCTCTTGCTTGCTCTGCCGACAGTCCGATGGCCGTTGGATGGTATTGGGCTTGGGCCAAGCTATGGCCTCTGCCGGTTCTGGATTGGAGGCTTCCTCTGCTGGCGGCGACCTCGATGCCTTGGGCCTCCTCGCCTTGCAAGCCCTCTCAGGGATCCCGACCCACAAGCTGTTTCGCGATCCGTTGACGGGAGAGCTGCGCTGGCACGATCTGGCTCCTACCAGCGCTCCTTTCGCCGCTTTTTTGGATGGCCTGGTGGGTTGCGACCCGCGGCAGCGCTTTGCTTCGGCAGCGGCAGCTCTGGCTGCCTTGCAGGCTTTGTCTCTGGCAGAAGGTGTCTCTCCCGGCGCTGAGATCTTGCCCGACCCTGTTGCCGTCGATCCCTGGCAGGAGCCGACTACGCCGCCGCGCTCTCCCGTATCGTTGCGGGCGCGTTTCTGGATCCCACCGCTTTGGGCGGGGAGCAGCCTGGCGGCTTTGCTGGTTTTGTTCGGAGTTGCTGCCTGGCAACTGGCGGCCAACCTTAGCCGGTGGGGAGAGAAGGCAGTTGTGCCTAGGGACTCTGTCCCGCCCGCGGGAACAATGGCAAATTTGGGATCCGCTGGGCCCAACAGCTTCAGCTTCACAGAGCAGCCGCCCAATCCCTCCAAGACTGGAAGCCCTGCCCTCGACTTGGCAGATTGGGCCAAGTCCTTACGGCTCAAGGCCAAGCTGGAAGGTCCCGCCGCCATCACCGCCCTGGCCATCAGCCCGGATGGAAATCTCCTGGTTGCCGGGGGGGATGACGGCGTCATCCGCTTTTGGGATCCCCAGGCCGGCCAACTACTGCAGAGCTGGACAGGCCACGAAGGCTCGATTGAGACGCTGGCCATCAGCCCGGATGGCACCTTTTTGGTGAGTGGAGGGGCAGACAAGACGGTGCGGGTCTGGGATCTGGCTGCTCTAGGGGATCCCGCCCTGCGGTCGGGGGAGGGGGTGCCACGGCTGCAATTGCAAGGACACACCGACTTGATCAACAGCGTCGCCATCAGCCCCGATGGCCGTTGGATCGCCAGCGGCAGCGCCGACCGCACCATCCGCCTTTGGCAAGCCGAGGACGGCCAGTTGGTGCGCACCATCGACAGCGCCGCCTACCCGGTTACCCAAGGGGCAGGCATTACGGCAGTGGCCTTTGCTCCCTCTGGGTTGGCGGAAGAAGGGAGCTCGCCCTGGATCCTGGTGGCTGCCAATGGGAATCCCGCCGTCTATCTCTGGGATCCCAGGAGTGGAGCGTTGCTGAAAACCCTCGAAGCCGACTACCCCATCGAGCAGGTGCTCCTCAGCCCCGATGGCCGCCACTTGCTCGCCGCCAGCGCTTCCGGCATCTGGATCTGGAACGTGGGCACGGGATCCCGGGAGCGCACCCTGCCCCAGCCCTTATCCGGCTTGGCCACCCTTGCCCTCAGCCCCGATGGTCGCTTGCTGGCCAGCAGCACCGATCACCGCGCCCAGCAGATCAAACTCTGGGATCTGCGCAGCGGCAAAGAGTTGCGCACTCTGGGCGGCCAGACCTGGATGGTGAGCGCTCTGCTGTTCGGCCCCGATGGTCAGACCCTTCTCAGCGGCGGCGCCGATGGCGCCATTCGCATCTGGGGGCCAGAACATCCCGCCTCTGAAGCGGAGAAGGGGACTCAGCCTTGAGGAATCAAGCCAGGTAGAATACTCGACGGAGGAGGGATCCCGGCAGAGCATGGGCAGAGTAGTCATTATCGGGGCGGGGCTGGCCGGCTTGACCTGCGCCAAGGTGCTGGCCCAAGCGGGCCAAAGGGATGTTCTGGTCCTAGAGAAAAGCGACAGCCCCGGCGGGCGGGTGCGCACCGACGCGGTGGAAGACTTTCGTTTGGATCGCGGCTTTCAGGTGCTGTTTACGGCCTATCCCCAGGTGCGGCGGCATCTGGATCTGAGCCAGCTCGATCCCCGCCCCTACCGTCCGGGAGCCATGTTGGCCCAACCCGGTCGCTGCTGGCTGTTGGGAGATCCCCTGCGGGATCTGTCCAGTATCTTTCCTTCCCTGCTCAACCCCTTGGCCAGCTTTGGCGACAAGCTCAAGGTGCTGCAGTTGCGGGCAGAGCTGGCGCGGCGCACCCCGGAGCAGGTTTTCCAAGAAGGACTGGGGGGATCCGATTGTTCGGTGCGGGAGTTTCTGGAAAGGTACGGGTTCTCCGCCAAGATCTGCCAGCACTTTTTCTACCCCTTTTTCCGCGGCATTCTTTTGGATCCGGAGCTGGCCAGCAGCGCCCGCCTCTTGGCCTTCTATTTCAAGATGATGGCCGAGGGAGCCATCGTCACCCCGGCCTTGGGTATGGGAGAACTGGCCCGCCAACTGGCCGGCCACCTTGCCCCAGAGCAGATCCGCTACCAAACCCCGGTGGAGCGCATCCTGGTCCAAGAGGGAAAAGTGCGCGGGATCCGCACCGCCGACGGCGAGGAGATCCCTGCCGAGTGGGTGGTCTGCGCCACCGATGCTCCTCAAGCGCGGGCCTGGCAAGCGGAGCTCTGCCCCCACGCCGCTGTACCCATCCCCACCCAGGGACGAGCGGTGACCTGCCTTTACTTCTGCGCCCCCTTTTCCCTAACTCGCGGCCCTTATCTGTACCTCAACGCCGGCGGCCAAGGCTGGATCAACCACTGGGTGCAGCTCACCCACCTCAGCCCGGCGCTGGCTCCTGCTGGCCAGCACCTCTATTCGGTGACGGTGCTGGGAAATCCCCCTCTGGGCGATGAAGAGCTGGCCCAAGCCTGCCGGGCCGAGCTGCAGACCTATTTTCCCAAAGCCCCCTTGGAACAATGGCGCCTGCTGCGGGTGTATCGGATCCCTTTTGCCCAGTTTGTGCAGCCGCCCGGCTTTCAGCAGCATTTGGTTCTCACCTTTAGCGGCCTGCCGGGCCTCCTTTGGGCCGGGGAATACACCCACCAGAGCAGCCTCGAGGGGGCTCTCCGCAGCGGCGAACAGGCAGCGGCCTGGATCCTGCAAAAATCGGCCTTGTAGACTTTCTTAACTCTACTCCCGGAACCAAAGCCGGGATCCCGTGGTATGAAGGGGGTGGACTTGGTTGCCCACGAGGATCCCTCCGCCATGCAAAACGCCACCCTTAGCCCAATCCCGCTCCTGCAGCGGTCGTTTGAGTTGGTAGGTCCCATCTACTGGCCGCTGCTGATCCTGGCCTCTCCAGGCTTTATCCTGGCCATCGTCACGGAGCTGACCCCACTTCTCGGGGGGATCCTCCAACGGGCCTATGGCATTGTTGTTGCACCGATCCTAGGCGGAGCAGCCTTGTGGCTGGTGGATCAGCACCTGAAGCGGCAAGCGCCCCTGCTGGGCAACAGCCTCAACCGAGCTGTCTCGAAGGCAGTGCCTCTAGTTCTGAGCACCCTCTTAGCAGCACTCCTCTCTTGCCTTGCCTCCATCTTTCTGATCATTCCAGGCATTTATGTAGGGGTTAAGCTGGCCCTCACACCTTGTGCCATTGCTCTAGAAAATCAAGGAACTACAGGAGGGCTGCGCTACAGTTGGAATCTCGTCAAAGGTCGTTGGTGGGGCGTGTTTTGGGCCCTTCTGGTCCTGGGCTTGATTCTTGGTTTTGCGGGTGTATTGATAGTTGGATTTGTCATAGTTGTGGCTGATGTTGGCGACTTTGGGGTGAGAATGGTTGCGGCTGCTGCTGCCACAGCCGTTGTGCCCATCTTCTGGGTCTATGTGGTTCTCCTGTTCCGATCCCTGCAACGATTGAAGGGGCAAGCAGCCTCCTAGTTTCCGCTTTTGCCCCCATTGGGGATAGCAAAAAGGGTGCTCCCCGTGCCTAGCTTTGAGATGAGAAGGGATCCCTTTTTGGGATTTCGGCTCAACCCAAGATGTCCTAGGTGAGATCCCGTGGTATGAAGGGGGTGGACTGGGCTGCCCACGAGGATCCCTCTGCCATGCAAAGCGCCACCCTTAGCCCGATTCTGCTCTTGCGGCGGTCGTTTGAGTTGGTAGGTCCCATCTACTGGCCGCTGCTGATCCTGACCTCTTCTAGCCATATCGCGTTCTTCGTTGTAGGTCTGACCTCACCTTCCCTCGGGATGATCCTCTCCTTGCTCCTCCTGGCCTATGTCCTAGTCGGCGCGCCCATCTTGACAGGAGCAGCCTTTTGGCTGGTGGATCAGCACTTGAAGCAGCGAACTCCCTTGCTGGGCAATAGCTTGGATCAGGCTTTCTCTAAGGCAGTGCCTCTGATATTCGGCAGCCTCCTGGTGAATCTGATTTCCTCACTAGGGATGCAGCTGTTTGTGTTTCCCGGCATCTATTGCCGGGTAAGGCTAGCTTTCACCCTCTGCGCAATTGCCCTGGAGGACAAGGGTGCCACAGAAGGGTTGGGCTACAGTTGGAACCTGGTCAGGGGCCGTTGGTGGGGGGTGTTTTGGGCATTCCTGGTCGTGGTTTTGATCTTCGGCATCTCAATCCTGCTTTTGCCTTTTGTTGTGGCGATCTTGGGAGCTACCCTAGCTGCAGTTGTAACTGGGGGTAATACCGACATCATAGGACTTGCGCTTCTGGTTTGGGCGCCTGTGGTAGCTCTCTTAGCAGTTGTGGTCGGGTTTGCCGCTTTCACGGCAGTCACGCCTATCTTCAATGTCTACACGGTGCTCCTGTTCCGATCCCTGCAGCAGCTGCAAGCGCAAGCAGCGTAGTTTGGCTTGCCCTCACCCCCAATCCTTCCCCCCTGGCGAGAGGGAAGTTGCAGTTGGCCTAGGGAGAAGGGCGCTCCAGGATCCCTCCCCCCAGCAGGAGATCCCCGTGGTACCAGACGGCAGCTTGGCCAGGAGTGACCCCAAACTGCGGCTCGGCAAACTGTAGCTTGACCCGCTCCGGCGATTCCGGGATCAAGGTGGCCGGCACGGCGGGGGTACGGTAGCGCACCTGCACTTCTACCGCTAAGGGCTCGTCCGGCGCAGGGGTCGAGACCCAGTTCACCTGCCGCACCCAGGCCTCGGCTTGGGTGGCTTCTTCCCGTTCCCCCACCACCACGCGGTTCATGGCCGCATCGATGCGCACTACATAGAGCGGGCGGGAAGAGGCAATGCCCAGCCCCTTGCGCTGGCCAACAGTGTAGTGGTGAATGCCCTGATGGGATCCCAGCACGCGCCCCTGGGTATCGACAATTTCCCCCGGCCTTTGACCCAGGTGCTGATCCAAAAAGTTGCGCATCGAGCCGTAGGTCTCGATCAAGCACAGATCCTGGCTTTCGGGCTTATTTGCCGTAACCAAGCCGTAGCGCGCGGCAATCTGGCGGGTTTGGGCCTTGGTGTAGTTGCCCAAGGGGAAGAGGCTGTGGGCCAGGTGCTCTTGGCTGAGGTCGTAGAGAAAATAAGACTGATCCTTCTGCCGATCCACCGCCCGCAGCAGTTGATATCGCCCCAGCTCGCTGTTGAAACGTACCCGCGCGTAGTGGCCGGTGGCAATCTGAGAGATGCCCAGGGTCTCGCGGGCATAGGTTAGCAAGGGACCAAACTTCACCAGCTTGTTGCATTGCGAGCAGGGCAGCGGTGTGATCCCGTCCGCATAGCCGGCCACCAGGTAATCGACAATGTTGGCTTGGAACAGCTCGCGGCTATCCACAATATGGTGGGGGATCCCCAATTGCTCACAGATGGCGGCGGCGTCCACCAGGCCGTCGGTGCAGCACTGGCCTTTCCCCCGCATCAGCCAGAGAGTCACCCCCTCCACGGCATAGCCCTGTTCGTGGAGAATGGCCGCCACCGTGGAGCTGTCTACCCCCCCAGAGAGAGCCGCCACAATGCGAGGCCGAGAGGGGGAGCCGGCTATTTCTGGAGCAACGAGAGGATAGGGGCTGGTAGCCATCGCAGAGCAGAGGATCAGGAAAACCAAAGGCCGGCAAATCCTCGACGGAGCCCTCCGAGAACCCCGTCCCTACATCAGGCCGAACCCAGATCTTCAGCTTAGCTTGCTTCTGAATCGGCTGGCCGGGATCCCGGTTCCGGGAAGCCCCTTTGGCGCAGCCGCCGCAGCGAATCCAAAGCCGCCGCGGCAACGCTATCGTGGGGATCTTTGGCCAGATAGTTGAGGGCGGAAACGCTCTTGGGCGAAGGCAGATTTCCCAAGGCCTGGGCCAGCCGCTGCCGCACCAGCCAATCTTCCGACTGGGCAAACCGCAGGATGTGATCCAACGCCCGCAGATCCCCCAGTTCTCCCAGAGCAGCAATGGCCGCCTGCTGCAGCAGCTCTTCCGGCCCCTCCAACGCCCGCAGCAATACGTCGTAGGCTCGGGGATCCTTCAGGTTGCCCAGGGCCACGGCGGCGCTGAAGCGCACCAGCCACTCCACATCTTCATAAAAAGCACGCACCAGCGCCTCAAAAGCCCGCGGATCTTCCAAGTAGCCCAGGGCGCCTGCCGCATCGGCGCGAATGCCGTAGTCCGGGTCTTGGGTGAGAATCTCCAGCAGCTTGGGCAAACAGGCGTCCGTCTGCTTGATCCCCAAGGCAAACACGGCAAAAGAGCGCACCTGCAGGTTTTCGTCGTCGATGACCTGCAAAATCAGCGGCACCGCCTGCTCTGCTGGCACATCCCGCAATTGCGCCAAGGCCACCATGCGATCCGCAGGGCGCGGGCTGCGCAGCCGCTCGGCAATCTCCTCCAGACGAGCGGGGTTGACAGGATCCAAAGCAGAGACAGTCATGGCGTTAACAAATTTTTACAGTCTCTCTTCATTATGGCAAATTGGGCTGCGCTCAGATAGGGGCCGGCTTTGCCTACGCCGGTCGGGATCTCTATTGACAGGGGCTGAGGCTTTGATTGGAAATCCTAGCATTGTTGTCGAAAAAAGCAGCTCGATTGAGCCCCATCCCCAAGATTTTGGCTATTTTGGTGATGCGAGGCTCTCTCCCGGTGGTCTCTATGCTGAAATCTCTACCTGCTCGCCAACTGTTCTCACTTGGGATCCTCTTGTTGTCGGCAGGGGGCCTGGTCTGCTTGTCCCCTCGTTTGTCTTCTGCGTTGGCCAACGAACAAGCGGTTCCCGAAGCGGAGCTGGCGCTGCAGCCCCTCTTGCCCCCGGGATCCCGCATCCTCCGCTCCCGTCGGCTGAGCGACACAGAAGCCGAGATCTGGGTGGAGTCGCGCGGCGGCAGCAGCCCTGTAGTTATGCGGCTCAACGCCTCAGGCCGTTGGGAACAGGATATGAACGCTACTCTGGCCCGCGGAGCCAGCCAGATGCAGGCTCTTGCCCGGCAACAAACGGTGAACTTGCCTGCCGGCTTTGGCCAGACCGCCCCCGATCAACCCCCGCCGCCGGTGCCCTCCCTTCTGCAGGCTACCCAAGCTGCCTCTAGCCTGATCCCGCCAGTGGATC
>Ga0308392_1000873_pt1 | contig 12557 bp, 11 predicted proteins | sample Hotspr20Samplem2_FD_202361 | JGI IMG/M metagenome (GOLD analysis project Ga0308392, IMG submission 202361) | Hot spring phototrophic mat microbial communities from Octopus Spring, Yellowstone National Park, Wyoming, United States - 20050624_m2 ... | reverse complement strand
CGACGCTGACGGCCGCAGCTGCGCCGGTTGCGGTGGGCACGGCGGCGGCGATCCGGGACGATGCGTTTGCGCTGGTGCCGGCGCTGGCGGCGCTGTTCGGGGCGCTCTGCCTCCAGGTTGGGGCGAACTTCGCCAACGACGTCTTCGACCACGAGCGGGGGGCCGATACGCCGGACCGGCTGGGGCCGCCGCGAGCGAGCCAGCTCGGCCTGCTCTCGCCGCGGGAGCTGAAGGCCGGCATGGCTGCCGCCTTCGGGCTGGCGCTGCTGGCGGGGGTGTACCTCGCGTGGGTTGGCGGCTGGCCGATCGTGGCGGTCGGCCTTGCGAGCATCGTCGCGGCGGTCATCTACACCGGCGGGCCGTGGCCGGTGGGGTACCACGCGCTCGGCGACCTGTTCACGTTCGTCTTCTTCGGGCTCGTGGCGGTGATGGGGACGTACTACGTGCAGGCGGGGGAGCTCACCTGGTTCAGCTTCTGGGCGGCGGTGCCGGTCGGGGCGACCGTCACGATGATCCTCGTGGTGAACAACCTGCGCGACATTCCCACCGACCGGCGGACGGGCAAGGTAACGCTCGGGGTGGTGCTCGGCGACCGGGGGACGCGCTGGTGGTTCGCGGCGCTGCTGGCTGCGGCGCTGGCGGTGCCGGCCGGGGCGACGGTGTCCGGCGACGTGCCGCTCGGGGCAGCTGCTGCGGCTGCGGCCGGCGTGCTGGCCTGGCCGATCCTGCGGCAGGTGCTCGGCGGGACGAGCGGGCGCGACCTGAACCCGGTGCTGAAGGCGACCGCCCGGTTCGCGCTCTGGCATGCGCTGCTCTGGGCGGCGGCGGTCGCCATCCAGCCCTGACCGGGGGCCATCGGTTCTTTACAATAGATTGCGGCACGGGCAGGGTACGCCCGGCCGCATTTTGCATGAGCGGGAGGTGATGCCATGACCAGCAGCGGAACACCAGCACTGACCGACCTCCAGCAATCGGCCCTGGCCGGGGCGGAGCGCACCCAGAACGGCCTGCTCGTCGCGCAGGACGCGCTCCTCGCCGCGCTGCGGCGGCCGCAGCCGACGCGGGAACGCGCGTGGGCCGAGCGGGTGGGGCAGGAGCTGGCGAAGGTGGTCGATGCCCTGCGCGAGCACCGGCTCGAGGTGGAGCGGGCCGACGGGCTGTACGCCGAGATCCTGCGCGATGCGCCGTGGACCGAGCCGCGGCTGCGGCAGCTGGCGGCCCAGCTCCGCCGGCTCGAAGCGGAAGCCGCCGACCTGCAGGTTGAGGTCCGCCGGGTGGAAGAGGGCGACCTCCAGGGCCTGCACACCATCCGGCACGATGCCGAGCGGATGCTGCAGAGCCTGCGCGACCTGCTTTCGAAGGAAGCGGACCTGATCTACGAGCGGTTCGAGCAGCCGCCGGCGGCCGACTAACCGGCGTCGGCGGGCGCGCGGCCGGCCCAGGCGGGGGCGCCGGGCGGCATGCCGGGGCGGAACCCGGGCTGGGCGGCCGCCTCCGCTTCGAGGGCGCGGGCGACGGTGGCGTCGATGCCGCGCAGCGAGCGGCTCGCGGCCAGCACCGCCAGCGAGAGCGCGATGGTCACGACCGAGGCGACGGCGACGGCCGCGGGCGCGCCGAGCGCTTCGGCGAGGGCGCTGACGGGGACGGTGCCGAGCGGAGTGAGGCCGAAGGTCATCATCATCAGGCTCATCACCCGGCCGCGGACCTCATCGGGGATTAGCACCTGGATGAGCGTGTTCACTGTGGTGGTGAAGGCGCTGGCGAAGACATCGGCGGCGAAGACGAGCGGAAGCGCGAGCAGGAACCAGGGGCTGATGGAGAAAAGGAGGAGGCTCCCGGCGAAGGCCAGGAGGGTGCTCATCATCAGGCGCAGCTTGCGGGGGGACGCGCTGGCAAAGGCGACCCAGAAGGACCCGGCGATGCCGCCGAGCCCGGCCGCGGCCTGGAGGACGCCGAGGCCGCCGGCGCCGACGTGCCAGACGTCATCGGCGAAGACGACGAGGAGCGCCTGGAACGGCATGGCGAGCAGGATTGGGATGATGGAGACGACGAGGAGGGCCCGCACGGGCGGGTCGCCGGCGGCGTAGCGGAGCCCGCCGAGCAGCTCGGACCAGACGGGCCGGCCGCGGGCGCCTTCGGCCGGGGGCGCGCGGTGGACGTGGGCCATGGAGAAGAAGGCGAGGGCGTAGAGGGTGACGGCGACGGCGTAGACCCAGCGGACGCCGGCGACCGCGATGATCAGCCCGGCGAGCACCGGCCCGACCACCCGGGCGGCATTCATGCCGCCCATCTGGAGGGCCATGGCGTTCGCCATCCCCTGCCGGCCGACGATGCTGGCGACGATCGCCTGGCGCGCGGGCATGATGAACGGGAAGGTGCAGCCCATGACGAAGACCGCGGCGAGCAGGTGCCAGAATTCGAGCAGGCCGAGGACGAGGAGGACGAAGACGGCGAGCTCGGAGGCGACGAGGACGGCCTGGCCGGTCATGATCAGCCGGCGCTTTTCGACGCGGTCGGCGACGACGCCGCCGAAGGGCGAGACGACGAGCATGGGGATGGCGACGACGAGGTTGATGAGGCCGAGGGCGAGTTCGCTGCCGGTGAGCCGGTAGGCGAGGACGGAGCGCACGACGAACTGGCCGTTCATCGCGAAGAAGAAGGCGATGTTGGAGGCGAAGAGCCAGCGGAATTGCTGGTAGCGGAGGGAGGCGAAGGGGCCGCCGGCGGGGGCCGGCGGAGCCGGGAGTTCGAGCATTTGGTTAGCGTAGCAGGAACCACTCCGGCCGGCGCATGGCGGCAGCCGGGGCGAAGCGCGGGCGTATACTTCGCGCCACCAGCACCTTCGCAGGAGCAACCAGCATGGAGTTTCGGCATCTCGGCCGGTCGGGCCTCGAGGTTTCGCTCGTGGGGCTCGGCTGCAACAACTTCGGCATCCGCTGCGATTTCGAGCAATCGAAGGCGGTGGTGCACCGCGCGCTCGACCTCGGGATCACGCTGTTCGACACGGCGGATGTGTACGGCGGGGGCGGCCGCTCGGAGGAGTTCCTCGGGAAGATCCTGAAGGGCCACCGGGAGAAGGTGGTCATTGCGACGAAGTTCGGGATGAAGATGGGCGAAGGTCCGCACCGGATGGGCGCCTCGCGGAAGTACATCATGCAGGCGGTGGAGGATTCGCTGCGGCGGCTGGATACGGACTACATCGACCTGTACCAGGTGCACCGGCCCGACCCGCACACGCCGATCGAGGAGACGCTCCGGGCGCTGGACGACCTGGTGCGGCAGGGGAAGGTGCGGTACATCGGGCATTCGAACTTTGCGGCGTGGCAGGCGGCGGAGGCGCACTTCGTGGCGCAGCGGCTGAATGTGACGCCGTTCATTTCGGCGCAGAACGAGTACAACCTGCTCGACCGGCGGATCGAGGCGGAGCTGGTGCCGGCGTGCAACGCGTACGGGCTGAGCATTCTGCCCTACTTCCCGCTGGCGAGCGGCTTTCTGACCGGGAAGTACCGGAAGGGGGAGGAGCTGCCGGCGGGCACGCGGCTGGCGAACGCGGGGCCGATGGCGGCGCGGGTGCTGACGGACCGGAATTTCGCCATCCTCGAGAAGCTGGAGGCGTTCGCCCAGGCGCGGGGGAAGGGGATGGTGGACCTCGCGATCGGGTGGCTGGCGAGCCAGCCGCACGTGGGGAGCGTCATTGCGGGTGCGACGCGGCCGGAGCAGGTGGACCAGAACGTGGCGGCGGCCGCGTGGCGGCTGACGGCGGACGAGCTGGCGGAGGTGGATGCGATTACGCGCTGAAAGGGAGGAGGGAGAAGGGAGCCCCGCCCGGCCCAGCTGCCCCGCCAAGGGAGGAGGGAGGAGGGAACCCCTCCGCCGCTCACCCTTCCGCCCCGGGAGGAGGGAGGCCCCACGTCCGCCTTGCCCCCGCCCCGAGGGAGAAGGGAGGAGGGAGAAGGGAGCCCCGCCCGGCCCAGCTGCCCCGCCGAGGGAGCCGGGAGCCGGGAGCTGGGAGCTGGGGTGGCCGGTGCGCCTATTCGGTCAAGCTTCAACCTTCAAGCTCCAACCTCCAAGTTCGGGGACGGGTGGCAGGGGGCGGGGCTCCCTCCTCCCTCGGGGACGGGCAGCAGCCGGGGCGGGGCTCCCTCCTCCCTCGGGGACGGGTGGCAGCGGAGGTCGGGCTCCCTCCTCCCTCGGGCGGGGAGGCCAGCGGTGGCTGGGGTCAGAAGCCGCCGAAGTAGCCGGGGGACATGCCGAGTGCGTCGCTCACGGGCCCGGAGCAGCGGACGAAGGCCTCCATGTTATCCCGGATGAAGGGGAAGAGGCTGCCCCCGGCTGCGGCGGCTTCGGGAATCTCGAGGCCCTCGGCGCGCAGGCAATCGACGAGCTTAACGTGAGCGTCACGCAGCTGCGCCGGCGACGGCTGGTGCGCCTGCGACCAAATTGCGCTGATGCGGGCGTAGGTCGGCGAGGCGCAGCCGTCGACCGCGGCCTGGCTCGCGGCAGCGACGGCGGCGGCATCGCCCTCGGCCCGGGGCGGGAAGGTGAATTCGATGGCGTACACCTGGAGGGGGCCGGGGACCAGGGGCCGCGCCAGCTGGCCGCCCCGGGCCTCGACGCAGGCGACGAACGCGCGGGTCACGCGGTCGTACTCCTCGAACGACAGGCGGCCATCGGAGAGGAGCTCGGCGGCGAGGAGGTCGCCCTCGCTGCGGGCCAGTTCGGCCTGGCCGGGCCAGACAACGACCCGGCCATCCCGGTCGAGCGAGCCTGGGCTGGCGTCGGCTGCCGGGGAGCCGCCCGTGAAGAGCAGCCACGTCCCGGCGATAGCTGCAGCCGTGAAGATGCCAAGCGCGAAGATGATGCGGCGCACTGCGTACCCTCCGTTACCAGGTGTTCGTGCCGCAGCAGCCATCGAATGCGGTGATGAACTGCAGGGCGGCTGCCCGCCGGGCGTCACCGGGGAATCTGGTGCATGCCGGCCGAATTGTCAATACGTCATTTGCTTTGGCTTTACTCACCTATGGCGTCCCCGGCCCCACCCAAGCCCCACCGCCTCCCCAGGGAGAAGGGAGGAGGGAGGAGGGAGAAGAATGAGCATCTCTTCTCTTCTCCCTCGGCGGGGCGGGAGGGACGAGCGGGGCTCACTCCTCCCTCGGTGGGGTGGAAGGGAGAGGCGGGGCCTCCCTCCTCCCCCGGGCCGGGAGGCTTGGGGGCGGGGCAGGCCCCCCGGGCTCAGTCGAGGGCGGAGTAGATGAGGTTCTTGAGCTGGCCGCGGAAGTTGAAGGTGCCTGACGGCATGAGCTGGGTCATGAAGATGCAGACGAGGTCTTCGCGGGGGTCGACCCAGAAGATGGTGGAGGCGGCGCCGCCCCAGTAGTAGTCGCCCTCGCCGAGGGTGCCGGCGCGGGCGGCATCGAGGGTGACGGCGAAGCCGAGGCCGAACCCGACGCCTTCGTTCGCGGTTTCCGAGAAGGCGCCGATGGCGAGGCTGGTGAGGTCCTGGCCGCCGGGCAGGTGGTTGCGGGTCATCAGTCCGAGCGTGCGGCTGCTGATGATGCGGGCGCCATCGAGTTCGCCCCCGCGGCGGAGCATTTCGCAGAAGCGCCAGTAGTCGTGGGTGGTGCCGACCAGCCCGCCCCCGCCGGAGAGGAACGACGGCTCACGGAGGTAGCTGCTGGTCTCGGGGTCGTCGATGAGCCTGAGCGTCTTATCGGGCTGGCGCTGGTAGTTGGCGGCGAACCGCTCCTGCTTCTCGGGCGGGACGAAGAAGGCGGTGTCGGTCATGCCGAGCGGCTCGAAGATGCGCTCGCGGAAGTATGCATCGAGCCGCTGGCCGGAGATCCGTTCGACGAGGGCGCCGCAGACGTCGGTCGCGAAGGAGTACATCCACCGTTCGCCGGGTTCGTAGCGGAGGGGCGCGCGGCCGAGCTTTTCGACGAAGGTATCGAGGGTTTCGCCGGGTCCGCGCTGGATGCCGAGGCGGCGGTAGGCCTTATCGACGGGGTGGTTGGTTGCGCCGTAGGTGAGGCCGGCGGTGTGGCTGAGCACGTGCCTGAACGAGACGGGACGGTTCGGCGCTTTCGTTTCCATCTCGTCGCCGTCGCCGCTGACCCAGACGCGCTGGTGCTCCCACGAGGGAAGGAAGCGGGCGACGGGGTCGTTCAGCATGAAGCGCGCCTCTTCGAAGAGCTGCATGAGGGCGACGGAGGTGATCGGCTTGGTCATGGAGTAGATGCGGAAGATGGTGTCGTCGCGCATGGGGCGCTGGCGTTCGCGGTCCATGAAGCCGAAGGAGCGGAAGTAGGCGGGGATTCCGTGACGGGCAACGAGGACCTGGCAGCCGGCGATTTTGCCGGGCTCGATGTAGTTGCGTTCGATGTGGTCGGTGATGCGGTCGAGGCGGGCCGGGGAGAAGCCGGCGCTGCGGGGTGAGGTCTCCACGTGCGTTGAAACTCCAGTGTCGAAAGGTATGCGAATGATACGGGAGCGGGGAGGAGGGAGGAGGGAGCCCCTCCGCCACCCCCGGCCCCGCCCCGAGGGAGGAGGGAGAAGGGAGCGGGGAGCGGGTGTGGCGGGCGCGTTCGACCTGTCAAGCTCCAACCTCCAAGCTCCTCCCTTCTCCCTTCTCCCTAGGGATGAGGGGCTGGCCGGGCGGGGTTCCCTTCTCCCTCGGGGCGCGGAGGCTGGCCGGGCGGGGTTCCCTTCTCCCTCGGGGCGCGGAGGCTGGCCGGGCGGGGTTCCCTTCTCCCTCGAGGCGGGGAGGCCGGCGGGGATGGGGCTCCCTCCTCCCTGGGGCGGGGAGGAACGGCGGGGCGGGGCCTCCCTCCTCCCCCGGGGAGGGGCCGGTTTCTGCTACGGTGGGAGGAGGAGGTGATTGCCATGACCGCAACGATCGAACAGCTGACGTTTGGCCTGCGCCGGGAGACGGGCCTGCCGTTCCACCAGGCGGTGGAGGCGGTCCGCGAGGCGCTGAAGGCGCAGGGGTTCGGGGTGCTGACCGAGATCGATGTGCAGGCGACGCTGAAGGCGAAGCTCGGCGCGGAGATGCCGCCCTACCTCATCCTCGGGGCGTGCAATCCGCCGCTGGCCCACCGGGCGCTGAGCGCGAACCCGGAGGTCGGGATGCTGCTGCCGTGCAATGTGGTGGTGCGGGATACGGGCCGCGGCATTGTGGTCGAGGCGATGGACCCGGTGGCGGCGATGAGCATCGTCCAGGACCCCGAGGTGGCGGAGGTGGCGAAGCAGGCGCGGGAGAAGATCGCGGCGGCGCTCGCGGCGCTCGAGTAGGCGTGGGCGCGCGGGCGGTCAGTCGCCGCCGGAAGGCGGCTGCTGGCCGCCGCCCCGTCCGCGGCGGCGCCGGCGCCGGCGTCGGGTGCCCGCCTGGCCGGGCTCCGTGCCGGCACCGGGGGCGGGCGGAGGCTGGTCCGGCGGGGGCTCCTGCCGGGCGCCCGCCCGGCGGAAGACGCGCCCGGTGGCGGGCGGCGGCGGCGGGGGTTGATCCTGGACAGGACCGCCGGGCGGTGCCGGGGCTGCGCCGCGCGGGCGCCGGGGCCGGGGGGCAGGCTGCGGCGGCAGCAGCGGCTGAGGCGCGGGGGCAGGCTCGGGCTTCGCGGGGCGGGCCGGGACGACCCGGCGGGGTCCGCCGCCGGGAAGCCGCCCGCGGCCGGGCCCGGGCTCGAACGGCGCCTCGAGCTCTTCGGGCGGGGCTTCGCCGAGGTCGAAGGCGTCCGGTTCGATGAGGCCGAGAGCGATCGCCTCTTCGCGGGCGATGCTCGGCGGGGGCGGCGCGCTCTTGCTGGAGGGGTCCCAGCGGACGACGGTGCCGAGGTCGCGGTCGCCGACTTCGATGCGCTGGCCGTCGACGAGAAGGGTGACCTGCCGCTTCAGGATGTTGATGGCGACGACTTTGCCCTCGCCGGTGGGGGTGCTGCAGCGCTGGCCGACCTTCGGGAGCGACTTCCGCATTTCGCGGTAGCCTTCGTCTTCGTAGCTGAGGCAGCAGAGGAGGCGCCCGCAAAGGCCGCTGATCTTCTGGGGATTGAGCGGCAGCTCCTGGTCTTTGGCCATGCGGATGGAGATGGAGGGGAAGGTTTCGAGCCAGCTGGCGCAGCAGAGTTCGCGGCCGCAGATGCCGTAGCCGCCGGCGAGGCGGGCGCGGTCGCGGGCGCCCATCTGGTGCATTTCGACGCGGGCGTTGAACTGCTGGCTGGCGCGGCGGACGAACTCGCGGTAGTCGAGCCGCTCTTCGCTGGTGAAGGAGAAGGTCAGCCGTTTCCCGTCGAGGGTGAAGGAGGCGGCGTCGATGCGGGCGGGAAACCCGGTCTCCCCGCCGAGGCGGCGCGCCTCGGGGAGGAGTTCCTGTGCCCTCCGGTGGAGTTCATCGGCCCGGCGGATATCGGCTTCGGTGGCCAGGCGGAGGATCGGCTTGAGCTCGTCGCGGGGGAGCTCATCCACGACGACCTGGTCGGGCGCGATGACGACGCGGGCGATTTCGGGCCCGCGGACGGTTTCGACGACGACGTATTCGCCCGGTTCGAGGCGAAGCCCGGCGGCGTGGAAATAGAAAATCTTGCCGGCGTTTCGAAAGCGCACGCCGGCGACGCGCGGGGGTCGTTCAGGCATGGGCCGGGAGTTCTTCCTCGGTGCTGGGTTCCAGTGTAACGCGGGGGAAGCGGAGGAGCATGAGGTCGAACGCAGCGCGGGCCTGGACGTTGGCGAGGAGGTGCTCGCGGACGGCGGCGATGGCGCGGAGCGCTTCGAGCAGGCCGGCGAGCTCCTGGCGGGCGCCCGCGGCAGCGGCGCGGCGAAGCCGCTCCTCCCAGAAGGCCTCCCAGCACTCGAGCTCGAAGCGGACGGCGGCCTGGTCGCCGCGCCAGCGCTCGGCCAGCGAGCGGGCGTACTCGAAGCGGGCGGGGATGGTGCTGGCTGCGACCTGGGCGCAGCGCTCGAGGATGCGGCCGCGGGCGCCCATGAGGTCGGGGTCGGCGACGAAGGCGAGGGCGCGGCCGGGGCGCCCGCGGGCTGCGGCTGCGGCCTCGGCGGCGATGCGCGGTTCGACGCCGCGGGCGAGGAGGCCGGCTTCGATCTCGGCGCGGGCGACAGGCCGGACGTCGATCCGGCGGCAGCGGGAGACGATCGTTTCGAGGAGGCGGTCGGGCGCCGCGGTGATGAGGACGAAGACGGTGTGGCCGGGCGGCTCTTCGAGCGTCTTCAGGAGGGCGGGCGCGGCGTAGAGGGCGAGGCGGTCGGCCGGGTCGATGATGATAACGCGGGTGCGGGCCTCGAACGGGTAGCGGGCGACGAGTTCGGTGATGCCGCGGACCTGGCAGATGCGGATATCGGCGGAGTCGGGGTGGGCGGGATGGGATTCGCCCTCGCGCGGGCGGCAGAGGGTATCGCCGGGGGCGACCGTGATGACGTCGGGGTGGGCCCCTTCGAGAATGAGGCGGCAGGCCCGGCAGGCGCCGCACGGTTCGCCGACGGCGCCTGGAGCGGGCGGGAGGGCATCGCCGAAGAGGGAGGCCCCGGCTGCCGGCGGCGCATGGAGCACCTCGCAGTTGAGGAGCATGGCGAGGTAGCGCGCAAGGGCAGTGCGGCCGGTGCTTTCGGGGCCGGCGAAGAGGAGCGCGTGGGGCGGCTCGGGGCTGGCGGCGAGGGCGGCGAGTTCGCGGCGGAGGTCGGCGTGACCGATGACCTGCTCCATGGGCCCAGCGTACCGTCTTGGGCGGAGCGGCGGAACCGGGGACCGGGAGGGCGGGCGCGGTCCGTTTACGCGAAATTTTGACAATAATTTTTGCAGGGTTCCTGCGTTGTAAGGGGAGAACCCCGCCGAATGTCATATCGGAGGGTTCCTCCCTGGCGGCGCCTGCAACGGATGTCCCGCCCGCGCGGGCGCTGCCCCCAGGCCTCCTCCGCCGGGCCGGCGGCTTACTGCTGCCGGCCCGGCCGTTCGACGCGGCGGAGCGCGCGGAAGACGCTGCGGCGGGAGAGGCCGAACATCTCGGCGACATCGTCGATGGGCAGGTGGCGGCGGCGGACGGCATCGGCGATGGCGGCATCGCGCCGGGAGCGGAGCATGGCGGCGAGGCCGCCGGGCAGGTCGTAGCGGCACTGCGGCAGCGGGCAGGCGAGGCAGGAGGGCGCGAGGTCGCAGCCCGTATCGCGGTAGTCGGTGTGCTCGGGCAGGGCGTCGCAGCGGGCGGGCCGGGGAAGCGGCTCAGACATCTCAGGCCCCTCTCTGGTGGTTCTGGTGCCGCTGAGCGTAGAACGTATGTTCTGTTCGTGCCAAGTGCCCGCTGGCGCCGGGGCGCGAAGTCGTCAGCAGGTGCCGCGGGTGCCAGCCGGGGGTGGGGGATGGGCCGTGGCGGGCGCGAGGCTGGGGCCATGACGATCGAACGGCGTTCGAAGGGGGAGCCGGGCGCGCGCCGGCGGCGGCCGGTTTCGGAGCGGGACCCGCTGGCGGCGGCATGGAACGTGATCGATGCGCTCTGGCGGGAGGAGTGCGACCCGCCGCGGGCGCAGGCGATCATCGCGGCGCTGCGGGTGGTGTTCGCCGCCGGGCAGGCGCCGCTCGACCGGGACCGGGCGCTGCGGGAGGCGGAGGTGCTGGGGCTGGCGATGCACGGCCTGCCCCCGCGCGATGCGGAGGAGGCGGCGCTGGCGGAGGAGCTGTTCGGGAGGAGGTACTGGGAGTAGCGGGGAGCGGGGAGCAGGGAGCGGGGAGCAGGGAGCAGGGAGCGGCAGCGGGGAGCCCTGCCCGGCCGCTCCGCTTCCCCAGGGAGGAGGGATGAGGGAGGAGGGGCACGGGCGGGGCCTCCCTCCTCCCTCGGCGGGGGAACGGGGACGGGTGGGGCTCCCTCCTCCCTCGGCGGGGGAACGGGGACGGGCGGGGCTCCCTCCTCCCTTACTCGCCGAGGGGCAGGCGGCGGCCTTCTTCCCAGCTGCGGTGGGCGGCATCGACGACGCGCATGTACGCGACGCCGTCTTCGAAGTTCGTAAGCCGGACGGGTGCGCCCTCGCGGATGGAGGCGATGAAGTCCTCTTCGACCCGCCAGCCGCGGTCGGTGCCGGGGTCGGGTTCGATGGCGTGGCCGTGCTGCTGGCCGAAGGGGACGATCTCCGCGGTGTCGCCGGGGTGCCAGCGGAGGACCGCCTTCGTGCCGTGGATGGCGATGCCGTTCGCTTCGGCGCCGGCGGCCATCGTGCTCAGGTGGTAGGTGATGCGCGCGCCGCGGGCGAGTTCGCCGCAGACGACGTACGTATCGGGCACGGTGACGGGCGCCATCTGCCCGGTCTCGGGGTCGCGCCGCTCGGGGATGAGGATGGCGCCGTCGGCGGTGACGCTGCCGGCGTGGCGGCCGAGCCACCGCTCGATGATTTCGACGTAAATGCCAAACATCTGCACGTTTCGCCCGGAGTAGTCGCGCCGCTGCCGCCAGTGAAGCGGGGCGTGGGGGTCGAGCCCCTGCCCGTTGAGGACCCGGACGGTGACTTCGCGGACTTCGCCGAGGGCGCCTTCGGCGATGAGCCGGGTGATCGTCGGCCCGAGGCGGAAATCGAACGGGGCGGGCACGAGCTGGGCGACGAGCTCCGGGTGGCGCCGGGCGGCGGCGAGCATCTCGAGCGCCTCGGGCAGGTCCATCGCCATGCGGGCTTCGCAGAGGACGTGCTTGCCGGCTTCGAGGGCCATGATGGTGTAGTCGCGGTGTTTGTACGGCCAGGTGCCGATGCAGACGGCGTCGATTTCGGGGTCGGCGCAGAGGGCTTCGGGGCTTTCGAAGACGCGCGGGATGCCGAACTGGTCGGCGACGCGGCGGGAGCTTTCGGGGGTGCGGTTGACGACGCCGACGATTTCGACGCCGGGGATGCGGCGGAAGCCGGGGATGTGCTGGGCGGCGGTGTTGGCGCCCGCGCCGATGAGGCCGATGCGGATGGTGCTCATGGACGTAGTTTAGAGGGAGAAGGGAGCCCCGCGTCCGCCCCGGCCCTGCCCCAGGGAGGAGGGAGGAGGGAGCCCCGCAGCCGCCCAGGCCGCCGCCCCAGGGAGGAGGGAGAAGGGAGAAGCGTGAGCGTCTCTTCCCTCCTCCCTCGGCGGGGAGGACGGGAGGAGAGGGGCTCCCTCCTCCCTCGGCGGGGCGGCTGGCGAGGGGATGGGGCTCCCTCCTCCCTCGGGGAGGCAGGGGAAGCGGGGCGGGGCCGCTGGAACGCGGCGAGGCCCCGGGAGGGGTTCCCGGGGCCTCGGGGTGGGTCACCGGGGCCGGCGGCTGCCGGCCGGGACGTTACCGGCTGGTGCGCCGGCCGAGGGCGATGAACCCGAGGCGGAGACTGAGGCTGATGAGGCCGGCGAGCACGAGCAGCAGGCTCATGCCGCCCTGGGCGCTGCCGAAGCCGTCGCCCGTGGCCGGCGCCTGCGGCGTCGCCAAGGCGGCGACGGGACCGGGCGTCCGCTCACCCGCGATCTGCGTCACCGGCGTGTTCGTCGGCGTCGGGGTCGGCGAGGCGCCGGGACCGGGCGTCCGCTCACCCGCGATCTGCGTCACCGGCGTGTTCGTCGGCGT
>Ga0308392_1000872_pt1 | contig 12583 bp, 9 predicted proteins | sample Hotspr20Samplem2_FD_202361 | JGI IMG/M metagenome (GOLD analysis project Ga0308392, IMG submission 202361) | Hot spring phototrophic mat microbial communities from Octopus Spring, Yellowstone National Park, Wyoming, United States - 20050624_m2 ... | reverse complement strand
GCCTTCGAGCTGTGCGAATACGGGCGCCGGCCCACAACCGCTGAACTCAATGAGCTGTTGCCGAGGTAAAGCTCAGCGCTCGAGTACGCGTTCGTGGCTGAACTGCCGGTTGAGTTTGGCCGTTCACATGAATCGCGGGTTGGCGGCAACCCGGCTGACCCAGAGCCGGCTGATCTCCAGACGAGGCGCCTGGTAGAGGGTCGTGTCGATTTCCACTAGATCGAAGTACTCGGCCAGGTATTCCAACGGGTGGAAGCGCTGGGGGCGGGGTTTCGGGTAGACAATAAATCGCTAGTCGGGATAATCCCAGCCGGCAGGGCCGCAGCGGACAGGGGCGCGAGGTCTGAGGTGGGGCTCCTTATTTGCTTTTTATTCGCCTTTCAGTCCAACGCGGGAGCCCCAGGCGCGTCAAGCCGAATACCGCGGATCGGGTTCAACCCCGGCGCCGGCAGGGGCGGCGGAGTTGAAGCCTTCGACAACCTAGGCGGGAGAGACCTCCTCGGCTTGCAATCCCTTCGGTCCGCGCTTGACAACGAAGCTCACGCGGGCGCCCTCATCGAGCGTTCGATACCCCGAAGACTGGATGGCCGAGTAATGCACAAAGACATCCTCGCCGCTGTCGCGCTGGATAAACCCGAAGCCTTTGGCGGCGTTGAACCATTTGACAGTTCCTGTTTCTTTCACAACTTAACCTCTTTGGAATTTCTGGCGATCAAAAACCCGCCGCCCAGAAGAAACCCGGTGAATGCGAAGGCGACTTCGGGATTGCCTGAGGGCGAGGAATTCTTGAAAGCCTCTTCAGCATAGCACATTGAGCGGAAAACGAACCGGTTGGCGAGCTAATCGGAGCCCAGGCCGCCACCGGCGGACGGCCTGGGCTTGCCACGCTTTCAGGCGGTCGGTGGAGCTAGAACTCCAGCCGCAGCCCCATGGTGATGATGCGAGGAGCCTGTTGCGGGGCGGTGACGCGGCCGAAGTTGGGATTGCCCACGGCCGCCACAACGCCGCCGAAATTGGTCCGGTTGAAGATGTTGAAGGCGTCGGCGCGCAGCAGCAGATCGACCGTCCGATCGCCGCTCACCGGGAAGCGCAGGCGCTTCTGGATCGAAACATTCTCCTCGAAGACCGGCGGCTGCCGGAACTCCCGCAGATAGGAGGCCACCGTGCCGAGTTCGAACTGGCCCGGCTGCACGAAGGCGTTCTGGCTGAACCAGCGCACGTTCGGGTTATTCGGGTCGAGCGTGGTACGGTCCACGCCGGTGCGGATCGGGTCGGGCCCGCGATTGGCCTTCTTGAAGCGGCTGAACAGGACGCCGCTGCCGAGCGTGTTCGGCGCCGAGACCTGGATCGGAGCGCCGCTGCGGTAGTTCTGGGCGGCGGCGATCGTCCAGTTGCCGATCAGCAGGTCCACCCAAAAGCGGTCGGTGTTCAAAAACCGCTTGCCCTTGCCGATGGGCAGGTCGTACGAGTTGAGGATGCTGAGGATGTGAGGCTGATCGAACGGCGAGATCGCCTTCATGTCCTCAGGGTTGTAGGCATCCTGGGCGCCGACCTGGAAATGCTGGCTGAAGATCTGGCGGTAGTGATTGGCCGCCAGGGCCTTCGACCAGGTGTGCGCGGCCATGAGCTGCCAGGAGCCGAACCGCCGCTCGATCTTGGTTTGCAGCGAATCGTACCAGATCTTGCCCAAACCGCTGTTGCGGTCCAAGACGCCGAAGAACTGCGGGTAGGGGCGCAAGGCCTGGGCCAGCGTCTGGTTGTCCGGGAAGCCGGGCCAGGGCTTGGTGAAGCCGGCGGCGACGACGGCCGGGTCGGTGATCCGCCGCTGGAGCAGCGATCCCAGCGCCAGCCGACTCACCGGGAGCTGGTTCAACTCGATCGTGGAATTCAGGCCGCGCCCGCGGTTGCCCACATAGGCGATGTCGAAGAGGAAGTTCTTGAACTCCTGCTGGATGTTGAAGCTCCAGTTGTAGTTGCGCGGCGCCTTGCCGAAGTTCGGCCCCATGACATCCATGTCGCCGGCGAAGTTGCCCACCGTCGGATCGATGAGCGGCGGAGGCCGGAAGCCCGGAGGCGCGGGCACGCCGTTGTCCCACTGGATGGCGGCGTTGAGGCCGTCGGAGACGTAGGTGATCGGGTTGGAGAAGCCGAGGCGGCAACCGCAGCCCCCGTTGCCGAGCGTCTGGTAGAAGATGCCGAAGCCGCCGCGGATGACCGTCTTCTCGAAGATCCGATAGGCGAAGCCGAGCCGCGGGCCGACGTTGGAGAAGTCGGTCGGGTAAAAGCGTTTGTCGCCGGTGCGTCCGGCGCCCTTGCCGGCGAAGATAACAGCCCCGGGCAGGCCGCCGGCGGCGGGATTCGGCCGTCGCAGGTCGACCATGGACATGTCGCCGTACTTGTCATGCCAGCCGATCGGCACGTCGTAGCGCAGCCCCAGGTTCAGCGTCAGGCGGGGAGTGAGCTTCCAGTTGTCCTGGAAATAGACGGCGTGATAGCCATAGCGGATGTTGCCGATCAGCACCGGGGTGGCGATGCGCTGCGCCTGATCGGGCAGCCCGAGCAGGAGGCTGGCGAAAGCGTGGCCCGTGCCGGCGAGATTGGTCGGCAGAGCCGTCTGCGCCCGGGCGAAATCATAGGTGCCGTTGGTGCCGGCCAAATCGATCGGATCCGAGGTGGTGTGCAGCCGGCGCAGGTCGCCCCCGAACTTGAACTCGTGCTTGCCGCGCGTCCAGGTCCAGCCCTGCGTGAAATGGTAGGTGATGTTGATCTGGCTGCCGTTGCCGACCTTGCCGTCCTGCACGCCGTAGTTGGTCAGGTTGTCAGGGCCGCTGAAACGGATGCGCGGCGTGGCGTCGGAATTGCCCGACAGGCCGGGGAAGCCCAGGCGACTCGCCCATCCCTTCTGTTGCGGGTTGTCCCACATCTGGCGCGTCCGGGAGTAGCCGAAGGTGGTGTGCACGATCAGCGTGGGGTTGACGATCAGGCTGTGGTTCCAACGCCAGTTGTCAGGCCGCTGAAAATTGTGCAGGCCTTGCCCTAAGGGACCGGTGAAGGCGAAGATGCCGTTGTTGGACTCCTCCTCCTTCGTCACCGTGAAGGCAATCCGGTTGTTGGGCGTAATGGCATGGTCAAACTTCAGGTTCCAGATATAGCGGTCGTAAATGGTCTGGTTGTTGTGATCATAGTTGCCCACTAACGTCGGCCGCGTCGGGTCCGGAATGACCTCCGCGAGTTTGGCCGAGATGGGGCTGAAGCGGCTGCGGGGAATGATCTTGTTCGGAAACGGCTGGCGGACGTTGCCGGAGGTCGTGGCCGGATCGTAGATCAACTGCGAGACTTCGCCGAAGTCGCCCTGTCGCATGCGGGCGGTCGGCACGGTCGACAAGGCGGCGCTCGTCGTCACCGGACGCTGGTCTTTGGAGTAGGTGAAGTAGAAGAACGATCGGTTGCGTCCGTCGTACACCCTCGGGACCCAGATCGGCCCGCCGGCGGCGCCGCCGATCTCGTTGAAGCGCTCCTTCGGCCGGGCGCGGCCGGTGGCGTTGAAGGCCCAGGCGTTGGCGTTCCAGATATCGCGGCGCATGTTCAGGAACGCCGTGCCGTGAAACTCGTTGGTTCCCGATTTGGTGACGAAGATCTGCACGCCCCCGCCGAAGCGCCCGTACTCGGCGTCGTAAGTGTTGGTGAGCAGCTTGAACTCACCGAACATCTCCGCGCCGGGGAAGTTGAAGACCACGCCGCCCGATTCGGGGATGATCAGGCTGGCGCCGTCGATGAGCACCTCGGATGCGCGGCCGCCCGAGCCCGAGATCGACAGCTCCGGCGTGCCGCGCGAGACGCCGGGCATGTAGCCCACGAAGGCCTGCGCGTTGCGGATGCCGCCGGAAAACAGCGGCAGCGTGTTCATAAAGCGGTTCGAGAAGTTTTGCCCGCGCATCGGCGACGTGGTCTCAAGCAAAGGAGCCTCGGCCGTAATGGTGACGGTCTCGACCACCTCGCCGAGCTCGAGCTGCACGTTCAGATCGAGCCGCTGCGCGATGCGGATCTCGATGTTGGTGCGGCTGAGTTTGCGAAAACCGACCTTCTCGACGGTGAGGGTGTAGAGGCCCACCGGGAGATTGGGAAACACATACAGGCCCGCTTCCGTCGTGGTCGTCTCCACCCGAAGACCCGTCGCGTCATTGGTGGCGACGACCTTGGCCCCGGGCACCAGCGCTCCGTTCGGGTCCGTGACCACGCCGGAAAGAGATCCCGTGGCGACCTGGGCTGGAGCGTTCCAGACCGCAGCCAGCAGCAGGCCAAGACACACAAACACACTTCGAATCATCGTTGTCAGCGGCACTCCAAGAACTCTCAGAGCGACCATTCCTCCTCTCCTTCTTCTTGCTTTCCTTCCGGTCGGGCTGTCTCGCTCGCCGCCCCAGACCCCTGCCAAGGTGCGGCAGGCCCCGACTCCATTTGAGATTAACACTGACCGGCCGGCAGCGCAAGGCGAATCGGCGCGGGCGGGGCTTTTTACAATCGAGGATAGGACACGTTCGGCATGGACCTTCGCGAGAAAGCGGCCCTGCTTCCCGCGGCGCCGGGAGTCTATCTCTACAAAGATGCCGGGGGGGCGGTGCTCTATGTTGGCAAGGCGAAAAACCTCCGCGCCCGCGTCCGCAGCTATTTCTCCGACGAGCACCTGGGAGACGCCAAGACGGGAACGCTGCTCGGCGAGGCGTGCGACCTCGACTACATTCTCGTCGACAACGAAAAGGAGGCGCTGGCGCTGGAGAACAACCTGATCAAGCAGTGGAAGCCCCGCTTCAACGTCCTGTTGCGCGACGACAAGACCTATCCCTATCTCAAGCTGACCAAGGAGAAGTTTCCCCGGGTCTATGTCACGCGCCGCCTCATCAAGGACGGCTCCAGTTATTTCGGCCCCTATTTTCCCGGCAATCTGGCCCACCGGCTGCGCCACTTCATCAATCGCGAGTTCCGCGTGCCGTCCTGTAAAGTCGATCTCACGCGCAGCCACCCGCAGCCTTGTTTGCAATATCACATCCACCGATGCCTTGGACCGTGCGTGGAGGGACTCACCACGGTCGAGGCCCACGCCGAGGCGGTTCGCAACGCCCGGCTTTTCCTGGAAGGGCGCCACAAAGAGCTCGTCGCAGTTTTACGGGAGCGCATGCAGCGGGCCGCCGAGGAGCTGCGTTTCGAAGAGGCGGCCACGCTGCGCGACCTGATCGCCACGGTCGAAGAGCTGGAGGAAAAGCAGAAAGTGGCCGCCGCGCAAGGCGAAAACATCGATATCTTCGGCTGCTACGCCGAACCGCCGCGGCTGGCCGTCAATCTGTTCCACCTGCGCAACGGCCGCGTCGTCGACCGGCGGGAGTACTTCTGGGAGGAGCTGGCCGAGTTCGACCCTGCGGAATTCTTCTCCGCTTTGCTCAAGCAGGTCTATCTGGATCAACCCTACATCCCGGACCGGATCCACGTGCCGGTGGAGTTCGAAGACCGCGAACTGCTCGAGGAGATGCTGACGGAGAAGCGGGGACGCAAGGTCGAGATCCACACGCCGCAGCGCGGCCAAAAACGGGCCTTGCTCGAGCTGGCCGAAACCAACGCCCGGCACAGTTTCGAGCAGCGCTTTCGTGTGATGCGGCCGTCGGCGCGGGCCATCCAGGAAGGACTCCAGGAGGCGCTCGGTCTGGATGAGCCGCCCCGGCGCATCGAGTGCTTTGACGTCTCCCACATCCAGGGCACGGATCAAGTGGCTAGCATGGTGGTTTGGGAGGACGGTCGGATGAAGAAGTCCGACTACCGCAAGTTCATCCTGCGGACGGTGGAGGGCAACGATGACTTCGCCGCCATGCGGGAGGTGATCGGCCGCCGCTACAGCCGCTTGAAGGCCGAAGGGCGTCCCATGCCCTCCCTGGTGCTGGTCGACGGGGGCTTGGGCCAGCTCAGTGCCGCGGCTCAGGCGCTCGAACAGCTCGGCATCGCCGATCAGCCGCTGGCGGCCATCGCCAAGCGCGAAGAGCTGCTCTATGTGCTCGGTCAGGAAGAGGAGCCGATCCGGCTCGATCGCTCCTCCCCGATTCTGCATCTTATTCAGACCGTGCGCGATGAGGCGCACCGCTTCGCCGTCACCTTCCATCGCCAGCGGCGGTCGGCCTCGCGCTTGGTGTCTGAGCTCGACCGGATCCCAGGCGTCGGACCGAAAACCGTTTCTAGGCTGTTGCGGCGGCTCGGCAGCGCGCGTCGCGTGCGCGAGGCCTCCGAAGAGGAGCTGGCGGGCGTCGTCGGGCCGGCCTTGGCCCGGCGCATCCGCACCTACCTCCATCCCGAAGGCGGCGAGCCGCCGGGGGCGGCTCCTCAGGCGCCGTAGGCCAGACGCTCCGCAAGCCCCTCGGGCAGCCCCGCCATGCGGATCTTCCGCTGGGCAGTCTCAACGTCATAAGCGACGCGACGGTAGCTGACGTGGCGCCGCTCCTCGTCGTAGAGCACATAGGCGGCCCGGGGATCATAGTCCCGCGGCTGGCCGACCGAGCCCGGGTTGATCAAAAAGCTCGGCCCCGGCTCCAGCTTCAACGTGAGCGTCTCTCGACCGGGCGGCGTCGCCCGGATTGTCTCGGCGCCCTCCGGTCTGAGGAGAAACCCTCCCTGCAAGTGGCTGTGGCCGAAGAAATTGATTTCGGCGATCAGATAGCCGAACAGCCGCTGTGCCTCCCAGTCCTCAATGACGTATTCGTCCTCGTCGACAGGCGAGCCGTGAAGAATCGCAAAGCCCCCTACGAGCACGGGGCCTTTCGGCAAGCGACGCAAATACTCGAGATGTTCGTCTCGCAGCACAGAGCGGGTCCAGAGCATGGCGGCCGCTGCGCCGGGACTGAACCACTCGATCACCTCGGGATGGAAGGCGGCCTTGTCATGATTGCCGCGCACGATGGCCCGAACGTGGCGCCGCGCCCACTCCACTACGCGGTTCGGATCGGCGCCGTAGCCGACCAGGTCGCCGCAACAGACAATCTCTTCGTAGCGGCCCGCGGCATCCTCGAGCACCGCCTCAAGCGCCTCCCAGTTGGCATGGATGTCGCTGAGAACTAAGTAGCGCACAGCCGTATCAGAGCGACCTCCGGAGGCGCTCCCAGCCGCGCCGGCACGGCCACCGTCCCGATTCCCCGACTGACGAACAGCAGCGAGCCGCCCTCTCGGTACAGCCCGTAGACGTAGGAGGTGAACAGCCGGGCCGCATTGAGATACCGGCTCAGGCCGGGGACCGCCAGTTGTCCGCCATGGGTATGCCCGGCCAGCGTGAGCTGATAGCCCTGGGAGGCGGCGGCCGGAAAGGCGTCGGGGTTGTGCGAAAGCAGGATGTTCATCTCGCCGGACCGGAGCAACGGGCCGATCTCCTGGAGGAAATCGCGCGGCCGGCGTCGGAAGTCGACACCGGAGACGTTCAGTGTAGCCGAGCCGAACTTCAGCCGGCGCGTTTCCCGCCGCAAGAACTCGATGCCGCGACGCGCCCCTTCCCGCTTGGCTCGCTGCTCGCATCCCGCCGTCTGCTCGTGGTTGCCCAGGCACGCCAGCACGCCGGCCTCGGCGCGGAGCCGCGCCAGCTCATCGAGACAATCCACAAGGAAGGTGGCGTTCCAGGTGACGAGATCCCCGGTGATGACGGCCAGATGCGGGCGCGTGGCGTTGGCAAGATCCACGGCGCGCCGCAGCTCGCCTCGGTCCAGAAATGCTCCCAGGTGGATGTCGGTGAGGTGGACCAGGCGCAGCCCGTCCAGATCGAACGGCAGGCCCTCGATGCGCGCCTCGACCTCGGTCAGGGAGAGCCGGCTCCGCCCCGCAACAATGCCGAAAGCGGTGCCTGATGCCGGCGCCGCGGCGAAAGCCGCGCCGATTCTCTCGAGCAGGAGGCGCCGCGCCGGATCGAACCGGGCCGGGCGACCGCTTCCGGCGCCTCGAACCGCGAAGAGGGCCCAGAGCGGGACGACCAAAATGGCCCATCCGAGAGCGAGCCCTCGCGCCCATTCCAGCCACAGATGCCCGCTCAAAAGGGCTCGGACGGCCGGAACGGCGACTGGCAGCGGAATCGCCGTCCAGAGGCAGCCGGCAAGCCTCGCCGCGTAGAGCCATCGCGCCCAGCGGCCGGCGCCCGCCGCGAGCATCCCCAGCAGCCGCCAGTGGCAGAAGACGGCGAAGGCGACAAAGACGATTTCCGGCACCTGCCGGAGAGCGATCCCCATGCTGACGCTTCCATCTTATCGGCTGGCCGGCGCGGGCCCGGGGCGCGGCAGGCAAGTGGCGATCAAAACTATTCGCGCAGCCGCGGCAAGCAGTTCAGAAGGGTGCCTTGCTACGACGCCGACCGGACACAATCCGTATAGAACCTCTCTAGGGTTCTTACGCAGACCTCCAGATCAAAGGAACTCCCCTGAAGAGTTCGTACGGCTGTCCGTTGATCGACCGGCCTTGGTCGCCGTGCCGCCGCCAGAATGGCCTCTGCCCACTCCTCCACCCCGCGGCTCAACGGGATTCGCTCGAGGAGACCGGGAACGGCTTCCACCTCGTGCGGTACAACGTCGGAGATCACGCACGGCAAGCCCGCCGCCTGGCTCTCAAGCAAGACGATACCCAGGCCCTCGACAAGCGAGGGGAAAACGAAAACGTCCATGGCTCCCAGCATGAGTTCCGCTACGTCTCCCCTCTCGCCCGCAAAAACGACTCGGTCGTCAATCCCCAGGGCCCGCGCCCGCCGCTGCGCGGGATCCCGAAGCGGTCCGTCTCCTACCAGGAGAGCCCAAAGGTTCCGATCCCGCGCCATGGCGTGCGCCAGTGCCTCGAGGAGGAACATGTGATTCTTTTGAGGGACAAACCTGCCGACATGTCCCACAACTTTGGCATCGGCGGGGATGCCGAACTCCTCGCGCAATCGCGCGTTCCGCCGGCCATCGAGAAACGGACCGAGATCGATGCCACAGTGCAGGACTCGCCACGGGCCGGCCTCCGCCCAGCGAGTTCCGAAGAGATCCGAGGCCGCCTCTCGGCTGGCTGCGAGTCCCGCCATGGCATGTCGTTCGATCCAGCGTCGCATCGCCAATCGATACAGCTTTTGATAGGGCGCAGCTTCCCCTTGGGTTGGCCGCTTGTCGCTGTGGCTGTGAGCGATGCGAACCGGCACGCCCGCCAGGCGAGCGAGGCGCAAAACGAAGCCACTATAAAAGTGCGTGTGGGCGTGCACGATCTGATAGGGGCCGTTCTCCCGCAGAATTCGAAAGAAGTCGCGCGCATAACTCAACGGCCGCAGGGGGTGCGGGCAGCGGAGGATCTTTGCCCCGTGAGCCCTTACGTCTGCCTCATAGGCGCAGGATCGATCCGTGTGCACCAGAAAATCCATCTCGAAACGCCCTCGATCGATCTTGCTGAGAACCTGCTTGAGCCATGTCTCAATCCCGCCCCGGTTCAAGCTCCATAGAACGTGAAGAACCCGAATCCGTCTCGCCTCCACGCACACCACGGCTCCTGATGCCTGTCGGCGGCATGCCATCGGATCCCGGAACGTTTCGGCCCGCAGGGTTGGTTGTTTTCCGCCCAAACCCGAGCCTGGATCAGCCGGCCCCTCGACCTTTCTTAGGGCCGCGGCAGTCGGGCCGTCCGAAATTAGCCTTTGCGCCATGATGGCCTCCCCTTAAGTGAACCTTCGGATGCTCGCGCTGAATCGATTAGGGCGAAACCAGCCGAGCCAATGAGCTCAAATGCCGCAATGCGAAAAGCTCTTTGCCGGCTCGAGTTCCCCGGCCGGGTCACTGCCGCGGGGGAATCCGCTTGGCCTCCGCCTGCCAGGCGCCGATTCCCCGGTCTCCAGAGCACGACATCTTGGCTGTGAGACGTTTGCTGAACTCTGTGCATGCGCTGTCAATACCTGCTTCGGAGCTGCCGATAGATATTTGACGAGGTGCGCGCTCCAGCACCTCTGGCGAGCAGCATGCTTTCGCTCAAAAAGTTCATGACCGAAATCGAGGAGTACGAGGAGCGCTTCCGGGTGGCGTGCGACGTCTACGCTCTGGCGCTGCGGCTGCTCGGCGAATATGCCCCGCCGGTTCAGCCGGATCTCGTCGCCCTGCTTCGCGAGCGGCTGACTGCAATCCGTCGGGCACTCAAGCCGGCTGCCGGCCCGCAGGAGCTCGCCGCGAGCGCCCGGCAGCTAGAGTCCGCCCTCAAAGACTTCTTCGAAGCCTCCTCAGAAGTGCTCAGACAACGGGATCAGGAGATCCGGGCGATCATCAAAACGCTAGCCGAGGCGACCCAGTCGCTCGTGTTGCAGAGCGACGCGCACACCGAGCAACTGGGGATCTTCACCCAAAAGCTCGAAGCCATCAGCCGCATCCCGTCCCTGACCGAGATTCGGCAGCGGCTCGGCGAAGAGGTGGAGCAGTTGCGGACCCTCGTCTCAACGGCCCGCCGGGATCAGGCGAGCTCGCTCGAGCAGATGCGCCGGGAGCTCGAGCTGTTTCGGGAACGGCTGGAGCGGGCTGAAGCGCTGGCCTTCGTCGATCCGCTCACGGGAGTCTCCAATCGCGCCGAAGGCGAGCGCCGCCTGGCGGCCCTGGTGGCGCGGGGCGGGTCCTTCAGTGTCCTGTTTTTCGACCTCAACGACTTCAAGCGGGTGAATGATCGCTGGGGACACACCGCGGGCGATCTGGTGCTCAAGACGTTCGCCCGGCGACTGGCGCAGAACGTGCGCCCGGCGGACATCGCCTGCCGCTGGGGCGGCGACGAATTCCTGGTCATTCTGCCCGGCTGTCGCCTGTCGGCGGCCTTCGAGCGTGCCAAACGGCTCATATCCGTCTGCTCGGGATCGTTTACCTTGGCGGTTTCCAATCAGGAGCTCGTGGTGAACGTCTCCACCGCCGTGGGGGTGGCCGAGTTCTGTCCCGGCGAATCGGTCGAGGAACTGCTGAGCAGGGCCGACAAGTTCTTGTATCGGGAAAAAGAGAGGCCGACGCTCCTCTAGCGAGGTCCGTATCCCATTCCGTCAACCAGCCCGATGTCAGGATCGGCTCGATTCAGTCGATCAGGGAAGGTGCAATGACGGCTGCATCCATAAGCCGGCCGGCTGCGAAGGCCCGGCTTGTTCGCACCGGTTCCACCGACCGTGTCGTTCTGCGCGGCCATCTCCGGCGCGCCCTCAAGAAGGCCGAGAAGGAGGGTGCGGGGCTGGGCAATCGAAACTTGACTGAAAGGTACTGATTTGCTAACCTATAGAGGAAGCCCGTCCGCGGAGGGTCTATGGCATACGTCATCGCCGAGCCTTGCATCGGAACCAAGGACACTGCTTGTGTTGATGCCTGCCCGGTGGACTGCATTCATCCCAGAAAGGACGAACCGGACTTCGCCACAGCCGAGATGCTTTACATCCACCCGGAGGAGTGCATCGACTGCGGCGCCTGTGTGCCGGTCTGTCCGGTGGAGGCCATCTTTGCCTTGGACGACCTGCCGGAGAAATGGTCGGAATTCGCCGCCCGCAACGCGGCCTACTACGGCAAATGATGCCGAAGCTCGCCTGCGGGGCGATACGGACCTTTTCGGAGTTATACCTCCTTTTCTATTTTCTTTAGCGAAGATTCAAGCTACAATAAGGGCGATATGAAACTCAGTGCCCAGGAGGAATACGGCCTGCGCTGCCTGTTGCACCTGGCAAGGTGCTCCGACGGCCAGAGCCTGACCATTCCCGAAATCAGCCGGGCCGAGGGCCTTTCCGTGCCGAACGTGGCCAAGCTGATGCGGCTGCTGCGCCTGGGCGGCCTGGTCCAGAGCGCCCGGGGCCAGTCGGGCGGTTACACTCTCTCCAAACCGGCGAACCAGATCTCGGTGGCGGAGGTCGTGTATCTGCTCGGCGGTCCGCTGTTCGGACCGGCGTTCTGCGAGCGACACAGCGGCAAGGCGAGGGTCTGTCCGCGGGCTCGAGACTGCTCCCTGCGGTCTCTTTGGAGTTCGGCGCAGTCGCTCCTCGATGGGATTCTGCGGCGGACGAGCCTGGCGGACCTGTTGTGCGACGAGGGCGCCATGGCCCGGAGGATCGAACAGTTGAGCCGTGCGATGGCTCCGGTGGCTGCCGGCGCCGGCCAATTGGTCTCGGTGCGGGATCAAGCCTGAGACGTTTCCGGCGGGCGCAGCCGGCGAGTCGCTTGAGCCCGGAGGTGGGGGATGCCGACTTTCGGCGAGATCCTCGCGCAATTCGTCCGCGAGGGGGACTTATACGAACGCTTGGATGAGCGCCGCATTCGCTGCTTCGCCTGCGGCCACTTATGCCCGATCTTCGAGGGCCAGCCGGGCGTTTGCAAGGTGCGCTTTCACCGAGAGGGCAGGCTCTTTGTGCCCTGGGGATACGTCGCCGGGGCGCATTGCGACCCCATCGAGAAGAAGCCGTTCTTCCACGTGCTGCCGGGCGCCCGGGCGTACAGCTTCGGCATGTTCGGCTGTGACCTTCACTGCCCGTATTGCCAGAACTGGGTGACCTCGCAGGCGCTGCGCGATCCGCGGGCCATCGCTCCGCCGCGGCGCGCCACGCCGGAAGAGCTCGTCG
>Ga0308392_1000865_pt1 | contig 12608 bp, 10 predicted proteins | sample Hotspr20Samplem2_FD_202361 | JGI IMG/M metagenome (GOLD analysis project Ga0308392, IMG submission 202361) | Hot spring phototrophic mat microbial communities from Octopus Spring, Yellowstone National Park, Wyoming, United States - 20050624_m2 ... | reverse complement strand
TGCTTGAGCCGCTTCCTGCTGAAGGGGACGCCAGTAGTGTAACCAGACAGGAATGGCGATTGCCAGGGTTGCAAGCGAAGCGCTGAGTTCCCCTCTGCCACGCTCAACAAAGTAGGTGCTGTTTCCCAAAACCAGATTGATTAGAAAATCGAGCAGGCGGCTGCTGCCCAGCAGGATTGCCAGCAAAGCTGCGCTTGCTACAATCGTGGCATGGAAACGTTCTAGAGCGTTTTGCAGGAGAGGCATTTCGCGCAGGCGCACAGCTTCCTGCCGTTGCCTGCCATACCACCCCCAAACGACGCTAATCGGGACCCCAACCGCAATCGCCGGGCGCAAGAAATGCAGACTCTGAGCAAGGCTCAGGCTCTCGCCAAACACGAGGCGCAAAATCAGGTCGCCAATCTTGCCAAGCTGGTATAGCGTCAGAAACATCCCTATCCAGGTCACTATATAGAGAAAGGCAAGTCGCAACCATGAAAACGCTTCGGCGCTTTCTGTCAACGAGTGATCGATCAGACGTTGGGTGGCGAGCCAGATGGGGAGTCCAACGGCTAAGAGCGCCAGCCCATTGGCGAGCTGGGTGGCAGCCGGCGCTCCCAGCCCTTGTGGAGAGAGCAAGAGATAAGCCACAAGCTGGCGCACCCCCAGCACGGTCAAAGCCAGGGAATAGCCCAGCCAGAGGTAACGATACAAGCGGCGCGCATCGGCGTAATTCTCGCTCAGCCGCTCTTTCTCCTGTTCGGAGAGCGCGGCGCAAATTTCGCCACTCCAGTTTTCTCGATTACGGCGAAACAAATAGGCTGCCAGGAGCAGGTTCACACCCACCGCCACCGCGTTATCAGCCAGAGTTTGTCCGCTACCCAATAGGGCTTGGCTGCTATCGATGCCAAAGGCCTGGGTGAGACTGCGGCTTAGAAAGGCAAGCGCGTTTTGTGCAGCCGGCAACAAGGTTGCTACCAGGGCAACATAGAAGAAGACCGCTCGGATGCGTGAACCTGCTTCATCGGCGTTTTCAGCCGCCATGCGCTGTACCATCTGCCAGTGCACCCAAAAGACCGGTAAACCAACCAGGATGAACGCTAAAGGTGCAGCCAATCGATCGGCTGTAGCTCCCAATACGGCGGGAGAAAAGACGGTGCGCATCAAGCCGATCAATCCCCAGATAACCGTCTCAAGGCTGACCAGCGTCACTGCATAAAAGTAAAGTCGCCGGATGATCTGCATAGCTGGCCTCCTCAATCCTGTCCTGCGGGGACCGGAATTATCGGTTCAGGGGCGGGAACAGACGGGTTGTACCAGTCCCAGTTCCAGTAGGGATAAGGCATATTTTCCAGTTTCCAGCGCCCGTCTTTATCTCGGCGCAGGGTCGCCTGCCAGTTCTCGGTGAAGGAATTGCCAAATGGATCATTGGCGTTGCGGATTAGGAATAACTCCACTGTGGCGACTTCTCCCTCAATCACTGCCTTACCCACCTCCAGGCTAACCCCGCGCGGATCGATTTGACGGGTGACAAACGCCTGGCGGAATTGGGTTTCATCGGGCTTGAATTCCCCCTCTTTGAGATAACCGTAAGCTCTGGCGTAATCGGATTTCAGCAGGGCAATCACATAGTTGCGCACCACCCCTTCGGGCGAGCTTTCTTCCCCATACTCCAGGGCTTGCTGACGGGTAAAATAGACGACCAGGGAGAGAATGACCAGGAGCAAAATACCGACCAGAATCCAGTTTAGAAAACGATCTGATTTCACGTTGTCCTCCATCTCTTTGTGCTTCAATCACTATAACCCGGCTTCTATTGCAAAGCTACGCAGCTCCAGACCAACCTAAGCGTGAAGAATACTTAACAAGACGATATTTCCTTCCGATTTGTTCCTGGTAGAAATAGAGACCAGGTTGATAACCGCTTAGGTAGGTCATGGCTGAACAAGCTTAATCGAGTACAATATTCTCTTGAACACTCTACACTTTCGATAAGGACAAACGCCATGAGCTCTGCGAGAAAAGTGATTCTGGTCATGTCGGATGCGTTGCGCTTTGATACCGCCGTAGAAGGGATGGGCTTTCTCGGTCACCTGGTTGAGAATAAGCTGGCAACGTTATATAAAATTCACGGGGAACTGCCCAGCATGTCCCGTCCGATGTATGAAACCATCCACACCGGCTTGCCGACCATCGAACACGGCGTGGTTTCCAACTACGTCGTTCGTCTTTCAACCAAGCCGCACATCTTTCAGGTTGTTAAGGAGGCTGGACGGGTCACGGCTGCGGCGGCTTATTATTGGATCTCGGAACTTTACCAGCGGGTTCCGTATGATCCGATCAATGACCGCGAAGTTGACGATCCAGAGGCGACCATCCAGCACGGGCGGTTCTATATGCGGGATGAGTACCCGGATGAGGAACTGTTCCTCAGCGCAGCCACGCTAGTGCGCAAATTCCAGCCGGATTATCTGCTGGTTCACCCCATGGGCATGGATTATAAAGGGGAAACGCACGGCGCCGACTCCGCCCAATATCGCAAACAAGCCATGCGTCAGGATGTGATTCTCTCGAACCTGATCGGCGAATGGTTGCAAACTGGCTATACCATCCTGGTTACCGGCGATCACGGAATCAACAACGATAAAATACACGGTGGGACGACCGATGAAGTGCGCGATGTTCCGTTGTATCTGATCGAGCCAGATCTGCAAGGCAAAGGCTGGACAGGCGAGACCGTTTCTCACCTGCAGATTGCCCCAACTGTCTTGAAGATGATGGATCTCCCCATCCCAGGCACAATGCGCGCCCAGCCGTTAGTGTAGATCTCGTTTTTCTTCGTCGTCTGGGTGCTGCGCTAGTTTGTCTGTCGGGCTACGTCCAAACTGTTCGATCTGTTCTGCCATCTGACGTAGGCGGGCATCGACGCGGGCAAAGAAGCTACCGGCTTCGTATTGCCCGTCTTCGCCGCGCTTGCCAGCCGGCATTCCACTTAAGATTTCAATCCCTTCCTCGACCGTGTTCACGGCCCAGATGTGGAATTTGCCTTCCTGCACCGCCTGGCGCACGGCAGCTTTGAGCATTAAGTTCTCCACGTTGCTGGCCGGGATGATCACCCCTTGCTCACCGGTCAACCCGAAGGCTTGACAGACATCGAAGAATCCCTCGATTTTCTCGTTGACGCCGCCAATTGCCTGGATTTCGCCCTTTTGATTGACCGAGCCGGTCACGGCAATGCCCTGGCGCAAGGGGACATCAGCTAAAGCCGAGAGCAAGGCGTATAACTCGGCGCTGGATGCGCTATCCCCTTCGACACCGCTATAACTTTGTTCGAACACCAGGCGCGCCGATAGACTGAGAGGTTTGTCGTGGGCAAATTTTTGGCTCAGATAGCCACTCAAAATTAAAACGCCTTTGGTGTGTATCGGGCCTCCCAGCTTGGCTTCGCGCTCGATATCGATCAAACCTTCCCGCCCTAACCCAACGCTAACCGTGATGCGGTTGGGCTGCCCAAAGCTATAATCGCCCAGGGCGACGACCGATAGGCCGTTTACCTGGCCAACTTGCTGACCGCTCACGTCAATTTTCAGGGTGCCCCGCCTGATCAGCTCATAAATGCGCTCCTGAATCAGATTGGCTCGGGCGCGTTGTTCCTCGAGGGCTTTCTCTAAATGCTCCACCTGAATCTGGGTTGCACCGTCCTGTTGGGCGTAGTAATTTGCCTCGCGCAGGATGTCCGAAAGCTCGCGAAAGCGCACCGAAAGTTTACGTTGATCCTCAGCCAGACGAGAGCCAATCTCCACAAAGCGTGCCAGGGCAGCGCGTTCCAGGTGTAGCAAACCTTCGTTTTCACAAAGCGTGCCGACAAAGGCAAGATAATCTTCGATGCGTTGTTCGTTGCGTTCCATGACGGTATCGAAGTCAGCCTTGACCTTGAACAGTTCGGCAAATTGATCGTCCAACGCTTGGGCAAGTAAGAACAGATATGGCGTGCCGATCAGGATGACCTTGACGTTGAGGGGAATGGGTTCGGGGCGCAGACTGCGGGTGGCGAATCCGATCCGTTCGCCGATCTCTTCAATGACGATTTCCTGATTCTCTAAAGCGCGTTTCAACGAATCCCAGGCGAACGGGTTTGCCAGCAATTGTTGAAAAGGCAAGACCAGATAGCCGCCATTGGCGCGGTGCAGTGACCCCTGGCGGATGAGGGTGAAGTCGGTGACCAGAGCGCCAAACTGGGCTTCCTGTTCGATCTTGCCAAACAGATTGGGCAGGGTGGGGTTCATCTCCACCACCACCGGTGCGCCCCGCAATGCCGAATTGTCCACCAGAACATTGACCGAATACTTCCGTAGGGGGGTTTGTCGGCTGCGTTTGGGAAGCGCAGCAGTCTGGCTTTCTTCCTCTCCCTCGCCTTCGCCGCGGATCAGGGCAAGATTTTCCAGTATATCTTTCTGAACCTGATCGATAAAGTCGTTGACTTCAGCAACCGGGCGGTATTTTTCTTTGAGTTCTTCAATCAGGCGTTGCATGGCAAAGGTGGCAACGCGTTGGTCGAGCTGTTGCAGGGCTTCGGCAGCGGCGCGGTCGGCCGCCCGCGCCTGGCGAAGGGCTGACTCTAAGGCTTCCTGCACCTTTTTCTGGCGGGTCAGGATGGCTTCTTTCTGTTCATCGGGCAAGCGCAGGAACTCGGCTTCTTCGAGCGGTTTGCCGTCCAGCACCGGAATGGTCAACAAACCAACCGGGGTTGGCTGGATGAGAAAACCTTCCTGGCGGGCAAATTGATTGATATTCTCCAGCAAGGTTTGCTTTTGCTGTTGAAAGGTGCGCAGGGTTTCCTCCTTTAGCGCAGCATATTGTTCGCTTTCGAAAGCGCTGCGGATTTCCTTGACGGCTTCGCGCACCAGGCGCTCCATATCCTTTTGAAACTCTACCGCCCGGCCCGGAGGAAGCAAAATTGCATTGGGTCGGCTGGGATCGTTGAAATTGTTGACATAACACCAATCGGGTGGCGTAGGCTGGGCAGAAGCAATCTCTTCGAGGAACTGTTTGATAGCCGTGGTGCGTCCAGTGCCAGGCAGGCCAGAGACATATAAATTAAAGCCTTTGCTTTGAATTCCCAGCCCAAATTTCATTGCCTTGACGGCGCGATCCTGACCGATAATGGCCTTCAATCGCCCGGAAGTCAGGCTGGAGGGGATGGGAATTTGAGCTGGATCACAGCGATGATACAAACGTTCTACGGGCAGTTCCTCGATCATCAGGTGCTCCTGTTCTTCCAAAACGGCCAACCTGCGCCGGTAAGCACGCAAGGGCGAGGCAACAAAAATCTTGCGGGCTGCTAACCGGGCGGCAACATCGCTAACGTAAGGCTCAGGCGTGTTGGTTGACTTCTTGCAAGGCGCATTGAGCAGCAGCCACGCCGCTGCCAACCGCAAAGCGATATCCCAGGCTGGCTAACGCTCGTTCAATGGCGCTCACCGTGCCGATCAGGTCGCCAAAACTGATATTGCCCATGTGTCCAACGCGGAAATACTGTTGCTTGATGGCCGGCAACAATCCGCCGGAGATGATCACCTCTTCCTGGGCGACGCGGGGCAAGAAATCAGATGCCTGGATGCCTTGCGGATAACGAACGGCTGTCAGGGTATGGGCCGCAACCTCTTCAGAAATCGGAATCTGCTCTAGCTCGAGAGCGGTCATGGCAGCTTTGAAGGCGCGGCTCATCTGGCGATGACGAGCGTAGCGGTTTTCCATTCCTTCAGAGACAATTTGGGAAAGGCTGACGTTTAAGGCGCGAATCAGGTTGATCGCTGGGGTGGCGAAATAGTCAAATTGCCGGGCTTCATGAGCCTGCATGACCGGCAGCCAATTCAGCCAATCACCATAGTAATTCGCCAGGGGGGTCTTGCGATTGCGTCGCACCTCTAAAGCACGCTGGCTCACCATCCAGAGGGCTAAGCCTGGCGGCACACCGATTGCCTTTTGCGAACCGGTCAGGGCAACGTCCACCCCCCATTCATCCATGCGCAGTTCTTCGGCGGCAACGGAACAAACTCCATCGACCACACATAAGGCGCCGTATTGATGGGCAAGACGGGCTATAGTTGGGACATCGTTCAGGACGCCGGTCGAAGTATCGACATGGGAGAAAAAGATTGCCTTGTAACCGTCTTTTTTGAGTTCTTCTTCAATTTGTTGCGGATCGGGGCGGGCGCCGATGGTGGCTTTAATTTGGGTGACCTGAGCGCCATAGCGTTCCAGGATCTCTCCAAACCGTTCGCTGAAATAACCGATGTTGAGCAACAACACCCGATCCCCATCCTCAACCAAATTGGCTGCCGCCACATCCATGGCAAACGTCCCGGAAGCAGCAACAATAAAGGGTTGACCTTTGGGTGACTGGAAGACCTGATGCATTTTTTCGAGGGCTTCGCCAAAGGTCTGGATAAAAACCGCATCCGTATGACTGCTGGTTGGCTCGCTCATCGCTGCCAGAACCGCAGGGTCGAATTCAATGGGTCCGGGAATCATAAGCAATTTGTGGCTTTTCATCTTCGTTATCCTTTGCTGAATGATATAGGGTTGCTGAGGAAGCGTGGCAAAGCCCAGGGCTTCTCAAAACGGATGTCCTATTTTACTCCAAAATAACCGCAGAGCAGCTATAGAAACTTTTCGTCTTTTCGCCTTTCGAGGAATTACCTACCAAAGGCTCTATTTGGCAGGACAGACCGTCCACGAATATTGCACGAATACATGAAGTGCGCTTCCATTCGTTTATTCGTGGTCAATTCGTGGACGGTTTTCTCAGCAAATTATCAACACGAATTGTGATGGTTGGTTGTTACCCTTTTGAGGGTTTTACAAAATTGCCGCAAATTAAGTCATGCTATATAATACGACTTAGGAAAAGGATCATTCTATGGCTCAAGCGAAAATCAATCCTCAGATCATCCGCTGGGCTCGCCAACGACTTGGTTTGTCCCTTGAAGAGACCGCCCGTAGGGTTGGGATCAGAGGGAAGCCAGAGCGTTTATTGGCCTGGGAGAATGGGGAACAATATCCCACATTCCGACAAGCGCAGGAACTCTCTAAAGTGTTGCGCATCCCATTTGGCTATCTCTTTTTATCCAAAGCTCCTCAACCTATACCGCCGATCGCTGATTTTCGGACTCTGCCCAGAGATGTGCTGGCAAAGTTTAGCCCCGAACTGGAAGATGTCCTGAATGACGCCTGTCGTAAGCGAGACTGGCTCCGCGAGCGCAGATTGCAGGAAGGGGGTCAACCCTTACCATTTGTCGCACGCTTTAGTGCTCAGACGCCTTACGGATTGATTTGTGAAGATATTCGGATGACTCTAAACCTGCCGATACCAACGGCGAAAAATGTCAAATCTCATGAGGAACACTTAAGATATCTAGTCCAGCAGAGCGAAAAAGCTGCCATTGTGGTTTTGCAAAGTGGCTATGTGGGTAGTAACACCCACCGTTCTCTTTCTGTCGACGAATTCCGTGGTTTTGTCCTAGCCGACCCCTATGCGCCGATTATTTTTTTGAATGCAAAAGATGCTATCCACGGCCGTATCTTCACCCTTGCTCACGAACTTGCCCATTTGTGGACGGGCACAAGCGGTATCTCTAACCCGCAATTGGGAGCAGGAGAGAACCAGCTTGAAATTGAGCGACTGTGCAATCAAGTGGCAGCAGAATTACTGGTTCCGGCTCAGGTCCTCAAGGAACGCTGGGGCACTCTTAACTATCTAGACCTTGCCAGAGATTTTTGCGTAAGCGGGCTGGTTATTCTGGTTCGGGCTTACGAAATGGGTTTACTGGAAAGGCAAGAATTCCAAAAGCTTTATGCTGAATCCAAACAGAAAATCAAAATAAACAGCGAATACGAAAAATCTTCCACTGGCGGATATTTTTATCGCACCTTCCAAGTCCGAAATGGGCGCCTGTTGGTGAGCGAAGCAGCCCAGGCTCTGCGAGAAGGCAGCTTGTTATATAGAGAGGCGGCGATACTCCTAAATGCCAGTCCGGAAACCCTGGAGAAAGCTTTAGAAAGTCTATAGAGGGACTCATTTGCGCTACTGCCTGGACTCTAACGTCTATATCGAAGCTCATCGTCGTTACTACGCCTTTGATATTGCACCAGGCTTTTGGGATGGTCTTGTTCGTTTGGCAGAACAACAAATTATTTGTAGCCCTATCCTTGTCTATAACGAAATAGCAGTTTCTCATGATGTATTGGCAAAGTGGGCAAAATTGAACAAAGATCTTCTTTTTGTAGAGATTGACGACCCAACCCAAGAAGTCTTTAAGCAGATTGTCGATCAAATAGTTCTATCATACGAACCTCACCAGGTACAAAACTTCCTTTCAGGTGCAGACCCCTGGGTGATTGCTTACGCTAAGGTGCATCAATTGGCTGTAGTCACAATGGAATCGGCAAGGGATGAAATCCAGAATGCTGACGGAAAAATTAGCGGCAGGATAAAAATCCCAAATATCTGCCACCGTTTTGATATACCATACAAAGATACCTTTGCCCTGTTGCGAGAGCAGAAGATTGTTTTGCGTTAGAACGCATACCAGTTTTTCAAATTTAGATTTCTTCTATTTCTGTAATTGCCTAACAAAGGCACTACTTGGCAGGACAGACCGTCCACGAATATTGCACGAATGCATGAAGTGCGCTTCCATTCGTTTATTCGTGGTCAATTCGTGGACGGATTTCTCAGCAAATTATCAACACGAATTGTGATGGTTGGTTGTTACCCACAATGTGTGATGGATAGCATTATATAAAACTTGACAGTCTTACTATTCAATGATACATTACATTTGCAAATGAAATTTGCTTGACAAAGGTGCGCTGTTTGCCCGGATGCACAGCGCGCAATGGGGAAAGCCGGTGAGGCGTTTCAAACGATAGTCCGGCGCTGTCCCGCAACGGTAACGTCTCTGACGAAGCCCGAATTCCCGCCTTTGTCCAGCTCGTTTGCTCCCTCGCGGTAAGGGAGGCCGGGCAACCAAAGCGATTACTCGCTTTGGGGATTAGAATTCCTCCCGCCCAAGCGGCGGGTTTCTTTTCGAACGGCTTCTCTAAAGCGAGAAGCCGTTAATTTTATCTCTTTGAGGTGATCGATGCATAGATCAGGCTTTTTTCTGACAATCCTTCTTGCCACGGTGTTGCTGGTTGCGTGCACTGCAGGAGGACAGACACTCTCCTCGCTGCCTTCGCCGACCTCTCTGCCACCAACCCCGCAATCCATTCGTCTTCGGGATGGGCTGGGGACAGAAATTGAATTGTCTGGCGCAGCTCAACGGATTGTCTCACTTGCCCCCTCCAACACAGAAATTCTCTTTGCCCTTGGGGCCGGGAATCAACTGGTGGGTCGCGATTCGTTTTCGGACTACCCATCCGAAGCGCTTCAAATCCAGGATGTAGGTGGCGGATTTGGCAATCTGGATGTCGAAACGATCATCGCTCTCCAACCCGATCTTATCCTGGCTTCCCCTCTGACGGCTGCGGAACAGGTGCAGGGTTTGCGGGATTTAGGCTTAACCGTCTTTGTGTTGCCGAACCCGCTCCAGTTTGACGATCTTTACACCAATCTGATGACCGTTGCCAGCTTAACGGGTCGGATTCAAGAAGCCGAGACATTAATTGTCCAATTAAAACAGCGCGTTCAAAGCGTTGATGAGAAACTGAGCGGCATTGCCCGGCGCCCATTGGTCTTTTATGAAATCGATGGCACAGACCCGAATGCACCCTGGACGGCCGGACCGAATACCTTTATCGATATGTTGATCACCAGAGCCGGTGGTCTGAATTTCGGACATGACCTTCAAGGCGACTGGGTACAGGTGAGCCTCGAGGAGATTTTGCGCCGCGATCCTGAATTGATCTTGCTCGGTGACGCCATTTGGGGTGGGGTTACGGTAGAAGCGGTAATGGCTCGCCCCGGATGGGGGGAGCTAAGCGCAGTGAAAAACCAACGCGTTTACCCCTTTGACAACAACATCGTCAGCCGTCCAGGCCCGCGCCTAGTAGATGGGTTGGAAGCCCTGGCGAAATTGTTTCACCCCGATCGCTTTCAATAGGAGGAGCATATTGCCGTGAAAGCTCCATCCACCTTGTCATTTTGGAGCGCACGACCGTATTTGGTCAGTGGTCTGGCGTTAGCCTTGGCGTTGTTTTTCAGTGTGGCGGTTGGAGCAGTGTGGATTCCGCCGCAGACCATGGCGCGTTTATTGGCTGCGCTGGCGGTGCCGCTTGATTTGTCCGATGTTCCACCCGCCTATCGGACCATTGTCCATAACGTGCGTCTGCCTCATGCCATCTTGATGGCGCTCAGCGGAGCCGCTCTGGCAAGCAGTGGGGCTGCCTATCAAGGGTTATTCCGCAACCCGCTGGCAGACCCCTATTTGATCGGGGTTGCCTCAGGGGCAGGGCTGGGAGCTGTGATTGCCCTGGCGTTGCGCTGGCCTGCCACCCTGAGCGGATGGTTGGTTGTGCCGCTAGCGGCTTTCAGCGGCGCGCTGCTGACGGTCTTGATCGTTTACCGCCTGGCAAGGGTCAACCAATCGCTGCCGACCACCACGTTGATTTTAGCCGGCGTAGCGGTCAGTTCTTTTGCTACAGCTTTAACCTCTTTCATTATGTTACGCTCCCGTGATGAACTTCATCGAGCGTTGGCATGGTTATTAGGCGGCTCGACGGTGAATGGCTGGACGCCAGTTTGGGCTGCTTTTCCTTACATTGTTACTGGCTTTCTGGTCTTGTGGTCGCTTGGGCATGTGTTGAATGTGTTGCAATTTGGCGAGGAGCAGGCGCATCAGTTAGGCATTCCGGTTGAGCGGGCAAAACTGTTGCTTATCCTTGCCGCGTCTTTGACGACTGCCGCAGCCGTATCCTTTTCTGGACTGATCGGCTTTATCGGCCTGATTGTCCCCCATACCATGCGGTTGCTGTGGGGACCAGACTATCGGCGCCTGCTGCCGCTTTCGGCTTTGGGAGGCGCAGGTGCCTTGCTATTTGCCGATTTGTTGGCGCGGGTTGCTCTGGCGCCGCAGGTGTTGCCGGTGGGAGTGGTCACAGCTCTAGCCGGAGCACCGTTCTTCCTCTGGCTATTGCGCCGCGCCAAAAGCGAGTTCATTTGGTAAGAGGTCGAGTCGATGAAAATTGGAGCTAGGCTCAGTTTACAGTCTATCCAGGTTGCCTATAACGGCAAAGCCATCCTCAAGGATGTGAGTTTAGAAGTGCGACCTGGGGAAATCTTAGCTTTGGTCGGTCCGAATGGGGCTGGTAAGACGACCTTGATCCGCACAGCCAGCGGCGTTCTGGAACCTGCGCAGGGTACGGTGCAGGTAAATGAGCAGGATATTCGCCAGTTAACGCCACCTGAAAGGGCACGGTGGATGGCGGTTGTCCCCCAAGCGCGCCAATTGCCGGCCACCTTTACCGTAGTTCAAACGGTAATGCTTGGTCGTACCCCCTATTTGGGTTGGCTGGGATTTCCCAAAAAGGAGGATGAAGAGATTGTACAACAGGTCTTGAGGCGCACGCAACTCGAAGCTCTTGCCAACCGCCGCATTGGGGAGCTTTCCGGCGGGGAACAACAGCGCGTTCTGTTAGCCCGCGCCCTTGCCCAGAACACCCCCATCCTCCTTTTGGATGAGCCGACCGCCCATTTGGATTTGCACCATCAGGCCTTGATCCTGAAACTGGTACAACAAACGGTGCAAGAATGTGGATTGGCAGTGTTGCTGGCAATCCATGATTTGAATCTGGTCTCGTTATATGCTGACCGGGTTGCTTTATTGGTGAACGGGCGTCTACAGCGCGAAGGGTTACCTGCTCAGGTTTTGACCAAAAGTGAGATTGAGCATGCCTACGGGGTAGAGGTGGAATTGCTTGAACATCCCCGTTTGTCTGCTCCGTTTATCATCCCTCATTCAAACGGTTCATCGGAAAGGATAGCGTATGTCGGCTAAAGAACGGCGAGGTTTGGTGCTGGTTTTCACCGGCAATGGCAAAGGCAAGACAACCGCAGCTTTAGGCACGTTGTTTCGGGCATGGGGTAGGGATTTTCGCGTTTGTGTCATTCAGTTCCTCAAAGCTGAAACCGGTGCCTGGGGAGAAGTGAAAGCTGCCCAACGCTTGGGCATCGAATGGCACAAGACCGGCGATGGGTTCACGTGGACGTCGAAAGACATCGATGAGACCAGGGCCAAAGCCTTGCACGGTTGGGAGTTAGCAAAGCAAAAGATCGCCAGCGGTGAATACGATCTGGTTATCCTGGATGAATTTACCTATCCGCTTGCCTTTGGTTGGCTAGACCCTGTAGAAGTCATCGAATGGCTGCGTTCCCATAAGCCGCCCCAGATGCACTTGATCATCACCGGTCGAGATGCGCCGCCGTTGTTGATCGAATATGCGGATTTGGTGACCGAGATGAGAGAGGTGAAACACCCTTTTGCTATCGGCGTCAAAGCGCAGGTAGGGATTGAGTATTGAGACCCTCACCCCCAACCCCTCTCCCAAAGGGCGAGGGGAGAGACCCTCACCCCCAGCCCCTCTCCCAGAGGGCGAGGGGAGAACCCTCACCCCCAGCCCCTCTCCCA